>Ga0265295_1001167_pt1 | contig 47713 bp, 45 predicted proteins | sample Munlansysbiofilm_FD_192503 | JGI IMG/M metagenome (GOLD analysis project Ga0265295, IMG submission 192503) | Leachate microbial communities from a municipal landfill in Southern Ontario, Canada - Methane capture system biofilm | ecosystem: Engineered > Solid waste > Landfill > Unclassified ...
TCACGATGCACGAATACGCAGGGCTGGTTGGCATTGTGGGCCACCAGCAGACTGAAGGTTTTTTCAAGTGCGTTTTTTTCGTCGTTACTTAGCTGGCTTTGGCAATGCCGGTTAACATACCAGTCGGTAAACAGATCCAGTTCATCGCGCAAGCGCTGTGCGTTATAGGCGGGCAGGTCTTGGGCACCGGCCTGTTGCATTTGCACCAGTGCCTGAAGGGCATCATGGTACAGAGATTGCAAAGTAGTGTCATCAAGGCCTTTTTGAATGCGTTGGTAATAGGTGTCGTTACCCAGGTCGGTAAGCAGTAACCAGCCGTTTTCCAGGTCTTTTTCAAGAACGGCCGGTACATTCAGCCCTGCTTTGGCCAGCTTTTCAGCAATGTCAATAAAAGGGATGCAGTTTTCCTGTTGCGGGGGGGCATCCATAATGATAAGCGGAGCCTTATTGGTATCTACGCGAAAGTAACGCCTGAAACTGGCATCACTGGAGGCGGCGCGAAGGCTGTCGGTTTGGATGTGATGGGTAGTTGCAAGGCTGGCTAGCCATTGTTGCAAGGCATCTTTGCGGGGATCTGCTGAATCGTTTAAGGGCATAATCATAAAATATGAGTATTTCGCGACAATTGGGTGACGAAACCTGGGTCCTGAATGTAAAATCGGTTTAATTTCAGTGAAAGAATTAAAAAAACCAATTTAAATTAAAGAGCAACTACTATAATTGGTCGTTTCGACTTGGCAATTACTCTGGAAAAACCTATTTTAAGCTTTTTAACCGGGTTTTGTCTTTTCTGCATCAATAAAATAGTCTGCAGGAGTAATGTCATGGGTAGTTGTTTGCAACCGGGAATAAAATTGTCTGTGTTCCATATAAACAGAATCTTGAATGGATTAGCTTTTTGTGCGTAAAGTTTATGCTTTTACTCTGCTAACGCTTATTTCGCTTGCCAATACCGGTCTTGCACTGGCAGCACCCGGAATACGTATTAATCAATACCCGACTTTGCAGGATTCTGCCTTGTTGCAAGTAACGCCCGGCGATAAAAACAAGACGGTTACTTTTACCGACAGTGCAAAGGCAGACTACAACAATAATAGCAGTGATATTACCTTGCGCGGGCTGGCGCAGGTGCGGCGCACTGATGCCATTCTGAAAAGTGACCAGATCCGTTATAACAATGATACGGGTAACATGACGGCAACCGGGAATACCCGTTTCTTCAAGGACGGCACCCTGATTACCGGGACGGGGCTTCAATATAATATCAATACAGACAGCGGCAAGTTCTTTGAGCCGGTGTTTAACCTGGCCGGCGGCGGAAGCGGTACGGCCAGCGAGGCCGAGGCGCTTGATGATAATCACACACGGTTGATGGATGTGATCTATTCGGGTTGCGACTGCCCTGAAAAATTCTGGACCATCCAGTCTCCGCAGGTTGATATTTATGATGACGAAAACGAGGGGGTTGCCAAAAACGGGGTACTTTATATCAAGGGGGTACCGGTACTTTGGTCGCCTTACCTGACATTCCCAGTCAGGGCAGAAAAGAAATCAGGGCTCCTTACCCCTACTTATGGTTACACATCACGCGGTGGCTATGATCTGGCCGTGCCCTATTTTTTCAACCTGGCCCCTAATTACGATGCAACGCTAACACCCCGTTATTTAAGCAAGCGCGGCTTGTTAATGGGCGGAGAGTTCCGCTATTTAATGCCAAATTATTCGGGGGTTGCCTCGGGTACCTACATTAACAAGGATATGGATACCCGCGAGAAACGCTGGTCATATTCGGTTTTGCATAAGCATCGTCTTGGCCAGTTCATGGGCCTGAATTTTAATTTTGACCTGGACTGGAATGGGGCTTCTGACGATAACTATTTCCGTGACTTTACCAGCATGGGCCTGAATGAAGCTGACCAGACCTATTTGTCAAAACGGGCAACCCTGCGCTGGTCGGGATACAAGTACTGGAGTGGTCATTTAACGCTGCAGAAATATCAAACCCTGCAAGACGAAACGCTGGGACGCTTATACGGGCAATACGAAAAAGTGCCCGAACTCAATGTGCGTGGCAGACGCTACAACTGGAACGGTTTTGATGTAGACACAAACAATACCCTTACCCGTTTTGAGTTTCCCACTTACTTTGGCGATATTGTTGATTTGTCCAATACCAATGGTCACCGTGCTCCCGATGGCACCCGGTTCTCCTCTTATAGCACCATTAGTTATCCAATTGTCCGTCCAGGCTGGTATGTCACGCCCAAGGCCGGTTTGCATGTTTCCCATTACTCAACCGACTGGTATAAGGAATTTGGCCGATACAGTTTCACAAGCCAGGATGGTACCCAAAAAGGTTCCGTCAACCGGGCCTTGCCTATCCTGTCTCTTGACAGTGGCATGACCTTTGAGCGAAGTACCACGCTGTTCGGCAAACCGTCCCTGCAAACGCTTGAGCCCCGGCTGTATTATTTGTATATTCCTTATAAAGACCAGTCGGATATTCCTCTTTATGACACCTCTATCAGCCAGTTCGGTTTTGGTTCCGCGTATGCTGAAAACCGTTATAGCGGTGGCTGGGATCGCATTAACAATGCCAATTTGCTTACTTTGGGTATCACCAGCCGCTGGTTTGATGAGGATAGCGGTTTCGAGCGACTGTCCCTGCAACTGGCGCAACGGTTTTATTTTGAAGACCAGAAAGTGACCTTGCCCGGGGAACAGGCCCAAAAACGGTCCAAGTCGGACTATCTGGCTGGTTTAAGTGCAGCGCTTACCGATACCCTGAATACCGAGTTGGCGGTGCAGGTGGATTCGACCGACCGCAATGTGGTGCAATCGTATGCGTCTTTGCGCTGGAAGCCCAAACGGCTAACCAGCATTTCCATGTCTTACCGCTATCAGCAAGATCCCTTTCTTGATGAGCGGGGAAATCCGCTGCGTTATCAGCTAAAAGGCAAGGAAACCACCAGTTTGTCGGCACAATGGCCATTTACTGAAAATATCTCAGGCGTTGGCCGTATTGATTATTCCATTCAGGATAAAAGGGTAACCCAGTCCATTCTTGGTTTTGAGTATAAAGGCAACTGTTGCTGGACGGGCCGAGTTGTCATGCAGCGTTATGCCGTTTCAAAAGAAAAGGCAAATTCTGCTATATTCTTACAATTGGAATTATCCGGTCTTGGGTCTTTGGGTAGTGATCCAATGAATTTGTTAAGAGAAAATGTGCCGGGGTATGAATCAACAACCGTCCCGGTTCCAGTAAAATCTACATTTGAAAGGTATGAATAATGCGTAGACTAAAACGCGTACGCCAATTCGCATTTGCAACCATTCCTGTTTTTTGTCTTGCCTTGCCAATCGTGGCGCAGGCGGCAACGGGTACTACCGGCAAAACAGCGAAAACACAAGCTCAGTTTGGTGATGGCATAGCCGCGGTAGTCAATACTGAAATCATCACCATCCGGGAGCTGGATAATCGAATGGCCTCCTTGCGCATTAGCGGACAGGGTGGGTCAAGCCGCGATCAGGTGCTTCAGTCCATGATTGATGAAAAGCTAATGAAGCAGGATGCTGAACGCTTGAACGTAGCGGTTAGCGATGCCCAGTTGGACCAGGTGCTGGCGACTATTGCACAGCGCAATAGCATTCCTGTCGAGCGGCTGAAAGAAGAAGTCAGCCGTTCGGGCATGAAATGGGATGAGTACCTGAAAAACCTGCGCAGTGAAGTCATGATGGATCAATTGCGCAATAGCATTGTTCAAAGCCGGATCAGTGTTACCGAATCGGATGTAGATGCCTTTCTGAAGCAGCATCCTACCGGTGTATTACCCCAAAAAGAGGTGGCCTATATTCCTCCTCCGCCCCAGAAGCAGGTTGTTATTGAACGTTCCTTTGAGCCCAAGGCGGTAGCCTTGCAGCATATTTTTATTCGCGTTCCTGACAACGCTTCTGAAGATGTGGCTGCTGCCGCTCGCAAGAAAGCCAATGACGCCATGGCAAAAATCAGGCGTGGTAACAGTTTTGCCGCCGTTGCCAAAGAATACTCAGAGGGTCCCGAGGCCGGTGATGGTGGGCAATTGGGTATTCGCCTGTTTGAAGACTGGCCTTCCCTGTTTGTTAACGCGACCCGTAACGTGGCAGACGGGCGCACTACCGGGGTTTTCAAGGCACCCAACGGGTTCCATATTTTGAAGGTACTTGAGCGCCGTGGTTTAGTTAAAGAAAACAAACGGGTTGTTAACGTGCAGCCGCCACCGCCACCCAGACCGCAGTTTTCTCCCATGGAAATTGCCGCCAAACAAGACGGTCCGGTTAATGTGACCGAATCCAATGTTCGCCATATTCTGGTTAAAAAAAGTCCTGTGGTTTCCGACCAGCAGGCGTATGAACGTATTCAAAGCTTGCATAATCGCTTAAGCAATGGTGAGGCGTTTGAAGATGTGGCGCGCAAATTCTCACAAGATACCTCTGCGCCTTTAGGGGGCGATATTGGCTGGATTGCCCCAGGTGTGGCCGATCCCGAATTTGAAAAAGCGGTGGCCAATTTGCAGCCGGGGCAAATTAGCAATCCGGTGCGTTCTGCCTTTGGCTGGCATATTATTGAAGTGCTTGACCGCCGTACCGGCGACAAACAACCCGAAATTCGTCGCATGCTGGCTCGCCAGACCCTGTACGAACAGCGGGCAGAGCCTATCTTTACCGATTGGTTGCAGCAATTGCGTTCACAGTCGTTTATTGATAATCGCCTAAGCGGTTCCATTTCTGCCAGAAACTAGACTATGACAGCACATCAGGCAAGAAAGCGGTTTGGCCAGCATTTTCTGGTGGATGAAAGCGTTACTGAAGCGATTGTCCGTGCGGTAAATCCGGGTCGTGATGACAAGGTGGTTGAAATCGGGCCGGGGCTGTCTGCCTTAACGGCGCCGCTATTGGCCTGCCTTGATCATTTAACGGTGGTGGAAATAGACCGCGACCTGGCACAGCGCTTGCGCAATACGTATAGCCCCAAAAAAATAACCGTCCATGAGGCAGACGCCTTAACAGTGGATTTTAGCCAGTTTGGCGCACCCTTAAGGGTGGTGGGTAATTTGCCCTACAATATTTCCAGTCCGTTGCTGTTTCATTTAATGGATTATGCCAGTAAGGTGCAAGACCAGCATTTCATGCTGCAAAAAGAGGTCATCGACCGGATGGTGGCAAAACCGGGCACGTCCGATTATGGCCGCTTGTCTGTCATGCTGCAGTCGCGCTATAAAATCCATTGGCTGTTTGATGTCCCCCCTGAATCGTTTGATCCACCACCCAGGGTTATGTCGGCCGTGGTACGTATGATTCCTTTACCCGATTCCCGACCGGCCCCAAAACAGTGGCCGGTGTTTGAACGGGTGGTTGCGCGTTCTTTTTCACAACGCAGGAAAATGTTGCGTCGCTCTTTGGCAGATTGGGAAATAGACTGGGATGCGGTTGGCATTAAGGAAACAGCTCGCGCCGAGTCCTTAAGTGTGGCCGATTTTATCCGCCTTTCCGACTATCTGCAGGAGAGCGGAAAAATAAACCAGGCTTGAAGTAGTCAATCACCCCGCCCTAAAGGGCGAGGTTTCCCGCGCAAGTTGATGAACGGTAGGCGTTTTTCTAATTCCCATGCTCTCGCGTGGGAGTTGATCATTTAATCTTATAGTTTTTACCGCCTTTGCTTAGCTGGCTTGCCAGAAAAACCTGCATAATATCCCGGCTGCGTTCCTGAAGCAGACGCGATGCCTGTTGCATGGCTTCCGGTAACGTGATGGGGCCGTTGCACAGGCTGAAGGCCGCAGTCATTCCCTGGCTGTACAATGCCTGGTAATTGGCGCCCAAGGTGCCGGCAATCACAATCATTGGGACCTGATGCATTTGTGCCAGGGTAGCTATGCCGGCCAGGGTTTTACCCTGCAAGGTTTGCTCATCCAGCTTGCCTTCACCGGTAATAACCAGGTCGGCATTTTCAATCAGGCGTGTCAGTCCTGCAAATTTGGCCACTATTTCCACCCCGGGACGAAACCGTGCATTCAAGAAACTTAAGCCAGCAAAGCCAAGGCCGCCTGCTGCGCCTGCTCCCTGTTCATGACGCCTGTCTTTGCCCAGCGTAGTGGCTGTAATATCAGCATAATGCGCCATAGTCTGGTCCAGGAATTGGACCTGTTCTGCCGTGGCGCCTTTTTGTGGGCTAAAAATAGCAGCGGCACCATGGGACCCGCACAAAGGGTTGTTTACATCGGAAGCCAGGGTAAATGCTGTCTGCGACAGACGTGGGTCCAGGCCCGAAAGATTGATTGTTTCAAGCCTGGCCAGCTCTTCGGGGATGGGTTCCAGCAAGGTATTGTTTTTACCTATAAACTGAATGCCCAGGGCGGCAAGCATGCCAGCACCGCCATCGTTGGCGGCCGAGCCGCCCAGCCCCAGGATAATATGCCTGGCCTGTTTATTTAAAGCTTCAATAATAAGTTGACCAACCCCAAACGTATTGGCACGCAGGACCGGTCTGTTCTGGGGGGTGAGTTGTTCAAGGCCGGCAGCACTGGCCATTTCTATAATGGCAGTATTGGTGTAGGTCATGGCCCAGGTGGCTTGCACTGAGTGGCCTAATGCGTTGCGAACGGTGCTTTGCATGAGTGTGCACGGAGTGCTTTGCGCAATGGCCAATACGGTTCCTTCACCCCCATCGGCCATGGGAACGCAATGGATGCTGGCGGTGGGCGCTGCTTGCCTTACGCCTTTGGCAATGGCCTTGGCCACTTCATGGGCCGGCAGGCTTTCTTTGAACGAGTCAGGGGCAATGATGATTTTCATTTTAAATTTAAATTAATTGACACAGATTAATTTCATGCTATTGGTGCCGTTACAGGGGGCTGACAGGTCTCCGTTGGTGATAATGATCCAGTCACCGGTTTCCAGGGGTTGGTGATTTTTAAGCTCTTCAAGGACGGCTTGCATGAGCAGGGTTGGGTCCAGATGGCTATTGTCAAAATTCACCGGATAAACCCCCCTGAAAAGGGCAGCGCGGTTTTGGGTTTCCCTATGCCGGGTAAAGCAATAAATAGGCACGCCTGAACGGATGCGCGACATGATCAGGGGCGTATGCCCGCTTTCGCTAAGGGAAACAATCGCTTTTACACCGGGGAAGTGATTGGCCGCATACATGGCGGAAAGCGCGATGGTTTCATCACAGCGAGGAAAAACCTGCCCCAGCCGATGGCCCGATTTACTGGACGTTGGGTGTTTTTCGGCACCCAGGCAAACGCGTGACATGGCCATGACAGCCTCTACCGGATACTTTCCCGAGGCGCTTTCGGCCGACAGCATGACGGCATCGGTGTAGTCCAGGACGGCATTGGCAACGTCAGAGACCTCGGCACGCGTGGGAATGGGGTTGGCAATCATCGACTCCATCATTTGGGTGGCGGTAATCACCACTTTATTCAGGGTGCGCGCGTGCAGGATGATTTTTTTCTGTATGCCGGCCAATTCGGCGTCGCCCACTTCAACCCCCAGGTCGCCACGGGCTACCATGACGGCATCACTGGCCGTAATCAGCTCATCCAGTGCCTGGTCATCGGCCACGGCTTCGGCGCGTTCTATTTTGGCGACAATCCAGGCTTTGCTACCGGCTTGCCGGGCAAGCTGTCTGGCTTGTTCAATATCGCTGCCATAGCGCGGAAAAGAAACGGCAATATAGTCGGCCTTAATGTCAGCAGCAATCTTGATATCTTCCTTGTCTTTGGCGGTCAGGCTGGGGGCGGAAAGGCCACCGCCTTTGCGATTGATACCTTTGTTGTTGGAAAGCGGGCCATCAACCAGTACCCGGGTGTGTACTTCCTGGCCTTCAATACGGGTTACTTCCAGCACGATGCGGCCATCATCCAGCAGCAGTTCATCGCCCGGCTGGCAATCAGTTATCAGGGCAGGGTAGTCGATGCCGACAATATGCGCGGTACCCTCGTTATGCGGATGGGTGTTGGATAAAATAAATGGTTGACCGGCTTGTAGCAAGACCTGGCCGTTGATGAAACGGGCAATACGAATTTTAGGGCCTTGCAAATCGACCATGATGGCAATGTGTTTTTGCAGCTTGTGTGCTATTGACCTGATGCGCTGGGCTGTTTGGCGATGCTCGTCATGGCTGCCGTGGGAAAAGTTTAACCTTGCAACATTTATGCCGGCCAGTATCATCTTTTCGATTTGTTCCGGTGAGCGGGTTGCGGGCCCCAAAGTGGCCACAATTTTAGTACGTCTTGGGTTCATATTGTTATTTCTCATAATATGATAATTATGTTGATGTTACAAAAAAGTAAGAAAATACCAAATTAAGTGTTGAAAACTTTTTTGATTCATGTAGAATTAGTTTCAACAATAACAGGTATGCAGCAAATAAAAGTGGTTACGGCAAATGCCTGGCCATAAAACATAAATTATTAACTACTATCAGCAACTCAAAATCCTATAGCATTTGGCAGTATAAGTTTTAGAAAAAAATATATATAAGTTTCAACTTTGCACTGTTTCTGTACTTTTATCAGAACTGAAAGATTTAATCCCGTAAATATTAGGGGTGAAGTGGTTCGTTTCAAAAATGTAACATATTAAGAATTCAGCAATTTGATGGTTCAAGTTGTTGATGTTGGTGGGGTAGCCTCCCTGTTTAATGTTGCAAACATATACATCTTGACGGAATTTGGCTATTCCATTTTGCAGTAACCGTGCCGGACGGCGTCCGGTTCGAAAAATGTTTCCGTAAAGGAGCAGCAAAATGAAAAAACTACTACTTATCAGTGCTTTGGCGCTTGCCTCAACAAGCGTATCGGCAGCGGGTATTTTTGTAGGTGCATATGGAGCAGGTGGTGGTGCGAACAGCGGTGCACAAGGAGGATCTCAGGCGTCTGGAGGGCAAGCTTCCGCCATATTTGGTATGGCAGGCAATGCCTCTGGAGCAAGCAACACAACCAGTTCAGGTGCAGCAGTAGTTGCCGGCCCAACCGGAGCAGCAACCTCAACAGGGGGTACTTCAACATCATCTCAAAGCAATCTGGGTGGTTCATTTGGGGCAGCACTTCAAGGTTCTTCAGCTGGCGCTAATGGTAACTGGGGTGCGAATGCCGGTGGTGGCTTTGGTACCTTTGGTGTGGGTATATGGGGTACTCCATAAATATTAAGATTAAATTAATATTTGAAAGCAATCAGCTGGTTATCTGTCTAGAACGGCTTAAACCGTAGGCTTGTTGCTTTCTAAAAAAATCATATTCTTTCAGAATATAAAGAATTTCCGTAAAGGAGCAGCAAAATGAAAAAACTATTACTTATCACTACTTTAGCGCTTGCTTCAACAAGTGTATCGGCAGCCGGTGTTTTTATTGGTGCATATGGAGCAGGTGGTGGTGCGAACAGCGGTGCACAAGGAGGTTCTCAAGCAGCGGGAGCCCAAGGTTCTCTTGGAACTGGTATGGCTGCTAATACATCCAGCGCAAGCAATACTACCAGTTCAGGTGCGCTAGTTGTTGCTGGTCCAACGGGAGCAGCGACTTCAACAGGGGGTACTTCCACTTCCAGCCAGTCTAATATCGGCTTTTCGTTTGGTGGTGCAGCCCAAGGTTCATCAGCTTCTGCTGGCGGTAACTGGGGTGCGAATGCCGGAGGTGGTTTTGGTACCTTTGGTCTAGGGGCTTGGACGACTCCTTAATGGAAGGGACCGACTTCTGAAAAATTATAATACGCAAAATATTTTTGGAGAGGGAGCGATTCTCTCTCCTGAAGGAATCGCCATGAAAAAAATATTTACTGTAATCGCCTTGGTGTTTGCATCAACCCAGGTATCGGCACAAACTAATGTAAGTTCTGACGCAAGTTCCTCTTCTGGAGCAAGTTCGGGCGCATCATCCAGTTCTAATCCAATGGTAGATGCAGGAGCAGCTGCTTTCGTTAACCTTAATTTTGAAGGGTCAGAACAAAGAAAATCCCAGCGTATTCACACCACACCTAACGTTTATGCGCCTGCAAGCATGTTTGGTGGTGCCAATAATTGCGGTCAATCTAACACGATTGGTGTGGGTTTTACCGGGTTTGGGATAGGTGGTTCGATGGCCGGTGAATCAGATGCGTGTAACGCACGAGAGGATACCAGTATTGCCTATAAACTGGGTTACAAAGAAGTGGCTGATATGCGGTTTTTCTGTTTCGGTGAAGACGTGAACCGGATGGCTTATGAAGCAACCGGCCGGCGCTGCCCCAGCTCTTCAACCGCCAAAGGTCTACCTGACAATGCAGTGGCCAGTACCCAGGCACCAGCGCCAGCAACGGTTGCAGTAAACAACCCTGGCAATAATCCGGTTGCTGCTAATACGGTACCCGTCAACGCCCCAAGACAGACCAGGGCAATCGCCTCATCCGATGAGCTTGATGCGCAACGCTTGCGGACCTTTTATGGCCATAATTAATGGTTTGTCTGGCAACTGTGATGTATACCTGAAAGAGACGTTATTAACAGGTGATGATGAGCTATCACCTGTTAATAAATAAAATGGCCAGATTGAACAAATGTTGATTAATGTAAACTTACATTAATCATGTACATGGGGAACGTCGCCTGATTTGAGGATAATGCAGACTGCATTCAGCATTTATTGCGGATTTTTTCGTTGCAGTCTCATTTTCAAGCTCATGCATTTATTCTGCCGGTTCTGCTTCCGTATCGTTTTCAAGGGCTTGAAATAGCTCCTCTTCGTTTAGTAACGCAGGAGCAGCCGATGTACCTGCGAAGCCAAGCAGGGAGGATGCTCTCATGGCGAACTCGTTCAAGCCCATTTTTTTGCCGTTAAAATCAATCTGGCTGTCTGCGGGCTGGTCGGCATCAAAAACAATATCAGAGGTGATCTTTCCGTCTTTATAAACCGCCATTCCGGATTGTTCGGCAATTGGGCCAGCCAGGCTGGCCATTTGCATGATTTCTTCCTCGGAAATGTTTTCACCCTGGGTGTTTTCAAACTTGATGACAGCAGCGCCCATTTCCTTGATGAAGTTGTCATCAATAGACGTTGAAAAATTCACTTTTCGCAAGGCCTGAATGGCATAGGATTCAAGATCAGCCTTGTTGTCGGGGGCAATGTCTTCAGTATTGAAAATAGCACCGACATTAAGTGTGGCCTGACCGGATGCCGTATTGATGCGCAGTGGCGAAATTTCAAATGACGGGTTGCTGGCAAGGATTTTTCCGAACAGTATTTCAAACTGGTCAACCATCAGCTCATCGGCGTCGGGGCTGGACGGATTGATGGCGGAAACCGCTTTGCTGAAAGCGTTAATGGCCTGCATGTCCAGATTGTTCATGATGAATTTCAGATCGGAATTGCCAAAATTGATATCGTTTGCCTTTAAAGTGTCAAGACGGTAAACAATATCGGCATTGACCAGGCCTGTCGCCGTTTCGGACGTGCTGGTGTCTATGCTGACGGCATCAATGGAGATTGACGTTTTTTTATCCAGAACGGTTGAAATTTTATCGGTTTTGAACGTACTGGTGCCGATAAAATTATCGTGTGCACTGCGCTTGGCATCGCTGCTCATGAAAAGGCTGGCAATATCCAGCGTAAACTCGTCTTTCTCAGACAGTTTGATGGCACCAAACTGGCCATTTATATTGAAGAAAGAAAGATCCCTGTTGGTACTGGAGACAAAATTTCCGGGTTCAATGCTGGCATTAATGCCTCTTTGGGCATTGCTGTACTGAAGGGCGGCCGTTTTGATGGTGCCGTTGATATCACCCGAGAATGAAATTTGGGTGCTGGATGAGACAGGCTCTTGCCCATTGGCCAGTTCAAAAAGCATTTTGGTATTGTCATTATTGACCAGGGTGCTTTCCACGATAGCCAGTGCGGGTGTGAAATTGCCTTTTTCCAGCTTGGGGAAAGGGCCGTGGTAAACGTGGGTGTTAAACAATAATTCCAGCGGTTCTTCTTGCAACTCGGGCAGCTTGATGCTTAATTTATAAACAGCGGTTGACGATAAAAAGTTTTTTTCGTAGCTGACCTCGGTGATGGTGGTATTGGCATGGCTGGTTGCCAGAAAATGGTTGGTTGCAACCAGGGATTCATCAAGTTCTTTTTTGGTCTGGTTACCCATATACCAGGTAGCGCCACCCCAAACCAAGCCGGCTGCAACCAGCAACCCTATAATTCCAGTACTTTTACTCATTTTTTTCCTTTAAATTTAAATTTTTGACGGGATTATTTTGCGTGCAAGCCAGTACCTTCGGCCTGCATGTCTTTGCGTTCAATCAGTTCAATTTTGTAGCCGTCGGGGTCTTCAACGAAGGCAATAACGGTGCTGCCACCCATAACCGGGCCCGCTTCACGCGTTACTTTGCCACCCGCCGCCTTAACTGATTTACAGGCCTGACAGGCATCTGGCACCCCAATGGCAATATGGCCATAGGCAGTACCCAGCTCATAGGAATCAACGCCATGGTTATAGGTTAGCTCTAGTTCAGCCTGGTGAGGGTTGGCTTCAAAACCCAGGAAAGCCAGGCTGTATTTGTACTCGGGGTTTTCGGAGCGTCGCAAAAGTTTCATGCCAATCACGTTTGTATAAAACTCGATGGACCGTTCAAGGTTGCCGACTCGAAGCATGGTATGTAGAAATTGCATGATGACTCCTGTTGGAAATGGTTGCAAGCGGGCTATTTTAGCAAAGCCGTGTTTACAAAACGATGAGTTCTGTATTTTCAAACAACGGATACGGCAAGAATGATACAACAGGCATTATATAAGCGAAAATTTATGGTCGTTTGCAATTGTCCTGTGATGCCTAAAGAATGGGCAGGGTGTGCAGGCTTTTTTGTTTAAGCTTGTGTTTGACCGCTTCATAGCCGGGTAGGATACGGCCAACTTCGGTCCAGAAACGGGAGCTGTGGTTCATTTCTTTCAAATGGGCAAGTTCATGCGCAATCACATAGTCAATCAGTTCGGGATTCAGGTGAATCAGGCGCCAGTTCAGGCGAATGTTGCCATTGGCGCTACATGAGCCCCAACGGGTGGTGGCACTGGACAGGCGCAGTTGCGAAGGCTTGGCGCCGCTGCTTTGACAGAAATGGTGCAGGCGGGTTTCAAACCAGGCCAGGGCGCGCCCCTGAAACCACCGGGCGCAGGCTGTTTTAATGGCCTGGGCACTTGCCGTGGCAGGCAGGTTGATATAAAGAATATCGTTGTCTTGCGCCAGGTTGTAATTGCCTTCATAACGGCATGAAGCCAGCTGTGGGTTAAGTTGCACCATAATCTGTCGGCCCAGGTAGGGCAGTTGCATGCCGTTTTGCCAGTTGGTGGGTGCCGGAGATTGTTGTTGCCATTGCAACAGTTTGCTTTGGATCCAGGTTTTTTTTGCCTGGATGGCCTGGTTGATGATGGCTTGCGATACCCATTGGGGCGCGGTAATTTTCAGCCCTTCGGCGTTAATCGTAAAACCAATACTTTTACGATTGGAGCGCTGAAGGGTGTAGGGGATTTTATCCATGAGCGCAGCGGTGCTTCAGGCCTTGTCGTTATAACGGTGCGGGCTAAGCACCCGCATTTCCCCTTCAATCCATGCTTCTACCTTGCGGTTAAGCTGGTCGTGGGTAAGGCCTTCGGACGAGATGGGAGGGCCAAACGAGAAGGTAACCAGACCGGGCGTTTTGATAAAAGAGTTGCGCGGCCAAACTTCGCCGGCATTGTGTGCAACCGGTATGACTGAGGCACCGGCATGGACGGCCAGACGCGCACCGCCGGATTGATAGCGGCCTTTTTGGCCAACGGGAATCCGGGTCCCTTCGGGGAACAGCACCGGATTATGGCCGGCGTGGATGCGTTGGCTGCCAATACTTAACACCTGTTGCATGGCACCCTTGCGATCGGAGCGATTGATGGGAATATTGCGCAGGCTGGCCAGGCCCCAACCAAAAAACGGGATGTAATTAAGCTCTTTTTTGTAAATAAAACAGGCCGGATTGGGTGAAAACCAGGGAAAGAGCAGGGTTTCATAGGCAGACTGGTGTTTACATAGAAACACCACCGGCGTGGCAGGAATGTTTTCCTGTCCTTTGATTTCCCATTTGATGCCCAGGATATATTTGCCCCCCCACATGAGCAGGTGGGGCCAGCCTACCGTGAAACGGTAACGCCACTTGAAGGGTAAAGGCAGCATCAGGAAGCAGCCAAGCGCGAAGAAAATAAGGGTAATGGTTTGAAAAACGAGAAACAGCAGGGCACGTAAAAAAGGCATGATTAGTTTTCCTGCAGCCATTCGTTGACAATATCAGCCAGGCTGGCACGTATTTGCGTATCAGGCGGCAGATTGGGGTCGTTTTTTGTTTTCAGGCCGTTGCCGGTTTCCACCAGCCAGGGCTTCATGCCTGCCGCCTGGGCTGCCTGCAGGTCGCGCAAGGAATCACCAATGACAGGGACCTGTGCGGGGTCTATCTCGTAGCGGCGAATAATATCGTGCAACATGCCCGGCAAAGGTTTGCGGCAGGCGCAGCCTTCATCGGGCGTGTGCGGACAAATGAAAATGGCATCAAGCTGCCCGCCCAGCAAAGTAAGCGCCTGATGCATTTTGGTATGCATGGCGTTCAGGTCGTTTATGCTGAACAGGCCCCTGCCCAGGCCTGACTGGTTGCTGGCAATTACTACCTTCCAGCCGGCCCGATACAGGCGGGCAATGGCTTCAAGACTGCCGGGCAGGGGAATCCACTCGTCGGCCGATTTGACAAAATCGGCACGGTCTTCGTTGATGACACCATCACGGTCAAGAATAACAAGCTTCATTTTGCCAGCCTGGAAATATCAGCCACCAGATTCATGGCACCATGCAAGCGGGCAAGTAACGCCAGACGATTGTTGCGGATGGCCGGGTCTTCGGCCATGACCATGACATCGGTAAAGAAGGCATCAACCGCTTCTCGGGTGCTGGCAATACTGCTTAAGCTGGCTTCAAATTTACCTTTGCCAAAGTGATCAAGCGCCACTGGCTGGATTTGTTCAATGGTGTTGGCCAGGGCTTTTTCTGCCGGTTCAAGCAAGATTTCTGCATTGATGGCGGGCAGGGAACCGTCTACTTTTTTCAGCAGGTTGGCAATGCGCTTGTTGGCGGCAGCCAGGCTTTCGGCTTCGGGCAATTGCGCGAAGGCGGTAACGGCCTTGACCCGGTCGATAATCTCGTGCAGAGGGGGGGTTAAGGCAATAACAGCGTCTACTACCGAGCGGTCATAATCGCCATTAAGCTGATTGCGATAACGTTCGTAAATGAACGCTTGCACTTCGGCCACGGTGTTGGGATTCAGGCTGATGTTTTCGAATGTGCCGGCAGCAAACTCAAGCAGCTTGTTGAGGGAAAGTTGGGTTTGCAGGTTTAGGAAATGACCGGCGGCCAATTGCTCAACCGCACTGATCAGGCCCAGTGCGGCACGGCGCAAGGCGTAAGGATCGCGCTCGCCGGTGGGTACCAGGCCAATGCCCCAAATGCCAATCAGGGTTTCGGTGCGCTCGGCAATAAATAAAATGGCCGAGGTTAAGGTTTCCTGGCTGACCGGTTTGTCGTAACGCACGCGATACTGCTCTGCCAGGGCGGTCACGATTTCTTCGGGCTCGCCGTCGGCCTTGGCATAATAGGCACCAATAATGCCCTGCAGCTCGGGGAATTCGCCCACCATGTTGGAGCCCAGGTCGGCCTTGGCCAGCAGGGCGGCACGGTCGGCCAGGGCAGCATTGGCGCCAAGCTGTTGGGCAATGTAAGCGGCAATTTTCCGGACCCGTTCGGAACGGTCCAGCTGGGTACCCAGTTTATTGTGGTAAACAATGGTGGCCAGTTGTTCAACACGGGCGGCCAGTGGCATTTTACGGTCGGTGTTGAAGAAGAACTCGGCATCGGCCAGGCGTGGGCGCACGACCCGCTCGTTGCCTTCAATAATTTGTTGTGGATGCTCAATGTCCATATTGCTGACAATCAGGAAATGGTGTGTCAGCTTGCCGGTGGCTGGGTCGAACAGGGGGAAATACTTCTGGTTCAGGCGCATGGTCAGGATCAGGCACTCTGGCGGCACGGCCAGAAATTTTTCCTCAAACTGGCCGATATATACGGCCGGGTATTCGACCAGTGAAGTGACTTCATCAAGCAGGGCGGTGACGTCGGGGTCGTTGCCAATGGAGGCACCCAGCGAGGCAGCCTTGTCACCCAGCAGGGTGCTGATCATGTCGCGGCGCTCTTCATAGGAAGCAATAACCTTGCCTTCATCGCGCAGTTGTTGCGCGTAGGTATTGGCATGGTGTAACTGGATGGGGGCCTTGCTTAGAAAACGGTGTCCACGGGTAACATGGCTGGATGAGATGCCCAGCACGCTAACCGGCAAGACCTGGTCACCAAACAGGATGACCAGGCCATGCACGGGACGCACGAAGCGGACACTGGTTTGCCCGTCGGCCAGCTGATAACGCATGACTTTGGGAATCGGCAGGCCGGCAATGGCTTCATCAATGGCGGTTTGCAGGAAAGCGGCCAGTTGTGTACCGGGGGCAGTGCCTTTGGCGATTAAATATTCTTGCTTGCCATCGGACTCACGGTGCAGGTCGGCCACGTTTAAGTGTTCAAGACCTTTGGAAGCCAGTTTCTTTTGCAGGGCGGCACTGGCATGGCCGTTTTCATCAAGCCCGATTTTGACCGGCATGAGCTTTTCTGCAAATGCCTGTTCGGGAGCTTGTGCCAAAACCTGGCTTAAGCGGACAGCCAGACGGCGTGGGGTGGCAAAAGATTCAAGTTTGCACTGTTCATCCAGCAGGTGCTGTTTGTCCAGGGACTGGTAGATGCCCTGGGCAAATGCCTTGCCCAGTTTTTGTAATGCCTTGGGAGGCAGTTCTTCGGTCAGTAATTCGATGAGTAAAGGATTTGTTGACATTTATGCAATCTCTTGTTTTTTCAGCATCGGGAAGCCAAGCTGTTCGCGGGCGTCGTAATAGCACTGGGCAACAGCGCGGGACAAGTTGCGGATACGGCCAATATAGCTGGCCCGTTCGGTAACGCTAATGGCACCCCGGGCGTCAAGCATATTGAAGGTATGGGCTGCTTTCAGAACCATCTCGTAGGCAGGTAGGGCCAATGGGATCTCGACCAGTTTTTTGGCCTCGGCTTCGTAGTCGTTGAAATGGGCAAACAGCATGTCAGTTGACGCATATTCAAAGTTGTACGTGGATTGTTCAACTTCATTCTGGTGAAACACGTCGCGATAGTAAACGGCATCGCCATTGGAGCGCTGGGTCCAGACAAGATCATAGACACTTTCCACGTTTTGCAGATACATGGCCAAACGCTCAAGGCCATAGGTAATTTCACCGGTAGTGGCCGGGCAGTCAAGGCCGCCAACCTGCTGGAAATAAGTGAACTGGGTGACTTCCATACCATTGAGCCAGACTTCCCAGCCCAGGCCCCAGGCCCCTAGCGTGGGGTTTTCCCAGTCATCTTCAACGAAGCGGATATCGTGCTCTTGGGGGTTAATGCCCAGTGCCTGTAGCGAACCGATGTAAAGATCAATAATTTCAGGTGGGGCTGGTTTGAGTACAACCTGATATTGGTAATAGTGTTGCAGGCGATTGGGGTTTTCGCCGTAACGACCATCGTTGGGCCGGCGTGACGGTTGCACATAAGCGGCATGCCAGGGCTCGGGCCCGATGGCGCGCAGGAAAGTGGCCGTGTGGGAAGTACCTGCACCCACTTCCATATCGTAAGGCTGGAGCAGTGCACAACCTTGTGCACCCCAGTATTCCTGAAGTTTTAAGATAATTTGCTGAAAAGTAAGCATGAATTCGACTCTAGCATCGGATGAATAACCAAACCTTGGATTTTAGGGTATTTGTTGCGCTTCTAGGGGTAAATTAGGGTTTGAAAGGGTAAAATGCCCGAATTAACCCCGAATAAACAGGAGACAACCGTGACAGAATTAGTAAAATCCGAAATTATTGGCCGCGTACTGGTCATTACCATCAACCGTCCCGAAGCCCGTAACGCCCTTACGTATGATACTTCTTTTGCGCTGGCGGCCGCGCTTGACCAGCTTGACGCCAATAACGACCTGACGGTGGGTATTCTTACCGGGCAGGGCAATACGTTTTGTTCTGGTATGGATTTGAAGGAATTTGCCAAAACCCAGCGTCGTGCCGTGGTGCCGGGCCGCGGCCTGGGTGGCCTGTGCGAAGCACCACCCCAAAAACCCCTGATTGCCGCTGTAGAAGGTTATGCGCTGGCCGGCGGTTGCGAACTGGCACTGGCCTGCGATTTGATTGTGGCCGCCGACAACGCCCAGTTTGGTCTTCCTGAAGTAAAACGCGGTCTGGTACCCGGATCGGGGGGCATGTTGCGCTTGCCGCAACGGTTGCCTTACCACGTTGCCATGGAAATTTTATTAACCGGCGACATGATTCCCGCTCAGCGTGCCCAGCAGCTTGGTTTGGTCAATCAACTGACAGAACCGGGCAAAGCGCTGGAAGCTGCGTTAAAATTGGCAGACAAGATTGCGGCCAATGGCCCCCTGGCCGTTCGCACGGTTAAGCAGGTCGTGGTGCAGTCGCAAGACTGGCGCCAGGAAGACATGTTCGCCCTGCAACAGCCGCGCATGGCGCATATCTTTGCTTCTGAAGATGCCAAAGAAGGGGCGACCGCATTCGCCGAAAAACGGGCTCCGGTCTGGAAAGGCAAATAAAACAGTAAAGTTGTTAACCGTTAGTTTTTTGAAAAAAGTTGATCAAACAATGACTACCATTATCAAAGAAGAGGACTTGATCCAATCCATTGCGGATGCAATCCAGTTCATCAGTTTTTACCACCCCGCCGACTATATTCAGCATCTGGCCCGCGCTTATGAGCGTGAAGAAAGTCCGGCAGCCAAAGATGCCATTGCACAAATCCTGACTAACTCGCGTATGTGCGCGGAAGGGCATCGCCCCATTTGCCAGGATACCGGGATTGTGAACGTTTTCCTGAAAGTGGGTATGGATGTCAAGTTTGACCTTAAACAAACCTTGCAGGAAGCCTGTGATGAAGGCGTGCGCCGTGGTTATACCGACCCCGACAACAAACTGCGTGCTTCCGTGCTGGCAGACCCCATTTTTGAACGCAAGAACACCAAAGACAATACACCCTGTATTTTGCATGTAGAACTGGTTCCTGGCGATAAGGTAGATGTGCAGGTGGCTGCCAAAGGCGGTGGCTCCGAAAACAAAACCAAGTTTGCCATGCTGAACCCCAGCGACTCTATTATTGACTGGGTCCTGAACACGGTGCCGCAAATGGGGGCCGGCTGGTGTCCTCCGGGCATGTTGGGTATTGGTGTGGGTGGTACTGCTGAAAAAGCCATGCTCATGGCCAAGCAGTCACTGATGGAAGACATTGATATGTACGAGTTGCTGGCCCGTGGCCCGCAAAACAAGCTCGAGGAAATGCGTATTGAACTGTATGAAAAAGTCAATGCGCTGGGTATTGGGGCACAGGGCCTGGGTGGCTTAACAACCGTGCTTGATGTCAAAATCAATACTTACCCAACCCATGCGGCCTCCAAACCCATTGCCATGATTCCAAACTGTGCGGCAACCCGTCATGCCCACTTTGTACTGGATGGTTCCGGTGTTGCCGTATTAACGCCACCCTCCTTGTCAGACTGGCCCGATGTACATTGGGCTCCCGATTACAACAAGTCCAAACAGGTTAACCTGGACACCCTTACCAAAGAGGAAGTGGCCAGCTGGAAACCCGGTCAAACCCTGTTGCTGTCTGGCAAAATGCTCACTGGGCGTGATGCCGCTCACAAACGCATTCAGGACATGCTGGCCAAAGGCGAACAATTGCCGGTTGATTTCACCAACCGCGTTATTTATTATGTGGGCCCGGTTGATCCTGTCCGTGAAGAAGTGGTTGGCCCGGCAGGCCCCACCACCGCCACTCGCATGGATAAATTCACCGACATGATGCTGGAAAAAACCGGCCTGATTTCCATGATCGGTAAGGCCGAGCGCGGTCCTGTCGCGATCGAGTCCATTCGCAAGCACAAGTCTGCCTATTTAATGGCGGTGGGCGGTTCTGCCTACCTGGTGTCCAAAGCGATTCGTGGCGCTAAAGTGGTGGGCTTCGAAGACCTGGGCATGGAAGCCATTTATGAATTTGATGTGAAGGATATGCCGGTAACGGTTGCGGTTGATTCTGAAGGGACTTCGGTGCATCAAACAGGTCCTAAAGAATGGCAAGCCAAAATCGGTAAAATTCCAGTGGCGGTAGAAACGCTGTAAGCCGTTTCTGTCATTGAAGACAAAAACACCGGCCGGGTTTTATTACCCGCCGGTGTTTTTTGTATGCGCTTAATGTGGCGTTCCTGTTTTTGCAACTGTCCGTATGCGTTGCTAATGACAGGCGCATAATTTCAGGTTTAAAGCAGCTCAATGCCCTGGTCTTTGCAGTGTTCCAATAAGGCGCCAAGCGTGCCTTGGGCCAGGACAAGCCCCGGAGACAGTTCCTGCAGGGGCAAGAGCACAAAAGCCCGTTGGTGCATGCGCGGATGCGGCAGGGTCAGTTCGGTCGATTGATTGATTTCATTGTTAAACAGCAGAATATCCAGATCAAGCGTGCGGGGGGCATTCACATAGGGGCGTTCGCGTCCGTAGCGGTTTTCAATTTCCTGCAACCAATGCAGCAACTGCAACGATGTCAGGCTGGTTTCCAGCCGCGCAACGGCATTGACATAGTCGGGCCCTGAGGAATCAACCGGGCTACTGCGATAAAAGCGGGAGCATTCCAGTTTTTGAATGGCGGTATGGGCAGCCATATCGGCCAGAGCCAGTTGCAACATATGTTGGCTTTCGCCCAGATTGGAACCCAGGCCGATATACGCGATGTTCATGAGTTGTCGTACTGCGGCAAAGTGGCTTTTTTGCGGGCGGGTGAGCGACGCTTGCGACGTTTGCGTGCGGTGCTGGCCGCGCCAGGCGTGCCTTTTTGTTTTTGTGCCAGTTCTTCAATCATTTGGGTTTTGCCAGCCGTATCGGTATCGGCCAGGTCCATCCACCATTGTGCCTGGACACTATCAAATTCTCCGCTGGCTGCACGTAATTGCAGGAAATCACAAGCGGCCCGAAAGCGGGGCTGTTCGGTCATTTTCCAGATTTGACGAGGAATGGGGCGCTCGAAACGGGGCTGCATGAACCAGATCTCGCGCATGTCGGTGCTATGACGGCGTTGGATGGCCAGCTTGTGAACCTGTTCATCAAGTACTTGGTCGGCCGCATGGATAAGTGCCTGCATGGGGGGCTCTTTTTGGGCAATATTGCGTTTCCAGTACACGTCTACCAGGCGCCATAAGAGGGCCGCGTATAAAAAGCTGGGGCTGACCGACTTGCCCAGACGGATCCGGTGATCGGTACGGTCAAGCGTGAGCTCTACAAACTTCTGGCCGCCCGGCTGCTTTAAGACCACATCCAGCAAGGGAAGGGTGCCTTCGTGCAAGCCTTCTTCGCGAAGTTGCTTCAGGCAGGCCAGGGCGTTGCCGCAAGTCATGAGCTTAAGCGTTTCGTCAAACAGGCGCGAGTCGGGTACGTTGGAGATGAGTTCAGCCAGCGGCTTGATGGGCTCCTTGGTGCGGGGTTCGATGGTGCCGTTTAGTTTGGCGGCAAAGCGAACCGCCCGCAACATGCGGACCGGGTCTTCACGGTAACGGGTTTCAGCGTCGCCAATAATGCGTACGATATGTTTGCGCAGGTCTGACAGGCCATTGTGGTAGTCGATCACTTCTTCGGTAAGTGGGTCGTAATACAGGGCATTAAGGGTGAAGTCACGGCGCGCGGCATCTTCTTCCTGGGTGCCAAAGACGTTGTCGTTCAGGATACGGCCGTGTTCATCGGTTTTGTTCTGGCCATTGCTATTGGCCCTGAATGTTGAGGTTTCAATGATTTCGGGCCCGAAAACCACGTGTACGAGCTGAAAGCGCCGGCCAATAATGCGGGCTCGGCGAAAAGAGGCGCGTACCTCTTCGGGGGTGGCGTTGGTGGCGACATCAAAATCTTTGGGCTCCAGGCCCAGGATAAGGTCGCGTACGGCTCCGCCCACGACAAAGGCCTGGAATCCTTTTTGGTTTAACACTTCGCAAACCTTGATGGCGTTGCGGGAAACCAGCCGGCGATCGATGCCGTGCTGCTCCTGGTGGTAAACCCGGGCTTTGGTTTTTTTTGTGTCGCTGGCCGGCGGGTTGAACAGGCGGCTAACGAAGCTTTTAATAGTGCTTTTGATCATAGGAACGGGCTTAATGAAGATGTTGTTATTTTAATGCAAATAGATCAAGAACTGGCCAACCATTTTCATGTGCTGTTTTACGTAGTGATTCGTTGGGGTTGGTGGCCACCGGATGGCTGACGATTTCAAGCAGGGGCAGGTCATTTTGCGAATCACTGTAAAAATAGGTTTCGGCAAAATCACCCAGTTGCTTGCCCATGGCGCTTAGCCACATATTAACCCGGGTTACCTTGCCTTCCTGGTAACTGGGAAGGCCTTGCACACGTCCGGTAAAACGGCCGTTGACATATTCGGGCAGGGTACCAATGAGATGCTCTATGCCAAAGGCACGGGCCACGGGGGCGGTAACAAATGTGTTGGTGGCAGTGACAATGCAGCACAGATCACCGTTTTGCTGATGTTGGCGAACCAGGTCGATGGCACTGGCCTGAATAGCTGGTCGCACCACTTCACACATGAACTTTTCATGAAAATGAGCCAGCTCATAGGGACTGTGCATTTTAAGGAAGCCCAGCATGAATTCGGCTGATTCTTCTATTTTGAGGATGCCCGCCGTGTATTTATCCATTAGCTCCTGGTTTTTTTTTCGGATGGCTTCAGGGTCGCCGGCCAGGTTGTTACGGGCTAAAAAATCAACCCATTCACGATCGGTGTCAATGGGCAGCAATGTATGGTCAAGATCGAAAAGGGCCAGGTTTGTAGAGGTCATAGTTTTGTTTTAATGAAAAAAGCCTTGAGTAAAGGAACGGTAATGGGGCGTCGGGTAGACAATGAATAGGTGTCCAGCGCATCGAGCAGGTTGAACAGGGCGGCAATATCACGCGAATAATGGGTGAAAATCCAGTGCGTGACTTCATGGCTTAATTGCAGGCCTTTATCACGTGCCCGGTTTTGCAAGGCGGTAAGGCGCTGCTCATCACTAAGTTGTTCGAGCCGGTAGACCAGTTCCCAGCCAAGCCGGGTTCGCAGGTCTTCACGCAAAGGCATGGCCAGCGGAGAAACATCGCCCGACACCAGCAGTATGAAAGCCTCGGAGGTGTTCTTGCGCAGTTTCCATTCGTTGTACAGGCTGAACAGTTCGGCCTGCTGGTCTTCGCTTAAGTTCTGGATGTCATCAATGGCCACCAGACGTGGCGTGTTCTGGAACGTAACCGAGGCCAGAAAGGGCTGACTTTCATGATTGAAATAAGCGCCCTGGTGGCAGGCTGCCATGGCCTTGAGTAAATGGCTCTTGCCGCACCCTGGGCTTCCCCACAGGTACACGGCCTGCCCCGGCAGGATGGTACGTAGCGTGTTAATGGCTTCGGCATTTTGCCCTGCAATGAAATTATCAAGGGTTGGCTCGGGAACCGGGGATACTTCAAGCGTTAATTGTTCATTCATTTGTATAAAAAGTACTATTCAGGTATTGACCATAAACGCGACGGATCAAGACCGACAGGGCTGCACTGATTGGCAGGGCAAGCAGAACGCCAAAAAAACCAAAAATTTCACCAAAAACGAACAGGGCAAAAATAATGACCAGCGGATGCAAGCCAATCCGGTCACCCATAATTTTGGGTGTTAAATATAAACTTTCAAAAATCTGGCCTATGCCGAAAACAATGGCAACGGCAATAAGACCATAGTAACCATCGAATTGTAATAGAGCAGAGAGGATTGCGAGCAATAAACCCAGCCCGAAGCCTAAATAAGGGATAAAAACCAGTAAGCCGGTAATGACGCCAATGGGAATGGCACTGTCAAAGTCGGCAATGGATAATCCGGCGCTGTAATAAATAGCCAGAATGAGCATGACCAGAATTTGCCCGCGCAGGAAACTGGACAGCAGTTTGTCTATTTCATTGCCAATATCAAGCGTGTTATTTAGAAAACGGCGTGGAATGATTTCACTGAAGCGGTTAAGAAAAGTATGCCAGTCGAACAGTAAATAAACCAGCACCACCGGCGTTAACAGGCCACTGGCAATATAGAAAACCAGGGTGGAGCCGCTGGCTTTAAGATAATTGACGGTGGTGGTGACAAGGCTGTCGGTGCCGGTGACGGCATCTTGCAAGAGCAGGCGAATGCGGGAAATATCCAGTTTGCTGTCTACGCCAAGCCATTCATCAATGTTGGGGGCCAGCAGGGTATTATATTGGTGGACCCATAATGGCAACTGCTCCAGCACCAGATTGATTTCCCTGCGCAGCAGCGGAATAATAATGAGCAGGACCCCCAAAATGATGGCAAACAGTAAAAATACCATGAGGGATACGGCCAGCCAGCGTGGCAGATGCAAACGGACCAGTAAATCGACGCCGGGCGCTAAAATATAGGCTAATGCCAGTGCCAGCATGAACGGAGTAAGCACTGGAGACAGGATATAAAGCAGAATTAGCAGGCAAATTCCAACTCCTGACCACAAAAGTGTCTGATTTCTGCGTAAATTTTTCTCATTCATCGTAAAATTGCGTTTATTCCATTTGATTTATGACATTTTTACATATTTAGGCTCGTTTCTCATGACAAATTCAACAAAATCCTCTTTGACCTATCGTGATGCAGGTGTGGATATTGATGCCGGCGACGCATTGGTGGACCGCATCAAGCCTTTGGCAGCCAAAACCATGCGCGAAGGCGTAATGGCCGGTATCGGCGGTTTTGGAGCTTTGTTTGAAGTACCAAAAAAATACAAGGAACCCGTTCTTGTTTCAGGCACCGATGGCGTGGGCACCAAATTGCGTCTTGCATTTGAATGGAACCGCCATGATACGGTAGGTATCGACCTGGTGGCCATGAGTGTAAACGATATCCTGGTGCAAGGGGCAGAGCCACTGTTTTTTCTTGACTACTTTGCCTGCGGAAAACTGGCGGTAGATACCGCGGCCAGTGTGGTGGGCGGTATTGCCAAGGGGTGTGAGCTTTCCGGCTGTGCCCTTATTGGTGGTGAAACCGCCGAAATGCCCGGCATGTACCCGGATGGTGAATATGATCTGGCCGGTTTTGCGGTTGGCGCGGTAGAAAAATCCAAGATCATCAATGGCAAATCCATTCAGGCCGGTGATCGTATTCTGGGTCTGGCATCAAGCGGTGCGCATTCCAACGGTTTTTCGCTCATCCGTAAAATTATTGAACGTGCCGGTGCCCAGCCTAATGACGATTTCCATGGCCAGCCTTTGGTAGACGTTGTTATGGCGCCCACCCGTATTTACGTTAAACAGGTGTTGGCCGCGTTGGCCAAGCATGGCACAGATATCAAAGGCCTGGCCCATATTACCGGCGGTGGCCTGTTAGACAACGTACCCCGTATTTTACAACCTGGCCTGGCAGCACGGTTAAGTAAAGACGCCTGGGAATTGCCCGAACTGTTCAAGTGGCTGCAAAAAGAGGGCAATGTAGAAGACACCGAAATGCATCGTGTCTTTAACTGCGGTATTGGCATGGTGCTGGTAGTTTCTGCCAGCCAGGCCGCGGACATTACCGCAACCTTGCAAGAACAGGGCGAAACCGTTTACCAGCTGGGTGACATTGTTCAGCACGAAGAAGGCACGGAACAGACGGTCGTTGTTTAAGTTTAAAAATATAAATAAAGGCTTGCTGTGGCAGGCCTTTATTTTTGGCTGATCGACTGCAAAGCGGCATCCATGTCAGGGGCAATGGCGTCAATGACCTGTTCTACTGCATTATTGGCCATGCAATCAATCCGGGTTCTGTCGGGTTGGGCACGTAACCAGGTAATTTGGCGTTTTGCCAGCTGGCGCGTGGCGGCAATGGCTTTTTCACGGGCCGCTGGCAAATCATACTCGCCATTCAAATGCGTCCATATTTGCCGGTATCCCACGCAACGGATGGAAGGCAGGTCGGCGTGCAGATCGGGGCGTTGTTTCAGTTGTTTAACTTCCTGAACAAACCCCTTTTCAAGCATCTGGTCAAAGCGCAAGGCAATGCGGGCATGCAAGTCCAGGCGGTTTTCGGGTTCAAGGCTAATGGTGCGGTAGGGGAACTCACCTGCTTTTTCAGCGGGTTGCTGAAGGAATGCAGACATGGGTTTACCGGAAATGCGATAAATTTCCATGGCGCGCTGGACCCGTTGGCTGTCATTGTGCGCCAGGCGGGCAGCGGTAACCGGATCAACCTTGGCCAGTTCTGCGTGCAAGGCAGGCCAGCCATGCTGGCGGGCAAAATTATCCAGTTCCTGACGAACCTGTGTACAGGCGGCGGGCAGTTCATTCAGCCCTTCGCGCAGGGCCTTGTAATACATCATGGTGCCGCCAGCCAGGACAGGAATCCGGCCCCGGGCCTGAATGGCAATAATTAGCCTGGCGGCATCCCGGGTGAATTCGGCCGCACTATAGGTTTGTGCCGGGTCCCGTATGTCCAGCAGGTGCTGGGGCGTTTGCGCCTGTTCTGCTTTGGATGGCTTGGCCGTGCCAATATCCATGCCTTTATAAATAGTGGCTGAATCTACATTGATGATTTCAATGGGCCAGCGTTGGGCAATGGCCAGTACACTGGCGCTTTTGCCCGATGCGGTCGGTCCTGCAATGCAAATAATGGCTTGATGCCTGTTGTCCGGAGTTGGCATGGTGTTGGATGGGTGGCCAGGGCCTGTTAAGAAAGAAAAAATACAAAAAAGAACAGGCAGTGTGTTTGCTGCCTGTTCATTGCGTAGTTTAGCATTAGCTGAAGCCTGATGATTGGGAACTTAAGTATTTTCTGTCGCTTTATTGGCCGCGCATGAACAGTTTATCAAGGTCATTCATGGTCCATTGAAACCAGGTGGGGCGGCCGTGATTGCATTGGTTGGCTCTTTCGGTTTGTTCCATTTGACGCAGCAGGGCATTCATTTCTTCTATGCTCAGGCGGCGATTGGCCCTGACCGAACCGTGACAGGCCATGGTGGACAGCAACTCATTACGCTGTTCGGTCAGGTGTCTGGACATACCGGCCTGGCTTAAATCTTTTAAAACATGAAGCACCAGGGATTCGATATCACCATGAGCCAGTAAAGCCGGCACCGAACGCACGGTAATGGCGCGGGGGCCGGCGGCGGTCAGGTTAAGCCCCAGTGTTTGCAAGGCTTCTTGGTGTTCTTCCAGCAAGCCCACTTCTTTTTCTGAACAATGAAAAACTATCGGTACCAGCAGGTCTTGTTTGGGCATGCTGTGATTGTCCAGGGCGGTTTTCAGTTTTTCATAAACCACCCGCTCGTGCGCGGCGTGCATGTCAACCAGTACCAGCCCCCTGGAGTTTTGGGCCAGGATATAAATGCCATGCAATTGCCCCAGGGCCATGCCCAATGGAAACGTATCCTGTTCGGGCAGGGAGGAAGGCTGTGGGTTGCCCGAAGCGCTTGCCGGGTAGGCGGGGTTATTGAAAACAGTATCCGCTGTGCCAGCCGTATCGCCTTCTTGTGTGCGTTCATTGAAGTGAGGGGATGATGGCAGGGTGGGTGATTCTAGCGGGCGGTAAGCCTGGGTCCAAGCCTGTTGATGGTCTAGCCCCAAGGGGGCCTGCCGTTGATAGGGGTTGAAGCTGGACGACGGCCGGTTGGCAGGAGAGATGCTGCCACTGCCCGTAGTGGTTGTGTTTGGCAAAGGGGCAGGCGCAAGCCCGGCGGGCATTTGGGCCGGTAGCCGGTTCATGGCCTCTTGCTGGCCGCCTGCACTGGCCAGTGTGGCGGCAACGGTTTGCGAGACAAAACGGTAAACCGCGCCACTATCGCGAAACCGCACTTCATGCTTGGCAGGGTGAACGTTCACATCGACTGTATTGGGGTCTATATTGAGAAACAGCACATAGGCCGGTTGGCGGTCACCGTGCAAGACATCGGCATAAGCCGTGCGAATCGCATGGGACACGGTGCGGTCGCGAACATAGCGGCCGTTAACGTACAGGTATTGTTTATCGGCGCGGCTGCGAGCCGCATTGGGTTGGGTGATCAGCCCGTGCAGGCTGGCCAGGCCAACGTCGGCATTTAAGGGAATGCCGGCTTCGATGAATTCGGCACCCAACACATCGCGAATGCGCTGAAAAGAATCGGTGCTTACCCATTGTCGGTAAGGCTTGTCATTATGAAACAGGCGAACAGCCACTTCGGGAAAGGCCATGGCGATTCTTTCCATGGCCGTCAGGCAATGTCCCAGCTCGGTGGTTTCCGATTTCAGAAATTTACGGCGGGCCGGGATTTGGTCAAACAATTGGCGCACGTCGATGGTGGTGCCATAACCGCCTGCCGCTGGCGTGACTTCATTGTGGGCCGCGTCTATTTGCCAGGCGTGATCGTCGGCTTGCGTGCGTGAGGTAATAAGCAGTCGGGAAACCGAGGCAATCGAGGCCAGGGCTTCTCCGCGGAAACCCATGGAATTGACTGATTCCAGTTCTTCGAGGGAGGTGATTTTGCTGGTGGCATGGCGCATGAGTGCCAAAGGCAGTTCTTCTTTGGGAATGCCTGTGCCATCATCAATAATGCAAATACGTTTGATACCCCCGCCTTCAAGACGGATTTCAATTGCCCGCGCTTGTGCGTCGATGGCATTTTCAAGCAGTTCTTTAAGAACCGAAGCAGGACGTTCGATCACTTCACCGGCTGCGATCTGGCTGATAAGTTGATCGGGAAGGGGGGAAATATGGCGTCTTGGCATGTTGCCTAAAAGAAAATTTCAGCTAAATGAAAAAAGGAGCCGAAAAAACGGCTCCGTAAAGGTACTGCAGCAAAATGCATGCGCTACTATCGCATGCATTTTTATTTTGCCTTAAAACTAACGTTGTGTCTAGCCTGTACGGGAAAGAGGCGGGTTTGTTGCAAAATAACCTTTAACACCACCCAAGATTGCACTGGCAATTTGTTGCTGGTTGTTGGAGTTTCTTAGGAAACGTTCTTCTTGCGGATTGGAAATAAAAGCGGTTTCAACCAGGATGGATGGAATGTCCGGAGCCCTTAAAACGGCAAAACCGGCCTGTTCTACGCGCCTGCTCTGGATGCCATTGACCCCGGCCAAAGAATTAAGTACCCGGTGGCCAATATCCAGGGAGTCTTTAATTTGTGCCGTGGTGGACATGTCCAGTAATACACTGGCGGTGTTTTTGTCATGGTCGCCAATATCAATCCCGCCGATCAGGTCGGCCGCATTTTCTTTTTTGGCCAGCCACCGGGCGGCGGCACTGGAGGCGCCGCCACGGGAAAGGGCAAAGACCGAGGTTCCACGGGCCGATTTGTTGGTGAACGCATCGGCGTGAATGGAGATGAAAAGATCGGCTTTAACCCGGCGGGCTTTTTGAACGCGAACATGCAATGGCACAAAAAAATCGGCATCACGTGTCATATAGGCCCGCATATTGGGTTGCGCATTGACAAGGTTGCGCAAGCGCCGGCCAATGGCCAGGACGATATCTTTTTCTTTGGTACCCATGCCGCCGATGGCGCCCGGATCTTCGCCGCCATGACCTGGGTCTATGGCGATAAGAATGGGCCGTTTGGCCGTGTTGCGGCTTCCGCCGGTGGCGGGCGTACGGGGCTGCACCTGCCCGTTAACGGATGGTGCAGGGACGTTGCTGCGATTTTTGGCTAGCCGGTCCAGTACGCTAGCCAAAGGGTCGTCGCCGGCCATGTTGGTGCTAAGTGCCAGTAACGGATCTTTGGCTACCTTTGGATATAAGTCCAGAACCAGGCGATATTGGTAATCGCCCACTGGTTTGAGGGTAAAGACCTGGGGCGCAATGGTTTGCTTTAAATCCAGGACGATACGAACAACATCGGCCCGGTTTTGGGCGACCCGCACGGCAGAAATGTAGGGATCATTGGGTTTGATCTTGGAAATGAGCGAGTTCAGGGCACTGCTCATGCTAAGACCCTGCAAGTCTACCACCAGACGATTGGGGTTGGACAGGGTAAAGTGCTCGGCCTTGAGGGGCGCGTTCAATTCCAGGGTTACGCGCGTGTATTCGTCAGCGGGCCAGGTACGCACGGCCAGAATTTGGCTGCTGGCTGCCTTGGCCACTTTTGAAATGACGGGAAGTGACAGCAGAGTTGCAGCTGTGCCCAAAATACGACGACGCGTCATTTGACGGGGGTTTATATGTCCATTTGTTGTAGCTGTTTTATCCATGATTGACCCTTTTCCGAAAACGCTTGTATTTTTGCATCGCGACCAGTGGAAGCGTAGTTGAGTGACAGTTCAATATCTGGGGGGGGCAGGCTTGAACCTGCTTTTTCAGCCCATTCGATAAGAACGATGGCATCTTCAAGTAAATTCTCACGAAAGCCCGCGTCTTGCCATTCGTTTGTGTCACTAAATCTATAAAAATCAAAGTGATACAAGTATAAGCTAGAAACTTTATAGCTTTCAAGCAGGGTATACGTAGGGCTTTTGATGCGCCCGGTTACCCCCATTGCCCTTAAAAAAGCTCTTGCAAAACTTGTTTTTCCTGCACCAAGGTCTCCTTTCAAGTGGATGCGTGCCCCCTTTTGGGTAGGCTGTTTTTGATTGCAACTATTTGATATTTCAGTGCTTATTAGTGCCGAAAGCTGTTGCGCCAGACGATTGGTGGCACTTTCATCTGGTAAATAAACCGTTATAAAATTGTCATGTTGGCTGGACATAAGACCTGAAAATGTGGTTTTTTTAATACTTTTATTATAAATTCAGTTAAAGTAAATTCTAGGAAAAAACAAAAAATTGTGTAAAAACAACAGTTCATTGTCGTTTCTTCATGCTTTTTCATGATTGCTTGTGCCAGCAGGGGTGTTTTTCAGGATTGACAGGCGGATTTCCGTTTTTCGGGCAAAAAAATGTGGGTTTTTAGGCGAAAAAACGGAAATTACGCGAAGTCCCTGTTCAGGGCATGTGCAGCATTAGTTGAACAATTGCTGGGTAAGATAGACCCAGAATGGGATGGTCAGGACGCTAAGAATGGTGCCCGCTGAAATGGTAAATGCCACCAGACGGCCATCACCGCCCATGCGGGTGGCCAGAATAAAGGCGGCTGAAGCGGTGGGTAATGCGGCAAATAGCACAAACATTTGAGTGTCAATGATAGAAAAATCCAGGGCAAACGCAATGGCCATGGCAAATACGGGCATCAGGCCCAGGCGGATGGCCAAAATCCAGCCCACCAGTTTGCCGTCACGGCTGCCACCCTGCAATGACAGGCTGGCGCCCACGCAAAGCAAGCCCAGAGGAATAGAACTGGTGCCCAGTTTATTCAGGGTAGTATCCAGTACGGAAGGCAGGATAATGCCGCTAAAATTTAATAAAAGACCGGCAAAAGTCGCCAGCACCAATGGGTTTTTTAAAATTTCCTTGAATAAATTACTGCCTTGGTGGCTGGCCAGGGACTTGACGGCCAGAATATTTACAAAGGGGATGGCAAACCCCACAATCACGGCCATGCTGGCCAGACCGGCCTGGCCGGCCAGTGATGGTGCCAAAGATAATCCGATATAGGTATTAAAGCGGTAAGCGCATTGACCCACCGATGCCAGGGCAATGGGGCGGGGTTTTAAAACCGGTTTTGCCAGCCACACGCATAAACTGCCCATGATGGCCAGGGCGAGGGTGGCCAGCAGGAAATTGCCAGTGGTGGCCAGTGACATGGGGGTGCTGGCAATAGAGCGAACCAGCAGGGCTGGAAACAGAATAAAATAAACCAGTTTTTCAAGACCCGAGAAAAACTCTTTGGAAAAGTGTAGTTTGTTATACAGTATCCAGCCTAAAATAACGATCAGACAATCAGGTAAAACAAGAAAGGCAATCTGCATACACGACACTTCAATGAAAAATAGGGTTAAGGGTTTTGTGGCCACAGGCGCAACCGCCTATCATAGAACAGAACAGGGCGGTTACGCCTTTCGCATTGCAAACCGGTGCATTCAATAAACCCAAAGGCTGTATGAATAAGACATGAAACAGACAGACATAGATGCATTTATCGATTCAATATGGCTGGAGGACGGGCTGTCGGCCAATACCCTGGCGGCTTATCGACAGGACCTGAATGGATTGGCGGGTTTTCTGGCCAGGCAAGAGCCCGCCAGGTTATTGATAGAAGCCGATAGCAATGATATTCAGGACTGGTTTGCCAGCAAGCATGCCAGCAGTAAGGCAAGTACGGCTAACCGGCGCTTGGCGTCGCTTAAGCGGTATTTTGCCTGGGCCCTTGATGTGGGCTTTATCCAGAAAGACCCTTGCCTGGAGCTTCAGTCTGCCAAACAGCCCCCGCGTACCCCCAAAACCCTGACAGAAAACCAGGTAATGGATTTGCTGGAAGCCCCCAATATTGAAACACCGGGTGGCCTGCGTGACAGGGCTATGCTGGAAACGCTTTATGCAACTGGGCTGCGGGTAACCGAGCTGGTGACGCTGAAAGTGCTGCATTTAAGCCTGAACGAGGGCATTGTACGGGTGGAAATGGGCAAGGGTGGCAAAGACCGCCTGGTGCCGCTGGGGGCGGAAGCGCTACATTGGTTAGAGGCCTACCTGAAAAACAGCCGGAACCTGCTATTGGGCAATCGGCAATCTGATGACCTGTTTGTGACCCGCAGGGCCTGCGCCATGAGCCGGCAGGCATTTTGGCAATTAATTAAAAAATATGCCTTGCTGGCGGATATTAATGCCCCGCTCTCACCCCATGTGTTGCGTCATGCCTTTGCCACGCACCTGTTAAATCATGGTGCCGACTTGCGGGTGGTGCAGCTGTTACTGGGGCATTCTGATATTTCTACTACCCAAATTTATACGCATGTAGCCCGTGAGCGGCTTAAAGCCCTACATGCACAACATCACCCAAGAGCTTGATTAATTATGGCTAAAGCAAAACACGTATCTGAAACACCGGCAACCCAGTTCCTGAAAAAAAACAGGATTCCTCATGTTGGCCATGCCTATGAGTATGTGGATCATGGTGGTACGGCAGAATCGGCCCGGCAATTGAAAGTGGCAGAGCACGCCGTCATTAAAACCCTGATTATGGAAGACGAGCAGGCCAAACCGCATGTGGTGCTGATGCACGGAGACCGGGAAGTATCGTTAAAAAACCTGGCCCGGCAAATTGGTACCAAAAAAATGCAACCTTGCCGCCCTGATGTAGCCTCACGGCATTCGGGGTATCAGGTGGGGGGTACCTCTCCCTTCGGTACCCGCAAACAAATGCCGGTATGGGTGGAAGCCAGTATTCTTGAATTGCCGCTTATTTATATTAATGGTGGAAGGAGGGGGTATTTGGTAGAGATTGACCCGCAGGTGTTGGTGAGTGTCCTGGGCGCGGTTGCGGTGAACGTGGGTAATGGCTGAAGCATTTCAAAATTGTTATTCGTGTGCCTTAATGCTTGCAATTTCGTTTAGCAAGCATTTAAAAAGCATGATTTTATGGAAAAAAAATGTTGTTTTGTTTTGGAAATAACCCGGAAAATAAAGAAGTCGTGGTTTTATAAACAAAAATATATAGATAATTCAATTGTTTATAAGGGTTTACTTGCAATTCTCTAGGGTTTACCCTATAATTGTCTCATGTTCCATAATATGAAAAAGGAGTTTGTAATGCGAAATTACAGTAATCAAATCGTATTGTCCGATGACGTGAAGCGTGAGTTGATGAAACAGGAAGCCCGTGAGGTTAGGTTGGAAAGTATTGTTGCCCCCTTTGCTGCGGTGGCTGTTTCTGTTTATTCAGCCGTTCGTTTTTTTGTTGAAATGTTTGAAGACACTAAAGAAAACATTGCCGAAGTTGAAGAAAACAGCCAGCACGTTGGTGGTTACTGGCTGTAAAGTGAAGTATTTGTCGTTGTAAAAATGTGTAGTATCAGGGTAACAGGTCACAGTTAATGATCGTTATGCCTGTTTGTTGAACGGTAGATTGAGATCGCCTCAATCCTGTTTATGGCATTCAGCAATTTGAAGATGGCTGATGCCAGGCGCTTGACGGTTTGTACCGCCAGATTTTTTTGTATTGCTATTTCCTGGTTGGAATAGCCTTGGGCAATCATTAACAGCAACTCCCGCTGACGCGATATAAGCTCACTTAATAAACCGGTTATTACCGGTGTTTTTCTCTCGCCCGGTCCATTCAGCACTGCTGGCGTTAACACGATACGATTACTGTCACCGTCACCTATTAAGCACGCTGAAAGAAATCAGTTCTATTCCGCAGTCCCATTGATTTTCGTCATAGATAAAAAACAACTTTATCAGTACACTGATAGTGAAGGGTTGGTCAAGGCATCAGCCCCATAACCTGAAGTAAAAAAGGAACTATCTATGATCCGTGAAGTTGAAGGTGACATTCTGTTAAGCAAGGCACAGCTAATCGCTCATGGCATTGCGCCACTAGAGCATTTTGATACCGGTCTGGCTCGCAGTCTGCGCGAACGTTGGCCATCACTGGTTCGCGATTACCGCCAGTCAACGCATGTGCATCCGCTTAAACCCGGAGAAATCTGGGCATGGGGTGGTGTTAACGAAGACGGCAGCGTGCGTCGCATTGTCAACCTGCTAACGCAGAACATGCTTGGAGAAGGTCCTGCAGCACGTCCTGGCAAGGCAAATACGGAAAACGTAAGCCGTGCCCTGAAAGAACTGGCGCGTTTTGTAGAGTCCGAAGGCATTGAAAGCCTGGCAATTCCTCGCCTGGCAACCGGTGTGGGTGGCCTGGAGTGGTCTGACGTCAAGCCGCTGGTAGAAAAACACCTGGCTGACCTGAAGATACCCGTGATTGTGTATGAAACCTATCGTCAGGGCGAACAGGCCGAAGAAGGTCTGTAAGCGTCAGGAGAAGTAAAAAAAGGGGGGCCCCCCCTTTTTTTTGTTCCTGTTTTCTGCCCTGTGACCGGGAAGTCTTCACATATCCCGGTGGCATAAAACATGATGCATATCTCTAGAAAAAAACAAACGAAAAAATCAATATCCTTCAGGGTTCCGGCTTTGCCAGTTCCAGCCATCGCGGCACATATCGTCGATGCTGCGGGTGGTTTTCCAGCCAAGCAGTGATGCTGCCAGTTCGGGGTTAGCCCAGGCAGAGGCAATATCACCCTCCCTTCTGGCTTGAATGGCGTAGGGCACTTTAATATTGTTAACCCGTTCAAAAGCACTTACCATTTGCAGCACGCTGGTGCCGGTGCCGGTGCCCAGGTTAATGGCGGTAAAGCCGCTATGGGCGCTTTCATTTACATAGTTCACGGCTTTGACATGCCCCAGGGCCAGGTCGCTAACGTGCAGGTAATCGCGCACGCCAGTGCCATCCACCGTGTCGTAGTTATTGCCGAAAACATTCAGTTTTTCTAAACGGCCAACCGCCACCTGGGTAATGAAGGGGAACAGGTTGTTGGGAATGTCGCGCGGGTTTTCGCCAATCAGGCCGCTTTCATGGGCGCCAATCGGGTTGAAATAGCGCAATGCAATTGCCGAAAAATCTTTATGGGCGACACAGGTGTCTTGCAGGATCTGTTCCACCTGGACCTTGGTCCAGCCATAAGGGTTGGTGGCGGCAATACGGTGGGATTCGGTATAAGGCAGGAACTCGGGTTCACCGTAAACCGTGGCCGAAGAACTGAATACGATACGTTTTACGTTTGCCGCCAGCATGGCCTGCAACAGGGTAATCGTGCCGGCGACATTATTGTCGTAATAGTCAAGCGGACGGTTGACGGAGTCGCCCACGGCCTTCAGGGCTGCAAAATGAATGACCCCCTGGATAGGCGTGTTTTGGGCGGCATGTTCTGCAAAAATGCTATCCAGCAACTTGCGGTCACGGATGTCTCCATTAATCACTTTTATATCGGCCCCGGTAATGGTTTTTAAACGGTCAAAAACCTTGCTGCTGCTATTGGAAAAATTATCCAGGACAACGGGCGTATAACCTGCCTGTAACATTTCTATCAGTGTGTGGGAACCGATATAACCGGCCCCGCCGGTGACTAAATAATGAAGACTCATGTTGTTGAAAACCTTGTGGGATTGACGTGTCCTGATTGTACTATCGTGCCCTAAAAAGGGGAGAACATAATTGTTTAATTATTTTTAAACATAAAAACTAAAACCAAATTTAAATTCAATGGATATTTAATTGTGAAGAGCTGTTCGTTCATTAATCTATTGTGTTAAAATTTTACCTATTGTTTCAATTGTGTGATTTTAAACTACGGTAGCCGCTATAATTACAACAAAAAAATGCTAATTATTTTTATTGGTAATTTTTAAAAGCATTAAAAAAAGGAAGTCAAATGGTTTGCGCAGTAGTCCTCAATATTATAAATATACCTATCAATAAGGTTTGAGATGGATACTTACATTGTTCTATCACTGGTGATTGTGGCTGTTGTTTACCTTATTTGGCGACGGAAGAAATCTTCTGTTTCCTATATTCAGCTTAACAACCGGCGCATACCTCTGTCAGAAGTGCAAGGGTTTCCTGAAGAAAAAATTGCTGCGTTAATCACCAGTCTTTTTCAATCCAAAGGGTATCGGGTTCAAAATACCCGTGATGAGTTGCAAAATGTTGCCGATTTTCTAATTGAAAAAGAAGGTAGCCGTGGTTTTGTTTCTGTCCGCCATTGGGGGGACACAAAAGTGGGGGTTAGCCAGATTTCCCAGGAAGTGATTGGCATGAACCAGCAAAACAGCGATCACAGCTACATTTTTACAACCGGCAAGTTTGAGAAAGAAGCCGGTGAAATGGCAAAATATAACCGTAACCTGTTTTTAGTTGATGGCCGCCAGTTGAACATCATGATTGCCAACGCCAAATAAAATGCCTGGTAAGACTGTATGGCAGTTCAAGCTTGCTGCCAAGACGCTTTGTGGTCAATGCCAAATGACGGTGCCTGCAATAATTTTTAGAAGATAATACGGTTTTTAACGGTTGTATTGTGTTTAAACCTGTTTCCTGCCATGACTCTATTTGCCAGCAAAATTATTTCATCTGCCCTGTTAATTCCCTTTAACTTCATTATTCTGTTGTTTATTAGCTGGCTGTTGCTGGGAAGCCGGTTTAAAAAATGGGGGCGGGCACTATTGTTATTGGTGGCGGCGGCCTTAACCCTAACAAGCATGCCAATTGTGGCCAATGCGCTGGTAAAGTCCCTCTATAACGAACCCGTTTTAACCTTGAGTCATGCCAGACAGGCCCAGGCCATTGTTGTGCTGGGCGGAGGCATTAATCGTAACCAGCCAGAATTTGGCGGCAGTTCTGCCGCTGTTTCAACGCTTGAGCGGATGCGCTATGGGGCTTACCTGCATCAGGAAACCGGCCTGCCCATTCAGGTAAGTGGTGGTGGCTGGCCGGGTGACGAGCCGATTGCGCTGGTCATGCGGCACGAGCTGGAAACCTTATTTCATACGCCGGTAAAATGGGTGTTGCCTGAGTCGGCCACGACTGCCGAAGAAGCGCGTGATTCTCGCGAATTGCTTTTTGGTGAAGGGGTCAATACCATTTTGCTGGTCACCAATACCGTACACATGAAGCGAGCCAAAATAACGTTTGAACGGGCCGGTTTCAAGGTTATTGCGGCCCCTACGGTAATGCCCGCTTACCCGCCCAATTTTCTTAAATATATTCCCAGGGCAGATGCTTTGCGCGATTCTGCCAGTGTTTTGCATGAATGGATCGGGATTGGATGGTATTGGCTGAAAGGCGTGTAATTGCCAGCCTGTGTTTTGGGCATTTTGCCTTGATATTACCTGGTTAAAGCGTTGTAATGCTAGAGGCGTTTTAGCGCATGAATGACTGTTTTTTAATTATGCCAGTATGCAAAAAAGCAGAGCAGATAATATCACTATTTTAAAGGGCGCGGGGTTTTTTAATGGCATGCATTTGTAGTGATTATAATAGACGCCACCTGGTTACAGGAGCGCCTATTGAATGTAATAAAGATAAGCTATATTAACTGAAGTTAATCGTTAATTAACAAATCTTCCAGTTGATTGTTGGGGTTTTCTGCCAAATAGTTAGTAATAAATGCCGGTCTTTTGCCACGGCCAGACCAGGTGGCTTCTGGATTATCTTTACTGCGATACTTGGCTTTAACCGGTTTTACGTTTTTGGCTTGTTTGCCAGTTAAACCCTCTGCAATAAGGGCTGGGTCTATACCCAGTGCCTGAGCCATTTTTTTACCTTCCTGGATATAGCGGCCCAGTTCTTCGGTGCGGATTTCATTAATGCGTTTTTCCAGCAGCTTTTGTACCTGTACGATGTCGGTGGCAGAAGAAAGGCTGGAAACCAGAACGTCCAGAAACCGGATGGGTGTAATGTTATGTGTATTGATTAATTCATTAACAGAGCCGATTAGCGGTTTATGTTCTTCTTTTGCGGAGTCCAATGGGATGGTGTTTGACATATTGTTAGAGCCTTTTGAAATTGATTTTGATAAACAACTGCTTCCTGTTAGATGATTAATAAGAAAATTATTAACCATGTCAGAATGCTGAGCTCAATTATAGGTAAAGTGGCTTTTATATGCTACTTGTAATATAAAAATATTATTTTTATATTTGGGTATGGCTGCTTGTATCAATACATATAGATTTTAATTTGTGTTTATTAATAACAAAATGTTTGCTTTTAATAAATGCAAATGAATCAACATTGGTTTTAATATTTGACCAATCAATTGGTTTAAGCGCTGTTAACCGAAGTTCTCAGTCCTGAACATTGACAGCAGTGTGATTAATAATCAAGGCTTGTTCCTGGCGTAGAAGGGATGGCAGATGAAAATTTGACCAATGCCAGTTGGCCAAATTTTAAAAAACCGGGCAAAAATAAAACATGAATCAAAAAATAGGAGGATAATTCCACCTGTTTATCAAAAGTAAGTGCCGTTTTATATTTATCACTATCGGACCGACTATGTTTTACGTTTTTCCCAATCCCCAGGCTATTGCAGAGTATGTAAGTGGCTTGCTTATTGCCCAAATACAGAAAAAAAATAATGCGGTATTGGGCCTGGCTACAGGCAGTACCATGGAGCCTGTTTATGCCAAGCTGTGTGAGCAGGTTGCACAGCAAAATGTAGATGTATCGGGGTTAACCACTTTCAATCTGGATGAGTATATCGGGTTGGGTAGCGATCACCCTCAAAGCTATCGTTACTATATGCGGCAGCATCTGTTCAATCGCCTGGCTTTTGTGCAGCATCGCGCTTTCCTGCCAGATGGCTTGTGCGCAGATTCGTTACAGCAATGTGAGCAATACTCACGCCAAATCCAGCAGGCGGGCCATATAGATTTGCAATTGCTGGGTATTGGCAATAATGGTCATATCGGATTTAACGAGCCGGGCACCTCATTTGGCAGCCGTACCCATGTCGTTCCCCTGACTGAACAAACCCGGATAGATAACAGCCGTTTTTTTGATTCACTGGATGAGGTGCCTACTCAGGCCATTACGCTGGGCCTGCAGGACATCATGGAATCAAAGCAAATTATCCTGATCGCCACCGGCACCAACAAGGCGCAGATCATGGCAGAACTGTATGAAAGCCCTGTTACCGAGCAGTTGCCGGCTTCGGTTATTAAATCACATCCCAATGCGCTTATTTTGCTTGACGAACAGTCCGCACAGTTCTTGCCTGCCGATTTGTGCAATGTGGTGGTGGCTTAATCGCTTAAGGCCACTCAAGAATACAATTATTCTGTATTAATTAGTATGCTAACGGTTTGCGTTAACCATAAGTGCATCCCATGTTTCAGTCTCTGCTTCGCTTTCTTAAAATTGACCGTTTCACCTTTTTACTGATGGTGTCTGTTATGGTTGCCACGGTATTGCCGGCTCATGGCCGTGGGATGCCGGTGGCGCAAATAGTTACCAGCATGGCCATCGGACTGCTGTTTTTCCTGCATGGGGCACGTTTGTCACGTCAGGCCATTATTGCGGGGGCCACCCACTGGCGTCTGCACCTGCTTATTTTCTCCTGTACGTTCATTCTGTTCCCCCTGCTGGGCGTGATGTCGCGGCCCATTCTGGAACCCATGCTTACGCCTGATTTGTACAAAGGGATTCTGTATTTGTGCGTACTGCCTGCTACCGTGCAATCGGCCATTGCCTTTACTTCGGTTGCGCGTGGCAATATTCCTGCCGCTATTTGTAGTGCCTCATCTTCCAGTATTTTAGGTATTTTCATTACCCCCATGCTGGTTAGCCTCTTGATCACCGATGGCGCGGCCACCAGTGATCCGCAGCTGGCCCTGGATGCCATCTGGAACATCACCCTGCAATTGTTGGTGCCGTTTGCGCTGGGGCACTTTAGCCGTCCCTTCACCGCCGGTTTTATCGGCAATCATGGTTCTCTCATGAAGTTTGTTGATCAGGGCTCAATTCTGCTGGTGGTATATGTGGCGTTTTCTGCTGCGGTGAATGAAGGCTTGTGGAACCAGACACCCCCGACGGCTTTATTGCTGCTTGTGTTGATTAGCACCGTGCTGCTGGCAATAGTGTTGTTACTAACGGCTTCCATTGGCAAACTAATGGGGTTTTCTCTTGAAGACCGCATTACCTTAGTATTTTGTGGTTCGAAAAAAAGCCTGGCCAGTGGTTTGCCCATGGCGCAGGTGCTGTTTGCCGGGCAGGCGGTGGGGGCGATTGTACTGCCCTTGATCATTTTTCACCAGATTCAGCTAATGGTTTGTGCTTTCATTGCCGCTAGGCTGTCCGGGCGCAAGGAAGAGATGGTACTTGATGAAGACAAGGCGATACAGGTAGAAGTGGCCAATTGACATCTTCCCTTAGCGGGGTTTTTTATGCCACACGCTTTCAAGAGCAAGAATACGGGTTTGTAAATAATTCATTAGCTGTTTGGTGGCGGTTGAGGTGTATTTGTTTGGAATGGTCAGAAAATACATGGCGTTACCAACGCCTTCGGGTATATGGTTGGGCAGTACTTCCACCAGTGCTCCTGTTTTTAGTTTTTTTTGTATGGCATAACGGGGTAAAAGGGTAATGCCCAGTCCCTTGGTGGCAGCATCTAACAGGAAAGTATAACTGCCCGATTGCAGGCTGCTTGATACTTTTTGCCGAATCAGGCTTCTGTTATGAACAAATTTCAGAAAAAACGTTTTACCCATGGCAGCAGGCGTTACGATTTTATGATGTGCTAAATCAGCGGGTAATAAAACCGGCTTGTCTTGCAGATAGCTGGGGGTGGCTGATAGACACCATTGCACATCGCATATTTTCTTTGCCACATACTCGTTGTTGGGATGTGAGGTGATCTTGATGGCAAAATCAACTTCAGATTCAATTAAATCATCCAGGCGGTCATTGATTAAAATTTTCAGGTCAATATCGGGGTATTCACGAATAAAATCAATAAAAATATCTGATAAATATAAATGACCAAAACCGGTTGGAATCCGTACCCTGATATACCCTTTCATGGATTTTGAAAGATGACTGATGTCAGAGGTAACGCCCGCGATATCTTCAAGGATTTTTAGACTTTTTTCATATAGCAGTTCGCCTTGCTGGGTAAGCTCAATGCTTCTGGTATTTCTTCTGAATAACTGGGTTTCAAGAGAGTTTTCCAGTTTTTTCAGGCGCATGGAAACATTTGATCGTGTCATTCCGGTTCGACGTGCAGCTTCGGCCAGGGATTTGGCTTCGGTAATTTCCACAAATAGTTTCAGTAAATTCAGATCCAATTTATTGTCAATCATTTTTGAACACTGGTGGGTAGTTTTAGCGTATTGTCACATAAAACACTTCATCTTAGGATAGAACCATTGCAGATGGAAGATAAAGTGATGAATGAAATAAACAGCTTTTCCGGCCTGAAAGTGCTTGATATTAGTCAGGGTGTAGCCGGGCCTTACTGTGCCAATATGCTTTGGCAATATGGTGCAGAGGTTATCAAGATTGAACCGCCAGACGGGGATTGGGGGCGCCATGTGGGAACCACTGTTGATGGGCAAAGTGCCTTGTCTATTAGCTATAACGTGGGCAAGAAAAGTGTCTGTGTGAATGCCAAGCAGGAAGCCGGTCGTGAAGTCATTCGAAAAATGGCCGCTGAGTGCGATGTGTTCGTGCAAAATTTCAGGCCCGGTATTGTGGAAAAACTGGGTCTGAGTTATGAAGACCTGAAGAAAATAAATCCGCAGATTATTTATATCTCAATCAGTGGTTATGGGCCTTCAGGACCTTATGCTTATGCGCCTGCCACAGACTCGGTGATGCAGGCGGAAACCGGTATTATGTCGGCCAATTATGATCAGGATGGCAACCCGCAAAAAATCGCCATCCTGATGGTTGATGTGTTGTCCGGGATGTATGCCACCCAGCAGGCGCTAGCGGCAATTTATCGTCGCCAGTGTTCCACAGACAGGCAGGGAGAGCATATTCAGTTGAACCTGTTTGATGCCTGTGCCGCTTTCCAGCAGTCAAACCTGATTGAACACACACTGAATCCGGTGAAGGTTAAAACGGCAGTCAGTGCCCCTAACGGTGTTTTCAATACTCGAAATGGGAAACTAAATGTCCTGGCCTTGAATAATGACCAGTTTGAACGTTTATGTAAGGCACTTAACAAGCAGGTCTGGCTGGAAGATATCCGTTTTGTTAATAATACCGAACGCATGAAACACCGTGCATTGCTGCATGGAGAGCTGGTTCAGATCATTGCAGGGAAAACAACGCAAGAATGGCAGTGTGTTTTTAGTGAGCATGAAGTGTTGCATGCGCCGGTACGTGATTATGAACAGGTCATGCAACATCCACAGGCGGTTTTTAACCAGACCGTCGCGTATTTTGAGCAGACGCCAGGACAGTCGTTACCCTATGTTTTTATTCCTGGTCTGCCACAAAAACCGGCGTTGAAAAAAGCCCCGGATATTGGCGAACACACCATTGATGTGTTGCAGAAATTTAATTTCAGTCAGGAACAGATCGAGACGTTGATAGCGTCGCAGGCAATCCGGCAAACAGTAAAGGAAAGTGTATAAATGAGAGCGTTACTTTGTAATAAATTTGGCGCACCACGCGAGGTTCTTTCAATTGAAGACGCACCAATGCCTGAAATTACGCAGCCCGATGAGGTGATTGTCAGGGTGCATTATGCCAGTGTCAGCCATGCAACAGGCTTGATGATTGAAGGAAAATATCAACGCAAACCGCCGTTTCCTTTTTCACCGGGAACAGAAGCGGTAGGCGTGATTGAAAAAACGGGTAGTGCAGTCGGTCAGCTGGCAGTTGGGCAAAGAGTGGCCTGCATTTGTGATTGGGGTGCTTATGCCGAATATGTGAAACTGCCAAAATACACGGTGTATCCCATTCCGGATGAGGTTGAATATCTGTCAGCCTTGCCCATCCCCATTTCATACGGTACGGCCTATCTGGGTCTGGTGCAGCGCTGCCGTCTTACACCCGATCAAACGGTGTTGGTTCTGGGGGCCGGGTCAGGTGTTGGCCTGGCAGCGGTTGAGATAGCTGCAACGCTAGGATGCCGGGTAATTGCATGCGCTAGTACCCCTGAAAAGTGTCAAGTGGCCGCCAAGGCAGGAGCGGTAGCAACTTTGACTGGCAGTGATCAATTAGCCGCACAGGTCAAGCAGTTAACCGCAGGCAAAGGGGTTGATATTATTTTTGACCCGGTGGGCGGTGCACTGTTTGCTTATGCACTACGGGCAGCGGCACAAAATGCGCAGTTAATTAGTATTGGTTTTGCCAGTGGCAAACTGCCTGAAGTTGCCATGAATATTGTGCTGGTTAAAAACCTGACCATTCATGGTTTTTTCTTTGGCCAGTATACCGGCTGGACTCCGGCCGATGAGCGCATCATGCATGCGTCCATGATGTCAGGTGTTATGAGTGTTCTATTCAGGTGGGTGGCAGAGAAAAAACTGAATCCTGATGTCCAGAAAGTATTTTCTTTGGATCAGATACCTGAAGCGATTGAAACCCTGCACGCAAGAAGCATTACAGGGAAATTGGCTGTAAAACCGAATTAAAAAAATCATATTGGAGATGAATGTTATGAAACAAACAAATATCAGCAAAGCTATAAGCATTGGATTACTGGCTGCTTGTAGCATGTTAAGCGTATCGGCATCGGCCTCAGCAGAAAAATTTCCTGACCGTTCTTTGCAAATGGTGGTGGGTTACCCGCCGGGAGGCCCAACGGATATTGTGGCCCGGATTGCCAGTGCTGAAATGTCTAAAGTATTGGATCAGTCTATTATTGTTGATAACCGTTCGGGTGCAAGTGGCATGATTGCGGCTGAATTCGTGACTAATGCAAAACCGGATGGATATACTTATTTGGCGAATGCTTCATTGCATGTGATTAATCCCAGCGTTTATCCAAGCATGAAATACGATTCACTGAATGACTTTAAGCCAATAACCCAATTGGTTTCAGTACCTTTGGTATTGGTTGTGCCTAAAAACTCGCCATTTAACGGAGTGCAGGATATTGTTGATTATGCAAAAAAGAACCCTGGAAAATTGAATTTCGGTTCGGCCGGAAATGCGTCTTCCCAACAATTGTCAGGGGAATTGTTGAAAATCCTGGCAGAAATAGATATGCAGCATATTCCCTATCGCGGCAGTTCGCCCGCATTAACCGATCTGATCGGAAGCCAGCTGGACCTGATGTTTGACTCCATGCCTTCGGCCATGCCGTTTATAAAGTCCGGTCAATTAAAAGCATTGGCCGTGACGGTTCAGAAACCGGTAGATGCCTTGCCAGGCGTGCCTACGGTGGCGGAGGCAGCAAACTTGCCAGAATTTGATGTGAGTACCTGGTATGGTTTGTGGGCACCAAAGGATACCCCCGATGAGGTGGTCCAGACACTGTGGAAAGCGGCCAGCGAAGCGTTGAAAGAACCCAGGGTTATTGAACAATATGGGCAAATTGGTGCAGAGCCTGTTGCATCTGATCCAGCCGCTTTCAAGAAATTCAATGAGACTGAATTTGAGAAATGGGGAAAAATCGTTAAGCTCTCGGGGGCGAAAGCAGACTGATTACATCTTGATTTGAATGGGCTTTGTCTTGCATTATTAATAATAAAGATAAAGTCCTGTTTTCATTTATTGCCGTATTTATTCCTACATTTATATCCGGTTTTTTTGAGGTGATTTATCCGGAAATGGCTGCCAGTCTGTTTTTACCGCTGGATCTGACGGTGGTAAGTGGGATCAATGTGATTGCTCATGCGGTTGAGAGTCTGTATGCCTACGATCTCAGCCCAATTACCGAATCATTCGCCATTCAGGGTGTTTTGGCCTTAATGAAGGCAATTCCGGATATTGAGCAGTGCCGTTTTGGGTAGCACCAGTATGGGTTTACACCATAAATTATGTCATGTACTGGGGGGGCAGTTTTAACTTGCCTTCTGCATAAAGGATATACAGTGCTTTGGCGAATGGTTGAAGGTTAGCTCAAATACATAACTGGAGAAATGGGTGGCCCTTGACGTTTGGACGTGGATAAGCAATTGACTAACGGTTTAATGCATAAATAAAAAACTTAATTGTTCCTGTAAAAATTGCGTCAAGGTCTTTATGGCCGCTGAAGACAAGTGTGGTTTTGGTGTGGTGAGGATATAAAGCGCAGAATCCAAGGCCACAATATTCATGTCGGGGACAAGGGTTTTAAGTGTTCCCTTGATGATATCCTGTTCAATAATATAGCTGGGAAGAAGCGTTACGCCCAGATCATTTCTTGCTGCTTCCAGCAGAAACCGAAAATTTTCTGATTGCAGTTTCGGGTTCATTTTTATTTTGAAGGTTTCCTCATTTGAAATTAGGGTAAGTGTTTCATAGGCTTTGTTATTGGAAGGGCATAAATAATCAAGGTTAGACAGCTTTTCTACATGGGTTGTATTAACCTTGTTCTTCCTTAAGTAATAAGGTGATGCACAAAGTCGCCATGTAATATCACTGATTTTTTTGGCCACATAGTCTTTGGGTGGTGTGGAAATGACCCGGACAGCGACATCGATTTGTGATTCTATCAAGTCAGTGACCCGGTTTGAGAACATAATCTGCAAATTCAATTGCGGATATTTTTTTTTGAATTCAATGAGCATGGGTTGCAAAATCAACTCGCCCAAACCGGTTGGAACGCTTAATCGAACATTGCCCATGGGTTCGGCACCTAAACGCTGGATTTCCTGCTGGGCCATTTCAATTTCCCTGAGCATGCCAATGCCATGCTCATACCGTACTCACCCCAGCAAAACCTCAATCAAGCCTATGGTGGAGGCATCCAGGCTGTCCAGGTTTCCGCCTTCACCATTCAGCAAGGGCAGTAACTGGTTGGCAATTTCCTTGCCTTTTTCTACGCCCCATTGGTCAAAGGGGTTAATGTTCCACAGGACTGATTGCACAAACACCTTATGCTCGTACATGGCAATGAGCATGCCCAGGCTGTACGGGCACAATTCATTTAATAAAATAGTGCTGCTGGGTTGGTTGCCTTCGTACTGCTTATAAGCGGGCAATTCTTCCAGGGCCTTTGCGCTTAGCGCCTGGTTGCCAAACGCCAGCAAACGGGACTGGGCCAGGCAGTTGGACAGGGCCAAATGGTGCTGCTCGACCAGAGCCTCGGCATTTTCGGCATAGGTAAACTGGTTGGCGTTATAGCGCTTGACCGGCGCAATAAAATCGCAGCTGACCGCATGCGTACCCTGGTGCAGCAATTGGTAAAACGCGTGCTGGGCGTTGGGGCCCACTTCACCCCATACAATTGGACAAGTGTCCAGATTAACCGCCTGACCGTCGCGCTGGATGGATTTACCGTTAGATTCCATTTCCAGCTGCTGCAGGTAAGAAGAAAAATACTTCAACCTGCCATCATAAGGCAGCACGGCATGGGTCTGGATATCCAGGAAATTATTGTTCCAGGCACCAATCAGGCCCATTAGCACGGGAATGTTTTGGGCAAAAGGCGCGGTCTGGAAATGTTGGTCTATTGCATGTGCACCGGCCAGAAACTGCTTGAAGCCTTCCACCCCAATGGACAGGGCAATGGGCAAACCAATGCATGACCATAAGGAATAACGGCCGCCCACCCAATCCCACAGCAGGAACTGGTTGTCGGGGGCGATGCCCCAGGCCGTCATTTTGTCGGGTTTGGTGGAAATGCCCACAAAATGGTGTCGCAACACCTGCGCATATTGCCCTAAGGCCTTTTCCAGCCACAAGCGCACGGTTTGCGCATTGGACAGCGTATCTATCGTGCTGAACGACTTGGATGAAATAATGAACAGGGTGGTTTCAGGGCGCAGCCGGTGCAGCAGTTCAGACAGCTGGCTGCCATCCATGGTGGACACAAAATGCATGTTGAGCGGCTTCACCGTTGCCTGCCTGAAATCGGCCAGGGCATGTGAGGCCATTAACGGCCCCAGGTCTGAGCCGCCCACGCCGATATTCACCACATCCTGGATTACCTCGCCGGTCGCACCCCGGTATTGGCCCGAATGAATCTTTTCAACCA
>Ga0265295_1001168_pt1 | contig 47688 bp, 48 predicted proteins | sample Munlansysbiofilm_FD_192503 | JGI IMG/M metagenome (GOLD analysis project Ga0265295, IMG submission 192503) | Leachate microbial communities from a municipal landfill in Southern Ontario, Canada - Methane capture system biofilm | ecosystem: Engineered > Solid waste > Landfill > Unclassified ...
GGCCAGGGACAGGGCGCGGATATTGATCTGGTTTTCGGCCAGGGTCTTGGTCACTTCGGCCAGGCGGCCGGCTCTGTTTTCCAGAAAAACGGAAATCTGTTCAACTTTCATGATTCCTCCCGGTCTGAGGTGGGGGCGCAGTTGGCGCCAGCCCTCTTGGTTACGAGTTGCGCAGGTCGATGATGCGCTTGGCCTTCCCCTCGGAGCGTTCGATGCTCTGCGGTTCGGACAGGGTCACCTTGGCGGTGACGCCCAGGAATTCCTTGATATTTTTTTGTATCTTGGCTTCGATACGCTGTAAATGCCTGATCTCGTCGGAGAAGAGCTTTTCGTCCACTTCCACCTTGACCTCAAGCATGTCCAGGCTGCCCTGACGGGTCAGGATGAGCTGGTAATGCGGTGCCACTCCCTGGGTTTCGAGCAGGATGGTCTCGATCTGCTGCGGGAAGACGTTCACGCCGCGAATGATGAGCATGTCGTCGCTGCGGCCCTGGATGCGGGAGATGCGCCGGTGCGTGCGGCCGCAGCGGCAGGGGATGGCCTCGATGCGCGTGATGTCGCGGGTGCGGTAGCGGATGAGCGGCTGGGCTTCCTTGGTGATGGTGGTGATGACCAGTTCGCCGGATTCGCCCAGGGGAAGCTGCTCGCCCGTTTCGGGATCGATGATCTCGATGAGGAAATGGTCTTCCCAGATGTGCAGCCCGTCCTGGGCGTCGCAGCATTCCATGCCCACGCCCGGACCCATGATCTCGGACAGGCCGTAGATGTCGAGGGCTTTGATCTGGAGCTTGGATTCGATCTCGGAGCGCATCTTCTCGCTCCAGGGCTCGGCCCCGAAGATGCCGGTGTGCAGCTTCAGGTCGCCTATGTTCATGCCGGCGGCGAGGATGGATTCGTACAGAAAGAGGGCGTAGGAGGGCGTGCTGCACAGGATGGTCGAGCCGAAGTCGCGCATGAGCATGACCTGGCGCCGGGTCCCGCCGCCGGAGATGGGCAGGATGGTCGCGCCCAGGCGCTCCACGCCGTAGTGCATGCCAAGGCCCCCGGTGAAGAGGCCGTAGCCGTAGGCGTTGTGCACGATGTCGCGGCGGCTGGCTCCCGCGCACATGAGGGAGCGGGCCATGAGCTCGGCCCAGGTGTTCACGTCGCGCTGGGTGTAGCCCACCACCGTGGCCTTGCCCGTGGTGCCGGAGGAGGCGTGCACGCGCACGACATTGTCGCGGGGCACGGCGAAGAGGCCGAAGGGGTAGTTGTTGCGCAGGTCCTGCTTCTCGGTGAAGGGCAGGTATTTGAGGTCGTCCAGGGAACGGATCTGCTCCGGGCGCACGCCCATCTCGTTGAACCTGTTCTGGTAGAAGGGCACGTTGTAATAGACTTTTTCAACCATGGCCTTGAGCCGCCGCAGCTGCAAAGCCTCCAGTTCTTCCCGGGGCATGGTTTCGTTGGAAACGTCGTAAAGCATGGTCGATCCTCCAGGTAAAAAAATAAAAAAGCCGCGAACAAGGGGCTGTTCACGGCAGTTGGAATCATTCGCGCGGCTGGCGCTACACCGTGGCCCCTTCGATGGGGCTTCTAAATATGCGAATAAAAGGTGAATCGATAATATACTGCATCGCCGTTTTATGCCTTGACCCGTGGGATTCGTCAAGGTTTGCCTCATTGCCCTGGGTGGAGAATTGACGTAGAAAATGTGCGTTTGAGCGAGAACACAAGCATCATGGAGAGTAAGCGAACCTTATGGAAGAAAAGATCGAACAGATAGTGACCTGGCTTGCGGACAAGAAGGGAACGAACATCAAGGCCCTGGATGTGCGGGGGATTTCTCCCCTGACCGAGACCATGGTTTTTGTCACGGCCAGATCGGCCAAGCATGCCCAGTCCCTGGCGGATGAGGTCATGCAGAAGCTGGCGGAACGGAAATGGGAATTCTTCGGCGTCGAAGGCATGCAGGCCGGCCAATGGGTGCTGGTCGATTGCAACGACGTCATCGTGCATGTTTTTCAGGACGAGATGCGCTCCCTGTACAACGTCGAGGGCCTCTATTCCAAGGCCGAGGCCCTGGAACTGCCAGCGGGCGTCGTCGCCGAGGACGGCAAATGAAAAAGCCCTGCGTGCTGCTCATCCTTGACGGCTGGGGTAAAGCCGCTCCGGGGCCGGGCAACGCGGTCAGCCTGGCGCATACCCCACGCATGGACGCGCTGCTCTCCTGTCACCCCAAAGGACAGCTCAAGTGCATGGGCCGGGACGTGGGCCTGCCTGACGGCCAGATGGGCAACTCCGAGGTCGGACACCTGAACCTCGGAGCCGGGCGCATCGTCTATCAGGACATCATGCGCATCAACCTGGCCATCGAGGACGGCTCCCTGGCCGCGAATCCCGTGCTGACCGACCTTGCGGGCGCAGCCAAGAGGGCGTCCGGCCGGGTGCATCTCATGGGCCTGGTCTCCGACGGCGGGGTACACAGCATGCAGAGCCATCTCGTGGCTTTGATCCAGGCCTTGAGCGATCAGGGCGTGGCCGACATCTGCGTGCACGCCTTTCTGGATGGCCGGGACACTCCGCCGCGCAGCGGACTGGGCTACATCGAAGAGCTGGAGGCGAGCTTTGCGCGGATGGGCGCGGGGCGCATCGCCACGGTTTCGGGGCGTTACTACGCCATGGACCGCGACCAGCGCTGGGAGCGGGTCGAGCTGGCCTACGCGGCCCTGACCGAAGGGCGGGGCCTGCCGGCGGCGAGCGCCGCCGAGGCCGTGAGCGACGCCTACGCGAGCGGCGAGAACGACGAGTTCGTCAAGCCGCGCGTGGTGATCGCGGACGGTCAGCCTTCGGGCCTGATCGGCGACGGCGACGCGGTGCTCTTCTTCAACTTTCGGGCGGACCGGGCGCGCGAGCTGACCCGGGCCCTGACCGAAGACGATTTTACCGGGTTCAGCAGGCCGCGCAAGCCCATCCTGTCGGCCTTCGCAACCATGACCCGCTACGACAAGAATCTCGACCTGCCCGCGCTATTTCCGCCGGTCAGCCTGGACCGCATCCTTGGTCAGGTCGTTTCCGAACGGGGAATGCGCCAGCTGCGCACCGCCGAAACGGAAAAATACGCCCACGTGACCTATTTTTTCAACGGTGGCCAGGAAACCCCTTTTCCCGGCGAGGACCGCGAACTGCTGCCCTCGCCCAAGGACGTGCCCACCTACGACTTCAAGCCGCAGATGAGCGTCTTCAAGGTCACGGACACTCTCGTTGGTGCTCTGGAATCGGGACAATACGACCTGGTGGTCTGCAATTTCGCCAACCTGGACATGGTCGGGCACACCGGCGTCATCCCGGCGGCGGTCAAGGCCTGCGAGGCTGTGGACCAGTGCCTGGGGCGGGTCATGGATTGCGTGACGGCCTTGGGCGGCACGCTCCTGGTCACGGCGGACCACGGCAACGCCGAAGACATGCTGGACGAGCAGGGCAACGTGAAGACCTCCCACAGTTTGAATCCCGTGCCTTTCGTCTATGTGGGGCCAGGAAACTTCAGGGTGCGCGACGGTCGCCTGGCCGACGTGGCTCCGACCATTCTGGGTATTCTGGGAATTGAGAAGCCTGTGGAGATGACCGGGGAAAGTCTGTTGCTGCCGCTCTGATCAGACATTGCGTATAGGAAAAGCCCTGCGAAATGGGATGCAAGCCGCCGGGAAACCGGCGGTTTTTTTTGGGATAAGCCACGGTTCAACGTTTGGTTCGAAGAGGAGGGTGCGGGTCGGTCCGGCCAGACCGACCCGCACCCTCCACGGCACTTCGGTGGAACTTAAAGATCCGCCAAAAGCCACTCAAACTCCCCTCCTGCCAAGGAGGGGTGCCCGAAGGGCGGGGTGGTTGCTTCAGTTGTGTGCGTCAAGTTCTGCAAATTCTTCCACGGCATGACGGGTAAGCTCAAGCAGCTGGCGACCGAGAAAGGGCTCAACCCAAGCTCGTCGAAGTCCGTGAGCGCACAGTGGGGAATACCCCCTCCCCCTTTGGGTACTCCCCCTTGGCAGGGGGAGAGTCAGATTGTGCTTGCCGCGTATAGTCCTTCTTCAGGTTGGATTCGAGCATACATAACATGCCGCTGACGCATAAAATGCCAGTCAACGCCCTGCCCACGCTCCAACTCCCCTCCTGCCAAGGAGGGGTGCCCGAAGGGCGGGGTGGTTGCTTCTTCAGAAGGTAGGGGGCCTACGAAATATCAATGAAGAAATGGTATTGGAGTTGCGTCATCCCCGCGAAGGCGGGGATCCATCCCATTGTTTTTTTGTAGAGAGTCTTCACTCTTCCAGGGCAACGTAGTTTTTCGCCTCAAAGCGCGGGGTGCAGACGGCCAGGAAGATGAGGTCGCAGGCGCTGGTGCAGGTGATGCGCTGCCTGCATCCGGCGGGAATGACGACCACGTCGCCGGGGGCCACTTCGTGCGGCGGCAGGTCGCCGATTTCCACCAGCCCCGTACCTTCAAGGATCACGTAGCGCTCCTGCGTATCGCGCAGGGCGTGCCAGGCCGTGGTGCGTCCCGGTTCGACCCGGGCGCGGGCCAGGGACGCGGCCGGGTCATGGTCGCCGTTGGAGAGTTCGGTGATGAAACACCCTTCCCGGAAGTAGTATTCGCTCTTTGGATTGCGCTTCAGAATGCACGGCTGCATGGATTACCTCAATATGAAGCCGCTGATTTTGAGATCCTTGGCCCAGGTTTTCCATGGTCCGCTCAGGAAACTGGCGGTCATGGTCTTGGGGTTGAACAGGACTTTCGCGTCCAGGTCCAGGTGGCATTTGCGGTCAAAGTTGGTGTGACTGAAGCGCAAGGTCCAGGTGCCGTCGGCGTTGGGGCAGGCTTCTTCCACGTAGCCGAGATGGCCGGTAGGCATCTTGCGACGCGTGTTGACGTCGATGACCATGATGGATCCGGCCTTGGGAATGGACGTGGTGCCCTTGTTCTTGCGCGCGCACTCGAACCATTCCACCGGGCCGGTGTCGCCCAGGCGGCAGGTCATGATGCCGCTGCGGCAGCGGGCGTAAGGCACGCACTGCGGCTGACAGCGGCCGGTCACGGTCTTGCCCTTTGAATTTTTGGTCGGCTTGCCGGGCTGGAGCTTGAAACAGTCCGCGCGGTCCTGGCCCGGACTCGCTGCCTCGCATTCAAGACAAGGCGGCTCTTCGGCGGACTGAAGCTTGGCCTCGGGCTTGGCTTGCGGCGCTCCGGACGGTTTGGGGATCTCCGCAGCCGGCGGAGCTTGGGGGATATTCGTCACGCTTTCGCTCTGCATCCGGGCGGGTTGCGAAGGCTGGGGGACGGTCTTTGCGCAGCCAAAGAGCATCGACAGGGAAAAGACGAGGAAAAGCGGAACCGCTTTGGCGGAAAAAGGCATCGTAAGCTCCTGAGACGGGGGGATGATTGTCGGGCCTGATTATGCACAAGGCAGAGCGGCGTCAATCGGGTTCCGGTCAGTCTCCGGGCGGACTTTGGGCAAAAAAAAGCCCGTCGATGACGGGCTTCCTCATGATCGAACAGTCCGCTTAGTAGCGGGGGCGGCTCTCACGGGGCTGAGATTCGTTGACCTTCAGGTTGCGGCCCTGAAAATCGGTGCCGTTCACTGCCTGGATGGCCTTGCGGGCGCCTTCGTCGTCCATCTCGACAAAGCCGAAGCCACGGGAACGGCCTGTGGCGCGGTCTTCGATGACGTGGGCAGAGGTGACTTCGCCGTACTGGGAGAACAGGGACTTCAGGTCGGCATCGGTGGTCGACCAGGACAGGTTTCCAACATAGATGTTCATAGACTAGACTATAACTCCGAAAAAAAAGGTAAAAAAAATGCGGAAGTTCCGGCTGGAAACAGCTACCAGCTGGTCCGCACCAGCGCCACGTTCATTTCCCATGAAATGGCATGACGCTTCAAAACAATTTATTTTTTTAGTAGCGCCTTGAGGCTTTGTCAACGAATTTTCTTGAGATCGATGTTTCGCAAGGGTTTACAAGAGGTTGGGCCGACGAATCTGCGTATTTTCCCGCCCGCGAAGCACGCGGACGGCACCATATGTCGGTGTGACGACAGCCGTTGCGCGAAGAAGCTCCGGGACGGGGCGCGACATCGTCATCTCGCGTCGCGGGCGTCCGTGAGTTTCTGAACCACGGTGCCGGCCAGGATGAAGACCAGCCCGATCAGGGTGGACGGGTAGATGGTTTCGCCGACCAGGAAGTGAATGATGAACAGGGACAGGAACGGGGCCAGGTAGATCAGGTTGCTGACCTGGGCCGCGGTCCGCGAGAGGCGCAGGGCCGACATCCAGAGTACGAAGGTCACCCCCATCTCGAAGACGCCGATATAGACCGCGCCCGCCAGTCCCGGCCCGTTGGGGACGAGCGGGATGCCGGACAGGATTGACCACGCGGCGGTGTAGGCCGTGCCGCAGCAGAAGTTGAGGGCGAGGCGCAGGATCGGGTCGAGGGCGTCCTTGACTCCGAGTATCCAGAACAGGGCCCAGATCACGGTGCTGCCCATGGCAAGTCCAAAACCCAGCGGGCTTTCCATCTCGAAGCCGAGCAGGTCGCCATGGGTGGAGATGACCAGCGCGCCGAGGTAGCCCAGGCTCATGGCCAGAATCTGAAGCCCCCGCAGGCGCTGGCCCAGGAGCGGGATGGCCAGGATGCTCATGGTGATGGCCCAGGTGTAGTTGATGGCCTGGGCTTCCTGGGCGCGGAGCAGGTCGTAGGCGCGGAGCAACACAAGGTAGTAGAGAAAAGGGTTCAGGCCGCCCAGGATCAGGGAAAAGCGGGCCTCCTTCCAGGTCAGGCGCGAAAGATCCTTCAGCCTGCCGCTCAGGGCCAGAATCAGGGCCAGGACCAGGGTCGAGGTCAGGCTGGAGTAGAAGACCAGCGGTTCCGGTCCGAGATGGCGCAGGGACAGCTTGAAGGCCGTGGCCACCGTGGACCACAGGCAGACCGCTGCGAATCCGAGAATGTAGGCTTTGCGTTGGTTTTTCTGCGCGTGCATGGCGACCGGGATGTGTTGCGGTTTTTGAAAAATGAATATACCGGTACAGATGTCACAATGCTGCAAATCATTCGGCATTTGGAAGCGTTGTGCCGCACGACGAACTGGTTCCGGCGTCCCGGGGAAAACGGGTCGGCCGGGGCGGTTCATGGCTACTTGTGGGGGAACCTGATTTTTTGTCAAACGTTTTCATGAGGATGAAAAACATGCTGAAACGCGCTGCTTTTGTGATCGCCTGTCTTGTGTGCATGGTTGCCGGTCCGGCCCTGGCCGAGGAAAAAGTCCTGTTGAACGGCATCGACGCCAACTATCCTCCTTTCGCCTACGTGGACCAGAGCGGCAAGCCCAGCGGCTTCGACGTGGACGCGGTGGATTGGATCGCGGCCAAGATGGGCTTCAAGGTCAAGCACGTGCCTGTGGACTGGGATGGCATCATCCCCAACCTGTTGGCCAAGAAGATCGACTTCATCTGCTCCGGCATGACCATCACCGAAGAGCGCGCCGCGCAGGTCAATTTCACCGCCCCTTACTGGGAAGTGAAGAACGTGTTCGTGACCAAGAAGGATTCCGCGCTCAAGGCCGAGGAGATTTACGGCCAGGAACTGACCGTGGGCATGCAGGCCGGCACTTCCGAAGCCAAGTGGATGGCCGACGAAAAGGAAAAGCAGGGCTGGAAGTTCACCATCAAGCTGTATGATTCCGCGCCCATGGCCATCGAAGACCTGGTCAACGGCCGCATTGACGCCGCCGCCATGAACTATCCGCCGGCCCGCGACGCCGAAAAGAAGCGCCCCGTGCAGATCATTGGCATCTTCGGCGAGGTGGAGCCCTTCGGAGCCGCCGTGCGCAAGGAAGACAAGGAACTGCTCGACACCCTGAACAAGGGCTTCGAGATGCTCAAGGCCGATCCGTACTGGGAAGAACTCATCGCCAAGCACCTGAACAAGTAGTCCGATCGTTTTTGAAACCTCGGGAAGGCCTGGCAACGCCCCGGCCTTCCCGTTTTTTTGCCGAGCCTCTCTTTCAAGGATTTCGCCCCGACCATGAACGAAACTCTCACCGTTCTTCTGGACGCCATGCCGTATGTGCTGCAGGGCGCGGCCGTCACCGTGATCGCGGTGGTCGGCGCCATGTTCCTGGGCCTTTTCATCGGCGTGCCCCTGGCCGTGGGACAGGTTTACGGCCCATGGGCGGTGCGCGCCCTGTGCGGCCTCTATGTCTGGTTTTTTCGTGGCGTGCCGATCCTGGTGCTGCTCTTCCTGTTCTATTTCGGCCTGTTCAATTTCGTTGGCCTCAATCTGAATGCCGTGGCGGCGGCCACCATCGTGCTCGGCATGACCAGCGGCGCCTACCAGTCGCAAATTTTCCGCGGATCCATCCTGTCCCTGTCCAAAGGGCAGCTCAAGGCCGCCCGGGCGCTGGGCATGTCCGACTCCCTGGCCATCCGCTCCATCATTCTGCCGCAGGCTCTGCGCCTGTCCATTCCGGGCTGGTCCAACGAGTACTCCATCATCTTGAAGGATTCGGCCCTGGCCTTTGTGCTGGGGGCGAGCGAAATCATGGCCCGCACGCACTTCGTGGCCTCAAGGACGTATCAGCACCTGCCCATGTACGTCAGTGCCGCGGTGCTCTATTTTGTATTGACCTGGGCCGGTGTCGTTGCGCTGCGTGCCCTTGAAAAACGTGTCAGAATAAAGGGTTACGTGCACTAATGACGAATATGAACTCAAAAAAACCGCTGATGCGGGTACAGGGCATCTCCAAGGTGCTGGGCGGCCGCGAGATACTCAAATCCGTGAGTCTCGACCTTTACGAAGGCGAAATGAAGGTGCTCATCGGTCCCTCGGGCGGTGGCAAGAGCACGCTTTTGCAGTGCATGAACTATCTCATCGTGCCCGACCGTGGGGAAATCGAGCTGGATGGCCGTCGCGTGGATCCGCGCAAGGCGCGGGAGCTGTGCGAGTTCCGTCAGCAGGTGGGCATGATTTTCCAGGATTTCAACCTCTTCGACCATCTGACCGCCCTGGACAACGTGAGCATCGCCTTGCGCAAGGTCAAGGACATGAGCCGTTCCCAGGCCAAGACCCGCGCCCAGGCTGAACTGGACCGCGTCGGACTGGCCGACAAGGGGCATCTCTATCCGGCGGAGCTGTCCGGCGGGCAGAAGCAGCGCGTGTCCATCGCCCGCGCCCTGGCCATGGACCCCAAGGTCATGCTGCTGGACGAGCCGACCTCGGCCCTGGACCCGGAGCTGGTCAGCGAGGTTTTGACCGTCATCCGCGGCCTGGCCCAGAACGGCATGACCATGGTCATGGCCACCCACCAGATGGGGTTCACCCGCTCTCTGGCCGACGAGGTGCTTTTCATGCAGGAGGGCCGAATCATCGAGCAGGGCAGCCCCAAGGAGCTCCTGGCCGAAGGGTCGGGCACCCGCACCCTGGATTTCTGCTCCCAGATCCTCGATGTCGAGGGCGCCTGCGCATGAACGAGGAGTTCATCTTTTTATTGGAACGCCTGGTGCCGGCCCTGAACAAGGGGGTGCTGGTCAGTCTGCAACTCATCGTGCCTTCGGCCATCCTGGGCATTTTTTTCGGAGTGGTGGTGGGCGCCTGCCGGGCCTTCGGGGGCCGATTCCTGGGAGCACTGGCCAATGGATACGCCGCGCTCTTCCGGGGTACGCCCCTGGTCATCCAGCTTTTCATCCTCTATTTCGGCCTGCCCGGCGTGGGGATTTATTTGCAGCCGTACACGGCGGCGGTGCTCGGGTTCACCCTGTGCAGCGCGGCCTACCATTCGGAGTACATCCGGGGCGGCCTGCTCTCCATCAAGCGGGGTCAGGTACTGGCGGCCCAGGCCCTGGGTTTTTCAACGTTCACCACGCTGGTCTGGATCATCATTCCCCAGGCCTTTCGCCGGGCGCTGCCGGGTTGTGGAAACGAGATCGTGTACCTGATCAAGTACTCCTCCCTGGCCTACGTCATCACCTGCTTCGAGCTGACCGGGCAGGCCAAGATCGTGGCCAGCGAGAGTTTTCGCTTCAGCGAGGTGTTCATGGTCGTGGGCGTCTATTACCTCACCCTGGTCAGCGTGGCGTCCTACGGTCTGCGCAGATTGGAGAAAAGGCTGGAGATTCCCGGCTTCGGCCATTAGCCGGTCCTGGCCCCGGCTTTATTCATGCGGCCGGCCTCTTGCCGGCCGCTTTCATTCCCGGCTTTTCCTTCTGGGAGAAGACGGGATACACGTAATCAATTCACAGAGGGTATATTCATGAGCGACGAACCAAACAAGATCATCTATTCCATGCTGAAGGTGTCCCGGTTTTACGACAAGAAGCCGGTCATAAAAGACATCTCCCTGTCCTTTTTCTACGGGGCCAAGATCGGCGTGCTGGGCCTGAACGGCTCAGGCAAGAGCTCGCTCCTGAAGATCATGGCCGGGGTGGACAAGGAGTACAACGGCCAGATCGTCATTTCTCCCGGCTATTCCGTGGGCTACCTGGAGCAGGAGCCAAGCCTCGATCCGGAGCGGACCGTGCGCGAGATCGTGCAGGAGGCCGTGCAGGAGACCGTGAACCTCCTCGCCCAGTTCGAGGATATCAATGCCAAGTTCGCCGAGCCCATGAGCGACGACGAGATGGACGCCCTTATCGCCCTTCAGGGAGAAGTGCAGGAAAAACTCGACGCCGCCGACGCCTGGGACCTGGACTCCAAGCTGGAGATGGCCATGGAGGCCCTGCGCTGCCCCGAGCCCGACACCAAGGTCGCGGTCCTGTCCGGCGGCGAGAAGCGCCGCGTGGCCCTGTGCCGCCTGCTGCTCCAGAAGCCCGATATCCTGCTGCTGGACGAACCCACCAACCACCTCGACGCCGAGACCATCGCCTGGCTCGAACATCACCTGCAGCAGTATGAAGGCACCATCATCGCCGTGACCCATGACCGCTATTTCCTGGACAACGTCGCAGGCTGGATTCTGGAACTGGACCGAGGCGTGGGCATTCCGTGGAAGGGCAACTATTCGTCGTGGCTGGATCAGAAGCAGAACCGTCTGGCCCAGGAGGAGAAGGAGGAGAGCGCCCGCCAGCGCACCCTGAAACACGAGCTCGAGTGGATCAACATGTCGCCCAAGGGACGGCACGCCAAGGCCAAGGCCAGGATCTCGTCGTATGAGAACCTGCTCAATCAGGAGACCAAGGAAAAGATCAAGACCCTGGAGCTCTTCATCCCCTCGGGACCGCGTTTGGGCGACGTGGTCATTGAGGCCGATCATGTGAAGAAAGCCTATGACGACAAGCTGCTCATCGAGGACATGAACTTCGCCCTGCCTCCGGGCGGCATCGTCGGCGTCATCGGTCCCAACGGCGCCGGCAAGACCACGCTTTTCCGCATGATCACCGGACAGGAGCAGCCCGATTCCGGAACCATCCGTCTGGGCCAGACCGTGAAGCTGGCCCATGTGGACCAGGACCGTAGCGTCCTCGATCCCAAGAAGTCGGTCTGGGAGATGGTCTCGGGCGGGTATGACATGATCAACCTCGGTGGCCGGGAGATCAACTCGCGCGCCTACGTCAGTAAATTCAATTTTGCCGGCCCCGACCAGCAGAAGACCGTGGGCATGCTCTCCGGCGGTGAGCGCAACCGGCTGCATCTTGCGCTGATGCTCAAAAAGGAGGCCAACGTCCTGCTCCTGGACGAACCGACCAACGACCTGGACGTGAACACCATGCGCGCCCTGGAAGAGGCCCTGGAGAACTTCGCCGGATGCGCCGTGGTCATCTCCCATGACCGCTGGTTCCTGGACCGCATCGCGACCCACATCCTGGCCTTCGAGGGCGACAGCCAGGTGGTCTGGTTCGAGGGCAACTACTCCGAATACGAGCAGGATTTGAAACGCCGCACCGGCAACACCCTGGCGGTGCCGCGCCGCATCCGCTATCGCCAGCTGACCCGCTGAAGTTGAAATTGTGACCCGGCCCGGATTTGTCCAGGCCGGGTTCTTTTCAATTACGACGGGTGGTGGTAGCAGTACGTAGACGTGAAGACACACCCAAATTCGCACCTGAGGAGAACGTCATGAATACGAAAAGTCTGGCCGGAAAAGTGCTCGGCACGGGATACGCAATCATTGCGGGTGGTTTTGTCGTGGAAAATTTCGTTCTGCGCACCGACTGGTTCATGCTCGGTTCGGTGATCGGATTTCTGTGGTTTGCGCTGGGCCTGGCCGGTCTGATTCTGGCCTTGAGGGAGCTGAAGAAAGGCGAAGGCTACATGCTGGTCCAGTCCGGCCCCTTCGCCTGGAGCCGCAATCCGATCATGGCCGCCAACCTGCTTGGCATCATGCCCGGCCTGTGCCTGATCCTGAACACCAATGTGGGGATTCTGGGCATCGCGGCCGCCGCGTTCCTGTTCTTCAAAAATGTCGACGCCGAGGAACTGGAGCTTGAAGACCAGTACGGCGAGATCTATCAGGCCTACCGCGAACGGGTCAGCCGTTTGCTGCCCCTGCCGTCCTGCGCGAAGAACTGACCCCGATCTAAGGGCTGCCGTCGGGCGGCCCTTTTTTTGGAAGCAGTCCTCGGATAACGGCCCTCATCCTGTTCCGGCGATGTATTCCTGCCCACGCAGCCGTTGAATTGTCTCGATTGGTGCGGTTTCCGCATGCGCGGTCCTGGTCCCCGCGCTCCCTCGCAAGCCGTTTCTCTCCCCGTCCGGCGCGGGCTCGAGATTCGTCGGCCTTCAGTTTCACGCCTCGATGACGAATTGCACCCTTTCGGACGCGAACCGTGTTTCGCAGAACTCGATGGGCCATTCCCTGGGATCGACGTTCACGCTTTCCGTGACCAGCACCGGCCTGGTTTTGGACTGGCGCAGCATGCGGGCCTCCCTGGCCGTGGGCAGGCGGCTGGAGATGTGCGTGCTCTTGCGGCGGTAGTCCATGACCCCGTAATGGCGCAGGGCCTGAGTCACGGAACTTGTCTCGCGAAAATGTTCGGCCAGGCCCGGAAAGCGGGCCTGGGGGAAATGGGCGCTGGCCAGGCAGATGCGCGCCCCGTCAGCCTCGCCGAGGGTTTCAAGCACGATGACGGGTTCGCCTTTTTCCAACTCCAGCGCCCTGGCAACTTCAGTCGTGGCAGGAATGACGCCGGACGAGACGAGCTCCCCGCGCGGTTTTCGTTCCTGACGCAGCAGGTTCTCGTGGAAGCGGGTGCGCGCGCCCACCGCGTAGTCGATGACCTGTTCGCGCACGAAGCTGCCGCTGCCCTGTTCCGTGCGAATCAGCTCCTTTTCCGCGAGGAGCGTCAGCGCCCGGCGCACCGTGTGGCGGTTGACCCCGAAGCGCTCGGCCAGCTCCTGCTCCGTAGGCAGCTTGCTGCCGGGCGGCAACTCGCCCTCCTTGATCCTGAACTCCAGCCAGTCCTGAATCTGCCTCCACAGGGCCACCCCGTTTCTGCGCTGTAACTCCATCGCCGCCTCCCCGAATGCAAAATGTCACACAAGGCTGAGACTTCAGTCCCAGTCGAAAGACATAGATGTCTATACAAATTTTCATATTGTGGAGTTTTCGCGATGTCAACTGAAGAGACAACCCGGCAGGAGTGGATGGCTGCCCTGGCCCTGGCCCCGGAAGGGCGCTTGCGGCAAGCCTGGGACGGTCTGGATACGCAGCCGTGCTACAAACTCGTGCGCGGGCCGGAAACGGGGCTGGTCATGGTCCGGGCCCGGATCGGCAACAGCGGGGAGCGTTTCAACCTGGGCGAGATGAGTGTGACCCGCTGCACGGTGGCCCTGGACCAAGGGGTCATGGGCCACGCCTTCATTGGCGGCCTTTGCCATGAGCGCGCCCGTCTGGCGGCGGTGTTCGACGCCCTGCTGCAACTCCCCGAAAGGGGCGAGGAGCTGCGCCGCACGCTGATCGGTCCGTTGCGGCAGGAACGGCAGGCGCATCTGGCCAGGCGACGGGAAGAGGTTCGGTCGAGCAGGGTCGATTTCTTCACCCTGGTGCGGGGGGAGGAATGATGCTTCAATCCATCCCCGCCGGTTTTGCCCGCCCGGTCTTCGAAAGCCAGGGCACGTTCCGCGCCATCCTCGACGCCATGTCCCGCCCGGGCAGAGTCGTGCCGCTCCCCGTCCAGGCCGAAGGACCGCAGGGGTGGAGCGGGGGCATGGCCTCCGTGGTCCTGACCCTGTGCGATATGGACACCCCGGTCTGGCTCGATGCCCAGGCAGCCACCGACGACGTGCGGCGCTTTCTGCGCTTTCACTGCGCATGCCCGCTGATCGACGCACCGGCACAGGCTTCCTTCGCCGTGGTCAGGAACCACGCGCTCATGCCGTCCCTGGACGCGTTCGCCCTGGGCAGCGCCGAGTACCCCGAACAATCGACCACCGTGCTGCTGGCCACGGACCTTGATGGTGCCACGGGCGAAAGCATCAGCGTCACGGGGCCGGGAGTGGACGGGCAGGAGCGTCTGCCCCTTTCCTGGCTTCCTGCCGGGTTCGTCGCCGACTGGCGCGGCAACGGCCGTCTTTTTCCCCGTGGCGTCGACCTGATCCTTGTCGGTCAGGCCCATGTCGTGGGCTTGCCCCGGACCCTTAAAATGGAGGACCGGCCATGTATGTAGCTGTCAAGGGCGGCGAGAAGGCCATTGCCGCCGCGCACAGGCTGCTGGCCCGGGAGCGGCGCGGGGACGAGTCCGTGCCGGAGATTTCCCTGGAGCAGATTCGCGAGCAGCTGTCCCTGTCCGTGGATCGGGTCATGAGCGAAGGCTCCCTGTACGACCCGCACCTCGCGGCCCTGGCCGTGAAGCAGGCCAGGGGCGACCTGATGGAGGCGATCTTTCTTCTGCGCGCCTACCGCACGACCTTGCCGCGCTTTGGCTGCGCCCTGCCCGTGGACACCTCGCGGATGCATGTTCGCCGTCGCATTTCCGCGACGTTCAAGGATGTCCCGGGTGGCCAGGTGCTCGGACCGACCTTCGACTACACGCACCGTTTGCTTGATTGGGGTCTGGCCGGGGAACAGGGAGGCGGACCCCCCGTGCCGACGGAGCTCGACGAAGCGATCATCACGCCTGGCACGCCCGGCACGCCGGACATGCCCCGCGTGCTCGATGTGCTTGGCCGCGAAGGCATCATCGAATCCGAGGGCCGGGGCGACGATCCCGAGCCGGGCGACCTGACCCGCCATCCCCTGACCCTGCCCGCAGGGCGTTCCATGCGCCTGCAGAATCTGGCCCGCGCCGACGAGGGCTTTCTGCTGGCCATGGGCTATTCCACCCAGCGCGGCTTCGGCAATTCCCATCCCTTTGTGGGTGAAATACGCATGGGCGAGGTGGAAATCGAGTTCGTGCCTGAGGAACTGGGCTTTCCCGTGACCATCGGCGAGATCACCCTGACCGAGTGCGAGACCGTGAACCAGTTCATCGGCTCCGGCGACGCCTGTTTCACGCGCGGCTACGGCCTGACCTTCGGCCAGGGCGAACGCAAGGCCATGAGCATGGCCCTGGTGGACAGGTCGCTGCGCGCCGGGGAGCTGGGCGAGGAGGTGCGCGGCCCGGCCCAGGATCAGGAATTTGTCCTCTATCACAGCGACAATGTCGAAGCTTCGGGCTTCGTGCAGCATCTGAAGCTGCCGCACTATGTCGATTTTCAGTCCGAACTGGCCCTGGTGCGCGGGTTGCGCAGGGACGCCGCAGGCAAGGAGGAAGACCATGAACGCTGAAGCCATGCCAGGGTACAACTACGCCTACCTGGACGAGCAGACCAAGGGCATGATCCGCCGCGCAATTTTAAAGGCCGTGGCCATCCCCGGCTATCAGGTCCCCTTCGGCAGTCGCGAGATGCCCCTGCCTTACGGCTGGGGAACGGGCGGCATCCAGATCACGGCCGGCATCATCGGACCTGATGACGTCTTGAAAGTCATCGACCAGGGGGCCGACGACACGACCAACGCGGTCTCCATCCGCTCCTTTTTCGCCAGGACCGCGCAGGTGGCCACGACTACCGTCACGGAAGAGGCCACGCTCATCCAGACCCGGCACCGCATCCCGGAAGCGCCGCTCAAACCCGGCCAGATCCTCGTCTACCAGGTGCCCATCCCCGAACCCCTGCGCTTCATGGAGCCCAGCGAATCCGAGACCCGGACCATGCACGCCCTGGAGGAATACGGGGTCATGCATGTCAAACTCTACGAGGACATCGCCGTGCACGGCCGCATCGCCACCAGCTACAACTATCCCGTCAAGGTCGAGGACCGCTACATCATGTGCCCATCCCCCATCCCCAAATTCGACAATCCCAAGATGGACGACTGCCCGGCCTTGCAGCTTTTCGGCGCGGGCCGCGAGAAGCGCATCTATGCCATCCCGCCTCACACCAGGGTGAGGAGCCTGGACTTCGAGGACCATCCCTTCGAGATCCAGTCCTGGGACGAGGCCTGCGCCATCTGCGGATCGCGGCAGAGCTTTCTCGACGAGATCATCACCGACGACCGGGGCGGGCGCATGTTCGTGTGCTCGGATTCGGATTTCTGCACGCGGTGCGTGCGTGAGCAGGAGGATAAGTGATGGATGCTGAACTGCTTCGCGTCACGGGACTGACCCGCTACTACGGAAACCGCGTGGGCTGCCGCGACGTGAATTTCACCCTCTGGCCCGGCGAGGTGCTGGCCATTGTCGGTGAGTCGGGTTCGGGCAAGTCCACGCTGTTGAGCCTTTTGTCTGGACGCCTCATGCCCACCAGGGGGGAGGTGTCCTACCGGGATCGGGATGGGCGCTGGCTGTCCCTGGCCGAACTGTCCGAGGCCGACCGCCGCCGCCTGCAACGCACGGATCTGGGCGTCGTGCACCAGAATCCGCGCGACGGGCTGCGCATGCGCGTCAGCGCCGGAGGCAACATCGGCGAGCGGCTCATGGCCTTGGGAGACCGCCATTATGGCCGGATTCGCGGGGCGGGCCTGGATTGGATGGAGCGGGTCGAACTGGACCAGGCCCGCATCGACGATCATCCCTCGGCCTTTTCCGGCGGCATGCAGCAGCGCCTGCAGATCGCCCGCAACCTGGTCACGGGGCCGCGCCTGATTTTCATGGACGAACCCACCAGCGGCCTCGACGTCTCGGTCCAGGCCAGGCTCTTGGATCTGTTGCGGCATCTGGTCTCGTCCCTGGGGCTGGCCGTGGTCCTGGTCACCCACGACTTGGCCGTGGCCCGCATCCTGGCCCATCGCATGATGGTCATGCGCGGCGGCGAGGTCGTGGAGACGGGCCTGTCCGATCAGGTACTGGACGACCCGTGCCACCCCTACACCCAGCTTCTGGTCTCATCCATTCTGCAAGCGTGAGGCATCCATGAACATTCCCATGATCTCCATTCGCTCCCTGGCCAAGACCTTTGTCCTGCACACCCAGGGCGGGACCTGCATCCGCGCCTTCGACGGCGTGGACCTCGATGTCGCGGCCGGGGAGTGCGTCGCCCTGCACGGACCCTCCGGCGCGGGCAAGTCGAGCTTGCTGCGCTCCATCTACGCCAACTACCGGCCCACAACGGGCAGCGTCGTCGTCAGCCATGCCGGTGACGGCGTGGACATGACCGCGGCCCAGCCCCGGACGGTTCTGGACGTGCGCCGTCGCACCCTCGGCTATGTCAGCCAGTTTTTGCGCGTCATCCCCCGCGTCTCCTGTCTCGATCTGGTGGCCGAGCGCCTCGCCGCCATGGGCGTGGGTCTGGACGAAGCCAGGGACCGGGCCGGGCGGATGCTGGCCCGCCTGAACATCCCCGAGCGCCTGTGGTCCCTGGCCCCGGCGACCTTTTCCGGGGGCGAGCAGCAGCGCGTCAACATCGCGCGCGGCTTCATCCGCGACTATCCCATCCTGCTCCTCGACGAGCCCACGGCCTCCCTGGACGGAGAGAACCGCAGCACCGTCGTGGACATGATCCTCGAAGCCAAGAAACGCGGCGCGGCCGTGGTGGGCATCTTTCACGACGACGACGTGCGCGGGCGGGTCGCCGACCGCTGCCTGCTGCTGAACAGACCGGAGTAAGCCATGAGTGAAATGATCCTTGCCAACGCCCGCATCGTCCTTGAGGGCGAGACAGTCCTCGGCGCCGTGAGCGTGCGTGACGGGCTGATCCACGATGTCTCCCCCGGCGGGGCCGCGAGTCCTGGCGCCGTGGATCTCGGCGGCGACCTGCTCATCCCCGGCCTGGTCGAACTGCACACCGACAATCTCGAAAAGCTGCTCCTGCCCCGGCCCGGCGTGCTCTGGCCCTCGGCCCGCGCCGCGCTCCTGGCCCACGACGCGCAGCTCGTCGCCGCCGGGATCACCACAGTCCTCGACGCCCTGTCCTGTGGGCAATACTACGAGAAAAGCGACCGCCGGGCCATGCTCGACCTGACCCTGACCGCCCTGCAAGAGCTGCGGCCCACCGGGCATCTGCGCGCCGAACATTTCCTGCACGTGCGCTGCGAAATCTCCGACCCCGACATGCCGCGCCTCTTCGAACCCTTCCGCGACATGGACGACGTGCACCTCGTCTCGCTCATGGACCACACCCCCGGCCAGCGGCAGTTTGTCGACACGGAGGCCTATCGCACGTATTACAGCAAGGACCGGCAGTGGTCGGACCAGGAATTCGAGGCCGAACTGACCCGCATGCAGGAGGCGCAGACCCGGTTCGCAGGAGCCCACGCCGAGGACATCTTGAACTGGTGCCAGGCTCGCGGCGTGCCCGTGGCCAGCCATGACGACGCCACGACCGGTCACGTGGACTGGGCCCACAACCAGGGCATCGTCATCAGCGAATTTCCGACCACCATGGACGCCGCGCGCCGCGCCTGCGAGTTGGGCCTTCTGACTCTCATGGGCTCGCCCAACGTGGTCCGGAACGGCTCCCATTCCGGTAACGTGTCCGTGCGCGAAGTGGCCAAGGCCGGACTCCTGGGCGGCTTGTCCTCGGATTACGTGCCCGCGAGCCTGCTGCACGCCGCCTGGATCCTGCACGCCGAGGTCGGCCTGCCCCTGCCCGAGGCCATGGCCCTGGTCACCGCAAGCCCTGCCCGCGCCCTGGGCCTCCACGACCGGGGACGCATCCACCCCGGCCTCAAGGCCGACCTCGTGCGCGTCCACATCGACCGTGACCTGCCGGTGGTGCGCCGGGTCTGGCGGGATGGGGTGCGGGTGTATTAACGGTGTAATGGATTTCGGGGGCGACACATTGTAGGGGCGAAAAATTTTTCGCCCCTACACGGAATCCCGAAAATTTTCGGGCAACACCGACCACGGCGGAACGCCCGTAGGGGCAGGCCTACGTGCCTGCCCAATTTTCTGCGCACGACCAGGACGACCGCATAGGGCCGGAAGAAGGGGCGGTTACGGTAGGCCGGAAGAAGGGCGGCCACGTAGGGCCGCCCCTACGGTGTCGATATTATGGCGTTGATCCGGTAACGGAATCCGGGGCGACACGTTTTAGGGGCGAAAAATTTTTCGCCCCTACGGATAACATGGGAAATTATTTTATTCTGTGACAGGATTCTTATGCCAAAACTGATCTACATCATGGGACCTTCAGGCTCGGGCAAGGACTCTCTCATGGGCGAGGCCCGTTTGCGGCTTGCCGCCGAAGCGCCTGTCGTCTTCGCCCATCGCTACATCACCCGCCCGGCGGACGCGGGCGGGGAAAATCACGTCGCCCTGACTCGGCCTGAATTTCAGCTTCGTTTGTCACGCGGCCTCTTCGTCCTGTCTTGGGAAAGCCACGGCCTCGCTTACGGCGTCGGCCGCGAGATAGACATCTGGATGGAGGCGGGACTCAGCGTGGTCGTGAACGGCTCGCGCGGGGCGTTGCCTGCTGCGCTCAAGGCCTACCCGGAGCTGCTGCCCGTGCTGATCAATGTGCCTGAGCACATTTTGCGGGAACGGTTGGGCGCGCGCGGCCGCGAGGACGCCGGGGAAATCGAGGCCCGGCTGGAGCGGGCGCGTTTGTCCGTGCTCGAAACGCCTGGCCTGGTGCGCTTCGACAACTCCGGCCCCTTGGCCGAACGGGGCCAGGCTTTGGCCGAGCTTATTCTTGAAACAGCCATGTCCTCCGGAAAATCATGACCATGCTCTCCTCCGAACCGACCATCCACCCCACGGCCATGGTCGTCGACAGCACCCTTGGCGCATGGACCGAGATCGGCCCGCAGACGGAGATCATTTCCTCCACCATTGGCGACTATTCCTACCTGTGCGACCGCTGCCACGTCATGTACACAAGGATCGGCAAGTTCTGCTCCATCGCCAATCACGCCCGCCTGAATCCGAGCAACCACCCGACCTGGCGAGCCACCCAGCACCACTTCACCTATCGCAGTTCCAAATTCGGCATGGGGCCGGATGAAGACGAATTTTTCGCCTGGCGCAAGGAACATGGCGTAGTACTCGGGCATGACGTCTGGATCGGGCACGGAGCCCTGATCATGCCCGGCGTGACCGTGGGCACGGGGGCGGTGGTGGCTTCGGGCGCGGTGGTGACCAAGGATGTGCCGCCTTACGCCATCGTGGCCGGGGTCCCAGCAAAACCAATCAAGTTCCGCTTCCCGAGCGAAATCCAGGAAAAACTCCTGGCCCTGGCCTGGTGGGACTGGGAACACGGGCGGCTTGCGGCAGCGCTGAATGATTTTCGTGAGATGGGGGTGGAGGCGTTTGTGGAGAATTTTACTGAATGAGGGCGGGCGGAATGGTGCAATTACCGATGACTATGAATTGGTGCATCGAGAGCGCTGGATAACTCGAACAACTTTTTGAAGTTTTTGTGAGTCTCCATGCGCTTGTCTCCTTAAAAATTCAACTGCCGATACCCTTTCGTCTGGAGTTTTGCTCAACCAATATTTCAGGTCATCCATTGAATTGTCATCTTGGATATTCTTTACCCGTACAATTTTTTTTATCATGCTTTTTCCCGGAGCTAACAGAATCAGAGAAATCTGTAGACATCCCGCCGATGCCCGATTTTTACGACCATGACGATGAGTTCCTGGTCCCTGATTTCATAAATGATTCGATATGTTCCCTGTCTCACCCGGAACCGCTCCTGGCCGGACAGTTTTTCGCTGCCGCTTGACCTTGGATCATCCGTGAGTCCTTCGATGCGTTTCAAAATACTCAGTACATCATGCTTGGGGATCTGACGCAAATCCTTGGCCACGGACGCTTTGAAGCTCAGCCTATATTTTGTCATGAGCCTTGAGGTCGTTCAAAAGCTCTTCGTAACTCATGACTGGCTCCGCCAGACGGTGCTCGAACGCCGCCAAATCCTCCTGGTCTTCGGCCAGGGCCGCCCGGACTGCGTCATTGACGAGATCGGAAAGTGAACGGTTGGAATGCACGGCTTTAAGGCGCAGGGCCGCGTGGAGCTGCGGGTCGAAATAAATCGTGGATCGTTTTGTCGCTTCGGGCATGATGGTCTCCTCAGTGAAGCATCATGTCGTTATGGCGTTGTGGCGTCAAGGGGGGCGGTAGTGCTATCCTGCCGTAAAGAACAGCCGTTCAGCTTTGGTGTTGGAGCGCGAAACGCCGAAAAATGGCAAAGCGTTCTTGGGAGCATGCCTGGCGAAACACGCAGATCTCCCGCACCGGGACGGGCCTGTGCAGTACGGGGGCGAGGAGGGGGGTGAGGGCGGTGTGGATGCGTTCCCGTTCTTTGGGGTCGTGGATGCTGCCGGTCAGGGTCAGGTGGAAGCGCATTTCTTCCAGTACGAAGGGGTATCCCCAACGGCTCAGCAGACGCTCCTGGTTCGGGGTCAGGCCCTTGGCGCGGCGGCGGGCGAGTTCCTCAGGGCGGGGTGGGCGGCGCAAAGGGTCCGGGACCGTGACGCAGATGCGGGCCAGGTCTTCCAGGTCCGGGCACGGCGCGGTCAGGGTCAGGGCGAGGAAGGAGCCGAACCATGCCAGCTCAAGTCCGGGCAGGTCGAACGGTCGAGTCCTTGAGGCGATCATGGCAGCGTTTTCCAGCAAATCCGTTTCATCATGCGATTCGGCCAGGAAAAAGGGCGGCTTCAAGGTGGCGTGCAACCCGTAGTGCCGGGGCGAGGCGGTCAGTTCGGCCCATCGCGCGGGCTCGATGCCCGGGATGCCCGGCTGCTTCAGGGCAACTCCCGTGCGGGCGCAGCGGCCCAGGATGGCCGAGCAGACGCGTTCGAGCTCAGATCCTTCAGGCGGCGCGAAATATATGGCGTAGCGTGCTTCGGACATGTTCACATCAAGCGGATCAAGGTTGGTTCGTTATCATGACTATCCCCAATTGATGGGGTGCAGGGGGCGCGCCCCCTGCCCGCCGGAGGCCTGCCTCCTCTTACATCACCTGCCTGCCTTCACGCCATACTGCGACAACCACGGGCACGTCGTCCACCATGCGCACGCGCAGGAGGTCGGCGCGTTTGCCGGGGAGCAGTTCGCCCCGGTCGCTCAGGCCCAGGGCGCGGGCCGGGTTGGCGGTGACGGTGGCCAGGGCCTTGTGCAGGGGCATGCCCAGGCGCTGGGCCATGACAAAGGGCGCTTGCAGGAGGCTGGCCGGCATGTAGTCGGAGGAGAGGATGTCCACCAGACCTTCGGCGGCCAGGGCCAGGGCCGAGACGTTGCCCGAGTGGGACTCTCCGCGCACCACGTTGGGAGCGCCGAGGACGGTGACGAGTCCACGTTGGCGCGCCTTGGACGCGGCTTCGCGGGTGGTGGGGAATTCGGCGATGCCCATGCCCAGGCGGGCCGTCTCCTCCACGTGTTCCGCCGTGGTGTCGTCGTGGCTGGCCAAGGGCAGGCCGCGCTCGCGGCACAGGTTCAGAATCGTTGTCCTGTTTGGCTCGGCATGGCTGGCTTGCACTGCCCGCAGGCGTTCGATCTCGGCCAGGAGTTCCTCGTCGGTCCATTTCTTGTCGGCGTGAAAAGAGCGGTATTTTTCCAGGTCGCTCCACTGACGCTGGCCCGGGGTGTGGTCCATGATGGACACCAGGCGCAGGAGTTCATGGTCCATGACGGAGGAAAACATTTCCACCACGGCCTTGTCGGCCAGTTCGCAACGGATGTGCAGCAGGTGCTCGGCGCGTAGCAGGTTGTTGTCCATGGCCTGGGCCAGGGCGTCCAGGGTGGCGGAGAAGATTTCCCGGCGCATGCGCTTGGCGCTGAACTCGCCCGCGCTGACCGCGTCGAGGACGGTGGTGATCCCGGCCCCGACCATGTGCGTGTCGTGGGCCATGATGGCGGAAAGGCCGATCGGCCAGCGCACGCCGGAGCGCGGCAGGAAGTGCTTTTCGATGTTGTCGGTGTGGATCTCGACCAGCCCCGGCAGGAGGTAGTCGCCCCCGAAATCGAGGGCTTCGGGACTGGCCGTGTCCGGGCCGATGTCCATGATGAGCCCGTCCTCGGTTCTGAGAGAGCCGTGAAGCACTTTGTCGGGCGTGACTAGGCGGGCATTGGTGCAGCGAAAAGATGGCATGATGGCGTCCGGTTCAGACAAAGAGTTTGCGCAGGCGCTGGGAAACAAGGTCGATGAGGGTCACGGAGATGATGATCAGGATCATGATGGCGCAGGTCTGGGCGAAGTAGAAGCCGCGAATCATCTCCCACAGAACGACGCCGATGCCGCCCGCCCCGACGATGCCGAGCACCGTGGCCGAGCGCACGTTGGATTCGAAGCGGTACAGGGAGTAGGAGATCCACAAGGGGAGCACCTGCGGGATGACTCCGAAAATGACCTCTTCGATCACGGTCGCGCCCGTCGCGCGAATGCCTTCCACGGGCTGGGGGTCGATGGCTTCCACCGCCTCGGAGAAAAGTTTGGCCAACACGCCGGTGGTATGCACCCAGAGCGCCAGCACTCCGGCAAAGGGGCCGAGACCCACCGAGACCACGAAAAGCATGGCGAAGACCACTTCGTTGATGGCCCGGCAGGCGTCCATGATGCGGCGGACGGGTTGGTAGATCCACCAGGGCGCGATGTTTTCGGAGCTGAGAATGCCGAAGGGCACTGCGCAGATCACGGCCAGGAACGTGCCCCAGACCGCGAGGTGGAAGGTTACGATGATTTCATCGAGGTAGAGCCTCCATTCGGAAAAATTGGGAGGAAAAAAATCACCCGCCAGGGTGGCCATGTTGCCTGAGTCTTTGATCAGGTCCATGGGGCGCATGTCCGCGCCTTCCCATGACCAGGCCAGGATGGCCAGGACAATGGCCCAGCCCGTCAGCCTGGTCAGCGAGGACTGGGCGCTGCGAGGGGGGCGGCTGTCGATGAGAATTGTGTTCTGAACGGTCATGAATGCATCCTTGGATGCGGCCGATGAGGACACCGGCCGCATGGTGTGGAGGAGACGGCTAGATCTTGGCTTTGATGGCGTCGAGCTTGGCGTCGATTTCGGCAAGCTGTTTGGTTTTGTCTTCGGCGGACAAGGTGGCGTCGCCTTCAACCTTGACGCGCTTCTTGAAGAGTTCGAGTTGGCGGATGGGCAGAAGCTGGTCGTTGGTGGATTCCTTGAAGGGAGCCCAGCCCAGGGCCTTGAGCACGGCGACTTCGCTTTCCTTGCCGGTGGCGCCGTAGGTCATGAGAAAATTCTTGAGCTTGGCCTTGGTGGCCTCGGGCAGATCCTTGCGCCAGACCAGCGGATCGCTGGGGATGAGCGGGGAAGTCCACACGACCTTGATCAGGTCGCGCTTGTCGGGGTGGGTCACATCCAGGCGAGCCAGGTTTTCGCTGTTGTTGGTGGCCACGTCGACCTGCTTGTTGGCCACGCTCAAGGCGTTGGTCTCGTGGTTCGCGGAAACCACGTTCTTGAAGATCTTCTTGGGATCGACCTTGTTCACCGCGAACACGTAGTAGCTGGGAACGAGAAATCCGGAGGTGGAGTTGGGGTCGCCGTTGCCGAAAGAAAGGGAGCCCGCGTTCTTGAGCACGTCTTCCAGGGAGTTCAGGGGAGAATCCTTGTGCACGATCAGGTGGGAATAGTATCCGGCCTCTCCGTCGGCGGGCACTGTCTGGGCAAAGATTTCGCCATCGGCACGGTCCACGGCCTCCATGGCGCTCTTGTTGCCGTACCAGGCCACCTGGACCTTGTTGAAGCGCATGCCTTCGATGATTCCGGCGTAATCGGAGGCGAAGAAGGCGTTGATCTTGAGACCGGTGGCCTTTTCCATGTCGGCAAGGAACGGTTGCCAAATGGTTTTGAGGTTCATGGACGCTTCGGTGGAGATGATTCCGAAATTGATTTCCTTTATTTCGGCGGAAACGGTTTGGATGCCGAAAAACGCCAGAAAGATGATCAGGCCACAAAGTTTGCGTAACATTCTGTACTCCTATGAAGTGCGGATGGTCGTTATGCCGCGGCAGGGGCCGGGGCGGGTTGGTTCTGAGCGGCTTTCGGGAATTGACGCCGGGCGTTGTCCACGGCCGGGGCGAAAAGCTCTTCGGTTTCCGAGCCGTAAACCTCCTTCAGGAAGGATGGGGTCAGGGCTGTGCTGGGGCCGTCGTAGACGACGCGGCCGCGGCGCAGGGCGATGGTCCGGGGGCAGTAGTGGATGGCGTATTCGACCTGATGCAGGGAGACCACGACGGTTATTTTGTCCTCGCGGTGGATCTGGGCCAGGATGTCCATGACTATGCGGGATGACTCGGGGTCAAGGGAGGCGATGGGTTCGTCGGCGAGCAGGACCTTGGCGCGTTGCGTCAGGGCGCGGGCAATGGCCACGCGCTGCTGCTGGCCGCCGGACAGGGTCGAGGCCCGCTGCCAGGCCTTGTCCGCCATGCCGACCCGGGCCAGGGACTCCATGGCCAGGCGTCTCTCGGTGGGGGGAAAGAGGTTGGATACGGCCCGCCAAGTGGGCACCCGGCCCAGGGCGCCCATGAGCACGTTGGTCATGACCGAGAGGCGGTCCACCAGGTTGAACTGCTGAAAGATGACGCCGACCTCGGCGCGGACCTGGCGGGCGTTCCTGGACAATCGCCCGTCGCGTTGCATGATGCGGCTCAAAACCTCGATCTGGCCGCCACTGTCCGTGTCGCAGCACATGAGACCCGAGATGTGGCGCATGAGGGTCGACTTGCCCGAACCGGAAGAGCCGATGAGGGCGACCATCTCGCCGCTCTCCACGGTGGCGCTCACGTTGTCGAGCCCTTTGGTGTTCTTGAAAGTCTTGGTCAGTTGTTTGATCTGGATCATGATGTTCCCTCGCGTTTTGCGTTAACTAGGAAACATCTGTGACGGGAGCGTGTCTGGCCCATGACAAGTCTGTCTCAAGTGGTCTAGACAACTTGCTGTTTTGTCGTGACCCTTCATTTTGCCATCGTTGTCTGAGCTGTCTCGCCGCTGCCGAATTGCGGGCCGAATGCCGGGTGGTCGGCGTACGCAGCGCCCAGACCGGAATAGAACTGAACATGAAGCCAAAACATGTTGAAATATTAGGCGGGTTGCTCATGGTTGCCCGCTCTGGTAGAGTACTCTAGTTTCAGAATCTGGTGTGTTTGTTCGTTTGTATCTCAGCATTGACGCTCTTTTTTAGAGCGGCCGATCTTCCTGTCTCCATCGCCAATCTCTTTGAGGGCCTGATATGTCGCATAAATTGATACGCAAAGATGTTGCTCCTGTTTATGACAGAATAGTCGCCAATTTCTTGCAAAATCAGAATGGATCATTCTTTCTGGTTACAAACGACGATATATTCATACGTACAATGCGTGGCGCGCTGCGCACTATGGGTTTGAATTACGACTCGTTATCCACGGCGCACGTTTCCTCGGATATATGGAAGAAGTGCAAAGACCTGTTGGATAAGAGCTCGCAGGTTGTCATGTTCATCGAGTCGAAAATCAACGGCCGGTCTAATGTTTTTGATTTCAAATCTTTGAAGGATAGCTTCGGGAGCAGGCTGAAAATTATATGCATAACCCCAGAAGTTTCCGAAGAGCATGTCTCATTTATCGCTGAAAATGATGTGGACTCAATTATCGTCAAGCCAATTTCAATAAACAATATAATACAAAAAATTGCGTTTACGATTAGACCATCAAATATTTTCCAAACTGAAATAGAAAATATTAAAGTTTTGATAGAAAACTTTGAGTATGACCAGGCTCATCTAAAGATTGATATGCTTCTCGAAGAGAAGCCTAGCAGTTCTATATGCATGATTTTAAAAGGAGATATTGCCAGGAAGAGCGGAGATATCAAGAGTGCTGAAAAATACTACAAAGAGGCTGTGAAAGAGTCGCGTCTCAACCTCAAGCCCTTGCAGAAACTTGCAGATCTTTATGAAGAAACTGAAGAATCGAAGGAATACATCAAATATCTTCTGCTCATGGATAAAATTTCTCCTTTGAATCATAAGCGCAAAATCAACATAGGTGAACAGTACAGCAAGACCGGCGAGGACGAGAAAGCCAAGAAATTTTATTCCGAGGCGGTAAATATCGTGCGCACCCAGGCCAACGACATGCTTGCCTCCACACTCATGGATATCGGCGTGAAGTTGCGTGATGTGAACCCCGAGCAGAGCATCCTGTTCATGAACCAGGCCCTTGAGACAAAGGGTGGCGACATGACCCGCGAAGACTTGTGGATGGTCAATGAAATGGGGGTGTCGCTGCGCAAGAAGGGGGACTGGAAGGGCGCCGTGCAGACCTACCAGCAGGCGCTGAACGTGATTCCCAACGAAGCGGGGCTGCACTACAACATGGGCATGGCCTACGCCCAGGGCAAAGAGCATTACAAGGCCGTCTGCGAGTTCGAAAAGGCCATAGCCGCTTCTTCGGAAATTCTGCAGGAATCGCCGCTTATCCCTTTCAATATCGGAATGGTCTATTTCCAGATGAACCGCCTGCAGGAAGTGGAGCGCTTCATGAAAATCGCCCTCAAGCTCGATCCCGGCTTTGAGCGGGCCAAGGCGATGCTGGAGAAAATAGGGTCGAAAGCGGAGTGACATTCGGTTTGCCCTTGAGTGCTGTCGAGGCTCCTGCGCAGTTACCGGCTCTGCGCTGTTCAGAAGCAACCGGCCGTGAATTGCGTCCGGCGCGTCGGGAATCATTCGCCATTCGGAATTTCCTGGCTTGCGCATACTGCGTTATCTTGTAAGAAAGCTCAGCCACCACGAATGGTTTCCGGCATAGGCTGGTTGGAATTTCGTCGCCAAATTGTCATCCTGCATGGCCTTTCAGGGCTTAAACGGTGCACATGCCACTCTCACCATCGAACTTTAAAGATCCCCTTGACCTGTTGATGGGCGCGCCCATCGGCATCTTCACGTCCTCGCCCGAAGGCCGCTACCTGTCCGTGAATCCGGCCATGGCCCGGATCTTTGGGTACGAATCGCCACAGGCCTTGATCGCTGCGTCCCTTGAGATTGGATCGGACATGCATGCCAACCCTGCCACGGGGGGCGCGTTTTTGCGGCTTCTGGACATCCAGGACGAGATTTTCGACCGGGAAACCCGCCACCTCCGCCGGGACGGCTCCGAGGTCTGGGTGTCCACCAGTGCGCGGGCCGTGCGCGACGGCTCCGGAAAAACGTCGCATTTTTTGGGGTTCGTCACCGAGATCACGCCCCGCAAGCAGATCGAGGCGGCTTTGGCCCATGAACGGAACCTGTACCGCGATCTCGTCGCCTCGCAGCCCGCCGGCGTGTACCGGTTGCGCGTTCTGGCCCTAAAGCCCTGGGGCCCGGACGAGTGGGTCGAAAAGCTGGAATCCAACTACACGCTTGAAATGGTCAGCGACCGGTTCTGCGAGATCCTGGGCGCGACCCGTGCAGAGTGTGAAGCCAGCGCGACCATCGCCCTCGATCGCATGCATCCTGAGGACAGGGCGGATTTCGTGGCCAGGAACGTGCTCGCCGTGGACGCGCTGACGCGCTTCACCTGGGAGGGGCGGATCGTCCATGCCGACGGCGACCGCTGGGTGCACTTCGAATCCGTGCCCAGAGCCCTGGACAACGGGGATGTGCTGTGGACCGGCATTCTGCTCGATATCTCGGGGTTCAAACAGGCCGAGCAGGCATCGGGCCAGAGAGCCCGGGAGCTGGCCGCCCTGCACGAACTGAGCATGGTCGTCGGCTCCTCGCTGTCCCTGGACCAGATCGTGGCCGCCTCGGTGCGCGTGGTTCGGGAGACCACGGGCTCCGACTTGGTCTATCTGTTCCTCCGGCAGGGAGAGCGACTGCTGCTTCAGGCCGTGTGCCCGCAAGAATCGGAGATGCTGTTGCATGACGTTCATGAACACCGGGTCGGGGAGTGTTTGTGCGGGCTGGCGGTGCTGGACGGCGAGCCGCAATACTCCAGCGACATTCTCAGCGATGACCGTTGCACCAGGCAGGAATGCAAGGAGGCCGGCATCCTGTCCTTCGCGGCGCTGCCGCTTCGCGACGGCCGGGATGTCATCGGCGTCATGGGGCTGGCTTCCCGCACAGCCAGGGATTTCCACCCCCAATCCGAATTTCTGGAGACCCAGGCCCATCAGGTTTCCATCGCCCTGGTCAACGCCCGCCTCTATGAACAGGCCAACCAGGAGCTGGACAGCCGCATCCAGGCCGAAAAGACATTGCGGGAGCGGGAGGAATTCATCCGCACCGTGCTGGACAACCTGCCCGTGGGCGTGGCCGTGAACACGGTCTCGCCGGACGTCAGGTTCGAGTACATGAACGAGCTCTTCCCCAGGCTTTATGGAACCACCAGGGAAGCCATGACCGCCCCCGAAGGGTTCTGGGAGGCAGCGTATCCCGAACCGGAATTCCGGGGAAAGATCCACGGCATGGTCATGGCCGACTGCGCCAGCGGGAGTTCCGAACGCATGTGCTGGGCCGACGTGCCCATCACCCGGCAGGACGAGACCCGCTTCGTCACCGCCCGCAACATCCCGCTGCCGGACACGAACCTGATGATTTCGACGGTCTGGGACGTGACCGAACGCAAAATGGCCGAGGAGGAATTGCGCAAAAGCAACGAACTGCTCTCGCTCTTCATCCGCAACTCCCCCATCTACGCCTTCATCAAGGAGGTGACCCCGGACGAAAGCCGGGTTCTGGCGGCCAGCGAGAACTTTCAGGACATGATCGGCATTCCCGGGTCGCGCATGGTCGGAAAGATCATGGCGGACCTCTTCCCGGCCGATTTCGCGGCCAAGATCAGCGCCGACGACTGGGACGTGGTCTCCCGTGGCGAGATCCTGCGCGTGGACGAGGACCTGCGCGGCCGCCACTACACATCCATCAAGTTTCCCGTCCAGCTTGGCGAGAAAAAACTCCTGGCCGGGTACACCATCGACATCACCGAGCGCAAACAGGCGGAGCAGGCCATGGCCCGGGCCAAGGAGGCGGCAGAGTCCGCCAGCCAGGCCAAAAACGAATTCCTGGCCAACATGAGCCACGAGCTGCGCACCCCGCTGAACGGCGTCATGGCCATGATGCAGCTCCTGGAGATGACGTCTTTGGACGGCGAGCAGACCGAGTACGTGCACCTGGCCAGAAAATCGTCCGAACGGCTGACCCGGCTGCTGAGCGATCTGCTGGACATTTCGCGCATCGAGGCCGGCAAGGTCGAGATTCGTGAGGAGGCGTTCACGGTCCAGGAGCTGCTCCAGTCCGTATCCGAACTCTTCAGCACCAGCGCGCAGAGCAAGGGCGTGTCCCTGGAGCTGTCGACGGATTCCTCCGTGCCGCCCAGGCTCAAGGGCGACGAGGCCCGGCTCAGGCAGGTGCTCTTCAACCTGGTGGGGAACGCCCTGAAATTCACGGACCAGGGCTTCGTGCGCGTTGAGCTGACGGCCCTTCCTCCCCGGGGGCGGGAGCATTGCCGCATCCTGTTTTCCGTCGTGGACACGGGCATCGGCATCCCCTCGGAAAAACATCAGCATCTGTTCACCCCCTTCTTCCAGGTGGAAGGCGCCTACAATCGCAGGTACCAGGGCGCAGGGCTGGGCCTGGCCATAGTCAGGCGGCTGGTCGAGCTCATGGGCGGACACATTATCCTGGATAGCGTGTTCGGAGAGGGGACGGCGGCCCACGTCGTGTTGCCGCTGGGCCTGCCCGAGAGCGGGGTGGACATCCGGACGAGCGCCGAGGATTCAGAATCTCTGCCCGCCATGCGCGTGTTGCTGGCCGAGGATGAGCCGATCAACGCCCTGGCCGCGAGCAGGATGATCGAGCGGGACGGCCATGAGGTGATGGTGGCCGAGAACGGGCGCCAGGTCCTTGCTCTGCTCGAAGAACGGGAGTTCGACTACATCCTGATGGACATCCAGATGCCGGTCATGGACGGCGAGGAGACGGCGAGGGCGATCAGGTCCTCCGGCAAGGCCTACGCTGGCATCCCCATCATCGCCCTGACCGCCTATTCCATGAGCGGAGACCGCGAGAAGTTCCTGGCGGCCGGAATGAACGACTATCTGTCCAAACCGTTCCGGATCGAGGAGCTGCGCAGGACCTTCAGGCGCTGCGCGGGCATCGCGGGCTCGTCTGATCTTCACCCATTCTAATCGTTGCCTTGCATCTCGGCGGTTTCAGCAGACCCCGCCGTCCAGGCATTCCTGATGCTTGACCAGGGCCTGTACCTCGCCTTGGGTTAAAGGGCGGCCGGCGTGGTTTGCGCGCTGGCGGATGGTGTCCATCAGGCTGCCGATGGAGTGCAGCGGTCCCTCCAGGCCCACTTGGCGCAGTATGGTCCTGACGGCTCCCCGGCCGGCTTTCGCGCCCAGGGCCAGGATGCGTTTGGCCCCGGTTTGGGCCGGGTCGTAAGGTTCGAACAGGGCCGGATTCTTCAAAATGCCGTCCACGTGCAGGCCTGATTCGGCCGCAAAGATGTCGCCCCCGGACATGGGCCGGTTGCGGGCCACGGGGATGCGGGCGTATTCGGCCACCAGATCGCACAGGCCCCGCACCAGATTCATGTCGTAAATGTCGTAGCCTTGCACCAGCCGCAGGTGCCCGGCCACTTCCTCCAGGGCCGAGATGCCCGACCTCTCGCCAATCCCCAGCACCGAGACATCCGCCCAGTGCGCGCCCGCCTCCAGGGCCGTGACGGCGTTGGCCGTGGCCATGCCGAAGTCGTTGTGGCAGTGGATGGCGATCTCCATGTCCACGCTTTGCGCAAAGAAGCGCACCAGCTCCGCGATGCGGGTCGGAGTCATGACGCCCAGCGTATCGGCCAGACGGATGCGCACGGCGCAGAGTTCCCTGGCCATGCGGGCCATGGACAGGGCGAAGTCCTGATCGGCGCGGGTCACGTCCTCAAGGCCGATGCTGATGCGCCGGATGCCGCAGGAGTGGGCCAGCCCCACGGTCTCGCGCAGCATGCGGGTCAGGCCGTCCCGGTCCGTGCGCAGCCGTTCGGCGATATGCAGGTCGGAGACGGGCAGGCCGATATTGATCGTGTCGATGCCAAGGCCCGCAGCCCGGTACACATCCACGGTCCGGCAGGGCGACCAGACGCTCAGGTCGCAGGTCACGCCGCGGCCCCGTAGCGCCTTCACCACTTCATCCAGCCCCTCCTGGCCCATCCAGCCGATCTCTATCTCTTCCACGCCCATGTCCGCGATGCGGCCGGCAATGCGGATCTTGGCTTCCTGCGGGATGCTGGTCCCGAACATTTGCGCCCCTTCCCTGAGTGTCGTGTCGATGAGCATGCGTCCTCCCGTGTTTGCTTCTGGCTTTGCATGGTCGGTGCCACGAATTCGAATATCTCCATTATCCTGAATTTTATATCTTTGTCCTGAGCGCATGCATGCGCGCCAGGGCTGACGATAGTGTGCCAACCTACATTTTTGTCTTTGTGGTTTGTGTAGGTTGGCGGGGGTGGAGCAAGTCGCATTTTGTCAATAGATTTAATTATTTTGAAGTGTTAAGTGTGTTTGCGAGTTTTGGCATGCCCGTTGCGCTAGGCTGGTTCAGGAACGGCACGCAACGACACCAAAAACTCTCACATAAAGGAGCACACGTCATGAGGAAGATCGCGATTTACGGAAAGGGCGGCATCGGCAAGTCCACCACCACGCAGAACACCGTCGCCGGCCTGGCCGAGATGGGCAAGAAGGTCATGGTCGTGGGCTGCGACCCCAAGGCCGACTCCACCCGTCTGCTGCTGGGCGGCCTGGCCCAGAAGTCGGTTCTCGACACCCTGCGCGACGAAGGCGAGGACGTTGAACTGGCCGACATCCGCAAGGGCGGCTTCAGCGGCACCTGGTGCGTCGAGTCCGGCGGGCCCGAACCGGGCGTCGGCTGCGCCGGCCGCGGCATCATCACCTCCATCAACATGCTTGAATCCCTGGGCGCATACCATGAGTCCGAAGGCCTGGACTACGCCTTCTATGACGTTCTGGGCGACGTGGTCTGCGGCGGGTTCGCCATGCCCATCCGCGACGGCAAGGCCGAGGAGATCTACATCGTCTGTTCCGGCGAGATGATGGCCATGTATGCGGCCAACAACATCTGCAAGGGCATCATGAAGTACGCCGAGTCCGGCGGCGTGCGCCTGGGCGGCCTGATCTGCAACTCCCGCAACGTCGATAACGAGCGTGAGATGATCGAGGAGCTGGCCAAGAAGATCGGCACCCAGATGATCTATTTTGTGCCCCGCGACAACGACGTGCAGCGCGCCGAGATCAACCGCATGACCGTCATCGAGTGGAAGCCCGAAGCCCCCCAGGCCGACCACTACCGCAACCTGGCCCGGGCCATCGATCAGAACATGAATTTTGTTGTTCCGAAGCCTCTTGAAATCCAGGAACTGGAACAGCTCCTGATGGATTTCGGCCTTCTCGAAGCCGTGTAACGCCCGGAACCCTGAAAACGAACTCATATTTTGAAAACGATAATTTCAAGGAGAGAAAACATATGATCATGGTCAGAGCAATCGTACGCCCCGAAAAGTCCGATGACGTTCTCGCAGCCCTCATGGATGCGGGTTTTCCGGCGGTGACCAAATATTCCGTGGCCGGTCGCGGCAAGCAGCGCGGCATCAAGATCGGCGAGGTGACCTACGACGAGATTCCCAAGACCATGCTCATGAGCGTGGTCAAGGCCGAGGACAAGGATTTCGTCATCAGCGTGATCATGAAGGCCGCCCGCAGCGGCGCCAAGGGCGCTTTCGGCGACGGCAAGATCTTCGTCAGCGAAGTGGGCGACGTCTACACCATCAGCTCCGGTATCTGCGACAGCGCCCCCGCAGGAGCATAGCCATGAAAGAAGTGATCGCGGTCATCCGCATGAACATGATGAACAAGACCAAAAAGGCCCTGCAGGACGCGGGCGTGGTCGCTTTCTTCGCCCACGAGGCCTTCGGTCGCGGCAAGGGTCTGGTCGACCTGAAGCCCTTGGAAGGGGCCAAGAAGGGGATCGAGGAGGCGGTGGCGGTGCTCGGCGAGAAGGGCAAGCTCTATCCCAAACGCATGCTGACCGTGGTGGTCACCGACGATCTGGTGCCCGAGGTGGTCAGGGTCATCACCGACGCCAACAAGACCGGTCAGCCCGGCGACGGCAAGATTTTCGTCCTGCCCATGATCGACGCGGTAAGGGTCAGAACCGGAGAAAAGGGCGCCAAGTCCATCGAATAGACCCGATTTCGACTGAAATCGGGACAGATAAGGAGAACACCATGGCATCGACTGCGAAAAAGCTCGTCAACTGGACGCCCACCGACATCAAGGCGGACATGCTCGCCAAGTATCCGCCCAAGGTGGCCAGAAAGCGCGCTTCCCAAATTCTCATCAACGAGGCCCTCGGCAACGAGACGCCTGAAATATCGGCCAACGTGCGCACCATCCCCGGCATCATCACCATGCGCGGCTGCACCTACGCCGGCTGCAAGGGCGTCATCCTCGGGCCCACCCGCGACATCGTCAACATCACCCACGGCCCCATCGGCTGTGGCTTCTACTCCTGGCTGACCCGCCGCAACCAGACCGACGCGTCGGGCGAGGGCGATGAGAACTTCATGCCCTACTGCTTTTCCACGGACATGCAGGACCAGGACATCATCTTCGGCGGCGAGAAGAAGCTGCAGGCGGCCATCCAGGAAGCCTACGACCTCTTCCACCCCAGGGCCATCGCGGTCTTCGCCACCTGTCCCGTGGGCCTCATCGGCGACGACATCCACGCCGTGGCCCGCAAGATGAAGGCCAAGTTCGGCGACTGCAACGTCTTCGCCTTCAGCTGCGAAGGCTACAAGGGCGTCAGCCAGTCGGCCGGCCACCACATCGCCAACAACAAGATCTTCAGCGAGGTCGTGGGCGAGAACGACGCCGAGAAGCCCGGCAAGTTCAAGATCAACCTCCTGGGCGAATACAACATCGGCGGCGACGGGTTCGAGATCGACCGCATCCTGAAAAAATGCGGCATCACCAACATCGCCACCTTCTCCGGCAACTCGACCTACGACCAGTTCGCCTCGGCCCACAAGGCCGACCTGTCAGCCGTCATGTGCCACCGCTCCATCAACTACGTGGCCGACATGCTCGAAACCAAGTTCGGCATCCCGTGGATCAAGGTCAACTTCATCGGCGCCAAGTCCACGGCCAAGTCCCTGCGCAAGATCGCGGAATACTTCGGTGATCCGGGCCTGACCGCCCGCGTGGAGGAAGTCATCGCCGAGGAGATGCCCGCCGTGGACGCCGTCGTCAGCGACGTGCTGCCCCGCACCACGGGCAAGACGGCCATGCTCTTCGTCGGCGGTTCCCGCGCCCACCATTACCAGGACCTCTTTGCCGAGATGGGCATGAAGACCCTGGCCGCGGGCTACGAGTTCGCTCATCGCGACGACTATGAAGGTCGTCACGTCATCCCGAATCTGAAGGTCGACGCCGACAGCCGCAACATCGAGGAGATCGAGGTCGAGGCCGATGAGACGCGCTACGCCCCGCGCAAGACCTCCGAAGAGATGGCCAGGCTCGAAGCCGCCGGTCTGAAGTTCAAGGAATACGCCGGCCTGATCCCGGACATGGACCACCAGACTCTCGTGATCGACGACCTCAACCAGTACGAAGCCGAAAAATTGGTCGAGATCGTCAAGCCCGACATCTTCTGCGCCGGCGTCAAGGAGAAGTTCTCCATCCAGAAGCTGGGCATCCCCATGAAGCAGTTGCACAGCTACGATTCCGGCGGCCCCTATGCGGGATTCAAGGGAGCGGTCAACTTCTATCGTGAAATCGACCGCCTCGTGAACAGCAAGGTCTGGAGCTACATGAAGGCCCCCTGGCAGGAAAGCCCGGAACTGTCCGCCACGTACGTGTGGGAATAAGAGGAAACAATCATGCTACTGAGACATACTCCCAAAGAAATAAAGGACCGCAGCGCCCTGGCCATCAACCCGGCCAAGACCTGCCAGCCCATCGGGGCCATGTACGCGGCGCTGGGCATCCACGGCTGCCTGCCGCACTCCCACGGCTCCCAGGGCTGCTGCGCCTACCATCGCAGCGCCTTGACCCGGCACTACAAGGAACCCGTCTCGGCGGCCACCAGCTCCTTCACCGAGGGCGCATCGGTTTTCGGCGGCGGCGCGAACCTGGTCTCGGCCATCGAGAACATCTTCACGATCTATGAGCCCGACGTCATCGCCGTGCACACCACCTGCCTGTCCGAGACCATCGGCGACGACCTGCCCCAGATGACCGACAAGGCCAAAAAGAGCGGTAACGTGCCGGAAGGCAAACACGTCATCTACGCCAATACCCCGAGCTACGTCGGCTCCCACGTCACGGGCTTCTCCAACATGGTCAAGGGCATGGCCAAGGGCTTTGCCGTCAATACCGGCAAGAAGAACGGCCGCGTGAACATCATTCCCGGCTGGGTCGAACCTTCCGACATGGAAGAAGTGAGACGTTTGGCCACCCTCATGGGCCTTGATATCATCCTCTTCCCGGATACCTCCGGCGTCCTGAACGGCGCCCTGACCGGCGAATACAAGATGTTCCCCGATGGCGGCACCCCTGTCGCGGATCTCGTGGCCGCAGGCGACGCCATCGGCACCCTAGCCCTGGGAGAATGGTGCTCGGCCGACGCCGCCCGCTGGCTTGACACCCAGTGCAAGGTGCCCTGCACGGTGCTGGACATGCCTTTTGGCCTCAAAGCCACGGACCGCTTCATTGACACCCTGCGCAAGGTGGCGGGGGTGAGCGTGCCCGACACCGTCGCCTTCGAGCGCGGCCAGCTCGTGGACCTCATCTCCGACATGCACCAGTACTTCTACGGCAAGAAGGTGGCCCTGGTCGGCGACCCCGATCAGGTCATCGCCCTGACCGAATTCCTGGTCTCCATCGATATGAAGCCCATGCACATCGTCACCGGCACGCCGGGGTCCAAGTTCGAGAAGCGCATCGACGAGATCACGGCCGAGGCCGGCTACAAGGCCAACGTCAAGGCCGGCGGGGACATGTTCCTGCTGCACCAGTGGATCAAGAACGAGCCTGTGGATCTCATCATCGGCAACACCTACTGCAAGTACATCGCCCGCGACGAGGACATCCCGTTCCTGCGCTTCGGCTTCCCTATCCTCGACCGCGTCGGGCACCAGTACTTCCCGACCGTCGGCTACAAGGGCGGACTGCACATGCTGACCAGGATTCTTGATCTTATCCTGACCCGCACGGATCGTGACGAAACAGAAGAGAAGTTCGAACTCGTCTACTGATTGCAAGGCGGCGGGGCTTTTCCCGCCGCTCAAACGAAAAAATGAAATGAGTGCGTGGTGCGGCGGTTGTCCCGGCCAGGGGCCGACGACTGTCTGACTGAGCCAGGCATCGTTTGTTGAATCGTCGCGGGCCGCTTGAAAATCGGTCTGCGTCCGGCAGGGGCGGCGATTCAACTCTACGAGGCCAGCGAAGGAGTTTCGGCGGCCCCTGGCCGGGACAACCGCCGCACCACGCTTCCACGGAGCCCGTCATGACCTTCGCACCTCCTCAAGGACCCCGCCCCCTGGTGGCCGTGGCCAGCAGTTCGGGTTCGACCGTGGACACGCACCTCGGCCAAGCCCGGGAATTTCGGATCTACGGCCTCGACGAGGGCAGGGTAAGGCTGACCGGCACCCGGCCCGCGCCCGCCCCCGGCGACGGGGACATGCGCTGGGAAGGGTTGGCCGAGGTCCTTTCGGACTGCTCCTACCTGCTGGTCGCAAGCGTCGGGCGCAAGCCCCTCGAAATTCTGGCATCCAGGGGGCTCACGGTCATCGAGGCCGAAGGGTGGGTGCTGAGCCTGGTGCGTCAGCTTTATGGTCTCGATGAGTAGAATTAAAATTATTTCGATATATTGGAGAGAAAGATGGCCATTCCTGAGAGACAGATTCTAGTGTGTCAGAGCTTCCGCGTCGGCGGCGACCCCAAGGGCGTCTGCTTCAAGCAGACCGACGGATTTCTGCAATACCTCGAAGAAGAGATCCTGGCCCGGGGCCTCGACATCCTGATCACGGCCACGGGCTGCATGAAGCTGTGCGAGAAGGGCCCGGTCATGGTTGTCCAGCCCGACAACTGGTGGTTTGGGGGCGTCAGCAGCGAGGAAGCCATCGACGCCATCCTGGATGGCATCGAGGCGGGCGAGCCCTGCGCCGAATACCACATCGCGTAACCTGAACTTCGCGTGGAGACATTCATGCCCATCACCATCCGACCCGCCCGGACTGACGACATTGCCGCCATGGCCGGTCTGCTCAGGCAGCTCTTTGCCATCGAAGCCGACTTCGCGGTCAACATGCAGGCGCAGGTGCGCGGGTTGTCGCTTCTCCTTGGCGCGGAAGCCTGCCTTCTGGTGGCCGACGCGGATGGGGCGGTGGTGGGCATGGTCTCCATCCAGACGCTGATCTCCACGGCCGAAGGCGGCGCGGTGGGTCTCATGGAGGATCTGGTGGTGGCCGAAGGCTGCCGGGGGCGGGGCATCGGTACCCGGTTGCTGCACGCCGCCCTGGCCTGGACCCGGGAGCAGGGGCTGACCCGGGTGCAGCTTCTGGCCGACAAAAACAACGCAGAGGCCCTGCGATTTTATTCCAGGCACAGTTTTCACAAGACGCAGCTCGTCTGTCTGCGCATTTCGCTCTAATCCGCTCCGGCGGCCCTCATATCAGGAGCACACCATGAACAAGACCATACTCGAAGAACGAAAAAGCCAGATGCACCGCATCGGCGAAGAGCCCTTCGCCATGGCCTGCGACCGCCCCAGCCTGGCCGGCGCGGTCAGCCAGCGCGCCTGCGTGTTCTGCGGCTCGCGGGTGGTGCTCTACCCCATAGCCGACGCCCTGCACCTCGTGCACGGCCCCATCGGCTGCGCCACCTACACCTGGGACATCCGGGGCGCCATCTCCTCGGGCCCGCAACTGCATCGCCTGAGCTTTTCCACGGATCTGCAGGAAATGGACGTCATCTTCGGCGGCGAGAAGAAGCTCGAAGCGTCCTTGCGCGAACTCATAGGCCTGCACAGTCCCAAGGCCGCCTTCGTCTATTCGACCTGCATCGTAGGCCTGATCGGCGACGACATGGAGGCCGTGTGCCGCCGCGTCTCCGCCGACACGGGCATTCCGGTCCTGCCGGTCATGAGCGAGGGCTTCAAGGGCAACAAGCGCGAAGGCTACGCCGCCGCCTGCAAGGCCATGTTCCGGCTGGTCGGCACGGGCGACACGACGGGCATTTCGCCCATGAGCGTGAACATCCTCGGTGACTTCAACCTGGCGGGTGAGACATGGATCGTGCGCGAATATTTCAGGAAGATGGGCGTGGAGGCCGTGGCCAACATCACCGGCGACGGGCGGGTGGACGATATCCGGCGCTGTCACGGCGCGGCGCTCAATCTGGTGCAGTGCTCCGGGGCGACCATGGAACTCGCCAAGATGATGGAGGAAAAATACGGTATTCCCTACCAACGGGTATCCTACCTTGGCGTGGAGGACATGGCCGAATCCCTCTACAAGGTGGCCGATTTTTTCGCGGACAAGGACCCGGACATCAAGGCCAAAACCGTGGCCCTGGTGCGCGAGAAACTCTCCGTGCTGATGCCGAAGCTGGCCGAACTGCGCCGCGATCTCGAGGGCAAGAAGGTGGCCATGTATGTGGGCGGGTCCTTCAAGGCGTTTTCGCTCATCAAGGCCTTCCGGCATTTGGGCATGCGGGTCGTGGTCGTCGGCTCCCAGACGGGAACGGAAGAGGACTACAAGGAGCTGGCCGCCATCTCCGACCCCGGGACCATCATCGTCGATGACGCCAACCCCCTGGAGCTGGCCCAGTTCATCAAGGAGAAGGACGTCGATGTCTTCGTCGGCGGCGTCAAGGAGCGCCCCATCGCCTACAAGCTGGGCGTGGGCTTCTGCGACCACAACCACGAGCGCAAGATCGCCCTGGAAGGTTTCGTCGGCATGTACAATTTCGCCAGGGAGATCCACGCCTCGGTCATGAGCCCGGTCTGGAGGTTCATGCCCCGGCGTTCCCCCGCCCGCGCGGCCTGCGCCACCAAGGAGGCCGTCAATGGCTAACACCTACGTTTCCACCACCAATGCCTGCAAGATGTGCACGCCCATGGGCGCGGCCCTGGTCTTCAAGGGCATCGAGAACGCCGTCCCCTTCCTGCACGGCTCCCAGGGCTGCGCGACCTACATGCGCCGCTACATCATCAGCCACTTCCGCGAGCCCGTGGACATCGCCTCCTCGGCCCTCGGCGAGAAGAGCGCGGTGTACGGCGGCGGGCCGAACCTCAAGAAAGGCATCCTGAACGTCATGCGCAAGTACGACGTGGACCTGGTCGGCGTGGCCACGACCTGCCTGACCGAGACCATCGGCGATGATGTCGGCCGCTACCTCTATGAATTTCGTGAGGAATTTTCCGATCTGCCGCTCCCTGAGCTGGTTCATGTCGCCACGCCCAGCTACTCGGGCACGCACATGGAAGGCTGGCACGCGGCCGTGCGCTCCCTGGCCGATCAGGTGGTCAAGGACAAGGCCCCGGATCACGGCGGGATGAACCTGCTACCCGGCTTCCTGTCCCCGGCGGACTATCGATATCTCGGCTCTTTGGGCGAAAGGGCGGGCGTGCGCTTCACCATGCTCCCGGACCTGTCCCGGACCATGGATGGCGTGATCTGGGACGACTACCACTCCCTGCCCGACGGCGGGACCCCCGTGGCCGAGATCCGGGCCATGGGCGGGGCGGCCGGAAGCATCGAGTTCGGCATGTCCGGGGGACTGGCGGAATCGGCTTCCGGGGTTCTGGAGCGCAAGTTCGGTGTCCCGGCTCGAAAGACCATGATTCCCATCGGCCTGCGGGCCACGGACAGGTTCATGGATACGTTGAGCGAACTTACGGGCTGCGACATGCCCGAAAAGGACGCCTTTGATCGCGGTCGTCTGCTCGACGCCATGGTCGACGGGCACAAGTACATTTTCGGCAAGCGGGCCGTGGTCTACGGCGAGGAAGATTTCGTCATCGCCATGTGCTCCTTCCTCGGCGAGATCGGCATCCAGCCCGTCCTGGTCGCCACGGGCACCCAGAGCGACCGCTTTGGCGCGGCTCTGATCGAAGCCCTGGGCGATGTCTGCGTGACCATGCCGGTCATCAGAAGCGGCGCGGATTTCAAGGACATCGAGGAAGAGGCCGCAGGGCTCGCCCCCGACCTGCTGGTCGGGCACAGCAAGGGCTACAAGCTGGCCCGCGCGGCGAACATCCCGCTCATCCGGGTCGGTTTTCCCATCCACGACCGCTTCGGCGGTCAGCGCATCCTCCATGTCGGCTATGAAGGGGCGCTCGCTCTCTACGACATGCTGGTCAACGCCGTTCTGGAGAGGAGCCAGGATGAGTGTCCGGTTGGGTATGGGTATTTGTAGGCGGGCTTGTGCCCGCAGGGTGAATCCATCTTCGGATTTCATCAGCGTCTCGGACGCGCCAACAGAAATATGAAATGAGCGCGAGGTGTGGCGGTTGTCCCGGCCAGGGGCCGACGACTGTCTGACTGAGCCAGGCATCGTTTGTTGAATCGTCGCGGGCCGCCAGAACATCGATGTGTGTCCGTCAGAGGCGGCGATTCAACTCTACGAGGCCGGCGAAGGAGTTTCGGCGGTCCCTGGCCGGGACAACCGCCACACCCCGCTTCTACATACAAGGGAGAAAGCCATGTCCGAAGCAAAAGATAGATCACAGCATCCCTGTTTCAATAAGAGTTCCTCCGGTTCCTGCGGGCGGGTGCATCTGCCCGTGGCACCGGGTTGCAATATCCAGTGCAACTACTGCAACCGCAAGTACGACTGCGTGAACGAGTCCCGTCCCGGCGTGACCAGCGCCATCCTGCCTCCGGACAGGGCGGTGGAGTACCTGGACGAGGTCCTCAAAAAAGAGCCGCGCATCACCGTGGTCGGCATCGCCGGACCCGGCGACCCCATGGCCGAGGCCAAGCGCACCCTTGAAACCATTGAGCGGATCAACGCCAAATATCCGAACATGCTCTACTGCCTGTCCTCCAACGGGCTGGCCCTGCCCGAGCATGTGGACCGTCTGGCCGAGCTGGGCGTGACCCACGTCACCGTGACCATGAACGCCGTGGACCCCCAGATCGGGGCCGGGATCTATTCCTGGGTGCGGGTCGGCAAGGTGGTCTACCGGGGCGTGGAAGGGGCGAAGATACTGCTCGAACGCCAGCTCGAATCCATCCGCCTCTTGAAAGCCAAGGGCATCACCGTGAAGGTGAACAGCATCATCATCCCCGGCGTGAACGACCATCATCTGATCGAGGTGGCCAAGGTCGCGGCCAGCCTTGGTGCGGACATCCAGAATCTCATCCCGTTGCATCCGACGGCGGACACACCCTTTGCCGGGGTGGAGGAACCGACCAAGGAGCTCATCCACGAGCTGCGGGCCAAGGGCGGCGAACTCGTGCCGCAGATGACCCACTGCAAGCGCTGCCGGGCCGACGCCGTGGGCCTCTTGTGTTCGGACCGCTCCAGCGAACTGATCCCGACCCTGAACAATCTGGCCTGCGGGTCCACGGCGGGGGGCAGGCCTTACGTGGCCGTGGCCACGCGTGAAGGCATGCTGGTCAACATGCACCTGGGCGAGACCCCGAGCTTTCAGATATGGGCGCCGCAGGGCAGGGGCGCGCGCATGATCGAGGAGCGGGCCGCCCCGGAAGTGGGCTGCGGCCCCGACCGCTGGCACAGGCTGGCGGAAATTCTGCATGACTGTTCGCTGATCCTGACCGAAGCGGCGGGGAAGCAGCCCAAGCAGGTCCTGGGTGAACACGGGATTTCCGTGCTGGAATGCACGGGGCTGATCAGCGATATTGCAGCCGAGCACTATCAGGGCGGAAATATCATGCGTTACAGGACTCGCGCCCACAAGGCAGGGTGCGTGGGCATGGGCGGTGGTTGCGGATAACGTCGAGGCGTTGGACCGTGAAAGCTGTCGGCGGCAGGGAGACCTGTCGCCGTTTCTTTTTCCATCCCGAAAATGCATCGGTGATTCACGGCGGATTTTCAGACATGCATGTCAGAATCATTTTCTGTTCTTCATGGTCATGCATGTCCAGTGCGCGTTCGGAATTCTTGCGCGTGCGTCAAGCAAACTGTGGATCGCATCCGCGTTTCCACCTTTTTTTGAAAAGTGATCATGCGCATGTCTGCGTTTGAATTCTTATGTTTTGGGTTGAAATGCTGTGCTGTTGCATGTATGGTCAAGACGATTCGGCCAGGGAATTTCCTTCTCCTTCAAAGGGGATATTCGTGTTCTGAAATTCTAATACGCTGAAAATAAAGATATTATTTTTTGTCTGCCCGCCCATTTCGCGCTTGACCGCCAGGTGCTTGAACCGTAAAGGCAAGGCCCATGACGAAGAGATGTGCTGAAAAATTCCTGTTTTTTTTGGCGATTTTTGTTCTGATCAGCGGTTTGACCGGGGTCGGTCTTTCCGCGTTCGCGTCTTCCGGGTCGTACATTTACCGGGCGTCGGTAGGTCCCAAGCCTGAAAATCTGCCCAAGGCGGCAGGCAGTCCGGCCGCCTTCGAGACCACACCTTCCCGGCCCAACATCGCCGAGCCGGCGGTGAAACCGCTCCCCGAGGTCGCTCCCAAGGCCGCCAAATCGGACCCGGCCCGAAAAGCAAAGACCCCGGAGCCGGTGCCGCTCAAGAAATCCGCCAAGCAGGCCGCCCCCAAAGCGCAACCGGCGAAGGCTCAGAATGAGGCCAAGGCGGCCAAGTCGGGCGTGAAGCCAGCCACCTCCCGGGATCTGTACCTGAACGTGAAGGCCGCCCTGCTCGTCAATATGTCCACCGGCGAGGTGTACTACGAGCACAACGCGGACAAGACCATCGCTCCCGCTTCCATCACCAAGCTTCTGACCCTCTTTCTTGTCCGCGAAGCGTTGGCCCAGGGCAAGCTCTCTCCGACCACGCCCATTCCCGTCAGCGACAAGGCGATCAAGACCGGCGGCTCCCGCATGCGCCTGAAGCGCAACGAGAAGGTGCCGCTGAACGAACTGATCAAGGGCATAAGCGTGGTTTCGGCCAACAACGCCTGCGTGGCCGTGGCCGAATATCTGGGCAAGGGCGACGCGTCCAAATTCGTGGCGCAGATGAACGCCAAGGCCAAGAAGATCGGCATGGCCAACAGCCGTTTCAAGAATCCCAACGGCCTGCCCGCTTCCGGACAGCTGTCCACCGCGCGTGACATCGCCAAGCTGTCCATGGCCTACCTGCGCACTTTTCCGGAATCCCTGAAAGTGCACTCCATGACCAGCCATACCTATCATGGCGCGACGCACCGCAACGCCAACACGCTGCTGCGCACCTACAAGGGCGTGGACGGCCTGAAGACCGGTTTTGTCTGCGAGGCTGGCTACAACATCACGGCCACGGCCAAACGCGGCAAGACGCGGCTTGTGGCCGTGCTGCTGGGCGCCCAGAATTCCGCCGTCCGTCAGCGGGAGGCGGCCAAGCTTCTTGATTTCGGATTCAAGCGCGTGGCACAGGCCGAAAAGCTCGCCAGCAGGGGGGCGGCCACGGCCAAAAAGCCGAAAGCCTGAGTCGCGGAATACGTCGACGCAAAAAAAGGGATTCCCACCGGAGTCCCTTTTTTGTTGGCGCCTGGATGCCGCCGCAGGATCTTCGTGACGGACAAGGGTCAGGCGTGGCCGGCGACCGCCTGCTTGAGGGGGATGAGTTCGTCGAATTCGACGCCGATGTAATACAGACCCATCAGGGAACTCTCGTCCACCTGTCCCCAGCGGACTGTGCCCTGGATCTCTTCCAGGATTTCGAAACGATCGAAGCCTGCGCCCGAGGTCGCGACGATGACTCGCTCGCCGATAGTGAAATCGTAATCGGCTTCAATGAGCAGGCCGCCGCGTCCGATGTTGATGATCCGGGCGCAGACGAGCATGTCAGTCTCGGTTTGCGGGATCACGCGGCAAGGAAGGAGGCAGCCGTAGCGTTTCCATTTCCTGTTTTTCTGCGTCTCGTGGACCATGTTCGTATCCTTGCGCCAGGGCGGGCTTCATTGCGAAAGGTTCAACTTTCCGGCCCTATAGAGGATGCGCGCGGACAACACAAGGAAATCTGCGTGGTTATTGTTCGGTGAGCGACATTCGGCGGGGCAGGGCGTGCTCCAGGGCGACTCCGACGTGATAGACGGGCTGTCCCGAGGCGGTGGTGGACTGGCTCCAGCGCACCGTGCCGATCAGGATTTCGGCGAATTCGAAGAGCAGGGCGTCGTATTCGTCTTCGAGAGTGATGGCGACGCGTTCATTGGCGATGAACCCCTGTTGCGTGGCAATCATCACGCCGCCGGGGCTCAGGTTGATGATGCTGCCCTCGGTGGAGTTGCGGGTATCGCCTTCGTAGCTGATCTTGCACGGTACGGTTATGGGTTCGCGTTCCCAGCGGCGCTTGTTGTGGTTCATTCATTCCTCGTGGCGGTGGATTTGCTCCGTGAGCATGAAGGCTCGGGATTGTTCAGTCAAGTTTTGCCGCGAACAGAAACGCGCATTCCGCGCGCCAATGGTTTCCGAAAGCGAGGGTGGCGTCCGGGTGATGCGTTTCGCGGCTCCGGGGGGCCTTGGCGATCAGAACAGGCAGTCCATGAAGGTTTCCAGATCCACGTTTTGCATGAACTCGCCGATGGGTACGCCATCCAGGCGTTCTCCCAGTTCGAAGCGTTCGTGACGGCAGCCCGCGAGCAGTTTCTCCAGCTCCGCCACCGGGCGGGCGTTGAAAAAATCCCCGAAGATCCTGGCCTGTTCGATGCGCCCGTGTCGGACCTTCAGGTGGATCTCCACCACTCCTCCCCGGGTGCGCGTGGCGCGGGTGAAACCATAGTCGGGCGAGCTGCCGAAGTTCCATTCCCAGGTGCCGTATTTCGATTCCACAAGAGCGTTTATGGCCGCCTCCTCTTCAGCCGAGAGCCCCGGCGGGAGATCCGCCGCGCTGCCTGAGACATGGGCCATGACGCGGGTGATGAAGGTTTCCACGTCCATGGGGGCGGGCAGGTGGCTTGAGATGTTGGTGACACGCTTCGCGACGCTTTTCACCGCCTTGTCCACGTATTTGACGGGGTTGATCTTGAGCGCTCCGGACAGGTCGGCCATCTGGGCCGAAAAGAGCAGCGTGCCGTGATGGAGCACCCGATCCTTTTCGATGAGTTGGGCATTGCCCGAGAATTTTTGGCCGTCGATGACCAGGTCGTTGCGGCCCTCGAACCGGCAATTCACGCCCATGGATCGCAAGGCTTCCATGATCGGAACCGTGAAGCGGTGAAAATCCAGCTGCTTGGATTGTCTGCCGATCTGGATGAAGGAAAAGTTGACGTTGCCCAGATCATGAAACACGGCCCCGCCTCCGGTCAGTCGGCGGATGACGGTGATGCCGCGCTCGCGCACGAAGTCCGTGTCGATTTCCGAGGCGGTGTTCTGGTTGCGTCCGACAATGACGGCCGGAGCGTTGCGCCAGAGCATGAAGATATCCGTGTCGGCATGGCGCAGCAGCCATTCCTCGGTCGCGAGGTTGAAGGCCGGGTCGGTATGGGTGTTGTGGATGAAGCGCATGGCGGCCCTCGGAGAAGTGTGGTGTTTCGTCAAAGCGGGGGCAAATGGGATTGCGGCAATCGGCAGGCAATATGTGGGAAGCCGAACCTGGTCAATATGAACGGACTGCTTGGGGGGCCGGTTTCAGGCTGGACCGGCCATTGATGCGAGTGCGGCGGAGGTGGTGGCAAAATAGATAATCGATAGTAATATATTTATTAACATTTCGGTTTTAAAGAGGAATTTTGCTCTCTTCCTGCTGCGTTCCTCGTCACGGCCCACTGGTCGGGGCCCCTGGATGCTGGACAACGCCTGGCTCTGGGGACTATGGCACTAAATCTGCTTAAAAGAAAACCCATGTCCCGGAAACAATCGCTTTGAGTGGATACCGTGTATCAATTTGGGTCACCCGTCTGTTCGGTCGGTGTGTCAAAAGGGTTCATTGTGTCTGTGGCGTTTTTTCGGGACGGGATTCATGTCAACCGGACGGTTCGCCGTTCCTTACCGCAAGTTGGGTATGTCCATGCAAATCTTTGATCTTGCCACTGCCGACCTTGAGTTTGTCGCCGAGGTCGAAGCCCGCAGCCACCAGAAAATCAGGAACTGCTACCAGTGCGGCAATTGTACGGCCGGATGCCCGTATACATTCGCCTACGATTATTCGGTCAGTCAGATCATGCGACTGATTCAGACCGGACAAAAGGAAGCAGTGCTGAA
>Ga0265295_1001169_pt1 | contig 47666 bp, 47 predicted proteins | sample Munlansysbiofilm_FD_192503 | JGI IMG/M metagenome (GOLD analysis project Ga0265295, IMG submission 192503) | Leachate microbial communities from a municipal landfill in Southern Ontario, Canada - Methane capture system biofilm | ecosystem: Engineered > Solid waste > Landfill > Unclassified ...
GCCTATCTGGCCTGTCGCCCGATCCCGGTCTCCTGGCGTGAGATCTACGATGTCATCACGCTTGAACATGTGGCGAACGGCGATGAATTTCAGGACCTGATCGAAAAGATCTCCTCCTGTATTGATCAGCGGATTACCCTGGGGCAATGTTTCGGTACTTTTTCCTCCCCGCGGATCCTGGTCAGCGGCTGTCCCGTCGGCGGGGATGCCTGCAAGGTCCTGCAGATCATCGAAGAAGCCGGCGGGGTGGTCGTGGCGATGGAAGCGTGCAGCGGAATGAAAAACTACTTTGTCCGGATCACCGAGGAAAGCGGCGACCCCCTGAGAGCCGTGGCGGAAAGCACCTTGAGCATTCCCTGCTCCTGCATGACTCCGAATCGACGCCGCATGGACCTGCTGGACAAAATGATCGCCCTGTTTAAACCGGATGCGGTCATCGATGTCGTTCTGCACGCCTGCCACGCCTATAATGTGGAGTCCTACAAGATTCGCAATCATATTCAGGATCAGCACGGATTGCCCTGTTTGAAGATCGAAACGGACTACTCCAAAGGCGACATCGAACAGATCCGGACACGGGTGGAGGCCCTGTTCGAGAACCTGGAACTCAAAAAATAAATATTGGGAGGAATATCATGGCGGATTATACAAAAATGTGGTCGGAACTCGGCCTTGACCTGGAAGGTCACGACGCGCTGCTGTCCATTCTGGGCAGCGCCTATGGAGACATCTTTCTTTCCCAGAAAAACCGCCCCGAGGGAATGAAGTATTTCGATTTTGTCATGAGCGAAGTTCATGGACTGCGCATCCAGGAATTGATGGATGCAAAAGCGCAGGGGCGGAAAGTGATCGGTTCGTATTGCGTGTACGTCCCGGAAGAACTGATCCTGGCCGTCGACGGAATATCCGTTGGATTGTGCGCCGGGGCGGAGTTCAATTTCGAAGGCGCCGAAGAGGTCCTGCCACGAAACACCTGCGCGCTCATCAAGTCCGCCTTCGGCTTCAAGATAGGGATGGTTTGCCCCTACCTGGAAGCCAGCGATGTGGTCGTGGGTGAGAATACCTGCGACGGCAAAAAAAAATCCTATGAGATTCTGGCCCCGATGGTCAAGGATCTGTATGTCATGGACCTTCCCCAGATGAAGACCGACATGGGCCGGGCATTACTGAAGGAGGAATACCGCAGATTCATCGCGAAGCTGGAAAGCGTCGCGGGGAAAAGGATAACCCCGGAATTGCTCAAGAAGGGGATCGAGATCGTCAATGCGAAGCGGATGGCGGTAAAAAGACTGGCCGAGATCCGAACGGCCGATCCGGCCCCTATTTCCGGTCTGGACGCCCTCCTGATCAACCAGGTCTTTTTCTATGACGACCCGGTGCGATTTACTCATTCGGTCAACCAGCTCTGCGACGAACTAGAGGACCGTGTAAAAAAAGGAATCGGCGTCTTTGCGCCGGGGACAACGCGGGTCCTGGTTTCCGGATGCCCCATGGCCGTTCCCAACTGGAAACTGCCCATGCTGATCGAATCAAGCAATGCGGTCATCGTCGGCGAGGAATCCTGCGTGGGCGAGCGGGGTACACGCTGGCTGACGGAATCCAGGGGAGAAACGATGGAGGATCTCCTTGATGCCCTTACGGATCGGTATTTCAGCATCGACTGCGCGGTCTTTACACCGAATCCCTCACGGGGTGAATACGTAAAGGAAATGACAAAAAAGCTCAATGCCCAGGGCGTGATTCACTACAGTCTCCAATTCTGTCAGCCCTACATCGTCGAAAGCGGCCCCGTCGAGAATGAACTGGAAAATTCGAGTATCCCGACGCTGCGCCTGGAAACCGACTACAGCCAGGAAGACGCGGGACAGCTTAAAACCCGGATTGAAGCCTTTATCGAACGGCTGGAGAAAAAATGAGAGCCGCCGGCATTGACATCGGATCACGGACCGTCAAGCTTGCCGTTCTTGAAGACGGCCGGCTGGTCCTCTCCAGAAAGACGATTACCTCCTACAACCCCCTGGCAACCGCCCAGGAACTGATGGGCGATGCCGTATTCGATGTCATCACCGCCACCGGATACGGCCGCCACCTGATTAAAGGACATCTCGACTGCCCGGTAATCAGTGAAATCACGGCATTCGCCCGGGGGGCGCGCTTCTTTTCAAGCGAGTGCCGGACCATCCTGGATATCGGCGGACAGGACACGAAGGCCATTTCCCTGGACCAAGAGGGGAATTTGAGAAAGTTCGAAATGAATGACAAGTGTGCCGCAGGCACGGGGCGTTTTCTGGAGGTCATGGCAACGGCGCTTGGGTTCACCATTGAAGAATTCTCCAAGGCGGCCCTTTCGGCGGGAAAGGCGGTCAAGATCAACAGCACATGCACGGTCTTCGCCGAATCCGAGGTTGTGTCCCTGACCGCGCAGGGCGCGGCGCGCGATGAGGTGGCCTTGGGCATTCACAAGGCCATCGTGAGCCGTTCGGTGGGCCTCCTGAAAAAAATTGCGGGGCCGGGGAAAATCTTTTTTGCCGGAGGCGTCGCCTATAACGACTGTGTACGGGTCCTTCTCGAAAAAGAGATGGGGCAGCCCGTGTTTGTTCCCCCTGACCCGCAAATTGTGGGGGCCGTCGGGGCGGCGTTGAGTTCAATATGATTCCAATTCCAGGTCAAAAGTACGTTGTTTTCCTGTTCCCCTCCGTCAGTTATGTCCTGAAGGCGGAAAAGATCCTCAAAGATCAGGGAATTGACCTCAAACTGATTCCCGTTCCCCGGCATATCAGTTCGGATTGCGGAGTCTGTATTCGGGTTGATGCCGATCGAAAGGAAAGGGTCGTTGGAGCGCTGCAGGGAAAGACAGAATGGGAAAGAATGATACCGCTTTAATGGGGAAGAAAAATTTGTTTTTTCTCGTTATTAATAACGGAGTTGATGTCCGACAGCACGCGATCCAGATTAAAACCGAATTGCTCCGCCGCCTCCCCTATGGAAAGGAACAAGCCTTGGCAACAGACGCAGGTCCCCGTTTCTTCCTCAAGCCTCTTGAATATTTCCTCGGTTTCTCGATGTTGGCTGATCACATCGAGAATCGTCATTTCCGATGTAACAGCCAAGGGTATTTCACTCATGATGATGCCTTCTCCCGTCTCAGGCTGTTTAACACTTCTTCTCCCAGCACATCCCGGAGCGCCGACGGTATGCACCTGATAATTTCCTCGATCTGGGTGGCCGGTGTGGGTTTTGCGACCTTTCCTGCCATACGGTTTACCTGCATGGCGGCCACGGCCGCTTCCCGCACATTCATCCCTGCGTCAATCATGACAGAGACCAGGCCTGTCAAGGTATCTCCCGTACCGCCGATGGCCTCCAAAACCTCCTCGACAGGGTCATCCACAGTCTCAAGTATCCCCTTTTCATCGGCCAAATAATCCTTTTCCCCCTTTACAAGAAGATAACGGGCGGCGTTATGATGCTTATACGCCCTCGCAATGAGATCAGGAACACGATTCTCTTCGTGAAGGATAAATCCCCGGGTGTAAAAGGGATGAGGGGCTTCCTCGTCGGCCAGAAAGGCCAGTTCTCCCACATCGGGAGTAAAGAGATCATAAAGGTAGGCCTCTCCACTCATCTTGGCTGCATACATGAAACCCGCATCGGCAATAAGATACGGTCGGGGATTCAGTTTTCCGATCATGACATGCAACCTTTTGTGCCATTCGATCATGGGTTGGAGATAATGAAAGGTGATCGTTTGAAATGAACGTTGAGGCAAGACGTCGTTCATATGTCGATATAACCGCTCGCTTCCCGTCCCGGTTCCCGTATCGCCTACGAGATAGGCAAAAGGTGGTGGTTGTCTCAGAACGGCGGCGGCCGTCGCGGCGGCCGCTAACAATGCGGCAGTTCCCCTGTTAACGGCAACGGCTGACGATCCTATTTGAAGACGCTCTCCAATAAGCTCAACATCTCCTTCCACGAGAGGAAAGCTGTCCTCCGGTATCGTTCCTGCTACACAGAGCATCGGCGCTGAACCTCCTCATAGGCAAGTTGCAGAGCATAACCGCAGAGAGTGTGACCAATTTCCCTGGGACTCGGTGCGTCGGCAAGGGCTTTCCCAACCATGGAAGCAGCCAGGAAGGGAACATCCGGACATCCACCGCCGGATATGTTCACAATCTTGTTCGTCTCCCTGTCCACCGTCAGTTTCATATTCGCCGCCCGAACCATAATGTACCTGCCGTAATCCTTGACATGAAAGATATCAACGGGCTGTAGAAGGGGACTGGTTACGGGGACCACCTTTAAGGGCGGTAGCTTTTCCAATTCCAGTACTCTCAGAATCTGCAGCTCTTCTATCAGTGGAAATTCTATGACCAAGTCGCAGCCCTGGCGAATTTCCGGCGGAGGCCCCATGACTCGAATTACCCGACCACTCTGTTTCAGGAGGTTTTCTGCTTGAATCACCTCACTGGTATTTTCAAAGACAAGAAATCCCCGATCGGTTTGCCGAACATGATCCTTCGAAACATCCTGTGTCCGCTTCCCTTTCAAAAATTCGAAGAGGGCCAATAAATTTACTCCTTTCTCAGGGTTATGTTGAAAACACCTTCTGCCTCATGGATATCCGCAATTTTCCATCCTTGGCTTTTTGCCGCCCGGGAAACATTCTCCTTTGAGGCCTCATTGTCCACCATAACCAGAAGCTCATCTGCACTGCCTCCCTTTATTTCATCCAGGGTCATCAAAACCGGTTGTGGACAGGACAGTCCACGCGCATCTACCGTCTTAGCCATATCTTCTTCCTCCTAATCTATATCTATGCGATTCTTTTCCTCATGGTGAAGCCGATGAACAGGCACACGAGAAGACCGATAATCACTGCCGGAATTCCATAGGGACCGACACCCGTCGGCGAACTGGCCAATCCGAAATTATGACTGATTCCGGCCCCGACAATCATGCCCAGAACAAAAACGGCAGCGTCACCATCCCCTTCGCCGGAAAGGAAGAGCTGGCGGCCGGGGCAGCCACCTGCAAGACAGTACGCAAGCCCCGAAAGAGCCATTCCGGCAAAATTCCACAGGTGCATGGTATGGGCTACGGGCTGTCCCGCAAAACCCGGTCTGAACTGTCCCAGGATGAAGTTGACCACGAAGGCGGTGAGGATCAGGGCCAGAAAGCCTGACAGCAGGTGTATCGACCGGAAGAGGACAAAATCACGAATGGCGCCCATGGTGCAGAAACGGCTTCTCTGGGCCAGAAACCCGATCAGGAGGCCGACTCCAAGAGAAATGGCCAGGGGAGCATGAAGGGAACCAGGCCCTTTCATACTGTAAAAGAGGAGCTCGTTTTTGTCCTTGCCGGGAATCTGGGGAAAAATAAGCATGAGCACCAGTAGTCCGACCATGAAGAGGGGAAGCATCCAGCCCGCGGAATGGTGGGTTGGTTGGGTCCGTCCAAGGCTGTATCCCCCCTTGAGGAAAAGCGTCCCGATCCAGACGCCGAAAACGAGCCCCAAAAGACCGACAATGGCGGTGCCGTCGCCGCCGGCAAGTCGCAGGGCCGCGCGCCATGGGCAGCCGAGGAATACCAGAGCGCCGATCATGGCAAAAACGCCCAGGAAAAAGCGGACAATGGGCGCCGAACCAAGGCGGGGTTTAAATTCCTTGAAAAGAAAAGCGGCAATCATCGACCCCAAGACGAAGCCGATAATTTCCGGGCGAATGTACTGGACAACCGCCGCCCGGTGAAATCCGATAGCGCCGGCAATATCCCGTTCAAAACAGGCCACGCAGATTCCCATGTTGGGAGGATTTCCCAGGTACTGTAAGAGTGGAGCCAATATTCCGATAAGGATGCCGACGCCGATAATTCCCCAAAATTCCGCAAAGATGTTTTTTATCCCCTTCATTTTCTTTCTCCTTCCACTGAGCTCCGTACTGCGGTCTGATGATCGCTGAGATTTTCTTCTAACGTGGTAGGCTATATGAAACTGAAAGGAATAGGTCAAATCACTTTATTGAATAGTTGGAAGCCTGATATAATCAGCAGGAATGGATTGGAAGTTAAGGGTTGGATGCGGTTTCTGAAATGCCCCGATCTTCGGCTGCGATATCCCTGTTCCCGATTCTCATGGCCTGAGAAGCCGAGAACTCCGGCTGACGGTTTCGAACGTCTGGACATCCTTTTTTCATAGTTCTCGGTCCTTTCCTGGAGCCGGGGATGGCTTCCAAAAAAGAAGGGCTCATCAATCTTGCACTCCTCCACATCCTCTTTCAGCCGCAGAAAAAGTTTCCCTGTCTCCACCGGATCGTACTGCACCGCGATAACGAACGCAAAGCCCATCGTATCCGCCTCCGGTCATCGGAATCTTTCCGCTGTCTCCATCATGATACTTTCTTGAAGGGGTTGGCTTTCCCCTGCTTTTTTAACATATTCTATCCAATCCAAGCGATTGCCAATTACATAATCTATCGCATTATCAAGCAGTTGGATTACCTTTTAGCGGTTGGAAGGAAAAAAAGGGCAGGACCGTTTCCGACCCCGCCCGGAAAAGCGGTTTATCCTACTTCTTTTTCTTGGGCGGAGGCGGCTTGTATCCATCCGAAAGGGTCTTCAGGAAGGCGACGATGGCCGCTTCATCCGCTTTCGTCAACTTTAAGTCCCCCAATTCCGCCGTGTTCACGTTCTGGGCTACCTCCGGCGCAGGCCAGCAGTTTTCTGCCAGCGCTTCTTCCTCGGTGTAAGGTACGGGACAAACCGGCTTTACGTCCCTGGTGTTGTAGAAGTGCACAATGCCCTCGAGACTTTTGAAGTAGCCGTTGTGACCGTAGGCCTTTACACCCCCATCAAACTTCCTCAAGTCCACATTGCGGAGAGTCGGGACCTTGTGCTTGCCCCAATTTGCATCAGCATAGGCTTGATATTCCAGCCGCGTGGCAAGGAATCCACCCAAGCCCGGATCTACCCAGGCCTCGCCTTCATCTTTCCAGCTGTAGGCGGGGTTTTCCGGATTCCTGGGCATGCCGAGGTTGTCATAGGTGAAATCGGTGAAGAGCGGGGCGCGGCCATCGATCACATGGCACTTGGAGCATTTCCCCTTCCCCATGAACAGGGCAAGCCCCCTGCGCTCCTGCTTGCTCAATTGCGCCTTTCCCGGCAGCGAGTAGTCATATTTCGAGGAGAAGGCATTGACCTCCGTCGAAGCCTCGTAGGCAGCGATGGAATAGCCGATTTTGTCATAGGCTAAAGCCACATCCTCGGTGCAGACTTTGGAGCCCCAAACTTTTTTGAATAGATCCACATAATCAGAGGTACAGACTTTTTCTACCACATCCTCCGGACTGCCAAGAGCCTGTTCCTTCGGGTTCAGGAAAGGGCCCAGGGCCTGTTCGGCAGCGGCGCTGCCCAGCCTTTCACCCGTGGCCCTGCCGTCCCAGAAGTTGCCTCCCGTGAACAGCCCTTTCTTGTCAACGTGGAGCACGGGGCTCTGCGTCGCATAGGCGGAGCTGGGCGGCTTCCGGTCCCCGAAAGCGCCAGGAATCGACCCCTCATAGACAGCCCCATGTGCATTAATACTCGAATCTGGTCCCGTCCAACCGGCCCCCTGGGCATGACAGGTCGCACAAGACTGATTGTTATTGCTGGAGAGATTCTCATCGAAAAAGATCGCCTTTCCCAACTCTTCCTTCGGAGTGAGTGCCTGTGACGTAGAGATGGCGATCCATCCGACGAATAGAAGCAACATCGTGGAAAAAAGAAGAATTTTGCCTTTCATGGCTTTACCTCCTTATGAATGCCGAGGTCCGTGCCGTCTGGTCACGGACATTCCGTTAGCGCCCCCTCTTCACCTCCTTTCAGAAATTGCGCGCCTGTGTCACCTCTTTTGCCGTCCTGAAACCACGAAGGAAAGGATCCATTCAGCGGCAGCGGGGAATTCGGATCGGAACATGGGCGGCTGCATTCAACCGAGCGAGACCAGTAACAAGAAAAGCGGGGGAAGAAAAAAATGGATACGGTCTTTTCCTCCCTGCAAACAAGCGGCGTCATCGTGGGCCTGGATATCCCGGGTACAGGGAACCTTTTTCCACGGATAAGAATTATACGCATCTGTCCCTTGAGCTGTCAATAGCCAAATAGTCTCATAAAAGCAAATACTTGAATAGATAATATCGCCCATTTGGCCTGATGCTCAGGCAGGAGTTGACAAGCCCGCAGCCGGTATGTATACCGGTAAGGATTCTGACGCGTTTTTTTCAGCGGACAAGGAGCAATGACCAGGGGATGAACGAAAAGGAACGGAAGGTATCAGTCGGCCTGATTCAGACGGCCTGTGGACCGGACAGGGAAAGCAACCTGGGCCGCGCACTGGAAAAAGCGGAAATCGCCGCTGATCAGGGGGCGCAGATCCTCTGCTTCCAGGAACTTTTTACGTCTCTTTATTTCTGCGATCACGAAAACTATGACCGGTTCCAATGGGCTGAATCCGTTCCCGGACCGACCACCGAACGCCTGCAGGAGCTCGCCCGGAAACGGAACGTGGTCGTTGTCGCCTCCCTTTTCGAGAAGCGGACCGAAGGCCTCTACCACAATACCGCCGCCGTCATTGACGCGGGGGGAGAATACCTCGGGAAGTACCGCAAGATGCACATTCCCGACGATCCCGGCTACTATGAAAAGTTCTACTTTGCGCCGGGCGATCTGGGGTTTCGCGTCTTTTCGACCCGTTATGCCCGGATCGGGACGCTCATCTGCTGGGACCAGTGGTATCCCGAAGCGGCCCGGATCGCCGCCCTTATGGGGGCTGAAATTCTCTTCTATCCCACGGCGATCGGCTGGGCGACATCTCAGGATTCGGAAACCAACCGGGAGCAGTTCGACGCCTGGCAGACGATCCAGCGGGGTCATGCCGTCGCCAACGGGGTGCACGTCGTCGCGGTGAACCGTACAGGAAGAGAGGGAGAAATGCTGTTCTGGGGCGGCTCCTTTGTTTCCAACCCCTTCGGGACGGTGCTCTGGCAGGCGCCGGCAGACGAAGAGGTCGTGCATGTCCAGGAGATCGATCTGTCCCTGACCGGCTTTTACCGGACCCACTGGCCGTTCCTGCGGGATCGGCGGATTGACGCCTACGGGGATCTTTCAAAACGTTTCCTTGATTGAGTCCTTCCATCTCCTATGAAGACACCGAAAGAACTGGGATATTATTTTCCCGCCGAATGGCATCGACACGCCGCCACGTGGTTGAGCTATCCTCACAACGAGGCTTCCTGGCCGGGAAAGATCTCGACGATTTTCCCCGCCTACCATTCGTTCATCAAGGAAATCAGCCGCGGTGAGATGGTCAACATCAACGTGACCGACGAGGCCATGGGCCGGCATGTCCGGGAGGAACTGGAAAAGATGGGCGTCGATCCGTCGCGGATTTTCCTTTACCTCCATCCCACCAATGACGCCTGGTGCCGGGATCACGGCCCGGCCTTCCTGATTGCCGGACGCCCGGACCTCAGACCGCCGAAAGTCATCGTCAACTGGAAGTACAACGCCTGGGGGAACAAGTATCCCCATGACCTGGACAATACCATCCCCGAGCGGATCGCCTCGCTCCTCGATCTTCCGGTGTTTTCCCCCGGGATTGTCATGGAGGGGGGCTCCGTGGAGTTCAACGGCGCGGGGACACTGCTCACAACCACGGCCTGCCTGCTCCACGAAAACCGCAATCCATCATTGAACCGGGAACAGATAGAACAGGCCCTGCAGGACTTTTACGGGGTCGAGCAAGTGCTCTGGCTGGGTGAAGGGATCGAAGGGGATGACACCAACGGCCACATCGACGACATGACCCGGTTCGTGTCACCCGATACCGTCATCACCATGGTGGAGCCCGACCGGAAGGACGCCAATCATTTCCCCCTGCACACCAACCTGCAAACCCTGAAATCGATGAGGCTTCTCAACGGCAAGTCCTTGAATGTCGTTGAAATTCCCATGCCGGATCCCGTCTATTACGACGGGCAGCGCCTGCCCGCCTCCTACGCCAACTTCTACATCTGCAATGCCGGTGTGCTCGTCCCCATCTTCCGGTGCCCCAAGGATTCGCTGGCCATCGACCTGCTCAGCCGATGTTTTCCCGACCGCCGGGTGATCGGCATCGACTCCGTGGAAATCATCTGGGGACTGGGGAGCTGGCACTGCCTCAGCCAGCAGGAGCCGGAGCGCCCCTCTCCTTGTCCTTAATCCCTTGAATTTGCAGCCCGATTATCCCACCCGTTTCACCCATGATCCCCCTGAACAGGCCGACACTCCGTAAAGAGTCCCTCCCGTCGCACCTGCTCAAAAAGCCACCCGCGCGCGCACGCCGAAGACCCAAAGGTCCCTGTTGTCCGCATCGCCGTTTGCATTCTTCACCCACTGGATGTCGGGGGAGATGCGGAAATGGTCGTGAACCTTCAGATTGTAATAGAGTTCCACGTGATGCTCGTTCCCGGAACGGATGCCGCTGTCCCGGTCGGTTTCTTCCCAGTCGTCACCGATGATGGCCATCCTGTACGCCAGGCCGATGACATCATCCTGCCGACCGTAGAATTTCCCCGAACACTTCAGCCCCGCGCTCCAGGCATGTTTGATCTGTGAGACGCTGCCGCGCTGCCATCCATACCGGGCAAAGAGAGTCAACAGGTCGGTAATCTCCTGGTCGAGGGACAAACCGATCCCGTAATTCTTCTCCCCGGTCTTGTCCGGATCCACCAGGTCGGCATGATCCTTGTTGTTGAACCAGCCGTAGAACCGATAATTCCCCTGACACTCGCCGATCTTCGGTTTGAAACCGATCTCTGCGATGGAAAAAACATCATCGAACAGGCTGTCCCCATCACCGTCCGCATCGGCAAATCCCACCCCGAACCCCAGGTCATCCCGAGGGGAGAACCAGATCATCGCCCCGATGCCGTTGTCATCGGGAAATTCCACGGCCAGGTTGTTCACGAATCCGCCGGAGAGGAACTGCGTCTTCTCGCAGTTGGCAACGGCATTCGTATCGAAGTCCGTTGTCAGATCGATCTTGCCGGCGCGAAAGCGCAGAAGTTCTTTGTACCAGGTATGTTCATACCATACTTCCGAAAAAGTGAGTTTGTCCTCTTCATTTGCCGTATCATTGAAACCCGACAGCGTCGGTAGATCGCCATCGATGCCGTTTCCCGTTCCCGCCTCGGTCAGGAAGTATAACTTGCCGGAGGCAGCAACCGGTAGAGACGCTTCCAGATCGAAGGATATCGTGCCATCGGTTACGTTTCCTTTACGACTATGTCGCTTCTTTTCCCCGGCGGAACCCTGAACCACAGCCGTCGCTCCTCCGGCGATCTCGATCTTTTCGTACCAGCGCTTTTCTTCCTCCTTTTTTGAATCCGTTGCCGCCTGCTGCTCGAAAGCTTTCTCCAGACGTTCGAGTTTTTCCCTCAGGGCATTGATCTCCTCCCGCGAAATCGTGGATTCTTCAGCAAAGACGGCTGTTGAGGCAAGCAGGAGGACAAATCCCGAAATCATCCATATTCCAAAGCGTTTCATGTTCCTTATCGTCCTTTCCTGTAATATCAATAAAAAAGGGGGCAACGAGCATCCGGCATCATGTGCCGATCTCATTACCCCCTCACTTCCCGGCTCCCAGCGCCGGGCCGTAGGTCTTCCCCTGTCCCTTTCTGAACTAGGCGATCTCTCCCAGAATTTTGGTCAACTTTTTTCGCAGCGCTTCAAGCTGCTTCGAACGGAAGGATTTTCTGGTATCCTCCAGAACCGAAATGGCATCCAAGAGCGTTTCCGTGAATTTCTGCCGAAGAGGGCAGCTTCCTGAAACACACGAAGATAAAACCGGGATGTCACCCCCTTTCCTGAGACAATCCAGAAGGCTCTCCTGATCCTTCAAGACCGCCTGGATCTCTTCGAGATTTCTTGCCAGGAGATCGTAATGGTTCATTTTCCGCCATCCTGCTTGAAAGCTGGTTGCCCCATCTCTCTGCGGGCACAGCTGGTACAGCCGCCCGCACAATGGCAGCGGAAATTTCCGCCCGACAGGGTTTTATGATAGAATGCCCCGATCCCAACAACGGCAGCAGCGATGATGCCGGCCACAAGCACCATTTCCATGGCCCCATCCTCCTCTCAGATCCCGATGCCCAGGAATCTGCCCGTTTGAAAGACGATCACCGTCAGCACATAGGCCATCAGCGTCAGCCCTCCGAGCTGGAACAGCGCCCACCGCCACGAATTGCTCTCTCTCCTTGTCACGGCAATGGTCGCCATGCACGGCGCGCTGACAAGGCAGAAGAGCATGATGCAGAAGCCGACCAGGGGGGAATAGTTTTTTTGCAGCTTCACCCGCAACGTATCAGACTCCTCGTCGGCTTCCCCAAGAGAGTAAACAATGCCCAGCTGGGCGACGAAAACCTCTTTCGCGGCAAATGCCCCGATGAGGGCCGTGCCGATTCTCCAGTCGAATCCCATGGGTTTCAGAAGAGGCTCCAGGGCATATCCGATCCGGCCGGCCACGCTGGAGAGAAGGGCGTCTTCCTGCTCCTCGTTGGCGATGGATGCGAGCTTCTCCGCCTTCTCCTCCTCCCCGACCTGTTCCATCGCGACGGCCTGCCGGGCCCTCTCATAACGGCTTGCCTCTTCATCGGACAGGCCGGGAAAGGTCGTCATTGCCCATAGCAGAATGGAAATCCCCAGAATGATGGTCCCGGCCTTTTTCAGATAGAGCCACCCCCGTTCCCACATGTGGATCAGGACGCCCCTGAGCGTCGGCAACCGGTAGGGCGGCAGCTCCATGACAAAGGGGACGGATTCTCCCTTCAGGACCGTGAGGCGCAGGAGCTTCGCACTGGCGAAGGCCAGGAGGATGCCGAGGACATAAATCATCCACAGTATGGGGCCATGCCATGCCTGCGGGAAAAAAGCCGGAATGATGAGCGCGTAGATCGGCAGCCGGGCGCCGCAACTCATGAGCGGAACCACCATCATGGTCGTCAGCCTGTCCCGCCGGTTTTCCAGCGTACGGGTTGCCATAATCGCCGGTACGGAGCAGCCGAAACCGATGAGCATCGGGATGAAACTCTTGCCGTGCAGCCCGATCTTGTGCATCAGGCGATCCATGATGAAAGCCGCCCGGGCCATGTAGCCCGTGTCTTCCAGGATCGCAATGGCCAGAAAGAGCAGCAGAATGTTCGGCAGAAACACGACGACCCCGCCCACTCCGCCGATGACGCCATCCATCAGGAGGGACTTCAGCAGGCTTTCCGACCCTTCCGGCCACCACCCTGCCATTTTTTCCCCCATCCAGCCGAAGAGAGCTTCAAGCCAGCCCATGGGCGGATCGCCCAGGGTAAAGGTCAACTGGAAGACGAGATACATCAGTCCCAAAAATATCGGAAGGCCAAGAACACGGTTCGTCACGACGGCGTCAATCCTGTCCGACATGGTATGACGGATCTCGATGGTGGAGCGGGCCGCCTCCTGGCAGACACCGGAAATAAATCCATACCGGCAACCGGCAATGGTTGTCTCGGGCTGTTCCCCAAGGATCTTCTCCACATGGGCCGTGCTTTTCTCGATCTGGGCATGCAACTCCGAGGAAGCGACCGCATTCCGCAATTCCTTGTCGTTTTCCAGCAGCTTCACGGCCAGCCATCGCGCATCGTATTTCCCGTCGAGTGAATTGGCCTTTTTGATGAGTGCCTCGATCCTGCCAATCTCTTCCTCAATCTCCGGTCCATAGCTGATAGCCGCAGGCCGGCCGTTGCCCGCGTTGTCGACTGCCGGCTCGCTTTCTTCAGCAGTCAGCACGATGGCGTCGAGAAGTTCTTTCATCCCGCTGCCCTTGTTTCCCGTCGTCTGGACAATCCGCGCCCCGAAATACCGGGAAATCTTCTCGATATCGAATTCATATCCCCGCGCCTTAGCCATATCACTCATATTGAAGGCCAGAACGAGCGGCACGCCGAGCTCCATGAGCTGAACAGCGAGATAGAGATTCCTCTCCAGGTTGGATGCATCCAGGATGTCCACGACCACATCGGGCATTTCGTCGATAAGAAAATTTCTCGCCACGAGTTCCTCCGCCGAGTAGGCGGTCAGACTGTAGGTACCGGGCAGGTCGACGATCTTCAGTTCAGTATCTCCATGACGGAGGAAACCCTCCTTGCGCTCCACCGTCACACCGGGATAATTCCCCACATGCTGGCGGGCACCGGTCAGATTATTGAATATCGTTGTCTTTCCGGAGTTCGGGTTGCCTGCAAGGGCAACGACGATCTTTGATTTCATGGGAATTATCGCCCCTCCTCCCCAAGATTAGCATCACCATATGAATTTAGGAATTCCTAAATTTTATGGCAAAAAAAATTATTCCACCATGATCTTCTGCGCCATACCTCGGCCCAGCATGATCCGGCTGCCCTTGACGGCAATGATGAAAGGACCCCGGAAGGAATTCTGGAGCACTTCGATCTCCACGCCCGGCACCAGTCCCATGGCCGTCAACTGGCCCTGAAGTCCACGACCGGCGTCCACGGCCACGAGCTTGACGCGTCTTCCCGGCTGTACAATGGTCAACGGCATGGGCAACACCTCACAGATAGATTCGACTGCGGCCTAGAGGGATTCAATCTCAACCCCCTCGGCTTCCTCTTTCCGCAGGGAAAGATGATAGCCTTTCACTTTAATATCAATAGGATCGCCAAGAGGTGCAATGCGTTCCACTTCAACGACGGCGCCGGGAGTGACTCCCATTTCAACAATGCGCTTGCTTGTTTCTCCCCGGACCTTGATCTTCAGGACTTTTCCCTTCTGTCCGGGCTTCAGATCCTTCAAGTTCAAGATATTCATTACTTGACGATCTCCTTTCCTCTTCCTTTTTCTGAACTCATCAAGGGTAATGGAAATGCATTTTTCACAATTTTCCTCTGTATCCCCCTGGTCGCAGTGGTGGCTGAATCCCGCAATCCACTTGGATCCGCCCCGGGGACAGACCTCGATGAATTCGGCGAACTGGATGAACCGCTCCAGGATATCCCTGGGAATGGAATGCTCCATCTGGCAGGCCGCTTGATCAGCATTGGTTTCTTCAACGGCGAGGACCTTGACGAAAAAATCCCGCAGGACTTCGTGGCGACGGATAACATCCCTGGCAGCGGTCTTTCCATCGGTAGTCAGGGATATAACATCATAAGGAGCATAATTAATCAGTTTCTTCTCGGCAAGGGAGCGCAGGGCGCCGGTTACCGACGCATTGCTTACCTTGAGCCTTCTGGCGATGTCCTTTGGCCGCACCGCCTGTTTCTCCGCGATGATCTGGAAAATCGCTTCCAGATAATCTTCCAAACTGGCTGTCAGGGTATCGGTCAAAATCATTTCTCTCTCCTCTTGAAGCAGCATATGTTTAGGATTGCCTAATCATTTAGGGCAGACCTAAACATATGTCAAGTTGTTTTTTAAAAGGTTTTAATGACCAGCCCTCACGGCTTTTGCCGCATCAACCCTATTCTTCAGTGATTTCAATGCCTCCCCCCCATCCTCTCGTCTTAAGGCCGCAGTCCGGGTTTATCCAGAGCCGTTCTTTGGGGATGTATCCGGCAGCCCGTTCAATCAATTCCCGGATCTCTTCTCTGCTCGGCACCCGGGGACTGTGGATATCATAGACCCCCGGGCCCTCTGGAAATAGGTGTCCGGCCCGATGCCCGAAGGCTTCGCGCCGTAACGTTCCGGAACGGCGCCAAGCATCACGGCGGTGTCCAGGACATGATCATAGAGGGAAAAATCGCCGGTGGCGACATAGGAAAGACCACTGTCCCTTTGAATCTTCCAATGGCGTTCTTTTAGGGAATCAGAAACCTCGATGAGCTCTGGCTTGGATAAGGCCCCGGCCCAGTAATCCTCAAGGGCCTTTTTCAGTTCACGGCGGGCTCCGATGCGCGGGGACCCCAAAACATGCGTCTTCATTCTGCTACTCCTTTCAGCAATTTTATTGTTGAAGGAGCAACGACCTGTCTGTCAAAATATGCCGTACGAACAGTACCTATCCTGAGAGGGAAAAACCTTTGCAGGATAAACGCCTTTTCGCGAGACAGCCGTACCCCATGCGATCAGGTCGTCTCCTGGCTTCTGACCCTCAGGTGCCTAACCTTCCCACCTTTAAACAAGGCAGTGGTTTCAGCCGGTTGATTTGTCAGTTACAGTGGCGTGTCCGCGACGGATTCTCACCGTCTTCCGTTTCCTGTTCACACTTATATGACGATGTCACCCAGCGGAAAATTCATTTCCGGTGATTCAATGCGGACTTTCATCCGCCTTGATCCGGTGGGAGAGGTCGCCCTGTCCCCAAATCGAACGTTATTCCGCAACCCTCAGGCTTTCAGGATCAATCTCAACAATGCCTTTGCCGCGTTTGAAGTCTTTAACCACGCGTTCCAAGAGTTTGATCTGCATTTCGAATTCTTTCTGTTCAAGCTTGATATACTCTATGTCAGGACCATAGCCATCCTGGTCTTTTTGATTAAGCCGTTTCATCCGATCATTGCTCTGTTCGATCATGGTCAGAATCAAATCGATAATTTTCTCTTCTTTGTGCATGTTTACACCTGTCGCCTTCGCTCAGATTATCCGGATAGACATGGCCGGAACCGAGGCCCAGTTTTTAAAGCCTCGATTTGGAATCAGGAGAGGAATGACCTCTCGAACAGTTCCCGAATGGCTTTTATGCCGTTTTCTTCCAGAAAGCGCGTTCCCGTACCGGCAAAATGGACGTGGGTAATGACCGGTTCATCCCCTTTTTTCAGCTCAACCCAATCGGTGTGATTCCAGAAGAACCAGGCATCGCGCTTTTGATCGAACACATGCAGGGGTTTGTTGCAGAGCTTGCTGAACTCAGCGCCCCATCCCGTGCCGCCCTTGACGGTTTTATCCTCCAGGATTTCTCCGATGACATACACTTCCTGTCCATTGTTGATCTGATACCAGATGCTCTGCAGGACTTTGCGGAATGTCGGGTTATCCGTGTAACGGCGATTCATCAACTTCGACACATATTCCAGGCTCACATCGCCATTTCTTAATTCCTCGTGGTTCAGAACGCGCAGGCCGCGTTGTCGGATTCTGTTGTGTCCTTCAAAGGTAAAATTCACTTCGTCAATGCCGAAACGCTCAGCATTTGCACCAAACTCGGCTTCAGCGCCATTTGCGCCTCCGCTGAAAAGAACCATATCTTCCGTTTTCATTTTTCTTCCTTTCTTGAGACTCCCGTGTTTTTAAATATTGTACAGGGATGCTCACAAATCGATTTCATCCCATCGATTCCGCTTCCTTCGGGCGCTACCATCGGCTTTTGCACCGCCCCGATCGAGTCCTACAGCACGAGTGCCTGTTGACAGAGGCTAAACTCCTTTCTTGTCATGGCCACAGCCTCATCCTCCAGGTACTCTTCGAATCCCATCATCCGGTCTATGACCCCCAAAGGGGTGATCTCAATGATCCGGTCCGCCACTGTGGAAACAAACTCACGATCGCGGGAGGAAAAGAGAAGAACTTCCGGGAAAGCGAGCAGGCCGTTGTTCAGGGCAATGATGGATTCCAGGTCCAGGTGGTTGGTCGGTTCGTCGAGAATAAGGGCATTGGCCCCGGAGAGCATGGTCTTGGCAAGCATGCAGCGGACACGCTCCCCGCCGGAGAGGACGGAGATCTTCTTCATCGCTTCTTCCCCGGAGAAAAGCATCTTTCCGAGAAATCCCCGGGCAAAGCTCTCCCGCTCGGCTTCGGGGGAGAATTGGGCAAGCCATTCGAGCAGGTTCAGATCTTTATCGAAGTAGTTGCTGTTGTCTTTGGGAAAGTAGGACGGGCTGATGGTCACCCCCCAGCGGAAGCTGCCGCTGTCCGGTTCCAATTCCCCGGCCAGGATCTGAAACAGGGTGGTTTTGGCCAGGCTGTCTCCTCCGACAAAGGCGATCTTGTCCCGCTTGTTGACCGTAAAAGAGATGTTGTTCAGCGCGGGAATACCGTTGATCTCCTTGGAGAGTCCCTTGATCTCTAAAATAATATCGCCACAGGGACGTTCAGGTTTGAAGACGATGTACGGGTATTTTCGCGAAGAGATCGGCATATCTTCGATGGTCAGTTTTTCCAGAAGCTTTTTCCGGGAGGTGGCTTGTTTTGCCTTGGACGCGTTGGAGCTGAAACGCTGGATGAATTCCTTCAGTTCGGCGGCCTTGGCAGCGACCTTTTTGTTTTCGTTCTGTTTCTGCTTCAAGTGCAGCTGACTCGCCTGATACCAGAAATCGTAATTCCCCACGTAGATCTGGATTCGCCCGAAGTCGATATCCGCCACGTGCGTACAGACCTGGTTGAGAAAATGCCGGTCATGGGAAACGATAACGACGGTGTTTTCAAAGCGGGAGAGGAAATCCTCCAGCCAGGCAATGGACTTGAGGTCCAGCTGATTGGTCGGTTCATCCAGGAGGAGGATGTCCGGGTTGCCGAAGAGGGCCTTGGCCAGGAGTACGCGAACCTTGTCGTTTCCGTCGAGTTCCTTCATCTTCTTCTGGCGCAGTTCCTCGGGGATGCTGAGGCCGCTTAAGAGGGTCGCTGCCTCGGACTCGGCCTCATAACCGTTCAACTCGCCGAATTCGGATTCCAGGGCCGCACAGCGGGTGCCGTCCTCCTCACTGAAAGTCGTCTTGGCGTAGATGGCTTCCCGTTCGGCCATTAATTCGTAAAGGCGCTCGTGACCCCGGATGACGGTGTTGGCGACCGTTTCTTCTTCAAAGGCATATTGGTCCTGACTCAGGACGGCGATCCGTTTTCCGGAACCGACAGAAACAGTTCCCTGATCCGCTTCAATCTCCCCCGCGAGGATTTTCAGGAAGGTGGACTTGCCTGCGCCGTTGGCGCCGATTAATCCATAGCAATTTCCCGGAGTGAATTTGATGTTGACGTCTTTAAAGATAACCCTCTTGCCGTAAGAGAGGGCAATATTCGATGCATTTATCATGTTTTGATCCTTGTCGTATCGGTGTTGTTCGTTTTTGTTACTGCATCTTGCCTGGAGAGAACGGACGAAGAGGAATTTCCAGCTATTCGGTGAAGGCAATAAAAAAAGCCCCCCTGGGAGGGGAGGCTTTTAAACGCAAAATGTATCTCAGGTCTTACCCCTTGCGAACATTCTCCGCAGCGGGACCTTTGGCGCCGGCGACTACATCAAAGCTCACCCGATCACCTTCGGCCAGGGATTTATAGCCCTCTCCTTGAATCGCGGAATGATGCACAAAAACATCCTTGCCGCCGTCTTGTTCAATAAAGCCAAAACCTTTTGAATCGTTGAACCATTTTACTGTTCCTTCTGACATCTTTTACTGCTCCTTTGGGGTTCCTTCAAGGAATCCTCGATAAATTTGTCGAACTATTCGACTTGCAGTCTGTCTTGTAAAAACAAAAAACCGCACATCCCTTGGACTGGCTTGTGCGGTTTACTTTTCGTAATTTGTTCACTACAATTTTGCACTGCACTTATTGAGCGCTACCCTAGAGGATTCTTTCCGGAAATGCAAGCTTTATTATTCATTTATTTTTATTCCGGGAAGTGTCCCTGGTTTTGCCCTGGTTTTGCCCTAACAGCATCCCCCTTACCGGTTGTCAATATTTTTTGAAAGAGAGGATGGACGCTCGATGGAATAATGCCGGGGAGGCAGAGGCTTGCTCTCATCGGAATCACTGACCTGTCATCGCCACTGCCAGAAATACACCAGCAGCACGCCTGCCAACAGGATCCGGTAGACTCCGAAGGGAATCAGCCCATGATGCGTCAGCCACTTGACCAGCGCCTTGACGGAGATCACGGCGGTCAGCCAGCTCACGGCCAGGCCGACCGCCAGGGCCAGCATACCTGCGGAATCGCCCAGGGCGTGCCAGTTATTGTATGCGGAATACAGTGTCGCCGCCCCAAGGGTGGGAAGAGCCAGGAGAAAACTGAACTCTGCGGCGGCGATCATGTTGAGGCCTGTGATAAGTCCGGCGATCATGGTGATCATGCTCCGGCTTGTGCCCGGCCACATCGAAACCACCTGCAGTATCCCGATAAAAAGGGCTTGCCGGTACAGCATGGAATTGACGTCGGATATCCAGGGCCGATTGCGATTCCGGATCCAGAAGAAATACTCCGCGACAATCATCAGAACACCGCCTGCCACCAGGGCGTACACCACGGGAAGCGGCCCGAACAGATACGTTTCAATGGGCCGGTGAAAGAGCTTCCCGAAAACGGCGGCGGGAAGAAAGGCAATCAGCAGGAGGCCCAGCAGCTTGAGCCCCTGCTGCTCGGAATCCTCAAGGGAAGAAACAGGACGCCGGCCTGCAGCAGCCATGAGAGCCCCTTTCAGCCCTGCAAGCATCTGCCTCACGCGCTTGCGATAAAGTCCCAAAACGGCGAGAATCGCCCCGAGCTGGATGACGATGTTGAAGGAATCCAGGGCATCGTTCTTGTCCATGAGAGCCCCCAGGGGACCCCGCATTTCGCTGAATTCCGTCATGCCCAGGGCGTGATTGGCCAGAATCAGGTGGCCCGTGGAAGAGATGGGAAGATATTCCGTGACGCCCTCAACGATGCCGAGCACAGCAGCTTCCCAGACAGCGATCCTTCTCTCGGAAGCAGCAGGGCATCCGGGTTCCGGAGCCGCTGAGGCGGCCGCAGCAGCCGCAAGAACCAGAGCAATCAAAATTCCGAGCCGAACGAATCGGAAACCGTTTCTCATTTTATTGCACTCCCTGGCGTTCCTTTCCGATTCCCTGGCTTGCGCCGGAATAAAATCTTCATGCCCTACCGAGTTCAAGCACTTTCTCCTTTTCCGCACCTACAGACTCCATGGATCCATTCCCCCGCACAGAATTCTGGAACCGCTTTTTTTACAGCGTAATCGCTGTCCCCTTTAGCATTTCGTAACAGCATCATCCAGCTAAAAAGGAGCGCTGATCAGGATGACGATTTTTCCGAGGGATTTGCTGAAATGAAAAAAACGTGAACAAACGGCTGGGAATGGTTCCACTGCACAGCGGATTTTCACGGTGATGGAACAGGTTCGCCCGGCAACCTGCTCTTACGGAAGCCCCTGAATGCCGTAATCTCTTTTCGCTTTTTTTAAATCCACGGCCAAAAGACGCTTTCCCTTGTCCACAAAAACCCCTTTAGACGCAAGGGCATCCATGATCCCCGGCTCCATTTTCATCAGTTTTTCCAAGCGTATCCTGGTTTTTTCCTTGTTCAATCGATAGTCTCCACCCGGGGCATAGTTCATCGAAATCCCTTCCCAGTCTCCCTTCTTGAAAGACCATGCAAGGATTGTTTCATCTTCGGGCAGGGAAAAGAGCACAACCCGCAGTTCCTCTTTCCCCATGACGTTCTTCACGTTGCTGCTTTGCAGGACGGCCTGCCTGCTCAACGCACCGACCAGCAGGGCTGCTTCAAGAGGGGAAGCCTCCCGTTGCGCCAGCACCTGACCGGTGGGCCTGATTTCGACGATGTCCCTTTGGAAGAGCTTCCGGCCTTCAGTTTCCACATCCACATCAATGCGCTCCACCCCCTTGAACAGGTTTTCGAAGCAGGCCTCGAACCAGCGATCGACGACCTGTGGAGCGCCATCCGAAGCACGAAAGCGGCTCAGTATGTCGCCTGTCCGCTTTCTAACGGCGCTCTCCTCGGAAAACACCCAGGCGGTCAGCGAGGCGGCCAGAAAGTCGCGAGACACCATGCCACCCTCCGGCGTCCTGAGATCCCAGGTAAACTTGTTTTTTGAGAGGATCTTTATCCTGGCTGGATTCGCATAATAGCTTGTTTTCCGATCCCAGCTGAGAATTTCCACATTGACGTTCAAGACCGTGTCTTTCACTTCCTCCGCGGTGAACTCAAAGCGGGGCTCTACCGGCGGACTCGGCCACCAGGCGTCATCCTTGCTCTTGGGAATCGTGAACACATTGTCATCGGGATGCCGGACGACAACGGGCACATCGGCCCTCTCGTGCAACTGGAAAGTGATGCGAACCACCAAATCCGCATTGGTCCTGTTCTGCACCCAGAACTTGAACCAGTAGAGGGGATTATCCCTGGTCTCCAACCCGACATTATTTTTGAGGTAATAGGGAATCGTTTCGAAGGTGATCTTTCCGGGCTCCACCTTCAACGGGGTGACATCCTCTTTCGCCTTTTGCCAACCGGCGGTGGGAAGGAGGTCACACATTTTCAGCAGGCCAAGCAACGTCGATATCAAGACCAGGATCTGCGTAATGATGCCCGGCCAGGTTTTCAGGAACTGAAGCATCGTGCTGTTCTTCTCATCGGTTGTCGGCATAGTCCTTCAATCCTTGAAGAGTCCGATGGCATCGACCACCATCAGGTCACCCAGGGTCCTCCGTGTAAAGAGGCGCGTTTCTCTGGCCCGTATCGTTTCAATGATGTACTCGACATCGTCCAGCCTGCCCAGATCCTTCCAGTACCTTTTCCATTGGAGAACGTTGCCCAGCCCCGCGTTGTGCTCCATGAGAGCGAAAAGAACATGGCCGTCATGGTGAGGGAGAAGCTCTTCATTGAACCATCGCACGCCCAGGCTGATACTCAGTGTCGGGCTGAGCAGAAACATTTCCCTCGAGGGTGCGCCGCTTTCCCGAAGGAGATTCCATCGAGCGTTCAGGCTGTCAAAGGTGGAGGGAATGAACTGGAACAATCCCAACGCACCGGCTTTTGAAAGTGCGGTCGAACAGAAGAGGCTTTCCCGTCGAAGAATGCTGTAGACGAGTTCCGGGCTCACCTGATCCCTGACCCCTGCCTGCTGGCTGGCCGCCGCCAGAATCTCGTTCCGGAAAGACGGGGGATAGGCCGTCGCCAGGTAAAACGCGCCGCGTTCCATGGCGGCCCGCTGCTCGTTGCGGCTTTTTTCGGGAATATCCCTTCCTTCGATGATAATGGACATCGACAGGGGCAAGTCCCCAGCCTGGCCGACTTTGTCGGAAATCTCCAGGTAGTTCGCTGCAATGTCGTCTTGATCATCCAGTGACTCGGCCGCCGCAAAGGCATCCTGCCGCAGGGCGAGCAGCACAGAAACCTGGGGGAAAAGGCCCGATTGCTCTAGCTCCTCAAAGGTCAAATCCTCCAGGCGCTTTGCCGGGATTCGTTCCCTCAGTCGCTGATAGGCCCCGTACACAGCCCGGTATAATCCCGTGTCGAGCGCCGCCTTCAGGCGGAGGTGATAGGCTGACCTCCCTGACAGGTGCACTTCGTGCTTGCTCCCGTTATAGAGGCTCCGCAGTTCTTTCCGGGTCTCCTCATCGGGCAGGAGAGACTGCGAGGCCCTGTTTCCCATGCGCAGGTGCATCCGGGCCCGGAGGGCATAGTAGTCAAAGGGGCTGGTTTCGATAATTTTTTTGAAATATTCCTGTGCCCGCCGGTGGTCTCCCCGGTCAGCCGCGATGCGTCCCATCCAGAAGAGGGCATTGAGGTGATAGGGCCCCTCCGGGACTCTCCGCTCAAGATCCTGCAGGAGGGCCTGGGCAGCCTCCCTGCTCTGTTCGCTGTTTCTCCCGTATAAAATCATGGCAGGGTCCATCCCGGAGTAGCTCGCAAAATCGCTGCGCCCCTTGAAATTCCTCAACTCTTCATAACGCTGCAGGGACCGGTCGACCTCTCCGGAATAGTGATACTCCTGGGCAAGTTCGTAAAGGGCGTCGTCCGCACGGCTCCCGAGAGGAAAGTCGGTCAGGATTCTCTCGAAAGCCTTTAAAGACAAGGCCTTTTCTCCTTTCACTCTCAGAGCACGGCCCATGGAATACAGGGCGTTTTGGGCCAGATCGGGATCGTGGGCCGAATCGGCAACCTCCGCCAGCCAGGCCAGCTTCTCTTCACGATCGGCTTCTTTATAGGAGCTTTTCATCATGGCCAGGTAGAACGTTGCTTCCGCCCGGACCTGGAGATTTTCACCCTTCCGGGCCTCTTCCAGGAACTTCGCGGCATCGGAATAGCGCCTCAACTCGTACAGCCGGCGCCCGCGCAGCAGGGCGACATGGTCCTCTGATGCCATTCCGGAAGCCACCAGCCTCTGGAGAAGCGTTTTTTCGGATTCGCTCAGATCAATCGCCCTGGCAACAGCCAGGTAGTCGAGAAAAAACCTCTGCGCTTCCTTTGGCATGCCTGAACGCTCGGCAAGCAGGGCCGACTGCCGTTTTATGTCTTCTTCAAGCATGGGAAGCGACTCCAGGACAGGCAGGCAAAACACACCCCGGACCAGCCTGGCTTTTAACACCTTGTCCGCCGAACTCAGGAGCCTGGAAACATCCTTTGTCTCCAACCGCGGATCAGCATTGCGAAGCTGCAGGAGACGCCATAAGGCCACCCCGGCAAGACCGCTCCTTCCCCATTTTTCCCTGGAGGAATCCGCGGCAGACCAGGAGACGATTTTGTCGAAACAGATCTCGGCTGCCCGGGTATCCCCTCTTGACCGGTACACCTCCCCCAGAAGAAACGTGTAGACAGGCCAGAGAGGGGACTCCTCTCCAACGTTTCCGCCGATAGCCTCAAGTCGATTCATGTCGGCTGATTTCGCCCTGGAAGCGTCTTCCGTGTAGACAAGCATCTCCGTGAGATCGATTGGGGATGTCTCCTCCTTCGCCCGACAACCCGCGAAGACCAGACAGAGGATCATCAGGCTCAATAGGCATAACGCCCGCCTTCGGTTTGCATTGGATTCCAGGTGCGGATGAAAGACCTGAAGGGAGGAAGAAATAAAACGCAATGCTTTCAGGGTGATCTCTTTGACCAGGAAGATCCCGATTGAAGCTCGGCGTTTTTGTTGAACATACAGAAAGGTCATTGCCGTCTCCCGTCCATTTAACAATGCACCCCGGGCATGCTTCCAGAGTTGATTTTCAATGGTTTCTATTATGTTATCTCCCTTTGATTATTGCAATTGATTTTCCGGAGATCGACTCACGGTGACGTTCCGGTCAGACATCAATCCCGCCCGTGCTTTTCAGAGAAGATCCCTGGATCAACCGCCGGCGGCCGAAGCATACGCTTCACCCGCCGCAGGGCTGGTTGCCGACCTGTGCGATCAAGGCTTGTATTGCGGAAGAAAACAGCGGCAGGAATATGGCCATCGGCTCGATGTCCGAAAAGAGATTTGCCGGGCCGGGGAGAAAACCGGGAATGCCGCCCTTACGAAAGGAACCGGCCCCAAAAACAGGAGGCCGCCCGATGATTTCCCGAACAACCCCCTGCTCAGTTTGGTCAGGTTGGTAAAAAAACGAAGCCTATTTGGGGATTTCGCTCAGAGGAATGCCAATCGCATCGGCGACCCCTTTTCCGTAATCCGGATCGGCCTTCATGCAGTTGCCGATGTGGCGGAGCTGGACCTCCTTTGTCGCCTCGGCGATGGCGCGGGCGGTGTTTCCGAAGAGCGCCTCCTTCTGCTCCGGGCTCATGAGGCGGAAGAGTTTTCCGGGCTGTGTGAAGTAATCATCGTCGTCCTCGCGGAAGTTCCAGTTCTTGGCATCGCCATAGAGCTTGAGGGGCGGTTCGGCGAAGTCCAGCTGCTCCTGCCACTCGCCGTAGCTGTTGGGCTCGTAACCGATCGTCGACCCGTAGTTGCCGTCTACCCGCATCTGGCCGTCGCGGTGATAACTATGGAAGGGACAGCGGGGTGCGTTGACGGGAATCGAGAGATGGTTTACGCCGAGCCGGTAGCGCTGGGTGTCACCATAGGAGAACAGGCGCCCCTGGAGCATCTTGTCGGGTGAAAAACCAATGCCGGGCACGACGTGGGCCGGGTTGAAGGCTGATTGTTCGACCTCTGCGTAGTAGTTTTCCGGGTTCTTGTTCAGTTCCATGACCCCCACTTCGATGAGGGGATAATCGCCGTGATACCAGACCTTGGTCAGGTCAAAGGGATTTTGGGAATGGTTCAGGGCCTGCTCCTCCGTCATGATCTGGACGTACAGGGTCCAGCGCGGAAAATCACCGTTCTCGATGCTGTAATAAAGATCCCGCTGATTGCTTTCCCTGCACTTGGCGATCACAGCCTCCGCCTCCGCATCGGTGAGGTTTTTGATCCCCTGCTGGGTTCTGAGGTGGAACTTGACCCAGTAGCGCTCGTTTTCAGGGCTGATGAAGCTGAAGGTGTGGCTGCCGAAGCCGTGCATGTGACGAAAGCTTGCCGGAATGCCGCGGTCACTCATCACCACGGTCACCTGATGGAGGGCCTCGGGCAGGGACGACCAGAAATCCCACATGCTGTTGGCGTTGCGCAGATTGGTGCGCGGGTCGCGATGGACGACATGGTTGAGGTCCGGAAATTTGAGAGGATCGCGGAGGAAGAAGACCGGCGTGTTGTTGCCCACCAGGTCCCAGTTGCCCTCCTCGGTGTAGAATTTAAGCGCAAAACCTCGAATGTCCCGCTCGGCGTCGGCAGCACCGCGCTCTCCAGCTACCGTGGAAAAGCGTGCAAACATCTCCGTTTTTTTGCCGATCTCGGAAAAGATCTTCGCCTTCGTGTACTTGGTGATGTCATGGGTGACGGTGAAGGTACCGTAGGCGCCGGAGCCCTTGGCGTGCATCCGCCGCTCGGGAATCACCTCCCGGTCGAAATGCGCCATTTTCTCCAGGTACCAGACGTCCTGGAGAAGCTGCGGTCCTCGCGGCCCGGCGGTCACAATGTTGTTGTTGTCGACAACGGGGGCGCCGGCCCGGGTCGTTAATTTCTTCTTTTCAGCCATTGCTTTTTCCTCCCTTGAAACGGTTTTGTTCCGTAAGAAAACCGGAAAAGGTTGGTTGTCACGTCCACAATGTGAGCCATTATGAATTTAATAGGAATTTATCCTGATTAGAGAAAAAAGGCAATCATTTTCTTTTAATTTTTTCCAGGAGGCTCGTTGAAACACTGACTGCAAATGCCATAGATGACGACGTTTTTGGAATCGATACTTCCCCAGTCGCTGATATCGGGGGGCAGGGAGATTTCGTCCAGATGAGGCCAGAAAAAATCCGAGATTTTTCCGCACCGGCGGCAGATCAGATGGTGGTGTCGAGCAATGGTTGCCTCGAATCGGCACAGGCTTTCCGCCGTCTCGACCCTGCTGATCAACCCGTGATGCGCGAAGGTCGCAAGTGTTCGATAGACCGTATCCAGGGAAAGATTGGGCAGATTCCGGCGCAGGCGCCGGTGCAGCGCCTCCGCCGTGGGATGGTCGGTGGACCGCAGGAGTTCCTGATAGATTTCCAGGCGCTGGCGGGTTACCTTGAGTCCGGCCTTCCGGCAGACTGACTCAAAATCAACACCTTTTTCCTGTAAGGCTCCCATAACTTACCCCGCAGACCCCGTCACACCAGGCATTGGACCGTGAAAACGACATTCGGAAGAGAAACGCTGGAGATAGGATGTCGTAACAATATTATAAACTTAAAGTATGCAGGCAAAAGTGTCAAGAAATAAAGTGAGCTTCTCTCCATGAGTCCGAGCTGGCAGGCCCCGGCCCCGACCTCGATCTTTGATTTGACATCGAACCTTTCTTGTAATACGTCTCCTCCCGGAAGTCCGCCATTTAAAATAAGGAAACAACCAGTTGTTTATACCATGAAATCCGATTTTCTCTTTTATCCCCTCTTTCAGGAAGAGCTCAACCGCCTCGTCCATCATCCCGGGAGGAAAGAGGCCAGATACCTTGTGCGCATCGAGAAGGAGGTGGCTTTGCCCGATCCGGTCCTCGATCTTGTCCTCTCCTGCCGGGTGCCGGAAAAATTCTACTACAGCGCCAAGGACGCCCCCTTTGAACTCGGGGGATTGGGAAGCGCCCTGGTGATCGAGGCCGCATCGGGCGGCGAGGTGCTGGATGGGTTCCGCCGCTTGTGGAACCGGGATGAAACCATCCCCGTCTTCGGCGGCTTTGCCTTTGATGTCGAGGAAGACCCCGCTCCCGAATGGCGATCCTTCGGACGCTACCGGTTCACGCTGCCGCTCGTTGAGATTTTCAGATCCCCCGGAGGCGCAAGGATCCGCGTCAATCATATCAACAACAAAAGGCTGCCCCGGGATCATGTCCTCCGAGAACTGACCGACGGCCTGCAATCCCTGGACGCCCTGCCCCGCCTTTCCCCGGCAGCGGGCCAGCCGGTCCCTGCGGATAGGACGCTGATTCCTGAAAAGCCTCAATGGAACAGGATGATCAAAAAGGCGCTCCGGTCCATCGTCGAGGGGGATTTGAAAAAGATCGTCCTGGCCCGGAAGAAGGTTTTCACGCGGAAGGATCGCTGGGATCCTGTTCAGATTGCCGCGGCTCTGGCGGGAATTTCAGAGAAGTCGTCGCTCTTTTTTTACCAGATCGAGGACGGCGTTGCCTTCCTGGGCCGTTCCCCGGAGCGGCTCTTCCGCATGCAGAACGGGACCCTCCTGGCGGATGCCATCGCCGGAACGCGCCCCCGGGGGAAAAATCCATTCGATGATCAACGCCTCGAGGCGGAATTGCTGAACACCCCGAAGGAGCTGGAAGAACATCGTTTTGTCGCCGGCTTCATCGAGACCCGGATGCATCAGCTCTGTACGGATGTGCAGGTGGAATCCAGGGAAGAGATCCTGAAGCTGAAAAATGTTCAGCACATCATCACCCGGTATTCCGGCCGGTCGCAGCAGAATTTCTCCCCTTTGGCCATTGCCGAGGCCTTTCACCCCACCCCCGCCGTGGGCGGTTTTCCCCAGGAGGAAATCCATTCGTGCCTTCGCCGTTATGAACCCTTCCAGCGGGGATGGTACGCGGCCCCCATCGGCTGGATGAATCGGAAAAACGCCGATTTCTCCGTCGGGATCCGCTCGGCCCTGGTCAACGGGAAGTCGTTGCATATTTTCGCCGGAGCCGGTATCGTCTTGCAGTCAAACGCTCATGCCGAATGGAAGGAAACGGAAAAGAAGATGGACAACTTTGCCGCCATCCTGGGAGAAATCTGATGACTCCCCTGCCGCTGTCCGATAATCTCAATCTGCTGTGGTCGTCGCTGATCGTAGCCGAACTGATCAAGAACGGGCTGGACACGTTTTTTATTTCTCCCGGCAACCGCAATGCCCCCTTGATCTCCGCCCTGGCCCATGAGGACCGGGCCAGGAAGAAGGTCTGCGTGGACGAGAGGGCGGCCGGATACCGGGCCCTCGGTCATGCGAAGGCCACAGGCCGTCCCGGCGTATTGGTCTGCACCTCCGGAACGGCACCGGCCAACTATTATCCGGCGGCCATTGAAGCCTTCCGGGACGAGGTTCCGATGATGATCCTCAGCGCGGACCGCCCCCCGGAGCTCGTGGGGAGCGACGCCAACCAGACAATTGTCCAGCCGGATCTTTACGGATCCTATTGCCGGGCCTCTCTTTCTCTTCCCTGCCCCTGTGCTGATTATCCCCTGGAGGCCCTGCTGGCCAAGATCGATTACCTCGTCGCTGCGGCAACCGGACCGGTCCACGTCAACTGTGCCTTCCGGGACCCTCTGGTTCCGGGCTTTCCCGACCCTCAACCGATTCCCAAAGGGCTGCTGGCGATGGCAGAGCGTTTGTACAGCCGGGCAAGGCCCTACACAAGCTACACCGCCCAGGAGACGATGATCCGCAACATGGACGACATCGCGGCTAAAATCGCCGCCACCTCCAGGGGGCTGGTGGTCATCGGCCGCCTCGATGGGCCTGAGGATATGGAAGCCCTCGAATGGCTGGTCATGACCATCGGCTGGCCGGTGTTCTGCGACATCGCTTCGGCCATGAAGGGGATTCTTCCGGTGACCCGGCAGCTCTTCAGCCTGGATCACCCCGAAGCCATCCGGTTGATCGCGGAATACTCCCCCGAAACGATCCTGCAGTTCGGTTCCGGTCTCGTATCCAAGCATTACTACGCCACCCTTCTGCCTCAAAGCGAGGCGGAGGTGATCCAGATCTGCCCCCGGAAGGAGCTGCGAGATCCCTCCCACCGGGTGAACAGCCGCATCCTGGCTTCCGCCCATACCTTTGTAGACGCCTTGAATCTTCCGAACGATCTGTCCCTGGACATGGCGGCACGTCTGCGTCTTCTCGGTCCCATGGAAACCCTCTACCGGCTCATGGAAACCTTCTTTGCCCGGAAGGTCTTGAGCTTTTCCGGGATCGCGGTCGACATCCTGGCCGGGATTCCCGACGGGGAGGGCCTGTTCCTGGGAAATTCCCTGGTCATCCGGGCCTTCGATGCCGTCCGTTCCCCCTTTCCACGGAGGATTTCCGTAATCTCCAACCGCGGGGTGAGCGGGATCGAAGGAAATATAGCCACGAGCGTCGGCTTTGCCGAAGCCTCACAGCAGCGGGTGACAGCGGTGATCGGCGACATCTCCTTTCTTCACGATCTGAATTCCCTCCTGCTTCTCGCCGGGAGCACCACACCTGTCCTCCTCGTCGTGATCAACAACGGGGGGGGAAGGATTTTCGAGAGGCTCCCCATCCGCAATTTTCCGGAGATTATCGATCCTTACATGACAACCCCCCACGGCATGACCTTCGAGCGGATGGCAGTCCAGTTCGATCTGCCCTATTTCAAGGCGGGGACGCCGGAGGAACTGGCTCATCATTACGGCCAGGCCCTGAAGATGGGGCGGTCCGCCATGCTCGAAGTGATCCTGTCCCCGGAGGAAGATCTGAAAACATTTACCGACATGCAGCAGATCCGTCTGCCGTAACCCCATTTCAGAAAGGAAAGAGAGATCCATGATTTCAGAAATTTTTGACCCGGAACGCTGGGTTGAAGTTCCCGGCTTCGAATTTACGGACATCACCTACCATCGCGCCCAGGAGCAGGGGACCGTGCGAGTCGCCTTCAACCGGCCGGAAATCCGCAATGCCTTTCGGCCCAGGACGGTCGACGAACTCTATCTGGCCCTGGACCATGCCCGCATGACCCCCGACGTCGGCGTGGTGCTCCTCACGGGCAATGGCCCTTCTCCCAAGGATGGCGTCTGGGCCTTCTGTTCCGGGGGTGATCAGCAGATCCGGGGCAGGGACGGCTATAAATATGCGGGCCAGGAAGGGGCGGTCGATTTCAACCGCCTGGGACGTCTTCATATCCTTGAAGTTCAACGCCTGATCCGGTTCATGCCCAAGATTGTCGTGGCCGTTGTCCCCGGCTGGGCCGTCGGCGGCGGTCACAGCCTCCACGCAGTGTGCGATCTCACGCTTGCCTCGAAAGAGCACGCCATCTTCCGGCAGACCGATCCCGATGTCGCCAGCTTCGACAGCGGTTACGGCTCCGCTTACCTGGCAAAGCACATCGGCCAGAAGCGCGCCAGGGAGATTTTTTTCCTGGGGTTCAACTATACTGCCCAGGATGCCTTCGAGATGGGCATGGTGAACAAGGTCATTCCTCACGCGGATCTGGAGAGCGTCGCCCTGGAATGGGCGGGAATCATGAACTCCAAATCGCCAACGGCCATGCGGATGCTGAAGTACGGTTTCAACCTGCTGGACGACGGCATGGTGGGGCAGCAGATCTTCGCCGGGGAGGCTACACGGCTGGCATACGGTACACCGGAAGCCGAAGAAGGGCGCAATGCCTTTCTGGAGAAGCGCCCCCAGGACTTCAAGAAATTCCCCTGGCACTTCTGAAATCCAGAAAACCAGCGCAGATCTGGCACCTTATGCGCCAGCCGGCGCATAAGGCCCGGGATGCCGAAACGGATCGGCCGGAAAGGGGTTGCGCTCCGCACGCCCGACCGCAACGGAAGAGTGAGCCTCTTGTGTGCCTCGATGCCGGAGAATGCTTCTTACGCCCGGACTATCTGAAACAGCTTTTCCTGAGGCGCGTAAATGTATTCCTGTATCTTCTCATGCATCACTCTGTGGACCTGCGGCGCAAAACCGGGCTCTTCGCGCACCCGCTTGTACAGAGGGCTGAAGGTGTCGTGGGGGTTGAAGTTGGGCTTCAGCATAACCCGATTTCCCGTTTTCTTGTCCATGAAGACCATCTGATTTTTCTCCACGGGAATCAGCACCAGGTCTCCCCGGGTCGGCAGGGCGCTCAGATCCGTCCTGGCGCCGGTAATGTAGGCCAGGGCATCAGCCTGGCAGCAATGTATCGAGGTCTGCACCTTGATGGACTGGCGCAGAGGAAGCCTGTCTGGATATAAAATTTTGAAGGCCTCCTGAGCGGCCCGGAAGGCAAAGGCGCTCCCCCCGCAGTACCCATGAACCTTCATCACGTCGGCAAGCTTAATTTCAACCACATCGCTTGTGGCCACCCCGACGAGAACGGAATCAGGACTTCTCATCAGGATCGAAACATCGGGAATTTTCACAAAGGGAAGTCCCTTTTCGTTTCCCGGCAGGCCTGCCGCCGGAGGGCCACCGGAACGTTCGTTCCCGGCAAAGACACGCTCCGAAGAGGTGAACGCGATCACTGCCGTGCCTAACATGGTTGCACTCTTCAGAAAATCTCTCCGTTCCAGATCCGTTTCCCCATGCGGATGGGAAGCCGCCTCACCCACGCTTGCCCGCCCCTTTTCCAAACGTCTCATTTTTCAAAGCCCTCCTGAGTATGTTCTTCAAGTCGCACGTTATCGACTCATCCCAAAGCATCTCTCCACCATTCCATGCAACCTCCCGTGACGGCACATCGGCGGATCAATTATACCATGCGAATCCGCTGTGGCCACTTCTTTTTGACCTCTCGCGGACGTTGCAATCCGGATGGCCCTGAGCCCTGCCGGATGTCCACCCCGGGGCCCGCTGAACCTTCTTCTCGAACCGCGCTCTGGGAAAAAAAGAGCCGCCAGAACACATTGTGACGGGTCAGCTCTCTTCAATCCACCCTGCGGATAACAGCGCCGATTGACACGGTATCTTTTTGTATTTATAATCCTCTCATTGCGGACTTGCGGAATCAAGCCCCAGGGTTTCAGGAAGCGTACTCAGGCTTATAACCGTTTTCATGTTTCCCCGAGATAAGGAGGTTTCCCATGAAATCAGTAAAATGGATGGCGTCGATGCTCTTTGCAGTTATTGCCGTCTTCGCATCGGTGCTGCTCTGGGCTTCAGCAAATGGGCCCTATCTTGCCGATGCCCACAAGAACAAGGGGTTGAATTGCGCCGCCTGTCATGGCGACACCATGGAGGTTGATGACAACGAAACGCTTGTCAATTCCGCCTGCGTCAAGTGCCACGGATCGCTCGCCAAGGTAGCTGAAAAGTCGAAAGAAGCGGTCAACGCACACAAATCGCATCTCGGCAACATGAACTGCACGGTCTGCCATACTGGGCATGCCGATTCCATGTCGTACTGTCTGGGCTGCCATCATTTCGACATGAACATACCCTTCGGTAAAGTCGCTGCCCGTGTGCCTTCGACCACTTTGCCCGTTGTGCAAGAAATCCCGGCGAACCTTCGAACGGATAAGACGGATATCGTGATCATCGGGGCAGGGGCAACGGGCTTTGCCGCAGCCATCACGGCCCACGACAGGGGCGCGAAGGTCATTCTTCTGGAAAAAATGCCCATTACCGGGGGGAACAGCCAGCTTGCCGCGGGCGGAATGAACGCCTCGGAAACAAGGATTCAGAAGGAGAAAGGCATCAAGGATTCCGTGGATCTCATGTACGAGGACACGATGAAAGGCGGAAAGAACACCAGTGACCCCGGTCTGGTCAAAATCCTGGCAAAGGATTCCGCCGCCGCCGTTGATTGGCTCACCTCTCTCGGAGCCGATCTGAGCGATGTGGGACGATTGGGCGGGGCAAGTGCCGCCAGGGCTCACAGGCCCAGCGGGGGAGCCGCCGTCGGCTCGAACATCACCCAGGCCCTGAAGAAGAATGCGGAAGACCGAAAGATCGATATCCGGGTCAACAGCCGGGCGATCAAGATTCTGGAGGACGGCAAGGGACACGTGACCGGCGTGCTGGTGGAAGGCAAGCACAGCAAACTCTACAAGATTGCGGCCAAGGCCGTCATCATTGCCGCCGGGGGATTTTCCGCCAATCCCGAAAGAGTGGCCTATTATCAGCCGACGTTCAAGGGGATGACCACCTCCAATCAACCGGGGGCGACGGGCGACGGGATACAGCTCGGTGATGCGGCAGGCGGGGATCTGGTCGATATGAAGCAGATACAGATACATCCCACGGTTGCAGCAGGCAGCCGCATCCTGATTACTGAAGCGGTGCGCGGCAACGGTGCCATTCTCGTGAACCGCGACGGCAGGCGGTTTGTAAACGAAATGACGACCCGCGATGCCGCCTCCGCCGCCATCCTCGCCCAGACCGGCAAGTCGGCGTTCCTCGTCTTTGACGAGGGGATCCGAAAAAGCCTGAGGCAGATCGAAGGCTATTTTCATCTGAATCTGGTCACCGCCGGAACGACCCTCGCCGACCTGGCGGCGAAGATCAAAGTGCCTGCAACGGAACTTGAGGCGACCATCAGTGCTTACAATAAGGCCGTTGACGAAAAAAGCGATGCCGCGTTCAAAAGGCCTGACATGCCCCGGTCGATCAAAACCCCGCGATTCTACGCCATCGAAATCATGCCGGGTGTGCACTACACCATGGGCGGCCTGAAGGTGGACGCAAACGCCCGGGTGATGGCAAAAGACGGCAAGCCCATTCCCGGACTTTTTGCCGCCGGTGAGGGGACGGGCGGTGTTCATGGCGCAAACCGCCTGGGCGGAAATTCTATCACGCAGACCATCGTTTTTGGAAAAATCGTCGGTGAAAGCGCCGCAAAATTTGCAAAACAGTGATGACGGGCAAATCGATCTCATCGTTTCGGGGGACATAACATGTATTTCCGGATGGCTCTTACGTGTTATGCCCCCAAAATTCTTTCATAATCAGGAATGGTCAAGAGGCAGGCCCGGGGGTCCGGTGCCGCTCCGGATCAATAAGCTTTTTCTCAGGGATTTCACCATTGGAATCCATCACGTTCATCTGGCGGCATCGCTGGAAAGAAGGCAGAGGCAATGAGAAGAAACGTCATTTGGCCGTATGCGCTGTGGATCGTGCTCCTCGCGGCTGCGGTTTCCGGTTGCGCCCCGGTTTTCTGGAGGGGGGAAAAGCCGCGCATCGATATCGTCAGTATTGCTCCCAAGGAGATGCGCCTTATGGAGCAGACGTTTTTGATGGAGCTTCGGATTCTCAATACCACGGAAAGGGACTTGAACATTACCGGGGTTGTTTTCGATCTGGAGATCAACGGCCAGCCCTTTGCCAAGGGGGTTTCAAATCAGAGCCTTACCGTGGAGCGCCTGAGCACGAAGATCATCAAAATCGAGGCTTATACCGGCCTCACCAGCATCCTGCGGCAGCTTTCGGAGTTGGGAAAAGGAGGATTCGATTCGGGGCTGAAGTACCGGCTGAAGGGATCCCTGTATTCGGGGGCGCCCTTTTTCCGTATCCCCTTCAACGAAACGGGCGAATTCAAGTAGAGGAGGGGGGCTTTTCCTGCAGGTCCATGCCCCGGTTGAACCGGGGGAGCCACCCTTCGGATGGGATTCATCGCTTACCCCGACGTTTCATGACTCGCCCTGTGCCTGCTCCCTCTGGTATTCCGCGATGGCTTCCTCTACGACTTTGTCCCAGTCCCGTTCATATTCGTCCTCGATGCAGTCGTATCCCAGGTCGAGCCACGTCCCGTCTTCCATCTCGGCATAGACATGGAAGATCTTCGGGTTCTGAATCAGGCCGATGACCGTTTCACCGGGCTGAATCGTCCTTGCGTCCGATTCCAGATTCGCGTCAACCTCTAATGGAATGACATCGACGCTCCGCTGGTCATAGCCTTCTTCCGTTTCCACGACGAGGAGTCCATGGACTTTGATTCTCTTGAACTTGTAATTCATCTGCCCACCCTCCGGCATGGCTCTTCCCTTCCGGTTCGTTCCATCTCGTCCGATCGCCTGTCATCCCGGCCGTGGCCCCTTGTCTCCCCCCGGCGTGACCTGCCCATCATACTGAAAATCCCATGGCTGTTCAACATAAAGGTTGCCCAGGGTTTCGCCGCCGAAGGGTACAAACCCCTCCCCACTCGGCTGCCTTTTGTCATTGACACGCCGCTGTCTTTTTCCCTATGCTCCCCTTCTGTAAAGACGAGGGCTTCCATCCGCCCCTGCGGGGGGACACCTTGGGCGTTTCTTCGTTTTCCATGCTTTTCTCCCACAGAGGGGGATTCCGGGGCACGTTCACGATGAGGATCATCGGCACAGAAGTCTATCGCTTTTCTCTTCCCTTCGCCAGGCCGGTGACGGTCGGCCGGAAGGTCCTGCATGACAGGGATGGGCTCCTGATCGCCCTGAGAGCCGAGGACAACCATTGCGGCTACGGGGAGATCGCCCCCCTGGCCGGCTTTGATTCGCTGACGCTGGAACGATGCCTCCAGGATATCCCGTCGGTAGGGAAGACCATGAACAGACTGTTCGTCACCTGCGGCCCGCTCCTGCTGGCGGAGCCTCTTCTGGGCATGGCCGACGCCCCGGTGTCATCCTGGACGGGACACACCCTGTTCGGTGTGGAAAGCGCCCTGCTGGGCCTTTATCTCCAGGCCGGAGGCGGGAAAAGCCTGATCAACCTTCCTCTCTTTGCGGATGGAATCTTGAGAATCCCCGTCAACGCCCTTTTCATCCCGGAGCCCGCCGGAGAGGGCCTGGACCGGAAGATCCGGGTCCTGAAGAACAGCGGTGCAACGACAATCAAGATCAAGATAGGCAGGCTCCCGGAAAATTGCGAAATCCGGCAGATCCGCATCCTGGCCGAAGAGATGGGAGCGGGAGTTTCCCTGCGCCTTGACGGCAACCGGAACCTGACGGCGGCGGCATACCGGCGCTATTTTGAGGCTCTTTGCGATCTTCCCGTGGAGTATGTCGAAGAGCCCCTTGCGGAAGCGGAGCTGGAAAAGGCAGGCGATCTCCCATGGCCTCTGGCCCTGGATGAATCGCTTGCAGGCATTCTCGATCCGGAAGAACCCCGTCCATCGGAGCTGGACCCGGCTGTGAAGGCGGTCATCCTCAAGCCCGGACTCCTCAGGGGCCTGCACGCCATGACTCGGGCCGTAGAGGATGCGGAGCGCAGCGGCATCCGAACGATCCTCAGCTCCGCCTTCAACTCCGGCCTTACCCTCTCCGTCCTTGGCGTCTTTTCCCGCCTGGCCGGCATTCCGCCGGAGACGGCCCATGGTCTGGATACCTTGCGATACCTTGCCGCCGATATCCTGACGCCGTCCCCTGAACTGTGCGGAGGGAATCTGGAAATTCCCGCTGGGCTCCTCCTTGGAGGTGCGTTGCTCAACCCGTCCTGCCTCAAGGAAAAAGTCTTATGAAGCCGGTCTTCCTGCAGAACGAATCCATCGACCTGGAGCGGCTGTTACAGGAATACCGGTCGAATCCGGCCCTGCTGACGCCGGAGGGCGTCCGGACCTTTGGTGACATCAGCAAGAGCCTTGGAGCCGTGATCGCCAACCTCCGGAAGGCCGGGGTGCGGCGGGGCCATCTGGCGGCCCTGCACGGGGAAAACAGCGAGCTGCACCTGCTCCTGATGCTCGCGGCCTGGGTCGAGGGATTTCTCTATCTTCCCCTGGATTTCAAAGCGCCGCTGGACAGCCTTCTGAAAGCCGCCCCGATCGATTTTCTCATTACAGCCGGGGATGTACCGCCCTCCGCCGACCTGCCCATTCTTCACCCCGGAAGACTTCTTCAGAGCCTGCCCTCCGACGCGGATCTCCGGAGAGAAGGCCATCCATGGCCGGCGATTCCTTTCCGACAGGAGGCCAGCGTCATCTTCACATCGGGTTCGACGGGAACCCCCCGCGGAATTATCCATACCGTGGGCAATTACATTTACAGCGCCCTGGGAACGGACATCTTCATCGGGATGGAGCCGGAGGACCGCTGGCTTATCAGTCTGCCGCTTTTCCATGTCGGCGGCATCCTGATCTGGATCCGCACCCTCCTGGCGGGAAGCGCCTGCATCCTGCCGGAATCGATGAAAGGAATCGATGCCGCAATCCGGATCCACCGCCCCTCCGTCCTGTCCCTGGTGCCGACTCAGCTCATCCGCTGCCTGGCCTCCGAAGACACCATCACCGCCCTTCAAAAGGCCAAGACCATACAGCTGGGCGGCGCGCCCATTCCGGCATGGCTGATTGAAAAGGCACTGGATCTGGGCATTCCCGTGATGCCGACCTACGGATCCACGGAATCATGCACCCAGGCCACAGGTGTGGCGAAAGGCTCGGACAGGAACTCCTATTTCACCGCCGGGAAGCCGCTTCCCTACCGGGAAATCCGGATTGCGAAGGACGGGACCATCGTGCTGGGGGGAAAGACGCTTTTCCGAAGATATCTCGACGATCCCCCAACACCGCCGGCCGAAGGAACCGGAATCTTTCAGACGGCCGACCTCGGCTATCTGGACCCCGCAGGCAATCTTGTGGTCCTGGGGCGGAAGGACGGGATTTTCATCTCTGGAGGAGAGAACATCTCCCCGTTCGAGATTGAGAATGCCCTGCTGGCGATGGATTCCATCGCAACGGCGATCGCCGTGCCGGTCCCCGATCGGGAGTTCGGGCTGGTCCCCTGGGCTTTCGTCGAATGTTCAGGTTTGTTCGATGAGCGCGGGCTTCTTGCCACCCTGAAACAGCGGCTGCCCGGCTATAAGGTTCCGAAGCGGCTCCTCCGGCTGGAGCCGCAAAACAGGGAGGGAAAAATGAAATACAGCCGGGAAGCCCTGGCGAAGCTGGCCGAAGAAATGGCCGGTCAGGGGCCGGCAGGCGGCCGATGAAGGCGTTATCTCTGCATTACCGAGAATTCGGCCACTCGAATCTCCACACCGTTGTCTTTCTGCACGGATTCATGGGAAGCCGCCACTCGCTTCAAGCCATCGCACAGCCCCTTGCCGGGATCTGCCGCTGCCTGACCTTCGATCTTCCCGGGCATGGGAATTCCCTCTTTTGCAGCAGCGGCTCCTTCAGGGACCTGCAGACGATGGAAGACGCGGCCCATTTGGTCCTGCATAATCTGGATGCCCTGGGGGTGAGCCGCTTCAGCCTCTACGGATATTCCATGGGAGGGCGGCTTGCTCAGAATGTCGCCCTACTGGCTCCGGATCGGATCGAGCGGCTCGTCCTTGAATCGGCCTCTTTCGGCATTGCCGATCCGGAAGAGAGACGGCGGCGATACCTCCAGGATCAGGACCTGCTGGCCGATGTGCGGACGGAGAAGGATCTTGCGGCATTTCTGGAAGGGTGGTATCGTCTGCCCCTGTTTCGCACCCTTGCGGGGACATCCGCTCTGCAGGAGATTCTACGGACGAGGCGGGGCAACAGCGTCGCGGAACTCCGCCAATCCCTGAAAATTCTCAGCGTCGGGAACCACCCTTTCTTTGCGGAGCGATTGGCGGGGCTGCGCTTTCCCCTGTTCTATTTCTGCGGGGAGAGGGATGAAGCTTATTGCGGAACAGCCAGAACGATCAAGAAGAAGATCCCCGAGATGAACGTGACGGTCTTTCGAAACGCTTCTCACAACATCCACGCCCAGTTCCCGGAAAAGATCCTCCGGGCCCTGGAGCGGATTCTCAAGGCGGAGCAGACCGCCGTCCCCCAGGGCGCCGAAAAAGGAGCTGAAAGGTGAATCGAGAAACATTAAAGGCTTGGGTTCAGGCCAGCCGACCGCCGTTCTTCGTCGCCACCCTCATTCCGCTGACCGCCGGGGCGGTTCTGGCAGACCGCCAGGACTCGTTCGAAGTGTTCCCTTTTGCCCTGGTCCTCGTGGCGTCGTTTCTTGTGCACTTTGCAACGAATATTTCCAATGATTATTTCGATCACATGCAGGGAACCGATGCCGGGGAATCCATCGGCGGGTCCCGCGTTCTCCAGGAAGGCAAGATCACGTTAACGGAGCTGGGGAAAGCCATCATCCTTCTTTATGCCGTCGCTTCGCTCATCGGCTTCTACCTCGTCTGGACCCTGAAACTGTGGGCGATTCTTCCCCTGATGGCCCTGGCCTTTTTCAGCAGCCTCTTCTACGTGGCGCCCCCCGTCAGGTACGGCTACCACGGCCTTGGCGAACTGTTCGTCGCCGTCAACATGGGTCCGGTCATGGTCATGGGTTCCAACTGGGTCCTCCTGGGCCGCGTTGACTGGTCCGCCCTTCCCGTTTCGCTTCCCATCGGACTGATGGTGTCGCTGATCCTGTATTACCAGAGCCTGCCCGACATGGAAACGGACGAGGCCGCGGGTAAGCGCACCCTGGCGGTCCGCCTCGGGAAAAGAGGCGCCCGGATCGTCCTGGCCATCTTCTGGATTTCGATCTATGCCAGCATCGCCGCCCTGACCCTGACCGGCTATTTTTCCCCGATCGCCTGGTGTACGCTCTTGACGTTGCCCCTTCTGATCAAGGTCTGGAGACTTGTCGTCTCGACCCGTAATTGGGTGGAATTGGACCTTCATGGAAAGTATATCCGCATCTTTTACTTCATCAACGGCCTGATTCTCATTGCCGCCCTGTTTTAGGACCGGTCGCGCCCGTCGTGACGGCCAGGCGGGCAAACGGCCCCCCGGGGGGGGGAGTTCCGCAGGTCGGCAACGGCGCAGCCGATGCCGTGGTCTAAAATGATTGCGTTAAGGATGCAAATCAGATAATCTTCAGCAAGATGGATTGCGGAACCTCTCCTCAATAAACAGCCGCATGGACGATACCGCCCTCAGCGGCCTCGCAAAACCCTTTATGGTGTTCTATGGACAGCAAAATACTCCAGGAAGTTTCCTGCATCCGGGCGAACGGAGAGTTCGTCGCCACCAGCGAGAGGATCATCCGGGAGGCGGCGCTGACCGTGCTTGTGGACGGACGGCACTTCGCCACCGCCATGATTCTGGGCGCCCTTGAAAAGGAGTTTGTCATCGGCCACCTGTACATCCAAGGGCGAATTCGACATGCAGGGGACATTTCCTCGATCGAGCTCGAAGATCAGACCGTCCGCGTCAAACTCAAGCCCGGCGTCGAACAGCGTGCCCTCCCCGCCACGCTCACCTCCGAACTGAAGGTGCGGCACGAGGATGTCCGCCACTGCGTCCAGGCCATCCTGACCTCGCCTATTTTCGAGGAAACAGGGGCCGTTCATTGTGCGGGGCTGTTCCGTGAGGGCAGGGAATCGGTCTGCATTGCTGAGGATCTGGGCCGCCACAACGCCCTGGACAAGGTCATTGGTGCCGGCCTGCTGAAGCCTGTCGATTTCGCCGAAGTTGTGGCCGCTTCCACGGGCCGCCAGCCGGCAGAAATGATCCTGAAGTGTCTGAGCGCAGGCATTCCCATCATCGCCACTAAGGGCGTCCCCACGTCTCTGGGCGTGGAATCGGCGGAAAAGGCGGGGATCACCCTGGTGGGCATGGTAAAACGGAATTCTATGGTCGTGTACTCTCATTCCTGGAGGATCTTGTGACAATGACGGCGCCGGGATTGAAGCGGTTTAAAGTCCAGAGACTGGAGGAAGGGGCCTTTGTGCCTGCCGAGGCTCTTCTCATCATCGAAAAAGAGCTGCCGATCATCGTCAACGGCGAACTTCTCGCAACGGCGTCCGTGACGCCCCTGATGGAAAGAGAGTTCGTCGCCGGGTATCTCTTCGGACAAAGCTTCATCGAAAGCGCCGCGGAAATCGTGTCGCTGAAAATTACGGAAAAAGGCGCCTACGCGGTTCTGGCTGATGCGGATGCGCTGCTCAAGGGCAGGAAAGAAAAAACCACCTACCGCATCGTCTCCGGCGGCGGCCGAACAGCCTATTTTGAAACATCCGTCCTTCCGTGCGTCACGTCGGATTTTAAAATCGACAGGCAGCACATCTTCCAGGCAATGAACCTCCTGTTCGAAAAGGCCTCGCTTTATGAGCAAACGGGAGGCGCTCATTCCGCCGCCCTTTTCGACACCCGGGGCAACCTCCTGTGTCTCATGGAGGACATCGGCAGGCACAACACACTGGACAAGATCATCGGCCATGCGCTCCTGAACGGGATCGATTGCGCCCACACCTTCATGGTTTCCACCGGGCGCATGGCCTCCGAAATGGTCATCAAAATTGCCCGCGCCGGCATCCCACTGGTCGCCACCAAGACCGCTGTCACCGACAGGGGACGGAAGATCGGCGAACAGTGCGGAATGACCGTCATCGGCTCCGCCCGGGCCGCCGGTTCCAGAATGATCAAGGACATGGGGGACAGCCACATTGCCGAGAAAGCGGAAATGAAGATTTATACCGGCGCAGAAAGGGTGCTTTAACAACTCAGACGAAAGGAGAAGGACAATGGCAAAGAAATTTCTGGTGGCACTGGACAAGTCAAGCAGTTCCCTGAAAGCGATCGATTTCGTGGCGGGCACCATCAATCCCTCGGCCCAGATCACCCTGATGAGCGTTGTGGCGGATCCTGCGGCAGCCTGTGAACTCAAAGGGCCTACGGAGCTTCATCCCCTGTTGGAGGAGGGCCTCAAGGACTTCTGCGTGATCGAGGAAGCCAAGAGAGCGGCAGCCCAGGGGTTCCTCGACGAAGCCAAAAATAAGCTGGTCGGGGCCGGGTTTCCAGCCGAGCATATCTGCGTTGAACTTCGCAGCCAGGAAGGAGATATTGCCGGCGACATTCTCACCGAGGCCGCCAGGGAAAACTACGACGCCGTCATTATCGGCAGGCGGGGAATGGCGGACAACAAGAAGTACGCCTTTGGTAGCGTTTCCAACAAGATCATCCAGCATGCGGAAAATCTGTCGATCATTGTCGTAGACTGACGGAAGGAACATCCGGCGCCCTCCGACAGGAGATCAGGACAGGAGCCGGGGGCGCCGTGCTTCATTCCCGCTCCCATATCCGGCGGTTACTTTTTTTTCATTGACAGAAAAGGGCGCTTTCCCTATTCTCCTCGCCGAATACTTTTGCTTCAAGCAATGGATGTAAGGATATGGCACATTATGAAGCCACGGTAGCCAGCCTTCTTCCGGATGGCAGGGCAGAGATTGTCATCCGGCCGGACAGACCCGACATTCCCAATGCCCGCGAAATTGCCGGGCGCGTTTGCCACTGTGCAACGGAGAACTCCATCGTCCGGACCGAGGCATTGAACCTGGCAGACGCTTCCCCTGGCGACTGGGTGTCTGTTTCCCGCAGGAGTTCATCCGTCGTCAAGAACGTGATGGCCCTGGTCGGGTTCCCCTGTGCCGGTTCGATTGCCGGCGGGATCCTGGAGACCTCGATGGAAAGCGGCAATCTGGCGATCTTCGTATCTGCAGGAGCGCTCCTGGGCTTCCTGCTGGGGATCTGGTCCTATCGGCGCTGGTCCGATGAGAATATGCCGGTCATCGATTCCGTCATCAAACCCAGGGATGAGGTTGCCGCCATTTTTGCAGCCCGGTCCGGCGCAGAAGGGAAGGGGCCGTCAGGCTGCCAGGTTGGCTGTGACCGTTGCGCTCCCCTGTTATAACAACTCCTTCCATTCGTCCCGAAGCCTTCCATAATTTCCTCGTCGTGATGCTGAAGAGTCCCATGGACAGGACAGCGCCTGCGGGAGACGGAGCCCCGCTTCTTCAAGGATTAAGAAAACGGTCAGAAATACAAGACGATGAAAAAAAGTCATAAAGCGATCCTGATGCTCCTTCTTGCCGGATCCATGTTCGGCTTTTTCTGGATGGCCTGGAACCGCATTGCTCACGAGCCCCTGGTCCGTTCCCGTCTGATGATGGGGACCATCATCGAGATTACGGCCTGCGACCGGGGTGCTGAGGCGGCGATCACGGCGGCCTTTACGCGCATGCAGCAGATCGAGGACGCCGTCGGCAGGGAAGAATGGTCTGACATGAACCGCCTGGCCGCCTCCGCCGGAGGCCCCCCCCTTAAAGTCAGCAGCGATACGTGGGAGATCCTCTCCCTGGCCGCTGAGTACTGGCGGAAGACCAACGGGGCCTTCGACGTGACGGTTAATCCTCTTGTGGAACTGTGGGGTTTCGGCTACGACGGGGAGGGCAACTTTCCCGATCCTGCCGCCATCAAGGCCGCCCTGCCCAAAATCGGCAGTGACAAGCTGCTGTTCTTCCCGGAAAAGCGGCAGATCCGATTGGCGAAGCCTGGAATGTCCCTGACTGTAGGCGGCATCGCCAAGGGGTACGCCGTTGAGGAGGCCGCCAGGATCCTGGTGAAGAACGGCATCACGAATGCCATGATCAATGCCGGAAGCAGCATCAAAGTGATCGGAGACGGCCCCGGCCGCCGCGGCTGGCGAATCGGTGTGGAAAACCCACGATCGGCCGGAAAGCTGGTTGGGGTGATTGTCCTGCGCTCCGGGGAAGCCATGGGAACATCCGCCGACAACCGGCGCTTTTTCATCAAGGACAGTCACCGCTACTCCCACATCATCGACCCCCGCACCGGCTGGCCGGCCACGGAAACCATGGCCCTGGTGACCGTGATTACGGACAATGCGGCAACGGCCGACATCGTCACCAAAGCCCTCTTTTTAAACAGCATCGACTGGAGCATGGCCTTTTTAAAACAGGAAAACCTCAAGGCCATCCTGATCGACAGCCAGGGGAAACTGCACAAGACTCCAGGGTTTCAATTGCTGAGGCCGTCATGATTTCCGTGGAGCACGTTTCCCATTCCTTTCATGGTTATCCTGCCCTCAAGAACCTCTCTTTTTCCGTCTCGCCGGGCGAGTGCTTCGGCCTGCTCGGTCCCAACGGCGCCGGAAAATCGACGCTGATCAACATCCTCGTCACCCTTCTGCAGCCGGACAGCGGCTCCGTAACGGTAAACGGGTGGCCTCTGGCAACCGAAGCGGCAAAGATCCGGAGTTCCATCGGTGTGATCTTTCAGGATTCGAGCCTGGACGAGCGTCTGACGGCTTATGAGAACCTTTACTTTCACGCCATGTTCTATCATGTACCGCCCAGGGAAGCCGCTCAGCGCATCGCCGCTCTCCTGGCTATGATGGACCTTGCCGACCGCAGCAACGATGTGGTGATCACCTTCTCCGGCGGCATGAAGCGCCGCCTGGAAATCGCCCGGAGCATCCTGCACCAGCCGCAGCTCCTGCTTCTGGACGAGGCGACCGTCGGCCTCGATACCCAGGCCCGCCACCGCATCTGGGACTATATCGCCAGTCTCCGCCAGGATTACCGCCTCACCATCCTCCTCACAACCCACTATCTCGAGGAGGCGGAAATCTGCGATCGGATCGCCATCCTCGATCACGGTGCCGTCATCGCCTGCGATACCCCGGCCCGCTTAAAAGAAATCCACGGACAGAAGACCCTGGACGACCTCTTTATCCACCTGACCGGACGGGACCTTCAGGATTCGGAAACCGGTGAACTGGAGCGGCTGAAGGCGGCCCTGCGCGTGCGGAGAATCAAATGACCAGCGGCCTGAGAGACAGCTACTACATCATGAAGCGCGATCTTATCCGGATGACGCGCCAGAAGATGCCGCTCATCGGGGCCGTTGTCCGGCCTATCCTCTGGCTTTTTTTTCTCGGAACCGGACTCAAATTCGGTTTCATCGCCCTGCCGCTCGTCGGAATCAACTGGCAGCAGTATATCTTTCCCGGCATCATCGCCATGAACGTCCTTTTTTCCGGGGTGATGTCCGGGGCCACCATCGTCTGGGACCGCGAATTCGGCTTTCTCAAGGAGATCACCATCGCCCCGATACCCCGCTGGTCGATCATTCTCGGGAAGGTCCTCAGCGGCACCATCATCGCGGGCTGCCAGGGAATTCTCGTTCTGGCGGTCTATCCGCTCCTGGGCATCTCCCTCGGACTTCTGCAGTTGGCCCAGACCCTGCTGGCCATCTTTTTCATCGCCATGGCGGTAACCGCCGTCGGCGTACTGCTCGCCGCGCGGATCCGCACCCTTGAGGGTTTCGGCGCGGTCAACAACTTCGTTGTCATGCCGGTCTTTTTCCTCAGCGGCGCCCTTCATCCCCTGTCCAACATCCCGGACTGGCTGAAGATTCTGATTTATCTCAATCCCTTCAGCTATGCGGTGGATCTTCTACGCGTTATTCTTCTGGGGCTGGACGGAGATCCCGTGCTTGACATCCTGACCATCGTCCTGTTTACCAACGTCATTTTCCTGTCCGCACTCTACCTTTTTGCGCAGCGCAGGCAATATTACTCCTGAAGCAGGAATCATCGATCCCGAAAGAGGGGCTCATTCCGATTCCGGATCGACCATGTCGGCAGGGCGGCGGAAAAGAGGCGGCGAAGGCGCATCCGGGCATCCGTCGGGGAGCCGGCAACGCAGTCCGCAACAATGGCGCTTTGATATGGCATTGGAAGAGGGTGATGAGACGATCCTTCAGCGAAGAAATGGCCTGCTGCCGGTGCTGCCCGCGTGAATGCGGTGTCAACCGCCTCAGGGGAGAGACCGGCTTCTGCCGGACCGGTTCCGGCATTCCCGTTGCCCATATCGGACTGCACTTCGGAGAGGAGCCCCCTATCTCCGGTTCCCGTGGATCGGGCACCATCTTTTTCGCCGGATGCAATCTCCGCTGCGTCTTCTGCCAAAATCACCAGATCAGCCAGGAGTTTCGAAAGAGGAGCCTACGAACCCTTTCTCCCCGGGAACTCGCCGACGAAATGCAGCGCCTTGAAAAGGACGGGGCACACAACATCAACCTCGTCTCTCCGTCCCACCTCATCTTTCCCCTGGCAGATGCAATTTCAATCGCCCGGGACAGAGGGCTCACCCTTCCCATCATCTACAACTCCAACGGTTACGATTCCGTTGCAGCGCTCCGTGAGATCCGGGGGCTCATCGATATCTTTCTGCCCGACCTGAAGTATCTCGACGAGGAAGCGGCCAGAGAGCTTTCCGCCGCCGACGATTATGCCCGGGTCGTCCCCGGCGTCCTCGGGGAGATGTTCGCCCAGGTCGGCCCCCTCGTGCTCGATGAGGCCGGTTCAGCCCGGCGGGGTCTGCTGGTCCGCCATCTCGTTCTGCCCGGCTATCTTGAGAACAGCCGTTCCTGCCTCCGTCTTCTGGCCGGACTTTCCCGGGATCTTCCCATCAGCATCATGTCCCAATATTCCCCGCAATTCCGGGCAGGAGAATATCCGCGGATCAACAGGACTCTTTCCGAAGAGGAGTACGAGGCGATCATCGACTACGCCCTGGAACTCGGCCTGGGAAACGCCTTCATTCAGGAGTGTGGAAGTCAAAAGGAATACCTGCCCGATTTTTCACGGACCGACCCCTTTTAAGCTTAACCATGCACGGTGACTCACGATGTTCCCTCCGGTTGCCGACAAAATATTTCTTGACAAAGCCATGATTACATAATATCCACATCGACGCTATCCTAGGAGGCCGAATGTCGGTGAGATGCTGAGATTTCCAGATAATTCTCGAGCTCTTCACCGATGGGTAATGCACGATCATATTCGGGTGGCAAGTCTGGTTGTTGAAAGCTTTTCTAACCCTTCCCTCTTTCATTGGGAAGCGCGTTAGATCTCAAGAGTTTTTCGGCTTGCATAATAAATTTTAACTCTATCAACGGACTGTCTACTATGAGCACGTCATTATTGACTTTTGCCAAAGGTGGGGTTCATCCTCCAGAATCCAAAGAAATAACCGAACGATTGGCTATTGAGAAGATGCCCCTGC
>Ga0265295_1001170_pt1 | contig 47639 bp, 45 predicted proteins | sample Munlansysbiofilm_FD_192503 | JGI IMG/M metagenome (GOLD analysis project Ga0265295, IMG submission 192503) | Leachate microbial communities from a municipal landfill in Southern Ontario, Canada - Methane capture system biofilm | ecosystem: Engineered > Solid waste > Landfill > Unclassified ...
GAGATCTGATTCCATCCTGTCAATATGGTTGGATACACTGGGTTGTTGGCAGGAATGGAGCAAATCAAATTGAAAGGTTTCATTAAAATAGTCCAAGGGACGGTGCAGGGCGACCATGGAAAACCCTGGCAAATCAGAAAATTCATTCAGGGTTGGTTCAAAAGAGGGCAAGAGGTCACGAGCATCAATCAAAGGATATTTTTTTATTTCTTGAAAAGGCTTGAGCAAACAGAATTTGATGTGGGCAAGGTCCAAGAAAAACTTTAAGCTCTTGAGGTCTTGCAAGGGAAAACGTGGTATAAGGTGTCCACCTTTGGTAACTTGTACAAGAGGAACTTGAGAAAAAACAGAATGCCAATTCATAAGTAAAAGAACTACCTTACTCTGGTTATTATAATTTTATCCAGAATATTGTGCATGATTTTTTGCCTTCCGTAAACAGGATTTTATCTTATTTTCTCAAGAATGCCAGGCATTGATTCCATGGTGGTTTCTTTATAAAGGTATAGCCTTCACCCTTGTGGATTTAGCCTCTATTTTATTTAGGTTCATGTATGCAACGTAAACACTATTCATCTCTTGATCGACTCATGGAAAGCATTGGCAGTGTTTTTGATGCCTATTCCGTGGTTCTTTTTTGTCGCCAGGATGCGGGTGCCTATGCTTTGCGCGCTTTTTTTTCTTTGGGAAATGACATTGCTCCAGACCAAAATATTGCAGCAGGGCAGGGTCTGGTGGGCTGGATTGTAAAAAACAATGAACCGCTTTTGGTAGAAAAATTTGATGAGAAGAATACCTTTTTAGGGTATTATGGTTCAAATCAGGGTGAAGAGATTAAGGTTTTTGTCGGCTGTCCACTACCGGGTGGCCTTGGTGCTTTGTGTATGGACAGTAAAAAGACATATGCTTTTTCGAGCAAGGACCAACGTGTTCTTTCTCTTTTTGCCCAGGTTGTGGCAGCCATTCTTACGGATATGGGCGAAGTAGCCAAGAGTTGTCGAGAACAGGTCCTCTATCATTTTTTGCAAAAAGTGTATGGCTTGCGTGAAGCACAGCCCAAGTGGACCGATTTTTTAGATAGTTTTTTGTCCCTTATTGCCGGGGCTACAGAGTTTGGGTACGCTTTTTTGGTGGTTAGCGATGAATGGGGTGACAATTATTTTTTAGAGGGCAGCAATAAGCCGGTTTTGCCCAAGTCCAGTTCCAAACAGCAAACTTTTAGTATGGGCAGTGGCTTGTTGGGCTGGGCCTTTAAAAAGAATCAGCCAGTATTTTTTGGAGATGGCACAAGTGAGATGATGCGGACCCCTCTTTTTGAAAAGGACGTGGCAGCACCTAACTTTAAGGCTCTTTTGGTTTTTCCCCTCAAGGTGCATACTCGTTGTCGGGGGGTGCTGGCTTTGGGGGATGAGGAAAGCAAAAATATAACTCCGGAAACACGATCCTTTGCTAAAATGGCAGCAGATTATTTGGCGTTACTTTTGGAAAATCTGTATTTAAAAAACAGGATCAAACAGCTGGGTAGCACTGGGGTTATGGAGTCTGTCTCAATAGCCAGTTTTTCTGACAGTACCAACTCGGATACAACGACATAGGATGTACGCATGTTTTTTAGCAAACTTTTTGGATTTTGGGGTAAAAATTTGGCAATGGACTTGGGTACAGCCAACACGCTTTTTTATTGCCCAAAGGAAGGGGTTGTCCTCAATGAACCTTCAGTCTTGGCCCTTGATGTGCGCACTGATACTATTTTGGCCGTAGGTCGCGAAGCCAAGGAGTATTTAGGCCGCACTCCAGAACGGATTCGGGCAGTTCGTCCGTTAAAGGATGGGGTTATTGCTGACTTTGAGGTGACCAGGGCCATGATTGCCTTTTTTGTACGCAAGGCTGTTGACGGTATGCGTATTGTCAAACCACGCATTGTTGTTTGTGTTCCAGCTGGTATTACCCAGGTTGAAAAGCGTGCGGTTATTGAATCTGCTTTGCAAGCAGGGGCTCGGGAAGTAAAGCTTATTGAAGAGCCCATGGCCGCAGCCATTGGTGCCGGTATGCCCATTCACGAACCACGGGGTAATATGGTTGTGGATATTGGTGGAGGGACCACGGAGGTAGCTGTAATTTCCCTTTCAGCAGTGGCCTATTCTGAATCTGTGCGCGTGGCTGGGGATGAGATTAATGATGCTATCCAGCGCTTTGTCCAGGATGAGTTTAAGCTGGTTATTGGGGAAAATATGGCTGAGGCCACAAAAATACAAATCGCAACAGCCATGCCTCTCGCAGAACCCTTGCAATTTCGCGTTGCAGGAAAATATCTGGTTGATGGGAGTCCCAAGTCTGTTGTGTTGACAGATGGTCATGTGCGGGAAGCAATTAAAGAGCCTGTGGCTGCAATTATTGCTGCCATACGTCGGGCCCTGGAAAAAACACCTCCAGAACTGGTGGCCGATATTGCTACCAATGGTCTTCTTTTAGCCGGAGGAGGAGCACTGCTCAAGGGCCTGGACAAGCTCATTACCCAGCAAACTTCCCTTATGGTACATATAGAACAGGATCCCTTGACCACAGTGGTGCGAGGGACAGGCAAAACCTTGGAAGATGATAAAACCTATGGCAAGGTATATATCAACTAGGTCAAAAATTGTACAACTGGTTGCTCCAGATATGCACGAGGTTCATGCTGAGTTGGTCGGGATAGTTGGTCATTAGTGCTTTGAGTTCATCGTGATCCACAAACAGGAATTGGTGATCACTGATTAAATGATCCTCCAGGCTACGGGACAGGCGAACTTCATGTACGTGGGTAAATTCTTTACCTGTACCCAGCCTGCCCTTTATAACATGCCGAAGATAAAAAGGAAGTTCCAGCCTTTGCAGTTCTGCCGGTAAAAGTCTTTCCACTGCACATGTATAACTTTCATCATGACCCACATGCCCACTCCCCATGACATCCCAGATACCCAGACCACTCACCCCAGATTGTTGCCTATGTCGAAGTACCAACTGTCTTTTGGAATCAGTAACCAGAACCATCACCCCACGATGCCACAATTTTTGGGCATGTACCTGGGATGCGGCCATGACCATGAGGGGCATGTTTGCTGTATCCACAACATAGATATCTTCCGGATCAGTGCAAGAAGGTAAGGTTGTCATAGGGTGTGTTTGTGCAAAATTATGAAGGTTTTTCTTTAAGCTTGCTGGGAACAGAATATGCCAAGCCTTTGGCAGCTATGGAGGCATTAATTTTTGATCAGGCTTGGGATGAAAAACAATATAGATACCTTCTTGGGCAAAGTCATTTTTTATGTTGGGGAATATTAAACAAGGGGCAGTTATGCGGCTATGCCTGTGGCTATCTTTTGGCTGGTGAACTGGAAATAGTCAATGTGGCTGTGGATAAACTTTTTCGTCAACAGGGTCTCGGCACACGCCTGATACGTTTTGTGCTCCACCAGTCGCTGGCTTTGGGTATGCATCGCGCTTTTTTGGAGGTGCGGCAGGGTAATATTGCAGCTCAAGCCTTATATGCTCGGTGTGGATTTGTTCCCATGGGTGTGCGTCCTGGTTATTATGAAAATACTGGCGAAGATGCTTTGATTTTGGAGTGGCTCAGAAAGGGCAGTTTGTGTGATTGAAATATGGCTTAGGTAGGCCAATGCTACAACATATGAGGAGAAGAACATGATTGTCATGGAAACAACTTTGGGGACTATAAAAATAGAACTACACGAGACAGATGCACCTCTGACTTGTGCCAATTTTCTTGCTTATGTGCAGGATGGATTTTATAATGGGACGATTTTTCATCGGGTTATTCCCAATTTTGTGTTGCAGGGCGGTGGAATGACGGAAACCATGCAAGAAAAAAAGACCAAGGCGCCCATCAAAAATGAGGCTGACAACGGGCTTAAAAATTTACGCGGTTCCTTGTCCATGGCCAGAACACAGGCTGTGGATAGTGCTACTTCACAGTTTTTTATCAATCTCCAAGACAATACTTTTTTGGATCATGGAGCGCGTGACTTTGGGTACGCAGTTTTTGCTTCTATTGTAGAAGGCATGGAAGTTGTGGATACCATCGCTCAAGTACCTACAGCTGATTTTGGTTTTCACCAAAATGTGCCTGTGGATCCAGTGATGATCACGACAATGTACGTACAAGACTAAAAGGATGGTGCATCTGCATATGGCCTCTCCTTTGGGAAATGGCCATATCCAAACCCTGTTTCCTGTCATTTTTCGTCCTGCCCCTGCTGTTGTCTATCAACGCACCCGTTTTGAACTTTCAGACAAAGACTTTGTTGATCTTGACTGGTTGCGCTCGGGTAACAAGCGCTTGGTGCTGCTGTTGCATGGACTGGAGGGGCATTCCAGGCGTAAATATGTGTGTGGGATGGCCCAGGCAGCGCAGGCCCAAGGCTTTGATGTCCTGGCGATGAATTTGCGTGGTTGTGGAGGAGAGCCCAATCGTAAACTGACCATGTATCATTCTGGATGGACCCAGGATTTGCATGAGGTTTTGCTGAGGGTGGCACGAGAACAGGACTATCAAAGTGTAGATTTGATAGGCTTTAGTTTGGGTGGAAATATTATCCTCAAGTATTTGGGGGAGTCTTTTCAGGTGGTGCCGGATTTTGTCCGCAGAACAGTAGTTTTTTCCGTACCTTGTGACCTTGAAGATGCAGCCAGGGCGTTGGCGCGTCCTGAGTGCCAGCTCTATACCTGGTATCTGGTCAGTCAGTTGCGAGAAAAAATACGGGTAAAAGATCAACTTTTTCCTGGCACCTTGGATATACAAGGGCTGGACCAAATCCATACCTTTCAGGAGTTTGATGACCGTTTTACAGCACCAATGCACGGTTTTCGTGATGCTGTGGAATATTGGCAAAAATCCAGCTCCAAACAATTTTTATCTCAAATTACGCGTCCTACCTGTCTTGTGAATGCCCACAATGATCCCTTTTTAGGGCCACAATGCTTCCCAGTCCAAGAGGCCCAGAACAACCCCTGGTTAACGCTTATTGTTCCACCCACAGGAGGGCATGTTGGTTTTTTAGGGAGTGGAGGAAAGTATTGGTCAGAATGGATAGCCATGCGCTTTTTACGGCCTGGTCAGGAAAAAAATGTGCAATATTTTTCAGGTTTTTGGAACGCACACAATTTTTACACATAATTATTGCACATTTTTCTTCTTGACTTGCTCAGATCCGACCCTACTCATTGGCATGGTCAATGCTACTCTATTCTACAGGAGGATTTATTCATGAAATATGCACTACGCTTGTGGCCATTTCTTTTATGGCTAACAACAACATCTGTTTTTGCTGCTCAGTTGCCAGATTTTACAGATTTGGCTGAAGAATCAGGCAAAGCTGTGGTCAATATCAGCACTGTGAAGCTGGTCAAGCCCCAGCAGCGCAATATGCATCCTTTTTTTCGACAAGGGCCCCAAGGTGAGGACCCCTTCAGAGATTTTTTTGATCAGTTTGAGCGTTTTTTTGGTGAGCGGGGTCAAGGTGCTCCCCGGGAGCAGCGTTCTCTTGGTTCTGGGTTCATTATTTCTCAAGATGGGTATATTGTGACCAATAACCATGTCATTGAAGGCGCTGATGCCATCAAGGTCAACCTGCAAACAGAAAAAAATGGTGAAAAGTCCTATGATGCCACATTAATAGGAATGGACAAGGAAACGGATTTGGCTCTTTTAAAAATCTCAACAGATAAGAACTTGCCGTTTCTTTCCTTTGGAGATTCCGAGGCATTGAAGGTTGGGCAATGGGTGATGGCCATTGGGAATCCCTTTGGCCTTGATCACACAGTTACGGCGGGGATTGTCAGTGCCAAAGGACGGACCATTGGGGCGGGACCCTATGATAATTTTATTCAAACAGATGCCTCCATCAATCCTGGTAATAGTGGCGGTCCCCTTATTGATTTGAACGGTCATGTTGTGGGTATAAATACAGCTATTATTGCTTCAGGGCAGGGCATAGGCTTTGCCATCCCTAGTCGTTTGGCTAGTCAGGTTATTGATCAGCTCAAAGAGCATAAAAGTGTACGGCGCGGCTGGCTTGGCGTGTCCATTCAGGATGTAGATGAAAATGCCGCCAAAGCCCTGGGCTTGGAACACAGCCAGGGAGCATTGATTTCTGGTGTGACACCTGGTGACCCGGCTGAAAAAGCAGGGATTAAGGCCGGAGATGTAATTTTAGCTGTTGATGGTGTGAGTATAGAAAGTGCTGGTGATTTAACTCGCAAGATTGGCGACCTGTTGCCAGGGGTCAAGATTACAGTTTCTGTATGGCGTAATGGCACAACCAAAAAAATAGATATTACCCTTGGCGAGCGCAATACCGATAAATTGGCTCAAAGCAGTGGGCAAGCTCATCCTGATGGTGGTGAGGATGTCTTGGGCTTAAGTGTGCGCCCTGTAACCAAGGATGAGGCGAAAGCCTTGGCTCTTGATGAAGCCAAAGGACTTTTGGTTGTGGATGTTGTAAGTGGTTCTCCGGCAGCACAAAATGGTCTTGTGGCCGGTGATGTTATCCTGGAGGCTAATGGTCAAAAGATAGAAACCATTGCCGCGCTAAAATCTGTTGTTGATGGTGATGGCAGCAAAAAAGGTGTGATTATGCTTTTAATCAAACGTCAGGGGCAAAATATGTTTCGCACCATTCCCATATCCTGACCAAGAGCAAGTATTAATGAGTGATGACAAGCATGGTTTGGGATCTTAAATCTGGTTGCAAGGTCAATCTCTACCTGGATATTACAGGGGTTCGAGATAATGGATATCATGAAATTGCAAGCCTGTTTTATCCCCTGCCGTGGCCCTGTGATCATATTCGCATTGAAACAGGCGGGGCAGGTTTTGACCTGTCCTGCTCTGATCCTGTTTTAGAGACTTCCACAAATATTTTATGGCGCACGTACCAGTTTTTTGCCGAAAAAACAGGCTTTGCTCCAAATATTAAGCTCCACCTTCAAAAAAATATTCCTATGGGCGCTGGTCTTGGGGGAGGCAGCAGTAATGCGGCTATCTTTTTGTTGTGGCTTCATGAACAGGCAGGGGATCGGGGCCTGGACCAGGCAGCCCTGGAAAGTATTGCTGTATCTTTGGGTGCTGATGTGCCTTTTTTTTTAAAAAATATTCCAGCCTGGGTGACCGGTATTGGGGAACAGGTTGCACCTGTGGCATGTAACTACAATGAGTATGTTATTCTTGTGATTTGTGCCCCTATCGCCATAAATACTGCCTGGGCCTATGGGCAGTGGGATCAAAGATACAAAGAAGCATTGCTGCAAAGAAAGGGGTTGACACATCATGATAGGACGACTAAAAGTTTTTGCTTCACGAAACTGCCTGTCTTGTGGAATTGTTTTGAAGAGATAATTTTTGCAGAATTTCCTCTTCTTGGACAGATCAAAGACAACGTGTTGGCACACCATGCTGACGCATGCGGTATGAGTGGTTCTGGGCCGAGTCTGGTTGCTTTTTTCAGCAATGCTTTGCAAGCTGTTACCTGCGCCAGTAAGCTTCAGATCAGTGGGTGTGCTTGTTTTGTCATGCAAAACGGTCAGCCAATTCCTATTGAAGAATAAGGCTTTGAGCTGGGCATGCATTGCTATGCAGTCCGAATTCGTTAATTTTCTGTGTATGCAAATCGCATTTTATATCTTTTTGGGGCGTAGCCAAGTCGGCAAGGCAACGGGTTTTGGTTCCGTCATTCGGAGGTTCGAGTCCTCCCGCCCCAGCCACTTTATTTTCTGAGGTTGCTATATGCCCCGCGTGGGAGAATTAAAAATTGTCACTGGAACTGCCAACCCAGATCTGGCACTAAAAATCTGTGACCATCTGGGATGTAAGCTTACGCCTTCTATGGTTGACACCTTTAGTGATGGTGAAATCAGGGTGGAAATGAGCGGAAATGTCCGTGGTGATGATGTTTACGTGGTTCAGCCTACCTGTGCTCCGGTCAATCACAATTTAATGGAATTATGCCTCATGCTGGATGCCTTGAAACGGGCTAGTGCGGGGCGAGTGACTGCTGTGGTGCCATATTTTGGCTATGCCCGGCAAGATCGTAAGGTTGTGCCGCGAGTTCCTATTAGTGCAAAAATGGTAGCAGACTTTATTACTGTTGCTGGTGTAGATCGGGTACTGACCATTGATCTGCATTCTGGGCAAATCCAAGGCTTTTTTAATAAGCCAGTTGACAATCTCTATGCTGCCCAAGTGCTTTTGGACTATATCCGCCAGTTAGGTGATGATTTTATTGTTGTTTCACCTGACGCCGGAGGGACTGAACGAGCCAGGGCCTATGCCAAAAGACTTGGAGCAGGTTTGGCCATTGTGGATAAACGACGTGAAGGGCCCAATAAAGCCCATGCTGTGCAACTTATTGGCGATGTCAAAAATAAAATAGCGGTGGTGCTCGATGATATGATTGATACTGGAGGCACCATGACCGAAGCAGGTAATCTTTTGGCCGAGCATGGAGCAAAAGATGTCGTTGCTTGCGCCACACACCCTGTTCTCTCCGGCCCTGCTGTTGACCGTTTAATGAGTTCCTCTTTTTCTCAAGTTATTGTTACAGACACCATTCCTTTGAGTCCCAAGGCCGCAGCTTGTGAAAAGTTCAAGGTAATTTCTGTGGGCAGTCTCATTGCCAAAGCCATTCATAATATTCATTCAGAATCTTCCGTCAGTGTGCTCTTTAGCTAAAACGATGGAAGTTTTTCTAGCAGATATATAAAGGAGCAAACCATGTCTGAAGTTGCAAGTTTACAATTAGCGCAGCGCAAGGAGCTCGGCAAAGGTCCCAGTTCTCGTATGCGTACTCAAGGTCTGGTTCCCGGAGTGTATTATAATGCTCAGGGTGAAAATATTTCATTTGCTGTGGCCAACGTTGCTTTGGGTAAGGCCTTTGAAAAGGTGCGTTACTCAAAGATGATTGAGTTACACATTGATGTGGATGGAAAAATTGAAAAACGCAATGCCCTGTTTAAGAGTCTTGTTGCCCATCCTGTTAAGCGTCGTTATGAGCACGTGGATTTTGTGGGGATTGAATTGGACAAAGAAGTTCAGGTAGCCATCCCTCTTCGGGTTACAGGACGTTCCAAAGGCGTGGTTCTTGGTGGTAAGCTTGAGACCTACAAAGAGGAGATCCTGGTGCGTTGCCTCCCAACCGCTATTCCAGATGCCATTACTTTTGACATCACCAATTTAAATATTGGGGATAAGGTTTTTGTTGATGATTTGCAGATGCCAGCGGATGTCAAGGCTGTTTTTGATCGCAATTATCTTGTTCTATCTATCTTGGCTGGTCGCGCCAAGACTGAAGAGGAAGAGCAAGAAAACAACAATGACAATTAGTCCTTATAAAGCAGGCCCTATGCCCAGGGTCTGCTTTTTTGGTTATTTCTTTTTTTATTAGTTTGCTATGGGTGTAGGTGGTCTGATTGTTGGATTGGGAAATCCAGGTATCCGTTACGCCCGAACTCGCCATAATTTTGGGTTTTTGCTTGTCGATTTGTTTATTCATTATGCCCAAAATCAGCCTGACTGGTCATGTTCTAGCCGAAATTTCAAAGGAAATGCTGAGCTCTGGGAAGTGCAAGATCCTTGTAATAAACATAGTTGGTTGGTGACCAAGCCCCTGACCTTTATGAATTTGAGTGGTCAAGTTGTGGGAGAGCTTTGCCGAAAGAATGCTTTAGGGCCAGAGCAGGTTATTATTCTCCACGATGAACTTGACTTATCTTTGGGTACCATTCGTTTTAAATTTTCTGGGGGACTCGCTGGACATAATGGCTTGAAGTCCGTGGCCGCACATTTGGGGACCAGAGATTTTGTACGGTTGAGGCTAGGTATTGGACGTCCTGTGGCCGGTTTTGATATGTCTGGATACGTCTTACAGTCCTTTCATCCCGAAGAAAGGGACAAAGTACATCTTGCTTTGGCAGCAGCTTTAGAAGCACTGCTGGACTATTGTTGTTTAGGCCTAGAATCTGCCATGGCCAAGGCGCATACAAAATAGTCAGACCTTACCTTTTAAGTGTTAGTGGACTACAAGTAAATTTTAGTCTATAGTTCTATTTCTATGCTGATCAATTTCGTTTATTTGGAGGCCGCTTGTGTTTTCAGTTGGTGAACTTGTCGTCTATCCTGCTCAGGGAGTCGGTAAGGTCGAGCGGATTGAGACCCAGGAGATTGGTGGCGTCGCAACGGAATTGTTCATTGTCCGTATCTTGAGCAACAACGTGACGTTACTTGTCCCAGTCAAAAATGCCGAAAACGTTGGACTTCGTGGTGTATACTCTCCAACCGAGGCTAAAGGGATCCTGTCTTATCTTGAAGATCGCTCAGACTTTGCTGGCTATACCGGGCAAAACTGGAATCGACGCTATCGGGAATATTCCGAGAGACTAAAAAGTAATAATTTGCACGATGTTGCTTATGTGCTGAAAGAATTGATTCTTATCGGTAAAGATAAGGAATTGTCCTTTGGTGAGCGACGTCTTTTGGAACAGGCCATGGGGCTGATTACCCTTGAGCTTTCCTTTGCCTTGCAGCAAGATCAAGATGCTATAAAAATAGCTATTGAAGATCTGTTTGCAGATATTTTGCACAAAGATAATGACGATGGCGAATAGGGGAGGATAGTCTCCCCTTGCTTTTTTAACCTTGCTCCAATAAAGACCAGCATCTCTCAATCTGTGGTCGCATTTGAGCATAAACTCCAATATTCCAAAAAAATCTCAACGAGACTTTCCAAGTATATCTTCATCTTTGTTACATTTTGTAGCCATGCCAAGGCCTGCGATATGTCATAAGGGCTGCGCTATGCTTTTTTAGGATTATGGTCATTTATGTATGAGGAAAAATTATGAATCTGTCTGAGTTGAAAACCAAATCCATGTCAGAGCTCATGGATATTGCCAGTGAATACCAGATCGAAAATTTAAGTGGTCTGCGCAAACAGGAGCTCATTTTTGCTTTGCTTCAAGGGTGTGCCTCAAAAAATGGGTCTATTTTTGGTGAAGGAGTATTGGAAATTTTACCCGATGGTTTTGGTTTCCTTCGTTCTCCCATGTACAGCTACATGCCAGGGCCTGATGATATTTATGTGTCACCCTCACAAATCAGGCGTTTTAGTTTGCGCACTGGAGACGTTATTTCCGGACAGATTCGGCCTCCCAAAGAAGGGGAGCGATATTTTGCCTTGCTCAAAGTCAAGGAAATTTGTTTTCGTACCCCAGAAGAGGCCAAAAAAATTGTCCTTTTTGACAACCTGACCCCCATTTATCCTGATGCTCAGTATTGTTTGGAAAATGGTGACAAGAATTATTCTGCCCGGATTATGGATCTTATGACCCCCATTGGCAAAGGACAACGAGGTCTTATAGTTGCACCACCGCGGACGGGTAAAACCATGCTCTTACAGACCATTGCCAACTCTATCAGTGTCAACCATCCTGACGCCTACCTTATTGTACTGCTTATTGATGAGCGGCCGGAAGAAGTAACAGACATGGAACGGACTGTGCGTGCTGAGGTCATTAGCTCGACCTTTGATGAGCCGCCCCAACGCCATGTCCAGGTGGCGGAAATGGTTTTGGAAAAAGCCAAACGCCTGGTAGAACGTAAGGTTGATGTGGTTATTTTGCTTGATTCCATTACCCGTTTGGGCCGGGCCTACAATGCCACTACCCCATCTTCTGGCCGAGTACTGTCTGGAGGTCTGGATGCCAATGCCTTGCAACGCCCCAAGCGTTTTTTTGGTGCTGCCAGGAATATTGAAGAAGGTGGGAGCCTGACCATTATTTCCACAGCCCTCATTGATACCGGATCGCGCATGGACGAAGTAATTTTTGAGGAATTCAAAGGAACGGGCAATGCTGATGTATATTTGGACCGCCACTTGTCTGATAAGCGCATCTTTCCAGCCATTGATCTCAATCGTTCAGGAACACGAAAGGAAGAACTGCTTCTTGATCCTGAGGTGCTCAACAAAGTCTGGATTTTGCGCCGAGTTATGGCGCCAATGAATTCTGTGGACAGTATGGATTTTCTCTTGGATAAAATGCGTGGGACTAAAAGCAACAAGGAATTTTTGGATATGATGAATTCCTAAGGGAACTATTGTGCTCCATAAGACTGTCTGCCCTGCTGATGACGAATACAAGCTTTGGCTGGAATTTCTTCAGCTTCGTGCTTCTCCGGAGCTTCTTGATAGGCTGGGTGATTTTTTAAGTGATTATCTTCAGTTTTCTGGTTTAAATACGTATGTTCTGGGACTTTCCGGGGGCCTGGACTCTTCATTTTTAGCCGCTCTTCTTTCTTCACGAAATATTCCTTTTCTTGGCTTTTGCCTCCCCATGGAGGGTACCCCCAGAGATGAGCTTGATCGGGCACGCCTAGTGGCCAAAGCTTATGCACCGCCCTTGCCTGCAACAGAAATTGGTCATGTTCACGATCTTTCCGATGTTTATCATTATTTTTTGCATACATTTGAGGGACTGTTTTCCTCTGCTTCAAGGGTGGCCCAAGGTAATATAAAGGCTAGAATTCGCATGATTTTTTTATATCATGTAGCGTATATGTACAAAGGATGTGTCCTGGGCACAGATCAATTAGATGAATTGTTGACAGGTTTTTGGACCTTGCACGGAGACGTGGGAGATGTCTCTCCTTTACAATTTATTCCTAAAACAGTGGAATATGATCTGGCCCGTCTTTTGTGTCAACGTTTACCAGACCCGAGCCCTCTCATGGCCACCATTACGGCTCTCCCCACTGATGGGTTGGGCATTAGTGCTTCGGACTTTGAACAATTGGGGGTAGGTTCCTATGCGCTGCTTGAGGAGATGTTTCGGCAGTATTTTTCATTACAGCTTAAGAAGCGATCACAAATTTTGAGTTCCGAGGAACACCAGATGCTGGAGGGCCTCAAGACTGAACGTCCCATTGCACTATTTTTACAAAGCGGGTTTAAACGGACTGGGCCGATACTTTTTGATCCACGAAGGATTACAGGACAGGCTCTATGACGAAGATGCGTTTTTTGGTTATATTGCTTTGCTGTGTCATGCTTATCCCCGGATTTGTGCAGGCAAGAATCGGGGAGTTTACTCTGCGTGATGAATTGGAGTTGGCGCGTAAATTTGATCTGATCATTGAAACTCGTTTTCCTGTGGTCCACGATCCCTATATTACGGGATATGTGCAAACTTTGGTGGACAGATTGGTCATGGCCATGCCTCCACAGCCTTTTCCCATTAAAGTTACTGTGGTGCGCCATGGAGCCTTGAATGCTTTTGCTACAGCTGGCGGACATATTGCTGTGTTTACGGGCTTGTTGTCCAATCTGGATTCTGAAGATGAATTAGCCAGTGTTATTGCCCATGAACTGGCCCATGTTTCGGAACGACATATTGCTCAAGCCATTGAAAAAAGTAAAATTTTGGGTGTTGGATCCCTTTTGGGGATTTTAGCTGGGGTTTTGCTTGGGACTCAAGGTGAAGGTGATGCAGCCAGTGCTCTTATGATTGGGACCATGGCTGGAACACGTGCCTTACAGCTACAGTATACCCGGGAAAACGAGGTGGAGGCGGATCAATATGGCCTTGATTTTCTCGTTGGTGCAGGCTTTGCTCCTTATGGTATGACTGGGGCTTTTGAAAAAATTCGTCGCTTGCAATGGCTGAGTGGTGGTGGTGATATTCCTTCGTACCTCAGTACTCATCCAGGCATGGATGATCGTTTGGGCTATATCCAGGACCGGATCAAAAGATTGCCCGAATCTGTGCGGCAACGCCAATCTGATAATGCTTTTTTTTTACGGGCTCAGATGCTGGTACGAGCCTGGTATGCTGATCCCAACACAGCCTTGGCACTTTTTGCTCCTAAGGCAGGAGATGATCAGCACCTGCTTTGTTTAAAAACATTGGGTCGAAGCATTGCTCATAGTCGGCTTAAACAAAAAGATTTGGCCCGAACCCAATTTAAGGCTGCTTTGTCGTGTTACCCGCGCGATGCTTTGTGGAAAAGGGAGTTTGGTCGCTTTGCTTTTGAATCAGGAACCCTGGAAGAGTCTGTTTTAGCTCTACAAGACGCCATAATGATGAACCCTGCTGACTTGTTTGCTTTGTTTTTTTATGCCCGAGCAGTGGCTGAACAAGGAGATTATACGGCCAGTATTGCTGCTATGGAGCGTGTGGCCAAGGCAGTACCGCGTGATCCGGAGGTTTTGGAAAACTTGGCACGTTATCAAGCCGCTACCAACAATCTTTTTGAAGCCTACCTAAATTATGCTCAAGCTTTTGCCTATCGCCGTCAATTTTCCAAATATGAGCTTCATCTCCAAAAAGCTGAAAAGCTGGCCAAATCAGATAAAGACAAAGAGCGCATAAAACAGGTTGCACAAGAAGTTAGCGAGTATCAGGAAATTTTGAAGAACTGATGGTTTTAACTTGAATTTCATTGTGTCACGGGCTAGCTCGTGATGCACATATATTACGAAATGGAGGAAATATGTTTTTTACAAGTCTTGCATACGCCATGGGCCAAGCCCCGGAAGCAGGAGCTCAGCCTGGTGGTCCTCTGATGACCTTTATGCCCCTTATTTTAATGTTTGTAATTTTTTATGTTTTACTGATCAGACCACAGCAGAAAAAACAAAAAGAACATAAGCAAATGCTGGACAACCTGACCAGGGGAGACCGGATTGTTACTACTGGTGGGCTGCATGGGCGTATTGTTGAGGTCAAGGACAACGTGCTTGTTGTGGATGTAGGTAATAATATACAGGTTGAGATTGGGCGTGGATTTATTGCTGCCCTGATCAATCCTGATACTGCTGGAAAGACAGCAGAGAAGAAAAAGTAGCCTTTTGTCACAAAATGAGATAACTATACCTGCTTCTTTTTTGAAGATAGAGGCAGGTTTTTTGCGTTGTCCACGTTTTAAACAGTTCCTTATATTTACCGTTGCCTCCAAAGGCCAGATACAACGTGGCATCAAAATGTTTGTGTACTTGTAAATGAGAATTGAAATAAGGATACGATAATGGGTAGTTTGCGTTGGAGAACAATTCTTGTCACCGCAGTTGTGTTGTGGGCTCTGGTTTATGTTTTGCCCTCTATCCCAACTATTCGAAATTCTTCCTTGGGTGCGTTGTTACCTTCAGATCAAGTTAGCTTGGGACTGGACTTAAAGGGTGGTATTCACCTGACTTTGGGAGTTGATCTGGATGTGGCCCTGGGTAATGCCATTACCAGTTTAGGCCAGGATTTACGTGCTGAAGCCAGGGAAGCAAAGGTTATGGTACTCAGGCCACGACTTTTGGGTACCACCCAGCTGGAGATAACTTTACTTCAGAAAGAGCAACAGCAAGGGTTGAATGACCTGCTCAAAAAACGTTTCTCCACCATGGATGTGACCACTCGGGAAGAGTTGGACAACGGGCAAATGCGCTATGTGCTTACAGCCACGTCGGATTATCAAAAATATATTGAAAATTTGACCATGGATCAGGCTTTGCGCACCATTCGTAATCGCATTGATCAGTTTGGTGTGGCAGAACCAGATATCCGTAAACAGCAAGGAAACCGACTTATTGTCCAATTGCCAGGCCTAGATGATCCCAAACGGGCCATCAATATTATTGGGCAAACTGCCCATCTTGAATTTAAGCTGGTGGATGAACTGGCTGATGTTCAGGCCGCTGTAGCTGGCAATGTACCCCTGGAGAGTGAGCTGGTCTTTATGTATGTCAAGGGAGCTGATGCCGACGCTACAGGAACGCCCATTGTCCTTAAGGCCGAAGCAGTGCTTACTGGTGAGTATATTACAGACGCCAATGTACAATTTGATTCTTTTGGCCAAGCCTATGTGGGTATGAATTTTAATGCTCGGGGGGCCAAGATTTTTGAAGATGTCACTGGTAGCAATATTAAAAAACGCCTGGCCATTGTTCTTGACGGTAAAGTGCATTCTGCTCCTGTGATTCAGGACCGTATTGCTGGTGGCCGAGCCTCCATTACCGGGCAGTTTACCACAGAAGAGGCCCATGACTTGGCTGTAGTGCTTAGAGCTGGTTCACTCCCAGCGCCGGTGACAGTTCTTGAAGAACGCACAGTTGGCCCATCTTTGGGTCAAGAATCCATAGACAAGGGTTTCTTGGCCGCCCTTATTGGTGGCGTATTGGTGCTGCTGTTTACTTCCATTTATTATCGACGTGCGGGGCTTATTGCTTCCTTTGCCATTATTTTGGATATTACCTTGATCATGGCTGGGCTGGCTGCTTTTGGGGCTACCCTGACCTTACCAGGTATTGCTGGTATTATTTTAACCATCGGTATGGCTGTGGATGCCAATGTACTTATTTATGAACGTATTCGAGAAGAACTTTGGTCTGGTGAATCCGTAAGCACTGCCATTCAAAATGGCTTTCAGCGTGCCACAGTTACTATCATTGACTCCAACCTGACCACGGTCATAGCTGCTGTTATTCTTTATCAGTTTGGTACCGGGCCTATTCGGGGTTTTGCAGTCACTTTGACCCTGGGAATTATTGCTTCCATGTTCACTGCGATCTTTGTCTCGCGTATCTTTTTTGATGCCTGGCTTGCGCGACGACAACCTGGAACCCAATTGAGTATTTAAGGAGCTGACCATGTCCTTTGAGATTATCAAACGCGATACAAATTTTGATTTTTTTGGTGCACGCAAATACGCCTATGCTGTTTCGGCAGTATTGTTGCTGATCTGCATAGCTTCTTTGCTTATAAAAGGAGGTCCGCAATACGGTATTGATTTTAGTGGCGGCATTAATGTGCAGGTTAAGTTTTCTGAAGTGACCCCCTTGGATAAGATTCGTACTGCACTAGACGCTCCTTCCTTGGCTGGAGTTATTGTGCAAGACTTTGGTGATGCGGCCAAGAGTGAGGTTTTACTCCGTATCCCGTATAAGGATCAGCCGTCCGCTGAAATTCGGGACGCAGTCAATCAGGGCTTGAGTCAGAATTTTACCGATCAGACCTACGAAATCCAGCGTTTAGAAATAGTGGGGCCCAAAGTAGGTGCTGATTTGCGTGAGAAAGCCCTGCAAGCTATTTTTTACGCGGTACTCCTCATGGCCACCTATATTTCTGGTCGTTTTGAGCAAAAATGGATGGTGGCAGGCCTCATGGCTGCCGGACTAGCCAGTGTGGTGTATGTGTTAGAGCTTTTTAATGCATCCATGAGTCTTTCTGTTGTTGTGGCGACTATTGCAACCTTGGTTTTATGCGTAGTCTTGCGTTTAAAGTATGCTTTGGGGGCCATTGTGGGCTTGCTGCATGATGTCATGTTTCCTCTGGGGCTTTTTTCACTCTTGAATAAAGATGTGGATCTGACCATTATTGCCGCACTTCTAACTATTGTTGGCTATTCTCTGAATGACAGTATTATTATTTTTGACCGTATTCGGGAAAATCTGAAAGGAAAAACCTCCGTGGATTTTGAGAAGGTTATTAATACTTCCATCAACCAAACCCTAACCCGTACCGTAATCACTTCAGGGACAACCATACTTGCTGTTCTTGCCCTGTATCTTTTTGGTGGAAGCGTCATTCATGATTTTGCTCTGGTTATGCTGGTAGGAATTATCGCTGGAACCTACTCTTCCATCTTTGTTGCGACTCCTGTGCTGGCACTTTTCAAACCAAAAATTGAAGGTGACCAAAAGGCAGCTGCCGCAGCTGTTGCTTGATGGCCATACGTTTGACCTGTACATAAATAAGGCCGCCAAATCTAAAAGATTTGGCGGCCTTATTTATTATGTGAATCACCAGGTCCTGCCTGGGGGCCAGGCTCGTTATTCTTGATTTTGGTCCAGTGGGTAGGCAACCAACATGGTTTTCTTTTTGGTGGTTCCGGCCATACCTGTATGGGTATTGATGTTGACCACCAGGTCCAGCACGCCATCATTATCCAAATCTATTAAAGCATAGTCTACTACAGTACCTTTGATCCTTGCCGTTTTCCACTGCAAGCTCATTCCTACGCCATCCCAATACAAGCTATGAATTTCTCCCTGGGGATAGTCGCGGTATCTGGAGAAAAACTGAGAAGCCACAGAAATATTTCTACTAATGATCAGTTCATAGCGTCCATCTTTATCCAGATCCGAGGGAATACCGCGCAAGGGGATAAAAACTCTTTCCTGAGGGGCTTTCCCAGCATCAGGTGCTTTAAGGCCCAGGGCTGCGGTATGGAAGTCAATGCCCAGGTTGGACCCAGCATAGGTTTCCTCTGTAGTGCTTAAGAGTCCGCCATCAGAGCTATAGACCCGTAAATGATCGTAATCATCAATCATTATGATCTGATAGTCATTTTCATGAGGCATAAAAGTGATATTAAACACATTGCCGCCCAAGGGAACGCTGACAGATGGCCCAAGCACATATTTACCATCCTGTTTGACCATGTGATGAATTTTGCTGGTCAGGTATTTGACTCTTCCAACGCCTTGACCCACCAAAGTGGGCATATAGGCTGGAGGCATATTCAGGATACCCAAAAAATAAGGGACATGGTCGGTCTTGATGGAAAAGTTGTTTCCATCAAATTCAACAACAAGAGAGCTTGGGTCTTTATCTACAGCTGCGGCAATAACCAGTTCGTTTCGACCGTTACGGTTTAAGTCAGCCGCATTAAGACGGAGGTAGTTACGATTTCGAGGTAATTGTAGTTCAGTAATTTTTTGGAGTTGTCGGTCAACAACGCGGTAGGCCATAAGAGTATTTTCAGTTAAGAGAAAAACTTCATTTTGCCCATCCCCGTCGCCATCGCAAACAACCATACCTCGTGAAGCAAAAGGAAAAGTTTGGCTGCGCCAGCGGCCCAAAGAAGTATCCGTATCCTGATATTTTAATGACGGATTGGCATAGGCTACTCCAGCCTGGCTCTCATTGACAATCATGGCCTCGTTCATGGGCTGGATAACTTTTTGCGGTTGCGTTGGGGAGGCTTGCTCGAATCGACCAAAAACCTGGGCATTAATGGCTGTTGCAGCTGTTTCCAAAGAAGGAATGACCTGGCTTAAGGTGGTTTGGGTTGGTCGAGGCTGATTGTTGCCTTGCGGATCGACAACATTAATATCCAGACTGCACTCCTGCCCCATGACCGTGAGCATCCCCCACACAAGGTAGTCCACACCTAAAGAAGCACGCAGACTGCTGGCCTGTGTTGCATCTGTGGGCAAGGTAGTCACTGCCTTGGCAATGGAAGCTGAATCCAGGGGGATAAAATTTTCTGGCCAAGTAAGACGTGTTGTTAACATGCTTTGGATTCCCTGCCCAAGATATTGGTATTCACTTGGACCATGAATGGCAAAAGGGAGAACAGCAAAGGTTTGGCTGGCACTGGCCAGGGCTGGCAAGGTGCAAAGCATGAGAGTGGTTAGGGTCATGAGAAGTCTCTTGAACATTGTCTCCTCCGAGAATACAATTTGTAAATGTGACCAGAACGTATGCGCAACCACGGCATGGACGGTCAGACTAAAAGATCAGATGATTACGCTCGCGAAGTATTTCTTCATGGTAAGGAATGCACTCAATGTCAACAGCTTGGCTCAATATGAGATGGGTCTGGTCCTGTATGGTTTTGGATTTTCAAGGTATTAGAGTTCTTTTTTCCATTTTTTATCCAATTTTGTATGTAGGCAGGTGTACTATGAAATCAGCTTTTTCCAAGAAGCCCCATGAAGTATCCCGAATGTCCCGGCGAGATTTGCTGTTTGGAATGGCCAGGCGTTTACGTGAAAATCCAGAAGAAAAACCCATATCTGGCCTTGGTGCAGACATTGTGGCTGCTGATGAGGCTTATGCAAGGAAAGAGTACATTCAGGCCAAAGAGCTTTACAAGGATGTACTTAAAACAAATCGTACCCATAAGGAGGCCCGCATTCACCTCGGCCTATGCCATTATCATTTGGGAGAGTATGTACAGGCTAAGGATGCGTTGCTTATGGTCTATAAGCAATACCCCGATGAATACCTGGCGTGTTTATATTTGGGGTTGGCTTACGCACGTAGAGAACGTTTGGATAAGTGCATGGAAGTTTGGGCAAAATTTGTAGATCCGAACCATGTGGACGTCATGCGTGAGCTTAATGTCCAGCGTGCTCTTTATGAGACAGGAGAAACCCTGACCGGTGAGGCAGTATCTCTGGCCGTGGAAGAGGCATTGCGTAAAGCATACTCATCCTGAATCTGTTGCCTACAAGGTGTTACTAGCCAAGGTTATATGGCTAGAGAAACTTCTTAAACACTTCCGCAAGACTTTGGGCTGTTAAGGGTTTGTCCATGATTTCGTTGACTCCAGCTTGAAGCGCTGCCTGGTTGTCATTCACTTCATGTTACGTTGTGATCATGACCCCAGGCAATGGTTCCTTGGTATATTTATGTTTTTTGGTCCTGCTTATTCTCCAAAGCAGGTACAAGAACTGTGAGGAGATTTTCTAACATACTTGCTGATTGCTGGGCTTGATCCAAGATGGCTTCATGGGAAGTGGGGGCCATGCAGTCAGGCAGATTTTTATTGGTCAGGCAGGAAAGGCCTAAAGTTTTTATACCCATATGGTGTGCAATGATGGCCTCGGGCACTGTGGACATGCCAATGGCATGAGCACCCAAGGTACGATACATGCGTGTTTCAGCTGGAGTTTCCAAACTTGGCCCAGCCACAGCCACATAAACACCTTGTTCCAGGCGAAGACCCAAGGACATCGCAGAGCGTAGGGCTAAGCTGCGCAAGTGGGGACAATAGACCTGACTCATATCTGGAAAGCGTGGTCCCCATTCATCAACATTGCGACCAGTTAAAGGGTTGTGTCCGGTCATATTGATATGATCGGTGATAAGCATCAGGCCACCGGTTTGGAACAGAGGATCTAAAGCTCCAGCTGCATTGGTCAAAATAAGATGTTTTATGTCCAGCAGGCCAAGGCAACGGATGGGAAGGGTTACTTCAGCAGCACTGTAGCCTTCATAGAGATGAAAACGCCCGGACAAGATGAGAACTGGCGTGTCTCCAATTTGAGCAACCAGCAAAGCACCGGCATGGCCTTGCACTGTGGACACTGGAAAATGAGGAATTTGAGCATAGGCGATTCGCTGGGAAATTTTTTCAGACATAAGCCAGCTTCCCAGACCACTACCAAGGACCAGGGCTGTATCTGGGATTGTTTCAATGTTGTTTTTAAGCCACTGAGTTGCTTGAGTTGCTCTTTGATAGATATTGTCCATAATTCCCCATTTTTTTGAGGTTTTTACGTACTGTCTGGACAGTGAACTATGCCTTGAGATAGAAAGATGATTCCTGACATAAGGCAAGGGCCACAAGTTTTTTGAAAGATCTGGATAAAGGAACTTTTTCAGGTCGGCAACTCATGATCCCAGCATACATACCCAGGGTCGTCCAGCACAAGGGCAAAGCCAAGACTTGCTCCTTTATAATTATGGATATAAGCGGTGGCGTCTTTGGAGCTATATTTTGCTAAAGTATTTTGCCATGACAGACAATAGGAATAATCCAGAGTCTATTTTGAAAGAAAAAAGCAATGAGAGATTTTTTTGAGAATTGTTAGCACATGAAAACTACAAATGAACTAAAAAAACACAAAGTGTTAATTGCCAATCGCGGTGAGATTGCCATTCGTATTATGGAGGCTTGTTGCAAGCTGGGCCTGAAATTTGTTGCTCTTTTTACCGCCCCTGATCAGCATAGCGAACATTGTGTCATGGCTCAAAAATTGGGGGGTGATGAGTCCCTCTACCGAGTCAGCTCGTATTTGGATGCCAATGAAATTTTTGCTGTGGCTGATCATGCCAAAGCCACAGCCATTCATCCGGGGTATGGATTTTTTGCCGAGGACTATCGTTTTGCCCGCCGAGTAGCTCAAAGAGAGAGAAAACTGATTTTTATCGGACCGTCATGGCAGGTAATTCGTGAATTGGGAGATAAGATCAACACCAAGCGCTTGGCTCGTAAGCTGGGTGTACCGACTGTGCCCGGCTCGGACAAGCCTGTGACGGATGATTTGGAAGCAGAAAATATTGCCAAATCCCTTTTTGATTTTCAAAAAGAGCAAGGGGTGGGTAATCCCGTTATTCTGGTCAAGGCTTCAGCTGGTGGCGGAGGAATGGGTATTGAAGAAGTAACCGACCTGGATAAGTTTCGCAGTGTTTTACGGCGGATTAAAAATTATTCCAAACGCCAATTTCGTGATGAAAGTGTACTTATAGAGCAGCGAATTTTTGATTTTAATCATTTAGAAGTACAAGTGTTGGCAGATCGTACCGGTATGTCACCGGTACATTTTGGCACACGTAATTGTTCGGTTCAGTCTTTGGGACGCCAAAAGCGCATTGAAGTTGCTCCTGGCTTTGATCCTACTTCCACGCGTTATGCTTTTGATGCCCAAAAAGTATTGGAAGATATTACTGAATATTCTTTGCGCATGGCCAAGGAAGCTGGCTATGACAATATCGGTACCTGGGAATGGATAGTGAGTCCAACAGGTCAGCCCTTTCTCATGGAAGTAAATACCAGGATTCAGGTGGAAAACGGTGTATCTGCACGTATTGCATCCATTAAGGGGCAAAAAGGCGTGGATCTTATTGCTGAGCAAATCCGGGTTGGGTTAGGTGCTGCCCTGGGCTACGCCCAGGAAGATATTTGTTTAGAGGGCGTGGGTATTGAGTATCGAATTATTGCTGAAGATCCAGATAATAAATTTATCCCTTGGGTTGGTCGGATTACTTCCTTTGATTGGCCAGATTTTCCTTGGCTCACCATGCACACACAGGTGCCTCGGGATCGGGAATATGAAATACCCACAGATTTTGACCCCAACCTGGCTTTAGCCATTGTTTGGGGACAGACTTTGGAGGAGGCCAGGATCAGGGGAAAAGAATTTTTACACGCACTAACCCTGTGTGGAGAAAATGCTTCGGGAGAAGCATTAAAATCCAATATTTCTTTTTTAGAGCGCAAATCCGATACTGTTTTGGTATTTTAGTATTGCTTTGATGTCTTGGGACAAAAGTGCTTAAAATATTGATTAAGCACTCAATGAATATGTGCTTTGCGATAATTTAATAATGAACAAGTAGTAATATTTATGGATATAGAAAAACGTACTCAAGAACTTCGTGACCGTCTGAAATATGTTCAAGATATTTTTGGTCCGGATGAAAATTCCAATGTCTCCATGCTCGATGCCAAGCTGAATGAATTTATTCTTCGTGAACCCAGTTTAACAAAGCAAGAAGTCATCCGACAATTGGAAACTCTCGAAGAATTGTTCCGGTTTTTGGAAAAAAAGTTGGAGCGTGAACTGACCCCTATGAACAAGGTGCGCATAGTTCGTCATCCACAGCGGATTTGTCTGAAGGATATCCTGGAGAATGTATATGATAATTACACGGAAATAGGAGGTCAGGACGACTATAGTATTGACCCCAGCATGCTCATTGCCAGAGCATATGTGACGCGCAAGCGTGGCAAGAAAGTCCATAACCAGCCAGTCATGGTCATTGGCCAGGAAAAGGGACATGGCCAGGAATTCCGTAATGGTGGCTCAGTAAAACCTTGGGGCAATGCCAAGGCTTTACACTACATGAAGGTCGCTGAAACCGAAAATATTCCCATTCATACTTATATTTTTACTCCTGGCTCGTACCCCATTGAAGATTATCCAGGAGCAGCCCAACAAATTGCTAAAAATCTTTATGAAATGGCAGGACTGAAAGTGCCCATTGTGGCAGTTATTTCTGAGGGGGGATCAGGAGGCGCTGAGGCCATTGGCTTGGCGGATACGCGAATAATGATGTCCCATGGCTATTATTCAGTGATTTCCCCTGAGGGTGCTGCGGCCATTGAAGGGCGTTTACGTGGCGGGCAACGGGCTGACCTTAAGCTTATAGAACGTTGTGCTGATCAGCTTAAAATGACTGCTGATGATAACAAAGCCATGGGCTATATAGATTGGAAGATTCATGAGCCAGAACTGGGAGCCCGTCCGGAGCACTATGATTTTTTTCGTAAACTCCGCAAGGCAGTCATTGCTTCTACTGATGAGATTGTTTTAAATGTCAGCGGGATGCGCATGTTACGTTCCTTTGCCTTAAAGCGACACAAGGGGGCAAATGTGTATGTTCGTTGGACGTTGAGTACGCGAGCCAAAGAACGTTTGCTCTGGGTGCGTTACCTGAAGTTTCGACGCATGGCCCAGGGAGCCTATCTGGATAAGCGTCATTGGTTCAGCCGGGGAAGTGAGGCTTTAGGTGAAGTGTGTTCTTCCCTTTATTCTTATTTTCGCTATGATCTTTTGGGCCGGCAACGAAAAAAGGTGAGCGAGCTTGCTGAAGACGTACATGCAGAAATTCAGGTAGTTATGGGCAGATCCGCCAGGTATTGGGGCAAGGTGTTATCCAAGCTCTTCTTTAAAAAAGATAAAAAAGAAGTGGATAAAGAGGAACTGACCACTTTGACTCCCTGGAATGGCTCGGATCAAAATCTAGGACAATGGCAATATATCAGCCCACAAGCCAAGGAGGACCAATCCATAACCTGCCCCAATGCTGGGGTACATGGGTGTTTGGATCAGTGGGCCCCGGATCTTTTTGGTGAATGGGCAGGGGTATGTAGTTTTTGTGGGCATCATTTTCCCATGGAATACCAGTGGTATATTCATAATATTTTTGATCCAGGGTCTGTGCGGGAAATTTTTTCGGAAATTGAATCCATTAACCCACTACAATTTGATGGCTTTGACCTGAAACTGGATGAGGCCAAACGCAGGACAGGCCACAAGTGTGGGTGCATGACTTTTGAGGCGCGCATTGAAGGTACCACGGTTATGGTAGCCATGTTTATGGCTGCTTTTCGTGGTGGGAGCGTGGGAGCTGCTGAAGGGGAAAAGTTTATTCGGGCCATGGAGCGGGCTCGAAAAAAACAATTGCCTTTTCTTTCTTATGTGCATGGTACAGCAGGAATTCGCATCCAAGAAGGAGTGAATGGAGTGATCCAAATGCCGCGTTGCACCATGGCGGTGCGACGTTATAGTGAGGCAGGAGGACTTTATCTGGTGCTTTATGATACCAATTCCTATGCTGGGCCTGTGGCCAGTTTTTTGGGTTGTTCACCATACCAATTCGCAGTGCGTTCAGCTAATGTAGGCTTTGCTGGGCCTGGGGTCATCAAAGAAACAACAGGGCTGGACATCCCACCCAACTATCACAATGCATTCCAGGCATTATCGCGGGGACATATTCAAGGTATTTGGGATCGCCGAGAAATCCGGCATAACTTGGTTCAATCTCTGCAAACCATGGGTGGCCGCAACCTCTATTATCGCTAGGAGCAAGTGTGGTTGATGTAAAAACGTTATTGCAGGAGTTGCGCGAAGAGCCTTATGAAAAAATTGTCATCCGCGCGCCTCACGCTGGAACAGTGGAGTTTGTCAGTAGTACTCCCGGAACCCGAGTCGTGGGTCCCAGTGGGACCTGGAAGGAAAAACCAGGTACTCTTTTAATACGTCTGGAACGTGAGAAGAATAAAAAGCCTATTTATGCGCCTCAAAAAGGTGAGATCATGGCTTTGGCTGATCTCAAACCTGGAGAATTTGTCCAGGCTGGCCAGGAACTGATGACAATTCGTCATTATTTAACCCGAGAGGAAGTCATAGGTCGTATTTTACGACAGTCTTTATTCCTGTTTTTGGCCCCAGAAAAGGGAAGGTATTATTTTATTCCTGATGTGGATATCAAAATTAAGACCAAAGGTAGCCAAAGTGTGGCTGTGGAAGAAGGGTTGGAGCTTTTTATTCTATCACGCATGAAACGAGAGACAGCCATTCGCTATACAGGACCCTCAGGTATTATTTATGCTATTTATTTTGATACCAATGACTCTGTGGAACGGGAAAGTCCTCTTATTGGGGTATGTCCAGAAGATCAGTTGGGACAAATTCAAGAGGTTGTCAGCCGTGTGCAAAGTGATTGGGAGGAGCAGGACTGATGGGCAGGGTTTTACAAATTCGAGTCATGGCCTATACCTACTCAGAAGAGGAGGTCCGCAAGGCCTGGCCAGTTCTCTGGGCTTGGGCCTTTGAAGAAACCAGGCCCGGGTTTCCTCATGATATGCGGGGGGTATTGGAACTTGTCAGGGCCCTTGATGACCTGTATCAATTTGGAGATATTCCCAAGTCGTTGCATACTGTTTTGAAAACATTTCTTCCCGGAGTTTTGAAGGGAGTTCAAGATTTGCAGCAATCCTTGGCTGATTGGGATTCCCAGTCAGCCAACCAGGCGTCGGATTATATTGAGGACGCCTTACATGAATTAAACAAACAGGCATCATATCCTGATTAAGGAGGCACTATGGCAGGAAGTCTGAACAAGGTACTTTTGATTGGTCGGTTGGGACAAGATCCAGAGATGCGCTATGTTCCCTCCGGACAGCCTGTAGCCAATTTCTCCATTGCCACGGATGAGTCATACACAAGTAAAGATGGGCAAAGAGTTGAGCGCACTGAATGGCACCGCATTGTGGTGTGGGGTAAACAGGCAGAATTTTGTGGTAATTATCTGTCCAAAGGACGCTTGGTGTATATTGAAGGCAGACTGGAGACCCGTAAATGGCAGGGAAAAGATGGTATTGACAGATATAGCACTGAAATTAAAGCTGACCGCGTGCTGGGATTAGATTCTCGCGCTGATGGCAGCAGTAGTTATACCGCAGCACCTACTCGGAGCCAAGAGCCCAGTCAGGAGTCTTTTTCCACACAAGATTTAGGGCCTGCTTTTCCATCGGAAACTACCCCCCTGGATGATGCTCCTTTTTAAAGAAAAAATGTATAATATTATGTATGGCTGCCCGGTTCAAGTGTAACCGGGCAATTTTTTTGTAAAAACTACGTATAGTTTTTACATTGTATGATATAAATCAATGTCTATTATAAATTTTTCTGCGTAATGAAAATCATGCACATGTAGGAACCATGCACAGTACTAAAAAACAGGATATTGTTTTAGGATACACTTTGGCCTTGTTGGCGACCATGCTTTGGGCAGGCAATTTTGTTGTGGCCCGGGCCATTGCTGAGGCCATTCCCCCTTGGCAGTGTAATTTTTGGCGATGGGTTGTAGCTCTTGTTGTGCTCATGCCCTTTGCCTGGAAACCTGTACAGCAAGATTGGGTACTTTTGCGGCGTCATTGGCGTTATCTTTTGATTATGGGCATTGTTGGTGTGACCCTGTTAAATACCTTAATTTATAAAGCAGGCCAAACTACTGAGAGTCTGAATATGGCTTTAATGGTGCCAGCAGCTCCAGTCGTTATTTTGCTCCTTTCGCGGGTGCTGTACAAAGAGATGATCACCCGTGCTCGATTAGCGGGATTGGTTGTCGTTTTAGTGGGTATGCTGGTTTTGGTCAGCCGTGGTGATTGGCAGCGCTTGGCAGCTTTACAGATTAATAGCGGTGATTTGTGGGCTTTGGGCGGAGTAATTTGTTTTGGAGTGTACTCCCTTTTTATTCGTCAGCGGCCAGCTGAGATTTCTTCTTTAAGTTTTAATATGGCCACTTTTTCTTTGGGAGTTGTGGTTTCTCTTCCTTTTACCATAGCTGAAGCCATTATTTTGCCATTGCCCACACTTTCAGCTCCTGTAGTTGTGGGCACCTTGTACACGGGCATTGGTTGTTCAGCCATGGCTTTTTGGCTTTGGACTTTGGCCATTGACCGCATCGGGCCAGTACAGGCAGGACTTGTCTATTATACCTTGCCAATTTTTACAGGCATAGCTTCAGTATTTATTTTGCAGGAGCACGTTGCCTGGGCTCAGATTGTTGGTGGTGGACTGATCATAGGGGGAATTTGCGCTGCAACCCTTATTCAGCCTCGGCACAATGATTTTTAAGAGGCTCCACGTTTGGAACAAACTACGTTATTTGGATAGAAATGGTTTTTTTACAGCATTTCTTCCATTTGGGTAAAAAAATCACTACGCGTAAAGAGCGGATGTTCTGATTCGAGTCGATCCAGATTGGCCAAAAAATCTTCCCATCCTGCAATTTCTTCAATTTTTTGATGATTACTGAAAATTTTAAATCGGGTTCCCAAGGGGCACTTGGTTAAATTGATCTCAAAATTTTGCCCTTGGCCGTAGATGGTCCAATATGCTGACCAGCTGCTCATATCCCCTTCAGTTTTTTTATACTTGTCAAAATAAGCTTCAAAGAGCTCCATAATTTTTTGATTATCCATAATTATCTCCTGTCATATGTTGCAAGTAGCCTTGATGTTAAGGCCCTTAAGCATATTTTTCATCCCATTCCTTGGCAAAATATTCGGGTCCAACAATGGAGTACCCCTGAAGGGTAAGCTTTTTGTGGATTTCTTCCAAATCATCGGTCTGAATTCGAAACACCAACAAGCGTTGCTGGGCTCTGTAAAATATGGAGGTGGACAAGATGTTTATGCCTAGCTCAAAGAAAAACTTACTGATTTCAGCCATGAGTCCCTTACGGTCTTCGGCTTGAATGGTGATGCGCTGTCCACCTAGATCCAGCCCCATCTCCTCAATGAGTACGGCCAACATGGACCTGTGGCTTATGTATCCTTTAAGAATATTTTTTTTATCCACAACCGCAAGACCTGCCAAATTAAGGTCATGCATAATTTTGGCTGCTTCTTCGATGTCTGTTTCTGGATGTACTATGGGCATATCTTTTCGTACCAGTTTTTGCACTGTCATTTTGGATAACAAGTAATTGAGTTCGTGTTTACTAAAAGTGGTTGCCCCAGAAGGAAGAGCGGCACGGATATCTTCCTTGGCGACATAGCCTTTTAGGAGACCATTTTCAACAACGAGCAAAATCCAGAGTTTATGCTCTTCCATCATCCGGTCAGCTTTAATAACCAAGGTGTCGGAAGTAATGGTAGGAACATGTTTGAGCATGGCTAGACCTACGTACATTTTGTTCTCCTTGAGTGGGGGATAAAAATTTGTCACCCCCAGTATAAAAGTATAGTTGTCCTTGTGCTGGTTGCACGTTTTTATTAGAGGTAAGTTATATCTCATGAAAATATATTACCCTTTCTTTTCACTTCCATGAGAAAGATAGCTCTTCTTATTCTTGGAGTATGCCTCCTGACAAGTATTTCCAGTCCTGGATTTTCAGAAAAACCCCTGCGTCTTTTTTTTGAAAAAAATATTTCCTCTTCAACTCACGTCAACCTTGAAGAACATGAGGTTCAGGCAGGTGAATGGCTCTATAAAATTTTAATCAACAAGGGTTATTCTCCGGCTGAAATTGATAGTTTGCTCCCTCATATTTTGGAGCACAATACGCATATTTCAGATATTAATTACCTTAAAGCTGGGCAAAAGCTTATATTGCCTCCAGATATTCCAGGTAAAAAGCATGTTACAACATCAATAACTCCTGCTTCTGAAACACTCACACCAAAGGCTGAACATATTTCCTATACCGTTCAGTCTGGAGATAGTTTAGGATCCATATTGTTACGCCATAATATGCCTGCAAGTATTGCTTTTGGACGTGGCTTTGATCTTTTTCAACAATTGAATCCAGATATAACCAATGTCAATGAGCTTAAAGCCGGGCAAGAGGTTTTGTTGCCTGTTATCGTACCCCCAACTTTGCCTTCAGCTCAGACTGCAACAGCTATTGAAACCTATAGTCATAACGCAAGCTTCACCGGAGCTTTAGATAGTCCGACACAACCTACTGGACAGGATCATTTGGAGCGGGATTCCATTTCTCAACGTATTGAAAGTTCCAATGCCACAGCGTGGAGTTTGACCCCTTTGACAGGTGTTGGAAATACAGCGGGCAATGAAAGTGAAGAGCTGAGAAAAACCATAGTACAAGATGGGCGGGAAAACATGAGGATTCCTGAACTTGGCCAGTCACTTTCTAATGTGGATATTATCCGATCCATGCTTGAAAGTGATCAAGCAAACCAAAAAACAACGGAGCCCCGCACTCCACGATCAGGCCTACCTTTTGTACGCTCTGTATTGGAGCAAATGCAGTTTGTTTTTATGCCTGGTGATGAAGTTATATATCCGCTACCCAAGTCAGAATGGCTGCATATCAAGTTGCAAGAAACACCTCTGGTGGAAGCCCCTTGGGGGAGTAAAATTCTTTTGTGCGCTACTCCTAAAAATTCCCAGTGGATTGATAAAGCCCATACACTGAATATTCAGGTGTGTTCTATTGGTGGGACTTGGTCACTCCAAAACATATTTGCTGAGTTACGTACAAGATTTCCTAAAAATTTTCGTCTCTGGTCCCAGGAGAAGGAATTGGTTTGGACCAGAAATGGGATGAACTTTTCTCTTAAATCACCCCATTTGGCCATTATTGAGCAGGCCCAGAATAAGCATATCTATGTTGTCTGGGCCAGAGGAGCACAAGAAGAGCCCCCACTTCCCCAAGGATTACCAGAAGTTTTGGAAGCATCTGCCATTAAGGTTATCGAGTTGGATGTTTTTAATCATCTGTCTCGACTTCCAGCCAGACCTAGCGGGTCGATTATTGTTTCTATGGCTTCTGTTGCGGAGCTTGCTCGGGTTTTTGATACACACGACCGAGACGACCTTTTTGGATCCAGCATGCCAGATACCTTACATAGCTTTTTAGAGGTCCTGAAACAGAAGAACCGATTGCGCCAAGGTATGATTCGAGCGGCTTGGGTTCGTGGGAGCCAACGGCTTATGGCTATCCAGGTTCCGGCCTGGACCATTGTCTCCGGGCAAAATACCATTGCTCTGCTGGATCAATGTTTTGCTGATGAACATCTCCTCTCACTTTTTGCCCATCAGGGGTATACTTGTTTTATTTTGCCAGACTAGTTGGGTAGGAATTTCTTATGCCGTATGATTTTAGAGTTTATGGGCACTTGGTTGGCCTTGATTATAATACTTTGCAAATCATAAAAGGTTTGTTGGCTGGCTATGAATGTCAAGTTATAGACGAGCACATTCTTGATTTTGTGCATGAAGGTATTTTTATTGACATTGATGGTGATCTGGAAAATCTTGTGCAACGTATGCCGCCTCATGGGCGAGGTCTTGTTGATATTATTAACCATATTGACTGGGAAATGACACGCTGTACCTTAGCTCAGGGTAAGATTACCCGTACAAGAATTGCCCTGGACAATGCCCTGGACACAGCCTACGCATCAGAACATCGTGATTAAAATTTTGGATTTTGGGGGCCTGGAGAAAGAATGCACGAATTAGCCATTGCTGAAAGTATGATCACTATTGTTCAAGACGAAATGGCCAAGCATGGTCTGACTCAAGTCAGCAAGATCAAAATTGTTTATGGGGAAATTTCAGCCATTGTGCCGGAAGCCCTGGAGACAGCCTTTGCCATGTTGACAGCCAATACTTCCTTGCATCAGGCGATTATTGAGTTGGAAATGAAACCCATGGCTGTACGTTGTGGTCAATGCAGCCATGAATTTGAACCACCTGCTGAAGAGCGGGTGCTTATACCTTGTCCACAATGTTCCAATACACTCGGGCATGAAATTATTGCTGGGCGAGAGCTCTACATAGAACACCTTGAAGCTGAAAACCCGAAGGAGGCCAAGTAGATGAAAGTTGAAGTGGTTCGCAATATCCTCGAAGCCAATGATAATGTTGCTGAAGAACTCAATGCCTGGTTTACAGCCAGGGGTATTTTGGCTTTAAACCTCATGAGTTCTCCTGGTTCGGGTAAGACAACCTTGCTGGAGAAAACCCTTACTGATCTTAAGTCAGAATTTGAATTTGCTGTGGTGGAAGGGGACTGCCAAACAGAAAATGATGCTCGCCGGGTAGCTGCTACAGGGGCTCAGGCTGTGCAGATCAATACAGAAGGTGGTTGTCATCTGGATAGTGCCATGGTGCGTGATGCCTGTGCCAAAATGAATCTTGATAAAACAGATATTGTAGTCGTGGAAAATGTTGGCAATTTGGTCTGTCCGGCAGAATTTAATGTTGGCGAAGATTATAAGGTCACCATTTTAAGTGTGGCGGAAGGTGATGACAAACCAGAAAAATATCCTTTTATTTTTGCCCAGTCCCGAGTGATGATCATTAATAAAATAGATCTGTTGCCCTATGTGAGTTTTGATGTTGAAAAAGCCAGTGCTTTTGCCAAAGCAGTGAACAAAAATATTGAAATCTTTCCTTTGTCTGCCACTACAGGCGAAGGCGTGGAACCTTGGTATGCTTGGCTTCGCCGTGAAAGAATAAAAAAGAAAATTTGACCACACTTCTTGACATACAATTGTCTGGGGCTGGGGAGAAGTTTTTGGCCAGCTCTTATCTTTTTGATCGGGTTTATGTGGAGGTGACCAATGTGTGCAATCTGCATTGTGCATTTTGTACACCCCCCTCAAGACCTTTGGCCTTCATGGACCCGGATTTTTTTGCCCATTGCCTGCAAGAACTCCAAGGGATAACCCAGCAGGTCTGTTTGCATGTTCTGGGTGAACCCCTGACTCATCCTGATTTCCCTCTGCTTCTGGCCTTGTGTCATCAGGCCCAGTTAGCCGTTAACTTGACCACCAACGGCACCCTAATCAAAAAGTATCAAGACAGTATTTTGCAAGCCAAAGCTCTGCGTCAGGTCAATTTTTCTTTACAAGCCCTTGATGTGGATACGGATCCGGACTGTGTAATCCTTGGGCAGATAGTAGAGTTTTGTCAGCTTGCCCTTGAAAAGCGCCCTGAACTTTATATTAATCTCCGGTTGTGGAACTTACAGAGCCTGCATCGGCCAGCAGCCAGTATGCAAACGCAAGTACTTTTCAACAGGATTGCCAAGTTTTTGCAAAAGCCAATTCCACCCATTCCCCAAGGCCGTAAGAGCCGTTGCCTGACCGGGCGATTATATATTCACCAAGACACACGTTTTGCTTGGCCGACCACAAAAGAGGGCGTTCGACGCACCCGTGGATTTTGTCATGGCCTTTCCACACACATAGCCATTCTAGTGGATGGTACGGTGTGTCCGTGCTGTTTGGATGCCCATGGTGAACTGGCTTTGGGTAATCTTCATCAACATTCTTTAGAGACAATTTTACATACTCCAAAGGTTATGGCTTTGCGCCAAGGATTTGCTCAAGGAAAACTTGTTGCTGATCTTTGTCAGCAATGCACGTATTGTCACCGTTTTCCAATTCCTCGCTCACAAAAATATCAAGGAATATCTTCAAAGACACCATGATTCGATCTACTGGTTTTCTTTTTTTGGTTCTTCTTCTGGTTTTAGCCAATGGCTTTTTTGTGGCCTCGGAATTTTCTCTGGTGGCTGTTCGGCGTTCTCGCATTGCCACTCTGGCCGAGGAAGGGAACAAGCGGGCCAAACTTTTGTTGCGCCTCATTGACCATTTAAATGCCTATATTTCTGCTACTCAATTAGGCATTACGCTGGCCTCTCTAGCTCTAGGCTGGATTGGAGAGCCAGCCATCGCCCGTTTATTGACTCCGGTTTTGGAGCCTTTTGTTTCTCCTGCTCTCCTGCACTCCCTTTCTTTTGCCATTACTTTCAGTTTTATTACCTTTTTACACATTGTTATCGGTGAATTAGCTCCCAAGACCATTGCCTTGGAATTGGCTGAAAAAACAGCTTTGGCAGTAGCGTTACCTTTGGAGATTTTTTATCGCCTTTTTTATTGGCCCATCCGTCTTTTGGATTGGGCTGGAACGCGTACTGTGCGTCTCTTGGGGTTAAGACCTGACCCCAACCATTCTTCCATTTACACGGAAGAAGAGCTGCGTATGCTCATTGATGCCAGCTATTCCAGTGGACAAATTGAAGAAGATAAACGTCGATTAGTACGACGAGCCTTTGATTTTGATACAACCGAAGCTCATGAAGCCATGGTTCCTCGATCAGCCATCACAGCTTTGCCCGTGAGTGCGCCTTTAGAGGAAGTGCTAGATACTTTTCAAACCCATGGTTATTCCAGGTTGCCCGTTTATGGTGAAGACCTGGATGATGTGTTGGGAGTGCTTTTTCGTCAGGATATGGAACCTTTTTTGGCCCAAAAAGAGAATCTGACTTTTTCTATGACAGCTCAAATTCATCCACCCATCTTTGTTCCGGCTGGTAAACGTCTGGGAAGTCTACTCAAGCAAATGCAAGCCACACGTACTCATCTGGTTTTTGTTATGGATGAATATGGCGGCCTGGAGGGTATGATTACTTTGGAAGATGTACTGGAGGAAATTGTTGGAGAAATAAGTGATGAGTATGATGAAGAAGTGCGTTCGCAGATTGTTAGGGATGGCAAAGGCTTTGTGCTTGATGGGATGCTTGCCGTCCGTGATTTTAATCGCAAACTGAATCTTACTTTAACTGAAGATGATGCCTATACAACCATCGCTGGATTTCTTCTGGCTCAAGCTGGCCGGGTTTTGGATCCAGGTGATGAAGTCCGCCTTGAAGAAGGAGTTTTTCAGGTGGAACGAGTTGAAAAAAGGCGCATTCAGCGTATTCGCTTTACTCCAACCCCAGTTACGGAAAATTAAGGTTAATGACTGTTCCTTAATCCTGTTGGTTCAGTTTTTGGTGTTGGGTGTTCTCGTCTTTTTTAGGAGCAATCAAAGAGGCCAGCACGCCTGTCAATAGGGTAACCAAAACTACGGTCAGACTTTGTCCTGGGGTAAAATCAAATCCTGTATCTCCAAAGACATGATTAAAGGACTGCAAGGCCATTTTAGCGGCAATAAAAAATAGAAGGGCAATGACCGCCTTTTCAAGATGAACCAGATAGACATTTAGGGCTGCAATAACAAAATACAGAGTTCTTAAGCCCAAAATGGCAAAGATCATGGCTGCGTAAACCAAAAGAGGCTCTTGGGTAACGGAGATCACCGCAGGTACGGAATCAAAGGAAAAGGCAATGTCAGATGCCTCAATGGCTATGAGACACAAGAATGCTGGAGTGGCGTAATACAGGCCTTTCCGAGTCACACACTTTTTTTCTTCATTGGGGAGTTCGCTATCCTTTACAAAAAACCGTTCCAGATACAATTTGGTGTAAATGGGCATGATTTTTCCTGTCAGGCGAACGCTCCAGTGATGTGCATAGTCTTCAATCTCTTTTTCATTGCGCTCCTTGAGCATTTGCACGGCACTCCAGGCCACAAAAGCAGCAAAGACAAATCCTACCCAGGGACTAGCGTAAAATAGACTGGTTCCAATAACAACAAAGATAGCCCGAAAGACCAGGGCACCGATAATGCCCCAGTAGAGGATGCGATGCTGTAAGTGAGACTTGATGCCAAAGGCTGCAAAAATGGCAATAAAAACAACAAGATTGTCCACGGATAGACTTTTTTCCAGTACATATCCTGCCAGATAAAGATCCGCCCACTCCTTGTTGAATCGTACCCACAAATACCCGTAAAAAAGTAAAGCCAGCCCAATCCAAAACAAAGACCATCTGGTTGCGTCGGCAATAGTTATCTCTTTTACTTTTTTATGGGCCACCAGATCCATAAAAATAGACAAGATAATGACCACAAAAAATATGATAATGACCTCTAAAGGTAGCCCAAAGTGTTCCATGCAATACCTCTGATACTATAGATTTTATGGTGAATAATTTAGGGAATGGTAGTTAGTTGTTTGTCCTTTACTTTTTTGGACATGCGTCATGAATCCAAAATATGGAGAATTTCGGCGGTTTTTGCTTGCATAAGCTCTAGATCACCACGGGATTCAACATTAAGACGCAGGACAGGCTCGGTGTTGGAAGATCGAAGATTAAAACGCCAGGTTGTAAATTCAAGACTAAGACCATCGGTATGGTCCTGATGTAGGGCTTGGGGTGCAAAGTGCGCCTTGACCCGATCCAGGGCTGCAGTGGGGTCGGAGAGTCGCCGATTGATTTCACCACTGGCAGGAAATTTTTTTATAGCCTCATTGACCAATTGGGCCAGGCTTTGGCCGGTGGTGCATATAAGTTCTGTGACCAAAAGCCAGGGAATCATGCCTGAATCACAATAGGAAAAATCACGAAAATAATGATGCGCACTCATTTCTCCACCATAAACAGCATCTTCTTGGCGCATACGTTCTTTCATAAAAGCATGTCCGGTCTTGGACATAATGGGCCGACCTCCAGCCTTGGCGACCACATTAATGGTATTCCAGGTCAGGCGGGGATCATGGATAATGCCTGCCCCAGGATATTTTTCACAAAAACTTTGTCCTAAAAGTCCTACAAGGTAGTAGCCTTCGATAAAGCGGCCAGTGGCGTCAAAAAAGAAACAACGATCAAAATCTCCATCCCAAGCTAGGCCCAAATCAGCTTTTGTCTTGCGTATAGTTTGGGCAGTGAGTTCCCGGTTTTCCGGTAGCAGGGGATTGGGTACACCAGCAGGAAAATTACCATCTGGCTGGTGAAAGATTTTATAAAACTTGAAAGGTAATCTTGGCTCCAATAGATCAATAATTTCTCCTGCCCCACCATGACCAGCATTGACCACAATGGACAAGGGGCACAGCTTGGTGCGGACCAGATAGGACAAAAGGTGATCAACATAAGCTTGGCGAATATTCAGGTTGTGCACCTGCCCCATTTTTCGGGGTAAGGCAAAATTGTCTTCAGCGACCAGGTCACGAATTGCAAAAAGACCCGAGTCGCCACTAATGGCTTGAGCTTTGTGGCGGACAAACTTCATCCCATTATAATCCATGGGATTATGGCTTGCTGTAATCATGATACCGCCATCGAGTTTTTGAGAAAAAACTGCGAAATATACTTCTTCAGTACCGCATTGGCCTAAAAAAAGGACATCAACACCTTCATCCACCAGTCCGGATATGAGGGCATTGGAAAGCTTGGGACTTGTCAGGCGTACATCATGGCCAACAGCTACCTGGCGTGGTTGAAGATATCGAGCATAGGCCCGACCTATGCGGTAGGCCAGATGGTCATTGAGTTCATTCGGTACTCGTCCTCTGATATCGTAAGCTTTAAAACACGACAGGCTCATGGCATTCCTAAAAAAATAAGATTGAGCAAGATTATGTATATGAGGTAATAGAGTCCGGCAAGAATTAAAAATATTGATAATTTCAATAAATTCACTATGTTTTTAATTTAAAAATTACTTGACAAAAAAGGTAGGAGTTTATTAGTAATTCCTACTATAAATATTTTAGATAATATTTTGTTGAGGCTTGGATATAGGGAGGATATCTTTTTTAACAAATGGTCTGTTCTTCTCAATAATAGGCTATTGCTTCCAAAACCTCTAACCCCTTAAGGAGGAAAAGCATGACGAGCAAAAAAAAATTGACCACCGCTGTTGGTGCTCCAGTTGTTGATAACCAAAATGTGATGACAGCAGGTCCCCGTGGACCGCAGCTTTTACAAGATGTCTGGTTTCTGGAAAAATTGGCTCATTTTGACCGTGAGGTCATTCCTGAGAGGCGTATGCATGCCAAGGGTTCTGGCGCGCATGGTACTTTTACTGTAACCCATGATATTACCAAGTACACTCGTGCTAAAGTTTTTTCAGACATTGGCAAAAAAACTGATGTTTTTGTGCGCTTTTCCACAGTGGCTGGAGAACGTGGTGCAGCTGATGCAGAACGCGATATCCGAGGATTTGCCGTTAAATTTTATACAGAGGAAGGCAATTGGGATCTGGTGGGGAATAATACTCCGGTCTTTTTTTTGCGTGACCCGTTGAAATTTCCAGATCTTAACCATGCTGTTAAGCGTGATCCGCGTACCAATTTGCGTAGTCCAAAAAATAATTGGGATTTTTGGAGCAGTTTGCCCGAGGCTCTGCATCAGGTAACCGTAGTGATGAGTGATCGTGGCATCCCGGCCAGCTACCGACATATGCATGGCTTTGGCAGTCATACCTTTAGCTTTATCAATGTCAATAATGAACGTGTCTGGTGTAAATTCCACTTTAAGACCCAGCAAGGGATCAAAAACCTGACCAATGAGGAAGCTCAGGCTATTGTCGGCCAATGTCGAGAAAGCCATCAGCGGGATTTGTATGAGAGCATTGAGAAGGGTGATTTTCCCCGGTGGACCTTGTACGTGCAAATCATGACCGAAGAGCAAGCTGCCAAGCTGGGCTACCATCCTTTTGATCTGACCAAGGTCTGGTATCACAAGGATGCCCCTCTTATCGAAGTGGGGGTTTTGGAATTAAACCGTAATCCTGAAAACTATTTTGCCGAAGTGGAACAAGCTGCTTTTAATCCAGCTAATGTGGTACCAGGTATTAGTTTTTCACCGGACAAAATGCTCCAAGGTCGTCTTTTTTCTTATGGTGATGCCCAGCGTTATCGTTTAGGAGTCAACCATCATTTGATTCCTGTGAATCAAGCACGCTGTCCTGTACATAGTTATCATCGTGATGGAAGCATGCGTGTGGATGGTAATTATGGTAGTACCTTGGGCTATGAGCCTAATAGTTATGGAGAATGGCAGGAGCAGCCCGAATATGCTGAGCCACCCTTGGAGTTAAGTGGTGCAGCAGACCATTGGAATGCCCGGGAAGATGATCATGACTATTATACCCAGCCGGGCAAGCTTTTTCGGTTGATGAGCAAAGAACAGCAAGAAGCTTTGTTTAAGAATACTGCACAAGATATTAGTGCCGCACCGGAAGAAGTGAAGATTCGCCATATTGGCAATTGCCTTAAAGCTGACCCAGACTATGGTGCAGGAGTAGCCAAGGCCATGGGCATTGATTTGAGCAAAGTACCTCAATAAGTCTACTCAAGAGTAAAGCATAAAGGCGGTCCCTGGGACCGCCTTTATGCTTATGTTTTATTTTTCAGTCAGATTATTTTTTAATAATTTCCGATCCCACCCCACCTTGGGTAAACATTTCCAGCAAAATGACATTTTCTACTCGGCCATCCAGAATATGGGCTTTTTCAACTCCACCATCAACGGCTTCCAGGCAGCATTTGATTTTAGGAATCATTCCTCCGGTAATTACACCCTGGTCAAGAGCCTGAATGGTTTGCTCGAGATTTAAAGAGGAAATGAGTTCTCCTTCGTTATTAAGCACTCCAGGCACGTCTGTGAGTAAAATAAGTTTTTTGGCTCCCACAGCCACGGCCACAGCACTGGCCACAGAGTCTGCATTGATATTGTAAGTATTGCCCTCCTCATCGACGCCTACGGGAGCAATAATAGGAATAAATCCAGCTTGTTGCAAAGAATCAATGACCTTGGTATCTACTGAGACCACTTCGCCTACTTTGCCCAGATCAATGATTTCCGGTGGAGCATCTTCTCGTTCCACCGCCATTTCCAGCTTTTGGGCCCGAATTAATTGTCCATCTTTGCCAGACAAGCCCACCGCACCTCCGCCTTGAACATTGATCAGATTGACAATTTCCTTGTTGACCTTGCCGACCAAAACCATTTCTACCACATCCATGGTGGCATCATCAGTAACACGCAAGCCCTGACGAAATTCTGAAACAATTCCCAATTGTTTGAGCATGGAGCCAATTTGTGGACCCCCGCCATGGACAATAACCGGATGGATACCAATATAGCGGAGCAGTAAAACATTCAGGGCAAAGCTTTGGCGTAAACTTTCATCCTTCATGGCGTGGCCACCATATTTAATGACCACAGTCTGACCATAAAATTCACGAATATAGGGCAAGGCCTCAATAAGAATGGCAGCTTTGGCAGCTTCGGTCATGATTTCCTCACATTGGCTTGGGAGATTAAGGTGTTTTCTTAGAGAATATAGCGGGTTAAATCCCGGTCTTCCTGCACATCTTTGAGAGCTGCAGCCACATACGCCGCGTCTATGGTCACATTGACTGAAGGCATTTCCGGAGCCTCAAAGGACAAATCAGCCACAATTTTTTCCATAATGGTATATAAACGACGAGCTCCGATATTTTCTGTTTCTTCATTAATTTTTTGGGCAAAGCTCGCTATGGACTGTAGGGCATCGTCTGTAAAAGTGATTTCAACCTGCTCTGTGGCCAAAAGAGCCTTGTATTGTACAGTCAAGGCATTGCGTGGTTCAGTCAGAATACGCAAAAAATCATCCTTGGTCAGGGCTGAAAGCTCCACACGCAAGGGAAAACGTCCTTGCAGTTCAGGCACCAGATCTGAGGGCTTGGACATGTGAAAGGCTCCGGCAGCAATGAACAAGATATGATCAGTACGGATCATGCCGTATTTGGTATTGACAGTGGATCCTTCGACAATAGGCAAAAGATCTCGTTGTACTCCTTCTCTGGACACATCAGCCTTGCCACTACTGCCTCCACCGCCACAGATTTTGTCAATTTCGTCCAAAAATACAATACCTGATTCCTGGACTCGCTCCCGGGCAATTTCATGGACTTTGTCCATATCAATAAGGCGCTCGCACTCAGATTGAATCAAAATTTCATAGGCATTGCGTACCCGCACCTTTTTGGTCTTCTTGCGTTTAGGAAAGACCTTGGAAAACATGTCCTGCATTTGCATTTCCATGCCTTCCATGCCCGGGATACTCATAACTTGAATGTTGCCAGCCCCAGCATCCACTTCCACCTCCACCATGCGCTCATCAAGTTTTCCTGTGCGCCAAAGCTGCCGCAATTTTTCCCTGGTGGAATCAGAGATACTAGACTCGGGTCCGATATATTCTACATTGCTTGAGGTTTCCAAGGGTTTGGTTGGCAAAAGAATGTCCAGCAAACGGTCTTCTGCCGAAGCTTCAGCTTTGATACGTACCTTTTGTTCTTCTTCCTGGCGTACCAAGCTGACACCAATTTCCATGAGGTCACGGATAATGGACTCCACATCACGGCCCACATAGCCCACTTCCGTAAACTTGGTGGCTTCTACCTTAACAAAGGGAGAACCAGCCAGCTTGGCCAAGCGGCGAGCAATTTCAGTTTTACCCACGCCAGTAGGACCTATCATGAGGATATTTTTGGGTGCAATTTCTTCGGCAAGATCTGGTTCAAGTTGGCGACGGCGCCAACGATTGCGTAAGGCTATAGCGACCATGCGTTTGGCCTGATCCTGACCAACAATATATTTATCCAATTCCAAAACAATTTCACGGGGAGTTAGAGTATTCATGCATCATTCCTACTAGCTGTTTCAAAAATAATATGATCATTGGTAAAAACGCAGATTTCAGCAGCAATGGCCATGGCTTTGGCCACAATTTCCTGGGCAGTTAATGCAGTATGTCGTCGCAAAGCTCTGGCTGCTGATAGAGCATAGGCGCCTCCAGAACCAATGGCTGCTACACCATCATCAGGTTCAATAACATCTCCTGTCCCACTTAAAATCAGGATAGTTTCACTGTCAGCGACCAAAAGCATAGCCTCCAACCGACGCAGATATTTGTCACTACGCCAGTCTTTGGCCAACTCCACACTGGCCCGCACCAAGTTTCCGCCAAATTCTTCCAACTTGGCTTCAAATTTTTCAAAAAGGGTAAAAGCATCTGCTGTGGATCCGGCAAACCCGCACACAATGCGGTCGCGATATAAGCGGCGTACCTTACGAGCACCATGCTTGATGGCCATGGCTTGTCCCAGGGTTACCTGGCCGTCACCAGCAATGGTCACCCCTTGGTCATCCTTGACTGCCAAGATGGTAGTTCCGTGCAATTCTTGCATAATTTCTTCCTTGGGTTGGTTCCATGATTTATAGAGATAAATCATACAACTTGAGCACTCTGTTCAGCTTGTCAAGTAAGGGGCTTGGTATCATAAAATGCAAACTTTAAAAATATTTCTTGACGTTGTTGGCACTGACACTTAAAAGACTAATTCTTTATGCGCCCGTAGCTCAGCTGGATAGAGTACCTGACTACGAATCAGTAGGCCGCATGTTCGAATCATGCCGGGCGCGCCATAGATTACAAGGGGTTACTGAGGATTGTCAGTAGCTCCTTTTTTTGTGGTGGGACTTTTCAATTTATAGCCTTTTCAAAAACGTTCATTGCCAAGCAATCACTGTTATCCATGCTATGTAGATAAATTTCAGTTGTAGTTCTGTTTTTATGACCTAGAAGTTTTTGGATAGTGCTAATGGGGATGTGGCGAATTATCTCGGAGCTTGGATGTATAGCTGGTGCACTGAGCAACTAAAATTCAGGGCCAAACATCCATGGCGTTCACTAAGCCCACATTCATTATATACGAAATCTACCTATTCACATTTTGGGGCTGGCCTTAAAGCATTTTTGCAGTAACTGCCTTTATTACTTTATTTTCAAGGCTAAGATTGCAAGCATACGTTTAAGCGTACTATTTTTTCATCTAGCTCTTTAAGTCTGTGAGTGTCCAGAAATCTCCATGTCATCGTATTTGGACTTCCAGTGGCGATAGATATCCTGGCTGATGCCGTATTCACGGCAAATCTTAGCAACCTTGTGCTCACCACCAGCTTCGTTCAAAATCCGAACAATTAGATTTTTTGAAAATCGAGGTCGTTTCATCTAGACCTTCCTAAGAGATACTTTGTTCACAAAGCTCTCATTGTAAATGGTGTTGTTTTAGGGGAGGCATATAACGGCAACGACGTGATGAAGGAAAATAAGGAAAATGTGTCCGAATAAACCATAGACCGATACAAATTAAGCCTGTATGCAAGTCCATAGAGGGATATATGAGATAAAGCTATGTCCTCAGAGGCTTTTGCGACGGTACGTAAAGAGCTTTATGCAAGAGGGAAATCGATTCACAGTGTGCTCCAGAAGATGCAAGGTGAAATGGATAAGGTTCAAAATTTTGGCAGATCAAAAGATTGTGTCTGAACCTATTTTAGAGGAAGGACCCCTTGGAGTAACTACTCAAGGCAAGCGTCTTTTTGTGGATGATAGGGTTTACAAGATTACCATTCAGTCAGATTGGGAAGATCCATCTAGGTGGAAAATGAAGAAGTAAAGGGAGGATTGGTTGTGAAAAATGGTGTAGGAGTTTTTAGGGCTTTGATGTGTGCTTTTCTTTTCTCTGTAGCATTTGTGCTAATAGTACCTGCAACATCCCTTGCTTTTGGTGGTTTTACGGACGGACCAGAGCCTTTTGTGTATCCACCTGATATTACCGATCCATACAGGGTAGATAAGGGAATGTGGCTCTTAGTAGATGTGATAGGTGCAAGTCACCCAACAGCTATTGAAATAATCCTTATTCAGCCCGATGGGACTGAAAAAGTGGTTGCTACTAGCAAGTGGGATCGAAATACCCATGCAAGATATAAAGCTCCAAGAGAGAACTATGATGGGATAATAGGAAAGTGGCCAGTTTATGTTCGCTTTTTTGGTCCAGCAGAAGAAGGTAAGAAAAATAACTTCAGCTTTCATTTGAAACAGGTGCTTGAACCACCCTTTACTAAATAGGAAGCATGGAAAATTTCGAAGAGTTTAAGCTTGAACAGTTTCGGTTTTCCAGAGATGAAATAGATAGGCTTCTCGTTTGGGGTTTTGAACGAGGAGCCTCTGCCTTTCAGTTTTTGCCTAATAAAGTCCGTAGTTAAGGGGGTATGATAGGCAATGGCTTCAGCCATGCCAAATGCCAATGAGTTCAAGCGATATTAAGGATTTTTCAAACACTTCTTCTCGCACTCCGTCTTCTTTGATACGGCATCGAAAACAGGTCAGATCAGATGGATGACAAAGCAGTTTTCAGCGACTCATTTTTGTCCAGAAAAGTTTGGTAATAGGGGTTTTGGATCTATGTCTCTACAATACGTTCGACATTTAAATTTTTAAGGTGTTTGAGAATGTGCAGGCCAATTATTTGGTCAACCAAATGCAGCATGCAGTGGTAGAAAATTTTCCTCAAACACCTGCCAGAGAATGGCTTTGCCTAGCCTGAGCAGATAATATTCAGGATTGAGTTGATCGAGCAAATTTGGGCATAAAGAACTGAGTTGACGGTTTAATTTTTTAGGCTGCATTCTTGACAACATCGAAGTAATTTCAATCAGGAGATTACTTTTATTACTGCATAACAGATTTTATAAAATATAGTTTTGGTGGACAAATGTCAGATTATTTCAGCGCGATGCTAGTTTCTTAGGTCCGACTATTTAGTTCTTTCTAGATAACTACTGCTTATGTCTGACTCACATCAACGTCGCAGTCCCAGTTTCTCTAAAAGTGCATTATATTTCTTATAGTATCATTAAGTCCAGATTTAATAAAATATTCATGGCTATTGTTCGTCAAAAAGGCTGCTGCCAATAATGGGAACACGAGGCAGCGATCTTTGCTGTTTTTTTGTCTGATACGTCTGGTAGCTTCCCGTTCGTGTAAGATAGTTGCCAGCATATCCTAAGTAATGGGATCATTTTCAGCCACTAATAGTTCCACGTGTACTTTGCTGGGGAGAAATCAGGCTCTCACCTCCAGGGATTGGTTGTTCGGGCTGTAAGGTATGTAAAGGCAAAGTAATGGAAATTGTTGTGCCCACTCCAAGGGTACTTTCCAAAGTTACGGAGCCGTCCATAAGTTCCACCAAATTTTTGACAATGGCTAGGCCAAGACCTGTGCCTACTGTATGGCGTTGATGATTTTTGCCTTGGCTATAGGGCGAAAAGAGTTTGTCCAGCTGGTCTTGCACAATACCAATGCCAGTATCTTGAATTGTTATCTGGATGGGTACCAAGTGTTGTTTTGCGCTGTCTTCCAAAACTGAGAGGGTAATGGCAATCTCCCCCTCATTGGTAAATTTTACAGCATTACTAAGGAGATTGAGAAGAACTTGTCGAATCAGGTTGGGTTCACCTTGCAGCTGTTCAGGAATATTGTCTGCAATATGCAAGTTCAGGGATAAATTTTTGTCTGCAATTTGGGCTTGAAAAAGTTTGGGCACAGAATGGATAAGCTGGCTCAGTTCAAAAGCTGTATGGTTGACATCCATTTTTCCAGCTTCTAGTTTGGAAAAATCTAAAATATTATTCATAAGATCCGTCATGGCACTAACGGCTTGCAGACCAGTATCAACATAGGATTGTTGGTCCTGGTCAAGAGTTGTCATGTCCAGAAGCTGGAAAATGCCATGAATGCCATTCATAGGTGTGCGGATTTCATGGGTCATAAAGGCTAAAAAATCAGCCTTGGACTGAACTGCTTCATCAGCAACTTGTTTGGCGAGTATGAGTTTTTCACGCGTGGCCTTGGCGTTTGTAATATTACGAGTCACACCCACAAAAGAGTAAGGCTTGTTTGTTTTATCCAGTAATTGCCGAAAAATAAGCTCAGCCCAAATAGTGTCACCTTTTTTATGAAAAAGTTCCACCTCTATCCGCACGCTATCATGCACACGCTTTTCATCACTCCAAACGCGTTGAGTTTCAGAAAGAGCACGTTTTAAAGAGTCCGGAGGCATGATGTCAAAAACTGTTTCTGACAAGGCCTCCTCAACAGTGATCCCTCGCAATTTTTCTACAGATGGACTGACATAAGTAAATTGTCTGTCCAAGTTTGTTACCCAGATAACATCATCCACGTTATCAGCTAGCAGGCGATATTTTCTCTTTTCCTCAGCAAGAGCTAATTCTGCTTTTTTCTGCTCAGTTATATCTTCAAATACAGAATAAATCTGATAAGGCGTAGTTGATCCTGCCTGAAAAAGAGGTGTGGAAGATACAGAAAGCCAGATATATTCTTCCAGTTGGGGAGGTTTTATGCCTAAAACATGTTGTTGAACAGTCTTTCCTGTGCGCAAAGACACAAAAACTGGCCACTCTGATGCTGGAACAACCTCTCCCTGCTCATTGACAACCTTCCACCTAAAAGAGGGCTGGTGCCCCACCATATCTTTTACAGGAGTGCCAAAAATATGTTCCACAGCTGGGTTAGCCATAACTATTTGACCTTCAGCATCAAAATACATGCCTCCTTGGGTCATGGTCGTAAAGAGGCGGCGATAGGTCTTCTCCTGCTCCATAATGGTTTGTTCAGCTATTTTTTTCGCAGTTATATCAGTGCAAAATCCGTAATAATACAGGGTTTTTCCTGTGTTGTCTGCTACTTTACCCGCACTTTCAGACACCCAAATGGTAGCCCCATCTTTTTTAAGATACTGAAACTCATGGTGAACCATCTGGCGTTTTTCTTCCAAAATTCGCACAAATAACTCTCGATCATGGGTTCTAGCATACAACTGGCTGGCAGTATCATGGATAGATGCCACAAGTTCCTGGCTTGATGCATACCCAAGCATTTGAGCCATAGCCTTATTGGTGTATAAAAAACGACCTTCAGGGCTGCTAAGATACACGCCAATGGGCGCGTTTGCCAAAAGGCGATAGCTCTCATTGAGTGTCAACTCTTCTGCTAGATCTTCTACGTCTGGACTTATTGATCCCATCCTCAACTTCCTTAAGGAGAAATTATTTTGTTTTGTGGATTTATAGCGACTGTAAGCTTATTTCAACAGCTTAACGATGCTCTGCTGCATATTTTTACCCTTGGCATGAACCCATAGCAAACCAAGATTGTGAAAGGTAAAATATGGCTGCCAACAAACTTTATCATGGGCTATTTGGTAATAAAATCAACTTTTAAGTCATCTAAAAAAATATTGAAGCAATTATGACTAAGGTTTGGACGAAGGCTGTTTTTCCTGCTCCATTGGATCCAGCAATGATGACGGTTTTGTGTTCATTCTGATCCAATCCTATATTCTTTGCAGCCTGGTTGTCTTTATGTTCCAGTAGTCCACCAGTTGCGTGATCAGGTACTTCTATTTGCTATTCAGTCTCTTGTTACTCTAAGAGCAGGCGTGGATATAGAGAAAGTAAGGACAATACTTTGGACAAAAGCCAACCAAAAATTAAGCTCTGCTAGCGTTTTTATATGCTTTTGATAAGGATAAATAAAAGGAAGGGGTAGAGTACTTTAAAATCCACTACAGTGGACTCATTGCTTTGTTTGGGAGAATTGTATAACTTATTAAGTCGTGGCTAGGAATTGGTAAAATCGTAGTTGGATGCTCAGACTTCCCAGGAAGTTCGAGGGATAAAGCTAAGTTACTCCTTTTTCTCTTGCCATTTTTAAAAACCATCTTATCTTTTGAGTTAGATTTTCATGTTCTTTGAAATGGGGCCGCCCTGGTTTCGACGGGGATGATGAGGCCAAAGTTGCAGGTCGAGGGGCTGGGTGGCCTCGTTAAAACCCAGTGCAAACATAATTGCCAACGACAATTATGACTACGCAATGGCTGCCTAGTTTTAGGTAAGTATTGCTTGGCGACGTAAGACTCGCCACATCTGGACGGTGGATGTCTGATAATCCGTATCCGGGTGTCAAACCCCATCAGGCTGGCGAAAGGTTGCTGTCTGGACAGCCAATCGCGAGATAAAATCCGGGCTGGCTTTTGGGACGTTTGTTCACGGACTCACCCGAAGGCAAGAACCAAAACATGAACTAAACCTGTAGATGCTTTGCGCTAAGTGTTCTCGGACGGGAGTTCGATTCTCCCCGGCTCCACCATTTAGAAAAGACAAACCCGTCTCTCTGGGGTCATTCTCCGGGGTGACGGGTTTTCTTTTTCCCCTTGTTTCTAAAGGGTTTGCGCCCGTT
>Ga0265295_1001171_pt1 | contig 47627 bp, 39 predicted proteins | sample Munlansysbiofilm_FD_192503 | JGI IMG/M metagenome (GOLD analysis project Ga0265295, IMG submission 192503) | Leachate microbial communities from a municipal landfill in Southern Ontario, Canada - Methane capture system biofilm | ecosystem: Engineered > Solid waste > Landfill > Unclassified ...
TGGCACGCCTGTCCGATCAGCAGGAAGAGGTGCAGTGCATCGTGGTGGACGCCGGTTCCAGTCAAACCGCCTACCTGGACGGGCTCGACGCCCGGCCCGGGACGCAGCTCCTCCGCACCACCAACATCGGCTTTGCCGCGGCCAACAACCTGGGTTACCGGGCCATCCCGGAAGAGACTGAATGTGTCGTCTTCCTCAACCCGGATGCCTTCCTCGAACCCGGCACCCTGGCCCGGGCCCGGGCGATCCTGGCGGCGCACCCGCGCGTCGGCTGCCTGACCGGTCTCCTGCTCGGTTGGGATATGGAGGCCGACCGGCCCAGCGGCCGCATCGATTCGGCCGGCATCTTCCGCCGCTGGTACGGCCGCTGGTACGACCGCGGCCAGGGCGAGGTGTTCTCCGGCCAGTACGACCGGGCCGAAACGGTGCCGGCTGCCTGCGGCGCCTTTCTTTTCTGTCGGCGCAGCGCCCTGGACAAGACCGTCCTGGCCGGCAAGGCCGTGTTCGCCCCGGAGTTTTTCCTGTACAAGGAGGACATCGAACTCAGCCTGCGCCTGCGCCGAGGCGGTTGGTCCATCCTCTACCACCCGGGCCTGACCGTGTACCACTGCCGCGGCTGGCAGCGCGAGCGCAGGCGCATGCCCTACGCATTGCGGCTCGCGGCCGCGGCCAACGAGGTCCGCCTGTACCAGCGTCACCCCTCTCCCTACATGCTCTGGGCGCTGGCCAAGTACCTGCTGGTGCGGTGGGCGCGGCTATGACCAGAGTGACAACGGACACCGGGCCGAGGGTTTCGGTGATCATCCCCACTCTGAACGGAGCCCGCTGGCTGGATGATCTGCTCACCCGGCTGCGTGAACAGACCCTGCAGCCCGATGAGATCCTCGTCGTCGACTCCGGCTCCACCGACGCCACCCTTTCGATCGCGGCCCGGCATGGCGTCCACCTGCTCGAAATCCCGCCCGGCAGCTTCGATCACGGCGGCACGCGCAGCCTGGCGGTCCGCCAGGTGCAGGGCGATCTGCTCGTCTTTCTCACCCAGGACGCGGTTCCGGCGGACCGGGAGGCCCTTGCCCGGCTGCTGCGACCGCTCGCCGAGGATGCGCTGATCGCCGCCGCCTACGGCCGGCAGCTGGCCAACCCCGACGCCACTCCCTGCGCCGCCCACCTGCGGCTGTTCAACTACCCGCCCGAGAGCGCGGTGCGCTCCCTGGACGACCGGCACCGTCTCGGCTTCAAGACCATCTTCATCTCCAATTCGTTCGCCGCCTACCGGCGGGGACCGCTGGAGCGGGTCGGCTGCTTCCCGGAAAAGCTGCTCTTCGGGGAAGATACCTACACGGTGGCGAAACTCCTGGAACTGGGGTACTGTGTCGCCTACGCCAGCGACGCCCGGGTGTATCACTCCCACAACTATACCCTCTGGCAGGAGTGCAAACGCTATTTCGACATCGGCGCCTTTCATGCCCGCGAGTGGGCCGTACTCGGCCGATTCGGCGCTCCCACCGGCGCCGGCAGCCGCTATGTCCGCTCCGAGATCGCCTACCTGCTACAGGAACGACACCCCATGCACATTCCCGAGAGTCTTGTCCGCAACGGCCTGAAACTGACCGCCTACCTGCTCGGCCGGCGTGCCCACCGGCTGCCGCGGCGGCTGGCCCGGTCGCTCAGTCTGCACCCGCTGTGGTGGGACTGACCCCCTGACCCGTCCCCGCCATGGCGCCTCTTCTTTCCTGGAACCTGCGCGAGCGCAGCTCGTTCATCTATCGCATCCTGCACCTGGTCGACTGCGGTCTGGTCTGCCTGTTCCTCTGGCTGTGCGTCAGGCTCTACCAGGTGCCGTGGAGCCCCTACTACACCCGCCTGGAGTGGATTGTGCTGGGCACCTGCTTCGTCAGCTTCCACTCCTTCCAGCTCTACCGCTCCTGGCGGGGGTGGAAGTACTACCGCGAATTCCTGGTGATCCTCAAGGCCTGGGCGGTGGTCATCGCCGTGCTGCTCACCTATTTCTTCCTGTTCAAGATATCCGAGGCCTATTCGCGGGTGGTGTTCATCGTCTGGTCGGTGGCCACGCCCTTCCTCATTTTTCTTACCCACCTGCTGGTGCGCAAAATTCTCCACGTCTACCGGGCCCGGGGCAAGAACATCCGCCATGCGGTGATCATCGGCGCCGGCGACCTGGGCGTCCGCACAGCCCGCCGCATCGAGGACATCCCCTGGGCCGGAATTGACGTGGTCGGCTTCTTCGACGACAAGCTCGAATGCCAGGAGCGGCTGACCGGTCTCGACAAGCCGCTGATTGGCCGCACCGACGAGGTGCAGGACTTCCTCCGGGACAACGACATCGACTACGTCTACATCGCCCTGCCCATGCGGGCGGAGCGCAAGATCTTCAAGATCCTGCAGGAATGCCGCGACCTCGGCGCGCAGATCTTCCTCGTGCCCGATATCTACATCTTCGGCCTGCACCACGCGGAGATCCAGTCGCTGGGCGAGATGCTCGTGCTCAGCTTCAACCCGGACACCGAGTGGAAAAGGAGTTTCGACGTGGTCTTCTCCCTGCTGGTGCTCGTGCTCTGTTCGCCGCTGTTCCTGCTCATTGCCCTCTTCATCAAGCTCGACAGCCGGGGGCCGGTGCTGTTCCGCCACCGGCGGATCATGGCCACCGGCCGGGAGTTCTTCTGCCTCAAGTTCCGGACCATGGTGGTCGACGCGGACAAGCGGCTGGAACAGCTGCTCGAGGAAAACCCGGAGCTGCGGCAGGAGTGGGCGCAGCATTTCAAGTTGAAGAACGACCCGCGCATCACCCGCATCGGCCGGGTTCTTCGCCGCACCAGCCTGGACGAGCTGCCCCAGTTCGTCAACGTGCTCAAGGGCGAGATGAGCGTGGTCGGTGCCCGGCCCGTGGTCGGCCGTGAACTGGAGGATTACTACAAGGGCAACGGCGAGGAGAGCGCCGGCCGCTACTGTTCGATGAAGCCGGGCATCACCGGGCCCTGGCAGGTGATGAAGCGCTCCGACACCGAGGACTACCAGGAGCGGGTGGAACTGGACGACTGGTACGTGCTCAACTATTCGCTGAAAACCGATCTGAAGATCATTGCCAAAACCATCGCCTGTATCTTCACCGGCAAGGGCGCCTACTGAAGGCGCACGGTTTCGCCGGCCCGTCCCCGGCCGGGAAATCGTGCGGGAACAGGGGCGACTGTCGTTGCCTTTGCCGGTGGAATTGTTATTGTATGGGGCGTTGCCATCACTCTCGACCCCTGAACACACCAAGGAGCGTAGACCATGCAGACCCGGATCGGAACACCGACCCTGACCATTGAAAAAGCGAGGCAGGAGGCCTCGACCGTTTTCCTCGCCAAGGTTTTCAACTGGATGGCCATCGGCCTGGCGCTGACCGGCGTGGTCGCCTACCTGACCGCATCAACCGGCCTGGCCCTGAGCCTGGTGGCCAGTCCGCTGTTCTTCATCCTCGTGCTCGCCGAACTGGGCATGGTCTTCTACCTGTCGGCGCGGATTGAAAAGATGCAGCCAACCACGGCCACCGGCCTGTTTCTCGGCTACTCGGTGCTCAACGGCCTGACCCTGTCCACCATCTTCCTCGCCTACACCCGCACCTCCATCGCCGGCACCTTTCTCATCACCGCCGGCATGTTCGCCGCCATGGCGGTGTACGGCCTGGTCACCAAACGCGACCTGTCCGGCCTGGGCTCGTTCCTGTTCATGGGGCTGATCGGTGTCATCCTCGCCTCAATCGTCAATATCTTCCTGAAAAGCCCGGCCCTGTACTGGGGCATCTCCATGATCGGCGTGCTCGTCTTCGTCGGCCTCACCGCCTACGACGTGCAGCGGATCAAGCAGATCGGTGAGCAGGGGATCATGGAGCAGGGAGAGGTGGCCATCCACAAGGGGGCCATCATCGGCGCCCTGGCCCTGTACCTCGACTTCATCAACCTGTTCCTCATGCTTCTGCGTTTCTTCGGCGGCAGTCGCGACTGACCGCCAACTGCCTGGGGGAGCGGCGTTTCGAGCCTCCCGGCCGGGACGTCGGAGTGCGTCCTGCCGGCGGCCGCTGCCGGGTGAGGATTTCCCGTTTTTCTGCTTGACGCTTATAAGCGAACATTATACTGTCGTTCAATTTTATTGTTCTGAACCGCCATCGGTTCGGGAAGTACGCGAAGCGCACACGAATCGATGGACCATCCATCAAGTTCTGGGAGGAATTACGCTATGTCTGTGTATGTCGTTGGTCACAAAAGTCCGGATACCGATTCTGTCGCCGCCGCCATTGCCTACGCCGCCCTGATGAAGGCCAAGGGCGAAGATTATGTTCCCGCCGTTTCGGGCAAGCTGAATCCCGAGTCCGAGGTGGTCCTCAAGCAGTTCGGTTTCCCCACCCCCGAGACCCTGACCGACGCCACCGGCAAGAAGATCGCCCTGGTCGATCACAGTGACCTGGCCCAGGCCCCGGACAACCTGAGCGCCGGCGAGGTCGTGGCCGTGGTGGACCACCACAAGATCGGCGACGTGACCACCAACCAGCCGATTTTCTTCTGCAACATGCCGGTCGGCTGCTCCTGCACCGTGCTCAAGATCCTCTACGATCTGGACGGCGTCAAGGTCGACCCCAAGGTGGCCGGTATCATGCTCTCCGCCATCCTCAGCGACACGGTCAACTTCAAGTCCCCGACCTGCACCGACGCCGACAAGAAGGCTGTCAAGGAACTGGCCGAGATCGCCGGCGTGAAGGACACCGACGCCATCTTCATGGAGATGCTCAAGGCCAAGAGCGCCGTTGCCGGCGTACCGCCCATGGATCTGCTCCATCGCGACTACAAGGACTTCGACATGAAGGGCAAGAAGGTCGGCGTGGGCCAGCTCGAGCTCGCCACCCTGGACCAGGTCGCCGAAATGCGTGACGCCCTCCTGGCAGCCATGAAGGAGCAGAAAGGCAGCGAGCGTCACTCCGTGCTGCTCATGCTCACCGACGTGGTCAAGGAAGGCACGGACCTGATGGTCGTTTCCGACGACCCGACCATGATCGAAGGCGCTTTCGGTGCCAAGCTGCAGGGCAACTCCATGTGGATCGACGGCATGATGAGCCGCAAGAAGCAGACCGTACCCAACCTGCAGAAGGCGTTCGGCTGCTGAGCCGCCCACCATTTCCTGCTGCACAAAAAAGGCCGTCCCTTCGGGGACGGCCTTTTTTGCTTGGGCTCTGAGGACCGTTACCGCGCCCGGCCGTGCATCCGGGCCTTGGTCCGGCGGACCAGGGTCTCCATGGCCGGGTCATCGGGCAGGGACGGGGTGAGGGCGATGAACCGGTTGGTGAAGATGGACGATTGCGCCCCGGACAGGCTGGCCTGTCCGGTCGTGGTCTCCCGCCAGGGGCCGTGTTCCCGCCAGGTGAGGTCGAGCACGCCCAGATGGCGGCCGCGGGTGTCGGTCTGGGCGAGCAGGGTCTGGTCGAAGATGATCGGCCGCATGTTGCCGGCCACGTGGCCGGACTGGAGGATCAGGTCAATGCCCGGGCAGGCCCGGGCGATCTCCCGGTTCTCGGCGTAGGAGTAGTTGGACAGGAGCAGGACGAAATCCCCACGGCCCGCGACCCGGGCCACGGCCCGGGGCAGAACCTGGCGCCAGGGGAGAAGTGCCCCGCCCGCCGGCGGCCGGGCATGGTCGGTGACCGCCAGCACGGCCAGGCGGAGTCCGCCCGCCTGATGGTGCACGAGCGGCGTGAACAGCGGCCGGCCGGTGGCCGGGTCGACCAGGTTGAGCGACAGCCAGTGGAAATCCGGCGGCCGGTGCAACTCCTTGAGCAAGGCGATGCCGCCCGCCAGGTCGCGGGAGCCGATGCCGGCGAAGGTGGCCCCCATGCGGCGGACCGCGGTGACGATGCCCTCGGCGCCGATCCGGGCCGCGGCCAGTTCCGCCGGGGGGAGCGCATCGGTTTTGAACAGGAGGTTGCCGCTCTCCACCACCAGCGTCGGCTTGCCCTCGCGGGCGAGGGCGTGGACGAGGTGCGCTTTCTTGGACAGGCCGCCCAAGCGATTGCGGCCTCAGCCGCAGGGTTCGAGTTCGCCGAGCAGGTCGTTGGCATAGACGATGCGCAGTTCGGCAGCCGTGGCCAGGCCGGCGGCGCAGGGGGCGAAAAGCGCCAGCAGCACGGCCAGCAGCAGGGGCAGGGGATTATTTCCCGGGTGTTTTCTGGTCATGCCGCTCCGCTCGCTCCTTGAGAATCTGTTTCCATTTGCGCAGGCGGTCACCGATGACCGCCTCATAGCCGCGGTTGGTCGGCTGGTAGTAGGTGGTGCCGGCGAGTTCCGGCGGCAGGTGTTCCTGCAGCACCAGCCCGTCCCGGTCGTCGTGGGCGTAGCGGTAGCCCTTGCCGTAGCCCAGCTCGCGCATCAGCCCGGTGGGGGCGTTGCGCAGGTGCAGCGGCACCGGCAGGGAGCCGGTGCGTTCGATGTCCGCCCGCACCTTGTGCCAGGCCGCGTACACGGCGTTGCTTTTCGGCGCCGTGGCCAGGTAGGCGGCCACCTGCATGAGGGCCAGTTCACCCTCGGGCGAGCCGAGCAGGTGATAGGTCTCGCGGCCGTTCAGGGCTACCTGCAGGGCCTGCGGATCGGCGTTGCCGATGTCTTCGGCGGCGAAGCGGATCATCCGCCGGGCCAGGTAGAGCGGGTCCTCGCCGCCCATGAGCATGCGCGCAAGCCAGTAGAGGGCGCCGTCCGGGTCACTGTCGCGCAGGCTCTTGTGCAGGGCCGAGATCAGGTTGTAGTGCTCCTCGCCGCGGGCGTCGTAGCGCAGGGTCCGCTGCTGCAGGGTCTCGCGGGCGCGTTCGATTGTGATCAGGGCGCCGCCGCCCCCGGTCCCGGGCGAACCGGCCTGGTCGAGGGTGAGCGCGGCCGCGGTCTCCAGTAGGTTGAGGGCCCGCCGGCAGTCGCCGTCCGCGGCGGTGGCGAACAGGTCTAGGGCCGCTGGGTCGATCGCCAGCCCCTGGCCGCCCAGGCCGTGGTCCGGGTCGGCGAGGGCCCGTTCCAGCACCCGGCGGATGTCGGCCGCGGCCAGCGGCGCCAATACCAGCACCTGGCAGCGGGAGAGCAGCGGCGCGGTGATCTGGAAGGAGGGGTTTTCCGTGGTCGCGCCGATCAAGGTGAGCAGGCCGCTTTCCACGTGGGGCAGGAAGGCGTCCTGCTGAGCCTTGTTGAAGCGGTGGATCTCGTCGACAAAGAGGATGGTGGCCGTGTCCTTTTCCTCCTGCAGCGTTTTCGCCTGCTCGACGATCTGGCGCACCTCCTTGACCCCGGAGAGCACTGCCGAGAAAAAGACGAAATGCGCGGCCATGGCCCGGGCGAGGATGGTGGCCAGGGTGGTCTTGCCCGAGCCGGGCGGCCCCCAGAGCACCAGCGAAGGCAGTCGGCCGCTGTCGATCAGCTGGCGAAGCAGTCGCCCCTCGCCCACCAGGTGTTCCTGGCCGACGAAGTCCTCGAGCCGGGTCGGCCGCAGGCGTTCGGCCAGCGGGCTGTGCACGGTTTTCCGGTTGTTCATGGCCGGCCACTATACCCCATGCGGCCGGGAAAGGACAGCGGCCGGGCGGCTGGCCGGGCCCGGAGGAGCCAATTTCTTGCACTGCCGCCGTGCCGATGCTACCATGGTACGCCAACCTGACCTATACCGGACCCTGCATGCGACCCACTGTGCTTCTTCATACCGCCGACGACGCCCGGGCGGCGTCGATCCTGGCCCTGCTTGCCCTGCCGCAGGTGATCCGCTGCCGTGAACGAAGCGAACTGGAACCCTGCTGCCGCGGCCGCAGCATCGCCCTGGCGTTGATCGTGGAAGACAGTCCGGACAACGACGTGTGCGGGGTGCTGGCCCGGCTGACAACGCTCCAGCCCGGCCTCGCCGGCCTGCTGCTCACCCCCCGGAGCGACAGCGTCTCGCTGGCCGCGGCCCTGGAGGGCGGGTTCGCCGGTGTGGTCCAGCTGCCGGTGGACGGCGCCCGGCTCATGCGCGTGGTCGGCCAGGCCATGGAGCGCTACCGCCTGCAGCAGGAGAACACCCGGCTGCGCACCCTGCTGCCGCTCTACCGGCTCGGCGAGCAGTTCTTTTCGGCGGCGAGCGAAAAGGAGATCCTCGACGACCTGGTTTCGGCGGTGGAGCGGCAGACCGCGGCCAGCCAGATCACGGTCATGCTGCACGATCCCGTGGACGGCTGCCTGCATATCGCCGCCAGCCGCGGCATGGACCCGGCCCTGATCGCGTCCATCCGCCTGCAGCCCGGCGACCAGATCGCCGGCTGGGTGTTCCAGCGCGGCAAGCCGGTGCTGCTCAACAAGGAAGACCAGCACGGCTCGATCTTCTCGCCCCTCTTGCGCCAGCCGGACATCGTCTCGTCCATCTCCTTTCCCCTGCAGCTGCGCAGCCGCATTCTCGGCGTGCTCAACATCAGCCAGCGGCGGACCGACGAGCGCTTTTCCGAGGCGGACATCGAGATGCTGGCGATCATCTGCAGCCAGGCCGCGGCCGCCCTGGACAATGTCCGCGCCCGCCACCAGCTGGCCGAGACCACCCGCATGCGCACCCTGCTCGAGCAGTACGTGGCCCCGGAGGTGGCGGACCTGCTCATCCGCGAGCGATCGGACCTGATGGGGTTGGGCGAAATCAAACCGGTGACCGTGCTGTTCGCCGACATCCGCAACTTCACCCGCCTGGTGCAGCAGGTGGAACTGCCCGCACTGCGCTCCTTTCTCAATGAATTCTTTCGCTTCTTCACCGACGAGGTGTTCCAGCAGCGGGGTACGGTGAACAAGTTCATGGGCGACGCGGTGCTGGCCGTGTTCGGTGCGCCGGTGGCCCTGGAGCGGCCCAACCTGGCGGCGGCGCGTTCGGCCTGGGCGATCCGCGCCCGGTTCCGGGATCTGCGCGACCGCTGGGCCGTGGACCACGAGGACTTCTATGGCGTTGACCTGGGTGTCGCCGTGACCTGCGGCCGGGTGTTCCTGGGCAACGTCGGCAGCTCCCGGCGGCTCGACTACACCGTGGTCGGCAACGAGGTCAACATCGCCCAGCGGCTGGCCTCGGAATCTTCGGCCTGCCAGGTGTACCTGACCGCCGCGGTGCAGGCGGAGATCGCTGATACCTTCGCGGTGCGCGAAGTGGGCGAGGTGCGGCTGCGCGGGGTCGAGGGCCTCACCCGGGTGTTCGTCATCGACGGCGAAATCTGAGCCGACCGACCCTGTTTCCGGTGCAACATCAGTAATCGCCGTGAAAAAGCGGCCGGCTCGGTGTAGAGTGAAACGCCTGTGCGGTGGACGTCAGCGGCCGCCGGCACAGGGATTTGGCAGACAAGCACGGCAGGCGCCCTGCGATGGCGCGCTGCCTGATTTTTTTTGTTCGTGAGGAAAAAGGGAGAGCGGATCGATGAAACTGCGCGACGGGGAGCTGTTCTGCTCCCGGTGCTATGTGAACGGCCAGTGGCTGGAAAGCCGGGAGGGGCGGCGGCTCCGGGTGTTTGACCCGGCCAGCGGCGAGCGCATCGGCTCGGTGCCGGCGCTCGGCCGCAGTGAAACCGCGGCCGCGATCACGGCGGCTCATGCGGCCTGGGCTCCCTGGCGGGCGCTGGCCGCCAGGGAGCGGGCGCGGCTGCTGCGACGCTGGTACGACCTGCTCATCGCCAACCTGGACGACCTGGCGCGGATCATGACCCGCGAGCAGGGCAAGCCGCTTGCCGAGGCGCGGGAAGAGGTCCGCTACGGGGCCCGCTACGTCGAGTGGTACGCGGAGGAGGCCAAGCGGGTCTACGGGGAAACCATCCCCATGGCGCAGCCGGGCAAGCGCATCCTCGTGCTGCGCGAGCCGGTGGGGGTATGCGCGGCCATCACCCCGTGGAATTTCCCCTCGTCCATGATCACCCGCAAGGCGGCCCCGGCCCTGGCCGCCGGCTGCCCGGTGGTGGTCAAGCCGGCGGCCCGAACCCCCTTCTCGGCGCTCGCCCTGGCCCGACTGGCCGACCGGGCCGGCATCCCGCCGGGCGTGTTCAACGTGGTCACCGGCCCGGCGACCGAGATCGGCCCGGAATTGACCGCCAACCCGCTGGTGCGCAAGCTCAGCTTCACCGGTTCCACCGCGGTGGGCAAGCTGCTCATGCGCGACTGCGCGGCCACGGTCAAGAAGGTCGCGCTGGAGTTGGGCGGGCACGCGCCGTTCATCGTCTTTGCCGACGCCGATGTGGCGGCGGCGGTGCGCGGCGCCATGGCCTCCAAGTACCGCAACTCCGGCCAGACCTGCGTGTGCGCCAACCGTTTCATCGTCCACGAGGCGGTCTACGAGCAATTCGCCGCCGGGCTGGTGGCGGCGGTACGGCAGCTGCGCATCGGCTGCGGCTTCGAGGAGGGTGTCCAGCTGGGACCGCTCATCGATGTCGGGGCGGTGCGCAAGGTGGAGGCGCACATCGCCGACGCCCTGGCCCGGGGGGCCCGTCTCGCCTGCGGCGGCCGGCGGGTCGAGGGGCCCGGCCATTTTTTCGAGCCCACCGTGCTGCTCGACGTCAGGCCGGAGATGCGCATCGCCCGCGAAGAGACCTTCGGCCCGGTGGCGCCGCTGTTTCGCTTTCGTGAGGATCACGAGGCGGTCCGCCTGGCCAACGACACCCCCTACGGCCTGGCCGCCTATTTCTACAGCCGCGACATCGGCCGCGTCTGGCGTACCGCCGAATCGCTGGAATACGGCATGGTGGGCATCAATACCGGTCGCATGTCGTCCGAGGCGGCGCCGTTCGGCGGCATCAAGGAGTCGGGCATCGGCCGTGAGGGCTCGCGCCACGGTATCGAGGAATACCTGGAGATGAAATACCTCTGTCTGGGCGGTCTCGACCAGCCCCCGGGCGGCTGAGCGCCGCTCAGCCGCCGGCCTCGTCCCGGTCCAGGTCGCGGCTGTCGATGAAGGCGTAGGCGCTGTGGTTGTGGATGGACTCGAAGCTCTCCACGCCCACCGAGAACCAGGCGATGAGCGGGTGGCGGCGCGCCCGCTGGGCAACCATGCGGGCCACGTCCTCGACGAACATCGGGTGGGCGTAGGCGGCCTCGGTGACGAACTTCTCGTCCGGCCGCTTGAGCAGGGCGTAGACCTCGGCCGAGCCGCAACCCTCGACCATGGTGATCAGGTCTTCCAGCCAGATGAGGGCAGTGGGTTGGAGGGTGAGGGTGACCTCGGCGCGCTGGTTGTGCGCCCCGGCCAGGCTGATCTCCTTGGAGCAGGGGCAGAGGGTGGTCACCGGCACGGTGACGGTGAGCATGGGCTCGCCCGTGTCCGCGGAGGAGGCGGTGAAGCCGCACTGGTACTCCATCAGGCTCACCGTGCCGGACACCGGGGCCCGCTTGGCGACGAAGTAGGGGAAGGACATGGTCAGGCGGGCCTCGTCGGCGTGCAGCTGGTCGCGCACCCGGGCGAGCAGGGCGGGAAACAGGCCGGCGTGGATGTCGGGCAGATGTTCGCCCAGCAGGGCGGTCATAGCGGCCACGCAGGACTCCAGCCGGTCCGCGGGCATGCGCGCCGTCAGGTCGACCGTGGCCACGGTCTGCTGCAGGCCGCCGCCCTTCTCGGGCAGGCGCACCGGGCAGACGAAATGATGGATGCCGACGGTTTGGATGGACATGGCGGTTTCCCCCGGGAAGTTTTCCCCCGCCCCATACCCGATTTTTCCCCGGCCGGCAACCGGCCACGGCGGCCGGCCGGTCCGCTTCTTTGTTTGATCGAACCGGCAAACTGTGGTATTCAGCCGAGATACCGAAAACCGTGGGCAGGCGCATGGACTCCGTACGAATCGACAAATGGCTGTGGGCGGCCCGCTTCTTCAAGACCCGCTCGCTCGCCTCGCAGGCGGTGAGCGGCGGTCATGTGGACGTCAATGGCAGCCGGGTCAAGCCGGCCCGGGTGGTGCAGGCTGGCGACCTGCTGGCCATCCGCCGGGACCAGGTTGAATGGACGGTCCAGGTGCTGGCAGTGAGCGACAGGCGCGGGCCGGCCACCGTGGCCCGCACCCTCTACGCGGAAACCGAGGCCTCGATCGTCAAGCGGGAGCGCCAGCAGGAGGAGCGCCGCGCCCTGGGGCAGCAGGGCGGCTTCCCCGAGCGCAGGCCGGACAAGCACGAACGGCGAAAGATCCGTCAATTCCTCAAAAAAGAGTGAACCCAGCAAGGAGAGGCCCATGCAACGAGCCCAGCGGGCGCTGATCAGTCTGACCGACAAATCGGGGTGCGAGGAGTTCGCCGCGGCCCTGGCCGCCCTCGGCATCGAGATTCTGTCCACCGGCGGCACGGCGAGCATGCTGCGCGCAGTCGGTGTGCCGGTCACCGACGTGTCCGCCTTCACCGGCTTCCCGGAGATGCTCGACGGTCGCGTCAAGACCCTGCACCCCCTGGTGCACGGCGGCATCCTCCACCAGCGCGACAACCAGACCCACCTGCGTCAGTGCGCCGAACACCACATCCGGCCGATCGACATCGTTGCCGTCAACCTCTACGCCTTCACCGCCACCGTGGCCAAACCCGGCTGCACCCTGGCGGACGCCATCGAGAACATCGACATCGGCGGGCCGACCCTGCTGCGCGCCGCGGCCAAGAACTACCGCGATGTGAGCGTGGTCGTCGACCCGGCCGATTACCCCCAGGTGCTCGCCGAACTGAAGGCAGGCGGCAATACCCGCCTCACCACCCGCTTCCGGCTGGCGCGCAAGGTGTTCGCGCTCACCGCGGCCTACGACGCGGCCATCAGCCGCTACCTCGGGACCATCGACCCGGCGGCCGAAGCGTCCCTGACGGAGGACAAGCGGAATGCGTAAACTGGCGGTACTGCTCTCCGGCAGCGGCCGGACCCTGGACAACTTCCACCAGCGGATTAGGGCCGGCTCGCTCCGCGCCGAGATCCAGGTGGTGGTGAGCAACGTGGCCTCGGCCCTTGGCCTGGAGAAGGCCCGGCGTTACGGCTACCCGGCCTTCCATGCCGCCTCGGACGCGGAGATCAACCGCATCCTGGCCGGTCACGACATCGATCTCATCGCCCTGGCCGGCTACCTCAAGCTCTACACACCGCCGCCGCCGCTGCGCCGCAGCGTGCTCAACATCCACCCGGCGCTCATCCCGTCGTTCTGCGGGGCCGGCTTCTACGGCCACCACGTGCACGAGGCGGTCAAGGCCAAGGGCTGCACAGTGAGCGGCTGCACCGTGCATTTTGCCGACGAGCGGTACGACGAAGGCCCCATCGTCCTGCAGCAGTGCGTCACCCTGGACGACAACGACACCCCGGACGACATCGCCGCCCGGGTGTTCACGGCCGAGTGCGAGGCCTACCCCGAGGCGATCAACCTAGTGGACGCCAAGGGCTGCGAATACTTCTGGAGGAGGGTGGGATTATGACCGCACGCACCATCATGATCGGCAGGGACATCGACCGCAGCCTGGACCGCATCAGCCTGGAGATCGTCGAGCGTAACCACGGGGTGGCCGAGCTGAGCATCGTCGGCATCCACACCGGCGGCGTGTTTCTCGCCCAGCGCATCAAGCACCGCATCGAGGAGCGGGAGGGCGTCACCCTGCCCGCAGGCAACCTGGACATCACCCTCTACCGGGACGACTGGAGCCTCATTTCCCAGAACCCGATCGTCAAGAAGTCGGAGATCGGTTTCCTGCTCGAGGACCGGCGGGTGATCCTGGTGGACGACGTACTTTTCACCGGCCGGACCATCCGTGCCGCCCTGGACGCGATCATGGACTACGGCCGGCCCCTGTCCATCCAGCTGGCGGTGCTCATCGACCGCGGCGGCCGGGAACTGCCCATCCAGCCGGACTACGTGGGCATGGCTGTTGCCGCTTCGGCGGGCGAGCGGGTGGACGTGCTCCTCGACGAGAAGGACGGCCGGGACGAGGTAGTCCTTTCCCGGCGGTGAGGGCGTCTTCGGCCCGGCCGCTGCGCGCGGCACCGCCCGCCGGCCCCGGCCGGCTTCCGCCCGACCCGAACAGCAGGTGACCCGAAGGGCACAACCATGAGCGAACCGAGCACATCGCCCCGCATCCCCGAGGATCTCGAGGCCGTCTGCCAGCGGATCCGCGAAAAGGCGGAGAGCTACGAAAAGTACAACTTTTCCCGCGGTCGCAACGATTTCCTCAAGGCCTTCTTCGACCTCGCCCAGGAGTACGACAGCCTGGACGACTTTTACCGGATCTGCGTGTCCGTGCCCCTGGCCCTGGTGAACGTGGCCAGCGCCCTCTACCTCTGCCAGGGAGCGGGGGGCGGCCTGCAGCTGGTCTGCTCGAGCGAACGGGGCGTACTCTCTGAACCCGAGCCCGCCCGGCCGCCCCTCGAGATGCGCGACACCCCCTACGAGGCGGACGGCGCCTACGTCATCCCGATCTTCAGCAAGCAGTTCATCCTCAACCGGGAAAACCACGACCGCGACCCGGAGCGGCCGCACCATTGGCATCACCTGGGCGGCCTGTGCGGTGACGGCTGCACCCTGGGCATGTACGCGGTCCGCCGCCGGGGCGGGCTGTCCGAGACCGACCGGTTCTTTTTCACCAAGTACGCCAACCGCATCGGCTACAACCTGAACAACCGGCTCATTGCCCGGCAGAACATCGACCGTTTGAAGTTCATCAACACCCTGGTGATCGACATCGAGCACAACGTGATTGTGCCCAACATGTACTTCAAGCACCTGTTCAATCAGCTGAAGAAGAAGATCTCCACCATCGAGGACCTCAAGCGGGAGATCGCCGGCCACGGCGGCCGGGCCGAAGCGGGCCGCTGCGACAGGTGCTGCGCCCGCCTGCAGACCCTGCAGGAGGATTTGCTCCAGTACTACCAGGAACTGGTCAAGCACCACGCCAACATGAGCCTGTTCATCGAGAGCCTGTTTCGGCGCGAGCATTTCGAACGCGGCCACCTGGTGCTCCATCCGCGGCGCTGCTTCATCGAGCGGGAGGTGATCATCCCCCAGCTGGAGCACTACGCCAGCCGGCTCAGCGCGGCCCATATCACCGTGGACCGGCCGATGAACATGCACGAGGAGGAGTTCCCGATCATGGTCGATATCGGCCTGCTGGCGCAGGTGTACGCCAACCTGTTCTCCAACGCGGCCAAGTACACCCGGGAGATCATCGACCACCGCGGCACCCCCCGCAAGGCCATGGCCTACGGCCGCGAGATCGTCGACAGCTTCCTGCGGCCTGGCCAGAAGGGGATCAAGTTCAACGTGTTCACCACCGGGCCGACCCTGTCCGAGGAGGAGGCCGGCCGGCTGTTCACCGAGGGGATGCGCGGCGACAACGACCGCGACGTGCCCGGCACCGGCCACGGGTTGTCGTTCATCCGCCACGTGATCGAGATGCACGGCGGCCAAGTCGGCTACGAGCCGACCCAGGAAGGCAACAACTTCTACTTCATCCTGCCGCTGCCGCCCGTGGATTACCCGCTCGTCCTCTCGCCCCCGGCCGAATAGGCGACTTCCCGCCGCACTTTGCGCCCCATCTTTCTCTTTTGCCGATGACCACCACCGCCCCGGCCGTCCCGGCCACGGACATGGAACTGCTTGCCCCGGCCGGCACCCTGGCCGCCTTTGCGGCGGCGCTGGAGGCCGGCGCGGACGCGGTCTACGTCGGCGCCCCCGGCCTGAACGCTCGGGCGCTGGCGCGCGATTTCACCTTTGCCGAGATCGCCGCCATGACCCATCACGCCCACGAACAGGGCAGGCGGCTGTACGTGGCCATGAACAGCCTGGTCAAGGAGGGCGAATTGCGCCTGGCCCTGGAGAACCTGGAGGCGCTGGCGCGCATCGGCCCGGACGCGCTCATCATCCAGGACCTGGGCCTGTTGCACCTGGCGCGCCGCTTTTTTCCCGAACTGCGGCTGCACGCCTCGACCCTGATGACCGCGACCAGCAGCCTGGCGGCGCGCTGGTTCGCTTCGCTCGGCTTTTGCCGGGTGGTGCTCGCCCGCGAACTGAGCCTGGCCGAGATCCGCACCGTCGGCGAGCAAAGCGGGGTGGAGCTGGAGATTTTCATCCACGGGGCCATGTGCTTCAGCTACTCCGGGCTGTGCCGCTTCTCCAGCCTGCACGGCGGCAAGTCGAGCCTGCGCGGCCAATGCGTGCAGCCCTGCCGCCGCCGCTATGACTGGCTGCCGTCGGGCAAGCGGGCCGCGGCCGCCGGCGGCCGGGGCGGCGGCTACCTTTTTTCCATGAACGACTTGAGCGGCATCGACCACCTTGCGGGGGCGCGCGCGGCCGGCGTGGTCAGCCTCAAGATCGAGGGGCGGCTCAAGTCGGTGGAATACGTGCGCAGCACGGTGCGCGCCTACCGGCTGGCCCTGGATGCCCTGGAGGCTCCGCCCGGCCGGCGCGCGCAGTTGCTCGCCGAGGCTCACCGCTGCCTGGACGAGTCCATGGGGCGGAAGCGCTCGCCCGGTTTCTTCGTCCCCGGCGCAGAGGCAGGGCTGATCGTGCCGCGACTTTCCGGCAACACCGGCGAGGTGGTCGGCCGGGTGGTGCGGCTGGAGTTGACCGGCGGCCGCAAGAGCGCGGGCGCGGCCGCGGTCCAGGTGGAATTGAAGGCCCCGGTCCGGCTCGGTGACCGGCTGCGGCTCTACGACGAGCGCACCGACGGCCGCTGGAGCTTCACCCTGCGGCGGATCGAGGCGGGCGGCCGACCGGTCGAGCAGGCCCGCCCGGGGCAGACGGTGCGCATCGCCCTCACCGGGGTCGATCCCGCCGGCCTGCGTCAGCCGTTTTCGGGGCTGCTGTTCCGGGTCGACGTGGGTGATCGGCCGGGGGCGGGGCGAACCACGCCGGCGCGGCGGGTCGCCTCGGTCCGCTTTGTTCCGGCTGACCCGGCGCGCATCGACCGGCTGCTCGCCGAGCTGGTGCCCCCAGTTCGAGGCGACCGAAGGGGCGCGCCGCGGGGACGGAGCCGCGCCCCGGCAACGCCGGCCGAGTGGTGGCTGCGCATTCCCGGGCCGGAGGTGATCGTGCCGCGGCTGCCGTTCCCGGTGGCCCGGCTGCTGGTGGAGCTGAACCGGCGCAACCTGGAGCTGTTCCTGCAAGGGCGGGGCCGGTCGCGGCATCGGTCGGCGCCGCTGGTCTGGGTGCTGCCGCCGGTGATCGTCGAGGAGCGGCTCGCCTGGTACGCCCAGGCCATCGGCCGACTGCACCAGGCCGGCGAGCGGTCCTTCCAGGTGGGCCACATCGCCCAGATCGGCCTGTTCGCCCCCCCCGGCAACGATCCGGCCGGGCATGGTTTTGAACTCGCTGGTGATTCCACGCTCAACATGGTAAACAGTGCGGCTCTTCAGGAGGCGGCCCGCCAGGGGCTGCGGGCGGTGCAGTTCTCCCTGGAGAGCGACCGGCCGACCCTGGTGGCGGCCCTGGCCGCCTTTGCCGCCACCCGACCGCCGGGCAGCGAACGCGGCCGGATGCGGGTCGGCCTGACCGTCTATGGCCGGCCGCCGCTGTTCACCGCCCGGCTGGACGCGCCCCATTTCCAGGGACAGCGCTCCCTGGCCAGCCCGCGCGGCGAGCGCTACTACCTGGACCGGCAGGAGGAAAGCCTGCTCGTCCGGCCCCACCTGGCCTTTTCCCTGCTCCAGCATACGGGTGACCTCACCCGGATCGGGGTGGACTATTTCGTCGTCGATATCAGCCAGGGCCAGCTGAAACGGGAATGCACCGAGGTCACCGCCCTGCTCAGCGGGCGGGGCGCCCTGCCCGAGGTTTTTTCCGGCAACTATGATGGCATCCTGGCCTGAAACACGGTACAGGACGATGTGGCCGGCAGTCCGTCCGTGCCGCTTTTCCTGGCGCAGTCCGCCGGCACGGAACCCCCAGACAGACACTACATGAACAATTCCGAACTCTACGCGAAAATCCGCACGGTCCTCAAGCCCTACACGGGCAGGCTTTCGCTCGCCATGGTCGGCATGGTGGCGGTGGGCGGCTTCAATGCCCTGCAGGCCTACATGGTGCAGCCGCTGCTCGACGAGATTTTCTACAAGCACGACGCCCGCATGCTCAACCTGCTGCCGCTCGGGCTGCTGCTCGTCTTCTTCGTCAAGGGGTTGTTCTATTTCATGTATTCCTTCCTGCTCGAGAAGGTCGGGCAGAGCGTCATCCGCGACCTGCGCAACCGGGTCTATGCCCATCTCAACGCCCTGCCGCTCAGCTTTTTCCACCGGACCCCCACCGGCGAGCTGATCTCGCGCATCATCAACGATGTGAGCATGCTCCAGGGGGCGGTGTCGCACGCCCTCATCCACCTGTTGCGTGACTTCTTCTCGGTGCTCGGCCTGCTCGCGGTCATCTTCTACATGGACTGGCGGCTGGCCCTGGTCTCGCTCGTCTTCCTGCCCATGGCGGCGGTGCCGATCGTGGTCTTCGGCAGGAAGTTCCGGCGCATCTCCACCAACTATCAGACCCGCATCGGCGAGGCCACCAACCAGCTGCACGAGACCATCGCCGGCATGCGCATCGTCAAGGCCTTTGGCATGGAAGACGCGGAGAAACAACGCTTCTCCAATACGATGCAGGATGTCATGGATATCCAGATGTCCGAGACCAGGTACCGCTGCCTCGCCCATCCGCTGGTCGAATTCATGGGCGGCATCGGCATGGCCCTGATTATCTGGTTCGGCGGCATGCAGGTGTTGCAGGGCAACTCCACCCCGGGCACCTTCATGTCGTTTCTCACCGCCCTGATCATGCTCTACGAGCCGGTCAAGGGCGTGACCAGGATCAACGCCACCATCCAGCAGGGGCTGGCGGCGGCGATGCGCATCTTCGACCTGCTCGACATCGAGCCGGACATCCGCGAGGCCCGGAACGCCATCGACCTGAAGCCGTTCAGCGAGAGCATCGCACTCGCCCGGGTGGGCTTCGCCTACGACCCGGGCCAGCCGGTGCTCCGCGACCTCGACCTGCGGGTGCGCAAGGGCGAGGTGCTGGCCGTGGTCGGGCCGAGCGGCGGAGGCAAAACCACCCTGGCCAACCTCATTCCCCGGTTCTACGACGTCACCGAGGGCACGCTGTGCATCGACGGGGTCGACATCCGCCGGGTGAGCCTGCGCTCGCTGCGCCGCCAGTTGGCCCTGGTCACCCAGCAGACCATCCTGTTCAACGACACCGTGCGCAGCAACATCGCCTACGGCAGCCAGGACTGTACCGACGAGGAGATCGTCGAGGCGGCCCGCGCCGCCTATGCGCTCGATTTCATCCTCGCCCTGCCGCAGGGCTTCGACACGATCATCGGCGAGAGCGGCGCCCGCCTGTCCGGCGGCCAGCAGCAGCGGCTGTCCATTGCCCGGGCCCTGCTCAAGGACGCGCCCATCCTCATCCTCGACGAGGCCACCAGTTCGCTCGACGCCGAGTCCGAGCGTGAGGTGCAGCGGGCCCTGGAAAACCTGATGGAGAACCGCACCACCATTGTCATCGCCCACCGCTTGTCGACCATCAAGAACGCCGACCGGATCATCGTCCTCAAGGAGGGCCGCCTGGTGGAGGAGGGCACCCACAGCGAACTGCTCGCCCGGGGCGGTGAATACAGCGGACTCTACCGGCTGCAGTTCGCCGACTGAGGGGATGGTGGCGGCGGTGAGCACCATGGGGGAGCGGGCCGGCCGGGTGAACGGCTGGCTGCTCGGCCTGCTGGCCTTCTGCCTGCCCCTGTCGACCACTGCGGTCACGGTGCTGGCCTCGCTCCTGCTCGTCGGCTGGCTGGTCGAGGGCAATGTGCGCGAGAAGTTCCAGGACATCCTCGCCAATCCACTCTGCCTGGCGGTGTTCGCCTTTATCGGCGCCCACCTGGTCGGCCTGTTGTGGAGCGAACACCTGCGCACCGGCTGGGAGGTCATCAGCGAGCACGGCAAGATCCTGCTCCTGCCGGTGATGCTCACCACGGTGCGCAGCGAACACCGCTGGCGCTATCTCGGCGCCTTCATCGCCGGGGTGACGGTGATCATGCTGTCCACCTACCTCGTCCTGTTCGGCCTGTTGTCCTACGCGGACGTCACCCCCGAGCACCTCACCAAGAAGACCACGCACGTGTTCTTCAACCCCATGCTCGCCCTGGCCATCTACCTGCTGCTCCACCGGCTCTGCCTGGGCGGGGTGCGGGGGGCGGCGCGCTGGCTGCTGTGCCTGCTCGTCGGCCTGATGATCGTGGACATGTTCATCACCGAGGGTCGGGCCGGGCAGATGGTCTTCTTCGTGCTCATGGGGCTGTTGCTGGCCCAGTGCTTCCTGCGCCGCAACCTGCTCGCGGCCGTGCTCCTGCCGCTGGTGCTGCTGCCGCTCGTCTTTACCCTCTTTTACCGGGGCAGCCCGATGTTCCGCGACCGGGTCGACCAGGCCCGGCTGGAGATCAGCGAGTTCAGGCGCCACCCGGACACCTCGGTGGGGCTGCGCCTGTTCTACTGGAAGCACAGTTGGCGGATTATCAGCCGAGAGCCCTGGTTCGGGGTCGGCACCGGTGATTTCTTCGCCGCCTATGCCCGGGTCAACTGGCAGTTCTCCAGCCACATGCCGTTCACCGACAACCCGCACAACCAGTACGTGTACACGGCGGTGCAGCTGGGGGTGTTCGGGCTCTTCTTCCTGCTGGCCATGTTCGCGGCGCAGCTCTTGCAGGCGCGACGGCTGGAGGAGGGCTGGGACCGGGTCGGGGTGGCCTTCCCGCTTTTTTTCCTGGTGATCATGGTCACCGAGTCGTATCTGATGGTCTTTGAGACCAGCTTTCTCTTCGTCCTCATGAGCGCCGTGCTCTACCGGGGCCCGTCCGAGTGGCAGGCGCGCATCGGCCGTGACCGAGCACCGGCAGGGCGGCAACGCTCGTGGCTGATCCTCTCCTACCGGGCCAACATCCCGGGTTCGGCCTGCGCCCAGCATATCGACGACCGGTTGCCGCTGCTCGCCGCCGCGGGGATCACCCCCATCCTGCTCACCGGCCCGGTGGGCGAGCGGTCCGGCCGTTGGCGCCACTACCGCGCCTGGTCGCTGGCGCCCTCGGGTATCCGTTTCGAGGTGCGCCATTTCCTCCGCCGGCACCTTGCGCGCCGCTGGCAGTTCAAACTGGCCGAGACCCTGCTCCTGCTGCCGGTGATGCCCTTCTACCTGCTGGAAAAGATGGTCATCAACCTGGAGAGCGAGTGGTCCTGGTGCCTGGCCGCGGCCGTGCGCGGCGCCCTGCTCGAGCGACGCCACCGGCCCGAGGTGCTTTATTCCACCGGCGGCTCCGCCTCCGCCCACGCGGCGGCCCTGTTCATCCAGCGCCGCAGTGGCGTGGTCTGGCTCGCCGAGACCCAGGATCCGCTCGTCCATGATCGCGAGTGGCAGCGCAGCCGGATGGTGTTCCGGCTCTACTGCCGGCTGGAGCGCCGCATCGCCGCAGCCTGCACGGCCTTCATCTTCCTCACTGCCCAGGCTCGGGAGAACGCGCGACAACGGGTGGGCGACCCCTTTCCCGGGGTGGTCATCCATCCCGGGGCCTCACCGGCCCTGTTCACCCCGCCGGTTGCCCCTGTGCGCGGGCCGCACTGCCGGTTCGCCCACTTCGGTACCCTGGCCGGCAGCCGCAACCTGCTCGTCTTCCTGCGCGCGCTCAGTCTGCTTTTTGACGAACAGCCCGAGCTGCGCCCTGTGGTGCGGGTGGACCTCTACGGCTCCCTCGATCAGCCGTCGCGGCAGCTGATGATGGAGCTGGGCCTGGCGGACCTGGTGCGCGATCATGGCCTGATCGACCGGCGGGAGGCGACCCTGGCCATGCAGCGGGCCGATTGCCTGCTGCTCATTCAGAACACCACCTTTTTCTCCACCGAAACCATCCCCTCCAAGGTGTACGAGTACCTGCTCAGCGGCCGGCCGATCCTTGGCCTGGTCCATGACAACCGGGAGTTGACCGCGATGCTGGTGGAACGAGGCCACCGGGTGGCCCCGGCCGACGACCCGCAGGCGGTGCGCGCTCAGCTCGCGGCCCTGCTCCGCGCCCACGCGGCGGGTGAGCCGCTGTGCCGGGCAGCCGTGGCCGGGCCGGTGCTGCTCGATGATGCGGTGCGCACCCTGGTGGCGCTCGCCCGGGGCGCGGTGGCGGAAACCGGCGGCAACGGTGATGGCGGAGGCGGGCATGACACCCGATGGTAAGCGCGTCCTCATTGTCAAGCAGAGCAGCCTGGGCGATGTGGTCCACACCCTGCCCGTGGTCCATGCGCTCACGCGCTGCCACCCGGACTGGACCATCGGCTGGGTGGTCAACCAGCCCTTTGCGCCGCTGGTGCAGCGTGACCCGGCGGTGGCCCGGGTCTACCCCATCCACATCCCCTCGACCAGCGACCCTTCGGCCGGGCGCCGGGCCTGGTTTCGGGCTTGCACCGCCACCTTTAGGGTGCTCGGCCGGCTGCGGCGTGAGTTCCGCGCCGAGCCCTGGGACCTGGTGCTCGACCTGCACGCCTCCTTCCGCAGCGGCCTGCTGGCGCTCATGAACCCGGGTGGCCGGCGCCTGGGCTTTGCCGACGCGCGCGAGCTGAACCCACTGTTCCAGCACCAGCGGGTGCGGAATCCGGCGGGCCGGGTGCACGCGGTGGAGAAAAACCTGCTCTTTGCCGAGGCGCTGGGCTGCGCGCCGACCGCGGCGGATTTCCACCTGTGCACGGCCGCGGCGGACGAGCGGCGGGTGGCCGAATTCCTCGCCGCCGAGGGGATCGGCGCGGCCGAGCCCGTGGTCTATGTCAACCCCACGGCCCGCTGGGCGACCAAGTTCTGGCTGGTGGAGCGCTGGGCCGAACTCGCCGACCGGCTGCTGGCCGAGGGCATCCGTCCGGTGTTCGGCGGCAGCGGCGGGGATGTGGCGTACATCGGCGAGATCACCGCCCGTATGCACGGCCGGGCGAGTGTCGCCGCCGGGACCCTGAGCCTGACCGAATCGGCCGCGCTCATTCGCCGGGCCGCGGTGTACGCGGGCCTTGACACCGGGCCCATGCACATGGCGGCCATGATCGGCACGCCGGTGGTGGCCCTGTTCGGGCCGACCCATCCGGAACGGGTCGGCCCCTACAAGGTGGCCCACGCCGTTGTCCGCGCCGAGGGACTCGACTGCCTCTCGTGCCGGCGGCGCAGCTGCGACCACCTGAGCTGCATGCGCGCCATCGCCACGGAAACGGTCTTTCGGCAGGTCATGGCGTTCGCCCGCAGTGGCCAGCCGGGGGAGGGATGGCCATGGACATCAGCCTGATCATTACCACCTACAACTGGAAGGAGGCCTTGGGCGTCTCCCTGGCAAGCGTACTTGCCCAGACCCTGCCGCCCTGCGAGATCATCGTCGCCGACGACGGCTCGCGGCCGGATACGGGCGAGCTGGTGCGGCGGGTAGCCGCCACCGCCCCTGTGCCGGTGATCCATTCCTGGCAGGAGGACCTGGGCTTCCGCCTGGCCATGAGCCGCAACCGGGCCATCGCCCGCGCCCGCGGGACCTACATCATCCTCATCGACGGCGACATCGTCGTTGACCGTCGCTTTGTCGAGGATCATGGCTCTTTCGCCCGCATGGGCCACTTTGTCCAGGGCACCCGGGTGCTGCTCGGCCGGGAACTCACCGAGCGGGTGCTGGCAAGCGGCGAACTGCGCCGGCCGCTCTTGGCCCGCGGGGTGGAGAACCGCAAGAACTGCATGCGCTCGCTCCTGCTGGCGCGATTGTTCTCCTTCCGCAGCCGGCGACTGCCCGGGGTGAAGACCTGCAACTTCGCCTTCTGGAGAGAAGACGCGCTGGCCATCAACGGCTTCAACGAGGAGTTCGTCGGCTGGGGACGGGAGGATTCGGAATTCACCGCCCGGCTGCTCAACACCGGCGTGCGCCGGCAGAACCTGAAGTTCTGCGCGCTCGGCTACCATCTCCACCACTCGATGAACGAGCGGGACCGGCTGGCCATCAACGATTCGATCCTCAGGCGGACCATCGACGAGAAGCTCCGCCGGTGCGAGCGGGGGGTGGATCAGTATTTGGGGTGAGGCCGGCTCAGCGGCGCAGCTGCGGCGAGGGGGGTGGGGTCCAGTCGGACTGGAGTTCGTGGAGTTTGGCGTACTTGTAGAAGGTGCCCTCGAAATTGCCCAGGGCGATGACAAAGCCGGGCCAGCCGTCGAGGAAGCCCCGCTTGAGCAGGTACATGTGCACAAAGGACCAGAGGCCGTGCAGCAGGGCGGTGGTCATGGAGCCGGTGCGGCCCCGCTGGACGAGTTTGCGGGCGCCGAGCGAGGAGTACTTGTTGGCCTTGTGCACCACCTCCTCCAGGTTGCGGAACGGGAACTGCCAGATGGGCTGGCGCAGGTAGGCCACCGGCCGGTCGCTGATGATCCGGTACTCCTCGTGCACCGGGTCGTCGTTCTTGAAGACGAGCGCGCCCTTGCGGAACAGTTGCGGCTGGCGGTAGTCCGGGTAGAAGCCCGAGTGGCGCATCCAGCGGCCCATGAAGAAGTTGCGGCGGGGGATGTAGTAGGCGTCGGCCCGGGGATCGTCCAGGCAGGCGAGGATCTCGTCGCGCGCCTCCGGGGTGCAGCGCTCGTCCGCGTCCAGGGAGAAGATCCAGTCATGGGTGCAGGCGGCCATAGCCCGGTTGCGCAGGTCGCCGAAGCCGCGGAAGTCGATCTGCACCACCCGTGCTCCGAGTTCCTCGGCAATGGCCGCGGTGTTGTCCTGGCTGTGCGAGTCGGCGAGTACGATCTCGTCCGCCCACAGCACCGAGTGGATCGCATCGCGGATCTTTTCCGCTTCGTTGTAGGCGATGATGTAGACCGAGACCCGGTTCATGCCTGGCGAATCACCTGCGGCGGGCGGGCCTTGGCCGCGCCGGCGAGCTGGACGACGATGCGGTCGGTCTTGTGCAGTCGCTCGACCAGGGTGCGGAACAGGTGGCGGGAGACCTCCGGGTACTTCTCGATCAGCTCGGCCAGCTTCTCGCCGGGGTACCGCTTGACCGTGCAGCGGCCGGCGGCGATCACCGAGGCGGAGCGCGGCTCGTCGAGGATGGCCGCCATCTCGCCGAAGTATTCACCCGGCTCGGTGATCTCGGCGATCTTCTTGCCGCCGCGGAGCACCGCCACCTTGCCGCGTACCAGCTTGAAGAAGTCCCGGTCCTTGTTGCCTTCCTGGATGATGATGTCCAGGTCCTCGTACTCCTCCACATCCGGGTTGACCAGGTAGGCGGGCAGGCTCTCCTCGTGGGCCACGGTCCGCCGGAGCACCTCCTCCACACTGGTCACTCCCTCGCGCGCCTTCTGCAGCCCGGCCTCGCGCAGGGTGTACATGCCCTCCTGGACAGCGACCTTGCGCAGCTGCTCCTCCGAGACCTCGGCCTGGATGGCCTTGGCCACCTCCTCGGTCACCTCCATCAGCTCGAAGAAGCCGACCCGCCCCTTGTACCCGAGACCGTTGCACTCCGAGCAGCCCTTGGCCTTGTAGAGGTGCAGGCTGTCGAGTTCACTCTCGCGGAAGCCGGCCCCGAGCAGGAACTGGCGGTCATGGTGGGCCGGGGTTTTGCACTTGGCGCAGAGCCGCCGGCCGAGCCGCTGGGAGAGGACCATGGTCAGCGACGAGGCGAGGATGTAGGCCGGGATGCCGATGTCCACCATACGGCTGACCGTGGCCGGCGAGTCGTTGGTGTGCAGGGTGGAGAACACCAGGTGGCCGGTCATGGCCGCCTTCATGGCGATCTCGGCGGTCTCGATGTCGCGGATCTCGCCGACCATGATGATGTCCGGGTCCTGGCGGAGGAAGGCCTTGAGGGCGGCCGCGAAGGTCATGCCCACCTCGGGGTTGACATTCACCTGGTTGATGCCCTTGAAGTTGAACTCCACCGGGTCCTCGGCGGTGAGGATCTTGATGTCCTCCTTGTTGAGCGAGTTGAGCGCCGAGTAGAGGGTGACCGTTTTGCCCGAGCCGGTGGGGCCGGTGACCAACAGCAGCCCCTGTGGCCGGTTGAGGCAGCGCCTGAGCGAGGCGAAGGTTTCCGGGGTGAAACCGAGCTTGGTCAGGTCGACGTTGAGCGATTCCTTGTCGAGGATACGCAGAACGATACCCTCGCCGTGCAGCAGCGGCAGGGTGGACACGCGAAAATCCACCGCCCGGTTGCGGCCCAGGCGGATCTTGATGCGGCCGTCCTGGGGCACGCGGCGCTCGGTGATGTTCAGGCCGGCGAGAATCTTCATGCGCGCGGCCATGGCGTTCTTGATGGTCAGCGGCAGGTTCATGGACTTGAACAGGGAGCCGTCCTTGCGGTAGCGCACCTGCATGGTCTTTTCGAACGGCTCGATATGGATGTCGCTCACCCCGTCCTGCACCGCCTTGACGAGGATACCGTTGACCAGCTTGATGATCGGTGCGTCCGAGGCGGAGAACTGCTCGTAGGCGCCCTCATCGCTGGCGCTGCTCTCGATCTCGAATTCATCGGCCGCGTCCGACACCAGGGCGCCGAAGTCCTCGACCTGGGTGACGGTGCTCTCTTCCGCCTCGGATTCGAAGGTGAAGAAGGAGTGGTATTCCTCGTCGTTGATGCCGTAGTACTTGCGGTAGGCGTCGATGATGTCCTTGGCCGTGGACACGCAGACGGTCAGCTCCCGCTGGACGATATCCTGCAGCTGCTCGACCTCGAGCGAGTCGGTGGGCTCGGACATGGTGAGCTGCAGGGTGTTGCCGGCCAGGCGCAGGGGAAAGGCCATGAACTGTTTGGCCGTTTCGTAGGGCACGAGCGCCAGTGCCTCCGGGCTGGGCGCCTCCTGCTCGATGGACACCATGGTGAAGTTGTGCATCCGGCTGAGGAAGTTGGCGATGGTGTCGCGTTCGATGACACCGCTCTCCAAGAGGATGCGTCCGAGCCGCTCGCCGGTCTTCTTCTGGACCGCCTTGGCCTCCTCGAACTGGGTGGCGGTGATGTAGCCCGCCTTGCTGAGCAGTTCCCCGATCTTGAGCTTGCCGGCACCAGACTGGTCCTTGACGGTCCGTTTGGTGGAGCTTCTTTCTGGCTGCTGTCCGGGTTTGAGTGCCATGGGCGTATCAAAAAGATCGTGGTCGAGGGAATATGTGCGCCCGTGGGGCGCGAGATTTTCGATCAGTGTACTACAAAAAAAAAGGGTGGTCAAAAAAGAACCGGGAAACACTCTGCACCGCGCCTGTTTCCCGGCCAGCGGCGGGGAGCGGCAGGTCGGGGCTGGCGGGCCGGGCGGCGGGGGTCAGGCGAAGACGGTCGGGTAGCGGCGGCGCAGTTCGGTCTGCAGGGGAATCATCACCTCACGCATGGACGGTTCGGCCGCCCGCGAAGTGCGCAGTTCAAGGATGTGACGCCACTCGGCGAGGTTGGCGTAGACGATGATCTCGGTCTTGCAGGAGTTGGGCAGCACGGTGCGCGCCGCCTGGGCCGAACTGGTCTCCAGGAGGCGCAGGTACTGGCGTTCCATGGCCGCCATGGACTCCTTCCAGACCGCGAATTCCGGCGTGTCCTCGGCGAAGAACAGCGGTTTGATGAAGGTGACCTCGTTGCCGAACTTGTCGTCCGCATAGCGGCAGTAGCGCTGACTTTCCTGGAGGAAGGTGCAGGGCCGGTGGCGGACCAGTTCGTGCGTGACGGCCCGGTTGACGATGAATTTCACCGCCAGGTAGCGGTGCCGGGCGAGCCGGTCGGCGGGGAACCGCTCCACCTCGGCGAGCGGCACCTTGGCGACGGTGATGCCATCGGCCGCGGGGGCATCAACATCGACCGGCAGGCCCTCGAAGAAGTACGGGTGGCAACGGGCGAGAAACCCGGCGATGGCGCCGGAGACGGGGTCGTCCGGGTGCTCGCTGAGCATCTCGCGGAAGGCGCGCACCGATCCGCTGACGAGCAGCCGGTCCGCGGCCGGCCGGTCGATCTGCAGGAACCTGGGCTGGCAGAAGAAGAGCGCGGCCACCATTTCGGGCGAGGCGCAGTCCACCCGCAGGGTGACCACGCCCATCTCCAGCACCGAGTTGTGGCCGTGCTCGGCCATCTTGCGGACAAAGGGGATGGCCGATTGGGGGTCGATGCGGTGCTCGCTCTTGTAGCAGATGCGGCCGCAGTATTCGATGCGCACCGGCAGGCTCGCCTGGTCGAGGTCGTCGAGGATGCGGAAACTGGGATCGATGATGTGCATGGCGGGACCGGGGCGGGGAAGGGAAAAAGAGGGGCGCCGCCCGGGGAGGACGGCGCCGGCATGGCGGTCGGTTACTTGTTCTCCTCCCAGAAGGGGCTCAAGGCGCGCAGCTTCTCGATGATCGGCGGCATGTGGGCGAGCACGAAATCGATCTCCTCCTCGGTGTTGTACACCGACAGGCTGAAGCGGATGGAGCCGTGCGCGGCGGTGAACGGCACGCCCATGGCGCGGAGCACGTGGCTCGGCTCGAGCGAACCCGAGGTGCAGGCCGAGCCCGAGGAGGCGCAGATGTTCAGCTGGTTCATGTGCAGCAGGATGGCCTCGCCCTCCACGTACTCGAAGCTGATGTTGGCGGTGTTCGGCAGCCGCTCCTGCGGGTGGCCGTTCAACAGCGCCTTGGGCACGGAGGTGAGCAGCCCCTGCTCGAGCTTGTCGCGCAGGGCCCGCACCCGGGTGTTTTCTTCCTCCATCTTGGCTGCGGCCAGCTCGCAGGCCCGGCCCAGGCCGATGATCGAGGCCACGTTCTCGGTGCCCCCGCGGCGGCCGCGCTCCTGGTGGCCGCCGTTCATGAAGGGCACGAACGGGGTGCCCTTGCGCACGTAGAGCACGCCCACGCCCTTGGGGGCATGGAGCTTGTGGCCGGAGAGGCTGAGAAAGTCGATGGCCGAGTCGCGCAGGTTGAGCGGGATCTTGCCCACCGCCTGGACCGCGTCGGTGTGAAAGAGGATGCCCCGCTCGCGGGCGATGCGCGCCATCTCCTCCACCGGGAAAATGACCCCGGTCTCGTTGTTGGCCCACATGGCGCTGACGATCACCGTCTCGTCCGTGAGGCTGTCGCGGAACCGCTGCACATCCAGGGTGCCGTCGCTGTGCACGTGCAGCCGGGTGGTGTGGTACTTGCGGCCGGTGAACAGCTCCAGGTTGTCGCACAGGTTCTTCACCGCCGGGTGTTCCACCCGGGTGGTCACCACATGGTTCTTCTCGGGATAGGTCTGCAGGGCAGAGAGGATGGCGGTGGAGTCGCTCTCCGTGCCGCAGCTGGTGAACACGATTTCGCCGGGATCGGCACCGAGCAGGGCGGCGACCTGCTCCCTGGCCAGGGCCACGGCCCGGCCCACCTGGCCGCCGAAGGTGTGCATGGAGGAGGGGTTGCCGTAGTAGTCTCTCAGGTAGGGCATCATCGCCTCGAGCACCTCGGGGGCGATCCGGGTGGTGGCGTTGTTGTCCATGTAAATGATCTGGTCGGGCGCAGCCATCAGCGATCCTCCTCGACGACCAGGGTGTCGAGCACCTGTTCGCGCAGCTTTTTCTCCACGTATTCCTTGAGGGTGGTGCGCGACGAGTAGCAGTTGGCGCAGGCCCCGCGCAGCGACACGGTAACGAAATCGCCGTCCACGTCGACAAGCTCGATGTCACCGCCGTCCTTCTTCAGGCCCGGCTTGATCTCGCGCTCGATCACCTCCTCGATCTTCTTGATCTTCTCCAGGGTGGTCATGCGCCTGGGCCGGGCCGAGCCGGCGGGCGCGGCGGTCGCCGGCTCGGAGGATTCCGCCAGCAGCTGGCGCAGCTTGCCCTCACACTTGCCGCAGCCGCCGCCGGCCTTGGTGTAGTTGGTGATCTCCTCCACCGAGGTGAGAGAGTTTTCACGGATGGCGCGGATGATCTCCAGGTCGGTGACGCCGAAACACTCGCACACCACTTCCCCCTGGGCCATGGGCAGGATGGCCCCGGTGTAGTTGGCGATGGCCGCCTCCAGGGCCTCGCGCCCCATCACCGAGCAGTGCATCTTCTCCTTGGGCAGGCCGCCGAGGGCCTGGGCGATGTCGTCGTTGGTCAGCTTCTGGGCGTCCTCCAGCTTCATGCCCTTGAGCATCTCGGTGAGCACCGAGGAGGAGGCGATGGCCGAGGCGCAGCCGAAGGTCTTGAACTTGGCGTCGGTGATCACCTGGTTCTCATCCACCTTGATGGTCAGCCGCAGGGCGTCGCCGCAGGCGATGGAGCCGACATTGCCGACCCCGTCCGCCCCCTCGATCTCGCCGACGTTCCTCGGGTTGATGAAATGGTCCTGCACTTTCTCCGTATAATCCCACATGGCCGGTTCTCTGTCCCTGATGAATTGTTGGTCCCGATGGTCGGGCGATGGGCCGGCGCAGCCGCCGACAGGTGCAACATTATGGCAGGAGTCCTATTTCGGCAAGCATCGATTTCGCACTTTGCACGAGCATGGGGGTCTCCGCGGCGCTGCGCGCCTCCACGTAAAAGCGGACCTTGGGCTCGGTGCCGGAGGGGCGGATCATGATCCAGGAGCCGTCGTCGAGGAGCATCTTGCGGCCGTCGATGGTGATCACCTCGGCTATGGTGCGGGTGGCCTCGCCCACGCGCACGGTGCTGCCCGGGCCGTACGTGTTCAGCCTGTCCAGGGTCTGCAGCAGTTCCGCGCCCTGCTGGGACACGGTCACGCCGTCGCGGTCCGGGTAATAATGGCCGAAGCGGTCCTCGATCTCGAGCAGGTAGTCGCCCAGGTTCTTCTTGAGGGTGAGCACCATGTCGATGGCCAGGATCAGGCCGATGAAGGCGTCCTTTTCCGGGGTATGGCCGGTGATGGAGATGCCGTCCGACTCCTCGAAAAAGACCAGGGCCCGGTCGATCACCGGCTTGAACTCCTTGAAGCCGACCCTGGGCTCGAACACCTCCTCGCCCAACTGGCGGGCCACCGCGTTGGCCAGGTTGCTCGAGGCCACGGTCTTGGCCGCCATGCCCTTCTTCCCCTTGATCTCGTGGAGGAAATGGTAGGCCATGGCGCCGAACTGGTTCATGGAGATCTCCACCCTGCCGTCGGTGAAGCGGATGCGGTCGCCGTCCGGATCGATGATGGCGCCGATCTTGAGCGGCTCGGTCCGGCCGGCGAGCGCGTTCATGACCGGCTGCATGTTGGCCGACGAGGGCTCCGGGGCGATGCCGCCGAAGGTCGGATCCTCCGTGTCGCGCAGCAGGATGAGCCGCTCCGCCGGCGGGTCGGCGAGCAGGCGGCGGAGGTAGCCGCGGGCGGCGCCGTGGACCGCGTCGACGCAGACCACCGCCTCCCGGCTTTCGGCCAGGCGCGCGGTCACCCCGGGATAATCGATGCCGTGGCGGTCGGCGCCGCGGCGCACCAGTTCCTGCCAGCTGGCCAGGGCGTCCTCGCGGACGACGCCCGGCAGGTTGTCCAGGGGCCGCTGCAGGTCGAGGTCGGCCGGCAGGAAGGGCACCTCGTCCCGTTCGAGGTAGTCGCCCGCCAGGCGGGTGATGGTGTCGGTGAGCACCGGCGCGGCCGGCCCGGCGTCGGCGGCGTTGTACTTGAAGCCGCCGTACTCCAGCGGGTTGTGGCTGGGGGTGAGGTTGATCGAAAAGGCGGCGCCGCGCACGAGCACCGAGGCGGAGAGGGCGCCGGTGGTCGATTCGCCGGCATAGAAGACCGTGACACCGCTGGCCACGAGCACGTTGACCGCGGCCAGGGCGAGCAGCGGCCCGCCGAAGCGGTTGTCGAAGCCGACCACGCAGCCGCGCGCGCACATCTCCTTAAACGAGGCCACGCCCAGGGCCGCGCGCAACTCGTCGCTGTGTTCGGCCTCCCGGTAGAGGCTGAGGATGGCGGCGGTGACCGTGGCCACCGAGCGGACGAACAGGTCCTTGCCCAGGGTGCCGCGCCAGCCGGAGGTGCCGAAGGCGATCGCCTTGCGCGGCTGGCCGCTGTTGGTGAGGATTTCGTCCCGCACCAGGGTGTAGACCCGGTCGATGGCCCCCTGCCAGGCGGCCCGGTCCGGGCCGGCGGCCGCTGCGGCGCGGCCGGCGACGAGCTGGCGGATGGCCGCGAAATAGTCGCTCTCCCTGTGGTTGTCTGCAACTGCGTAGCGGTTCAGTATCTGCTCGATCTCGTGTTGGCTGCTCATGTCGGCTCCGTCGGGCAAGGGGAAATCGGGGGCGGGAAAAGGCGAAAACTTGTCGTCAATATAGCCCTGTACGGAGCAAATGGCAACAGCCTCGCCCGGGCCGGAAGGGGCGCCGACGTTTCAATTGACCGGCCCCGCATTTTTTTCTATTGTGGTGCCTGTCCGTTCACGCCCGGCCCCTGCCGGGGCGGCGTTCCGGTCCAGCGAACCCGCCCGTCGGCGGCTACATTCTACAAGGGAGTCAGAGATGGAAACCAAACACGACAAAGCGCTTATTCTCTGGTTTGACGAAATTGGGATCGAAGACGTGCCGATGGTCGGCGGCAAGAACGCCTCCCTTGGGGAAATGCACCAGAAACTCACCTCCAAGGGCGTGGAGGTGCCCAACGGCTACGCCATCACCGCCTACGCCTACCAGTACCTGCTCAAGGAGGCCGGGGTCGAGGCGGCCATCCGGGACGCCCTGGCCGACCTGGACACCCACGACCTGCGCAACCTGCAGGCGCGCGGCGCCAAGGTGCGCGACATTGTCCGCACCGCCGAGTTCCCGGCCGACCTGCGCGCGGCCATCCTCAGCGCCTACCGCACGATGGAGGAGGAGTACGGCCCGGAGGTGGACGTGGCGGTGCGCTCGTCGGCCACGGCCGAGGATCTGCCGGACGCCTCGTTCGCCGGCCAGCAGGACACTTACCTGAACATCCGCGGCCCGGAGGCGCTCATCGACGCCTGCAAACGCTGCTTCGCCTCGCTGTTCACCGACCGGGCCATCAGCTACCGCCACGACAAGGGATTCGGCCAGTTCGACGTCTACCTGTCCATCGTCGTGCAGAAGATGGTCCGTTCCGATTCCGCCTGTTCGGGCGTCATGTTCTCCATCGACACCGAGTCCGGCTTCAAGGACGCGATCTTCCTCACCGGCTCCTGGGGCCTGGGTGAGAACGTGGTCCAGGGCGCGGTCAACCCGGACGAGTTCTATATCTTCAAGCCGACCCTGAAAGAGGGCAAGCGGCCCATCGTCGGCAAGCGGACCGGGACCAAGGAGATCAAGATGATCTACAACACCGCCCCGGGGGCTTCGGAGCCGGTGAAGAACGTGCCCACCACCCCGGAGGAGCGCGGCGTCTACATCCTCGGTGACGACGATATCCTCCAACTGGCGCGCTGGGCCTGCATCATCGAGGACCATTACGGCCGGCCCATGGACATCGAGTGGGCCAAGGACGGCGACGGCGTCAAGGTCGGCTCGGGACGGCTGTTCGTGGTTCAGGCCCGGCCGGAGACCGTGCATTCGCAGGCCAGCAAGAAGGTGATGGAGACCTACGTGCTCAGGGAAAAGGCCACCCCGATCGCCAAGGGCCAGGCGGTGGGCGCCAAGATCGGCCAGGGCGTCACCCGCATCCTGCGCAACGTCAGCCAGATCCATGATTTCCGGGCGGGCGAGGTGCTGGTCACCGACATGACCGACCCGGACTGGGAACCGATCATGAAGACCGCCGGCGCCATCGTCACCAACCGCGGCGGCCGCACCTGCCACGCGGCCATCATCAGCCGCGAGCTGGGCATCCCCTGCGTCATCGGCACCGAGAACGGCACCGAGAAGATCGGCGACGGCCAGATGGTCACGGTGAGCTGCGCCGAGGGCGAGACCGGCTACATCTATGACGGCAAGCTCGATTTTGTTGTCGAGAAACTCGACCTGGAGACCATCCCGGCCACCCGCACCAAGATCATGATGAACGTCGGCCTGCCGGAAAAGGCCTTTGTCGAGGGCCAGCTGCCCAACGAGGGTGTCGGCCTGGCGCGCGAGGAGTTCATCATCAACTCGCACATCGGCATCCACCCCATGGCCCTGTACAACTACGAGAAGCTGCGCGAGGAGGCGGAGGAGGACGATGACATCCAGGACATCATCGACGATATCGACTACCGCACCGCGGCCTACCCGGACGACAAGCGCCAGTACTTCATCGACAAGCTGGCCGAGGGCGTGGGCCGGATCGCCGCCGGCTTCTACCCCAAGGATGTGATCGTCCGCCTGTCGGATTTCAAGTCCAACGAATACGCCAACCTGATCGGCGGCCACCTGTACGAGCCGGAGGAGTCCAACCCGATGATCGGCTGGCGCGGCGCCTCGCGCTATTACGACCCGCGCTACCGGCCGGCCTTCGACCTGGAGTGCAAGGCCCTGCTCAAGGCGCGCAACGACATGGGCCTGACCAACATCAAGCTCATGGTGCCCTTCTGCCGGACCCCGGAGGAGGGGCGCCGGGTGGTCGAGGTGCTGCGCGAGAACGGCCTGGTGCAGGGCGAGAACGGCCTGGAGCTGTACGTCATGTGCGAGATCCCCTCGAACGTCATCGCCGCCGATGCCTTCTGCGACGTGTTCGACGGCTTCTCCATCGGCTCCAACGACCTCACCCAGCTCACCCTCGGCCTGGACCGGGATTCCGACCTGGTGGCGCACATTTACAACGAGCGCAACGAGGCGGTGAAAACATTGATCAAGATGGTGATCGCCACGGCCAAACGGCGCGGCCGCAAGATCGGCATCTGCGGCCAGGCGCCGTCCGACTTCCCGGACTTTGCCACCTTCCTGGTGGAGCAGGGGATCGACTCGATCAGCCTGGTGTCCGACACCGTGGTCAAGACCCGGCTGGCCATCTACAAGAAGGAGCAGGAACTCGGCATCACGCCGTGATCCGTACATATCCCCGGCGGGCAGGGTGCTTTCGCCCTGCCCGCCGGCGGTGTCAGCGGGCCGGGACCGGGTCCTCGTCCACCGGTTTGGCCTCGTCGATGAGCATCACCGGGATGCCGTCGCGGATTTCGTAGACAAGACGACAGTGGCGACAGAGGATGGTGTCCTGGGCCGGGTGCAGTTCCACCGGCCCCTTGCATTTCGGGCAGGCGAGGATGTCCAGCAGTTCCTGTTTGATCATGGGTGGTTTCCGGGGCTTGGGCTTGATGTTTCACGGCGCATGGCGCCTCTTCCTGTGCGGCCGACCGGCCGCCTTTTCTCCGTCCCTATACCGTATCGGTGCTGCCCGGTAAAGGTTCTTGCCGGCCGGCCCGGGTCCGGGACACGCATACCAGATGAGTCGCACATGACCGAGCAATCGAGGCAGCACGTGGTGCCGGTGGCCGAGGCGGTGGGCATGGTCCTGCCGCACGACATCACCGAGATCGTCAAGGACAGCTTCAAGGGGCGGGCCTTCAAGAAAGGGCATATCATCCGCGCCGAAGACATCGATCACCTGCGTCGGCTCGGCAAGGAGCACATCTACGTGCTCCAACTGGGCGAGCAGGAAATCCACGAGAACGAGGCGGCCCTGTGCCTGGCCGAGGCCCTGGCCGGCAGCGGCACCGAGTACAGCCGCGACATCGTCGAGGGCAAGGTGACCATTCGTGCGTCCACGGACGGCCTGCTCAAGATCAACCGCGAGGCGCTCCTCCGGTTCAACCTGCTCGGCGAGGTGATGTGCGCCACCCTGCAGACCAACACCCCGGTGCACCGGGGCGAGCAGGTCGCGGCCTCGCGGATGATTCCGTTGGTCGGCCCGCGCCGGCTGGTCGAGCGGGCGGTGGCCATCGCCCGCAGCGGCGAGGCGATCGTCCGTGTCCTGCCCCTGCGGCGGGTGCGGGCCGGGCTGGTGATCACCGGTACGGAGGTGTTTTCCGGCCTGATCGAGGACCGGTTCGAGCAGGTGCTGCGCGACAAGCTCACCGCGCTCGGCTCCACCGTCGGCCGGGTGGGGTTCGCGCCCGACGATGCGAACCTGATTGCCGCCGAGATCCATCGCTGCCTCGAGGCCGGCGCGGAGTTGGTGGTCACCTCGGGCGGCATGTCCGTGGACCCGGACGATGTCACCCGCCAGGGCATCCTCCTGGCCGGGACCGAAGAGGTGGTCTACGGCACGCCGGTGCTGCCCGGGGCCATGTTCCTGGTCGGCCGCATCGGCCGGGTGCCGGTGCTCGGCCTGCCCGCCTGCGGCATGTTCCACAAGATCACCGTACTCGACCTGGTGCTGCCGCGGGTGCTCACCGGCGAAACCATCGGCCGGGAGGAACTGGCCGCGCTCGGCCACGGTGGGCTCTGCCGCAACTGCGCCCGCTGCCAGTACCCGGTGTGCAGTTTCGGCAAGGCCTAGGCGGCAGCGGTGTGCGGTTGCCGGTGAGACGCCGGAAAAGTCGGCTGGAGAAGGGTTTGCAGGAGGATGCCGGCATGTGGTATGCTTTGGCTACTTTTTTTCGGCACAACACACCCGTTTCCCGAGGTATGCCCATGCGCTCCCAATGGCTGTTGTCGCTCGCCGCCTGGCTGGTGTTCTCTCTTGTCGCTGCGCTGCCCGCGGAGGCGGTTTCCCGGCTGGACGGATCCTTCGGGCTCAACGGCCGGGTGGCGGTCGAACTTGGCGTCCGCAACAGCGCCCACGCGGTGCTCGTCCAGCCGGACGGGCGGATCCTCATCGCCGGTTCCTCCTCCAGGGGCCTGGCGCGCAACATGTCCCTGCTCCGCTTCAACCCGGACGGCAGCCTCGATGCCACGTTCGGCAGCGACGGCTCGGTGATCACCTCGGCCGCCATCGGTGACGACGAAATCCTCGCGCTCGGCCTGCTCGCCGACGGCCGCATCGTCGCCGCCGGCTACAGCCACAACGGCGCGGACCGCGATTTCGCCCTGGTGTGCTACCTGCCGGACGGCAGCCTCGACCGGAGTTTCGGCGAGGAGGGGGTGGTCATCACCCCGGTGGGCAGCGGCAACGAGGAGATCACCGCCGTGCAGGTCAACCGGGACGACATGATCACCGTGGCCGGCGGGGTGGAGGGCACCACCGGCCGGGTGCTGGCCACGGCCCGCTATTTCAGCGACGGCGTGCCCGACAGCGGCTACGGCGAGCAGGGCATCAGCCTGATCGGGGTGGGCGCGGACACGGCCGCCGAGGGGCTGCTCGAACGGGGGGATGGCACCCTGGTGGTGTCCGGCTCCTACGAACTGGAAGGGAAGAGTGCGCTGATGCTCGTCGGGCTGACCCCGGACGGCGTGATCGACCCGACCTTCGGCGAGAGGGGTGTGGCTGTGGCGGACCTGCCGGACACGGTCAGCGAGGGCTACCGGCTGGCCGAGGACAGTGACGGCCGCCTCTACCTCGCCGGCTCGGTGGGCAAGGCGGGCGAGCGTGACGCCGCCCTGTTCCGCTTTACCCGTTCGGGGCGCGCGGACGAGGAGTTCGGGGACAGCGGCGTGCTCGTCACCCGCATGAGCGCCGAGGACGACCTGCTCTACGACGTGGTGGTGGGCCGCAGCGGCGTGGTCGCCAGCGGCTACACCACCGACGCCGGCACCCGCCAGTTCCTCGTGGCCTCGTACGGCCGCGGCGGGTCCACGGTGGAGACGACCGGCGGCGAGGCAACGGCGGTCGGCCAGGAGTTCGATCAGGCGATGCCGGTGCAGGAGGTGCGCACCATCGGCGACACCCGGGTGCAGATCAGGAAGCTGCGGGTCTCCTCCTCCCTCTCCGACGGCTCGGCAGCGCTCACCCCATCCGCCACCTCCCCGCCGCGGGGCTGGCTGGCCGCGCTCGGCCAACAGCTCGGCCGCTTCCTGCTGCGTCCGGCCCTGGCGGCCGACAGCGGCGCGGCCACCGTGGCCGAAGCCGCCGCCACCGGGCCGCGGGTGCGCACCGCCACCACCACCTTCAGCGAGGGCGAGTCGGTCAGTTATGCGCTTGCCGCTGATCCGAAGGGCAACGTGATCCTCGTGGGTACGGCCGACGGCGCCGAGGCCAGTTCCATGGTCGCCGCCCGCTACGCGGCCGATCCGGCGGACCTGTACGCGGACACGGCCGGCTACACCAGTGGCGCCATCCGCACCCGTGAACCCGCGGACGTCACCCGCGCCAGCGCGGTCACCGGCGGCGAGATCCTGCCCGCCTTCGGCCGGGCGGTGAGCAAGCGCGGGGTGGTGTTCAGCATCACCGACACGCCGGTGTATTCCGGCGGCGAAGGCACGGACGGGGATACCGATGACGGCATCGATGACGGTACCGACAACGGCGACGCCAGCGATGACGGGACGGATGACGGGACAGGGGACACCGACCTGTCTCCGAAGATTACCAACGAGACCGCCCAGACCTTCAGCGGCGGCACGGCGACCCTCAAGGTCAGGACCAATGTGGCGTCAACCTGCAGCTACAGCGCCAGCAGCACAGAGACCTACAGCGCCATGCGGGACATGGACACCACTGACGGGCTGGCCCACACAGCCACCGTCGGCTTAAAGACCATCGGTACCCACACCCGTCTCGTCCGCTGCAGCAGTACGGCCAGTGGCGCGGAGAACACCACCGCGACACCGATCACCTTCACCCGCATCGTGGCCGCGTCGTCTGCCCGGACCTTCGATCGGCTCACCGGCCTGTTCGTCACCGAGGCGGTGGCCGCCACCGCGACCACCGACAGCAGCAGCGAAACGACCACCGCCACCACCTCCATCTTTGGCGCAGCCGGCGAGGACAGCGAGGAACAGTGGGCCGAAGAGGGAGAGACCGAGAACGGCTCGGGTTACGGCCGGTTCAGCGCCCGCCTGGAAGATCTCAAGCCGGGCACGGTCTACTATGTGCGCGCCTACGCCCTGACCGGGGACGGTGCGGTCTACTACGGCCCACAGTACCGGTTCAAGACCGCGGACGCCTGCTTCGTGGCCACCGCCTCGTTCGGCACCCTGCTCCATCCGGGGGTGCGCGTGCTGCGCGAGTTCCGCGACGCCTTCCTGGCCACGAGCGACCTCGGCCGGGTGCTGGTGGACCGTTATTACACCCTCTCGCCGCCGGTGGCCGACCTGATCGGCCGGAGCGGCGCACTGCGCGCCACGGTCCGCCTGCTGCTCCTGCCGCTGGTCGGCTTCTCCTGGCTGGCCCTGCAGGCCGGCCTGGCCAAGGCCCTGCTGCTGGCCGGCTGCGTTGCCGTGGCCGCCGGCCGCGGTACCGTCCGGCTGCGACCGCGCTGCTGACAACCCGCCGGGAGTTTTCCGGCCCACCCCAACCCGACTGAACGTCTCAGGCAGAACCAACGATGAACACAGCCAACAGCATGCAGGCCCGCACGGTCTTTCTCGGCCGGGGCGGTTTCACCCTTATTGAACTGATGGTGGTCATGGTGATTCTCGGCATCCTCGCCGGGCTGATCGTGCCGCGCATCATGGATCGTCCGGAAGAGGCCCGCCGCACCAAGGCGGCCATCCAGATCCAGTCCATCGAACAGGCGCTCAAGCTCTACAAGCTCGACAACGGCCAGTACCCGACCACCGAGCAGGGGCTGAACGCCCTGGTCGAAGCGCCGGCGGTGGGCGCCTTGGCGAAGAAGTGGCGCACCGGCGGCTACCTGGAAAAGGGCCGGGTGCCCAAGGATCCGTGGGACAACGATTTTGTCTACATCAGCCCGGGCCTGCACGGCGATTTCGATCTCATCTCCTACGGCCCGGACAACCAGTCCGGCGGCGAAGGTAACGACGCCGACGTCAACAACTGGGAACTGCAGTAATCTCCCGGCACCCGCATGGCCGCGGCCGCGCCCCCCGCACCGGGGGACGACAGGGGCTTCACCCTGCTTGAACTGATCCTGGTCCTGGTCCTCATCGGCATCAGTACCTCGCTGGCCCTGCCGCGGGTCGGCGAATTTCTTTTCACCGACCCGCTCAAGGCGGCGGCCCGGGGCCTCACCGGCCTGATCGGCCGGGCCTCGCAACTGGCCCAGCAGCGCCAGGCGCCCTATCTGCTCAGATACATCGAGCGGGACAGACGGTTCGTGGTCGAGCCGGAAACCCCGGCGGACGCGGAGCGCACGGAGCGATCCGGACCGGAGCGGGCGGGCGAACTGCGCCTCCAGGGCCAGGTGGGGGTGCGCGATATCTGGTCCTGGGACAGCGGCAGCCGCAGTGTCGGCGACCTGAGCATCCGCTTCACCGCCGCCGGCTACGTCGAACCCACCGTCATTCACCTGCGCGAGGGCGGGGACCGCGACCTGTCGCTGGTGCTCTCCCCCTTTCTCGGCACCATCCAGATCTTCGACAGGTATGTCAGCCCGGACGACCCGACCCTGTTTCTGTGAACCCGGCCCGGGCCTCCTCGGCCGCGCCGGCTTCACCCTGCTCGAGGTGATGATCGCCGTGGGCATCATCGCCATCGCCCTGGTGACGCTCCTCGGCGCCCAGTCGCAGAGCGTATCCATCGCCGCCGCGGCCCGCTTCGACACCACCGCGGCCCTCCTGGCCCAGGGGAAGATGGCCGAGTTGTGCGTGCAGGGCTTCGAGGGGGTCAGCGATGGCGAGGGCGACTTCGGCGAGGACTACCCGGGATTCACCTGGAAGGTGGAGGTGCGCGAGCTGACCGTGGACGAAATCGGCCTGGAAGGCCTGGCCGGCATGCTCAAGGCCGTCGACCTGGTGGTGCGCAGCCGGGACGACGAGGAGCGCGCCTGCGCCCTGCGGACGTTCCTGCTCAAGGATTTCCAGGCGGCGCCATGATCGCGACGGACAAGGGGTTCACCCTCCTGGAGGTGCTGCTGGCGGTCACCGTGCTCGGGGTGGTGGTGGCCATGCTGTCCCTGTCGCTGGGCGGCACCCTGCGGGTGGTGGCGGCCACCGAACAGCAGGAGGCGGCCCACCACCAGGCCCACACCGCCCTGCGGCGGCTCACCGCGGACCTGGCCAGCGCCGTGCAGGCGGGCGAGATCGCCTTCACCGGCCAGGTCGGCGTGGATGGGGCGGGCGGGGCGGACGGCGATGCCGAGGCGGGCGAGCTGCTGCGGTTCGTCTCGCTCGCCCACCTGGTGTTCAACCCAGCGGCGCAGCGATCGAACGAGGCCATGATCGCCTACCGGGTCGTTCCGGATGCGGACGACCGCCGCCGGCTCAAGCTGCTGCGCGCCGACACGGTGGTGCTGCCGGGGATCGATGCCGAGGCGGCCCAGGACGACGAGATCCCCTTTCTGCTGGCCGACAACCTCCGCGCCGTCCGCCTGGCCTACCTGGACCGGGAGGGGCGGGAATACGACGGCTGGGACAGTGAACAGGAGGCGGCGGAACAGGCCGAGCCCCGTCCCCTGCCGGCGGCGGTGCGCTGCACCCTTGAGTTCTGGCTCGATGCGGACAGCGAAACCTTCCAGACCTTCACCACCGCGGTGCTCGTGCCGGCGGGGCTGGTCGGCGCGGAGGCGGCGGATGCGGACTGAGTCGATCGCGGGCAACCAGTCGGGCCTGGCCCTGGTGCTTACCCTGCTGTTCGTCAGCCTGCTGGTGGCCATGACCGTGCAGCTGATGGCCACCATCGACCGCCAGTCCTTCGGGGCGGCGGCGCAGCGCGAGCAGGTGCGGCTGGACGCCATGGCGCTGGGCGGTCTGCACCTGGCCCGGGCGGCCCTGGTCGCGGACCAGCTGGAAAACGAATTTGATTCGCCCCACGACCGCTGGGCCGGGCTCGACCCGGAAAAGCTGCAGGCCCTGGCCGGTGGCGTCGATGTGCAGGTGGGGGTCACCGACCTGTCGGGCCGGCTGCAGGTCAATGCCCTGGGTGGATCGGGGGCCACCCGCAACCCGGGCGGGTCCGGCCAGCGGGCGGGGCACGAACTGGAACGGTACCGCCAGGTCTGGCTGCGCTTCCTGACCTCGGGCCGGTTTGCCGTGGCCGACGAAGAAGAGGCCGCGGGGCTCGTCGACGCGCTCGCCGACTGGGTCGACACGGACAGCCGCGAGCGACTGCAGGGCGCGGAGGAGGGTTACTACCGCGCCCTCGACCCGCCCCACGGCTGCCGCAACGGGCCGGTGCGTCAGGTCGGCGAGTTGTTGCTGGTCCGTGGCATGACCCCCGAGCTGCTCTACGGCGACAGCGAGCGCGAGGGCATCGCCGCCTACATCACCGTGGCCGGCGAGGACGGCAAGATCAACCTGAACACCGCGCCCCTGCCGGTGCTGCAGGCCCTGTCCGTGGAGATGACCCCGGAGTTGGCCGGGGACCTCATCGATTTTCGCGGGGACGAAGGAAATAGGGAGGCATTGGCCACGGTCGACTGGTATAAGCAGGTGAGCGGATTTCCCGCCGGCGTAACCCTGGATCGCGCCGTGCTCAAGGTGACCGGCGGATTTTTCGAGGTCACCGTGCGGGCGGCCAGCCCGCCTTTTATCCGCACCGGCGTGGCCACCCTGCAGCGGCTCGACAACCGGACCCAGCGCCTCCTCTCCTGGACCATCGAATGAACGGCGGCTCCATGTCCCGCACCCCCTTATGACACGACACGCGCTGGGTATCGATATCGGTGAATCCCGGGTGAGCGGCGTGGCGCTCGCCCGCCAGGGCCGCAGCCTGCAGCTGACCGGCTGCTGCCGGCTGGAACTCGCCGCGGACACCGACCCGGCCGGGGTGGCCGCGGCGGTCCGCCAGGTGGGGGCGCAGCTCGGCGGGCCGCAGGCCGTGACGGTACTGGGTCTGCCCCTGTCGCGCCTGAGCGTGCGCAACCTCACCCTGCCGTTCAAGGATGCGCGCAGCATCGCCCAGACCCTGCCGTTCGAGCTGGAGGAGCAGCTGCTCGTGCCGGTGGACAGCCAGGTGAGCGATTTTATCCTGGCCGGATCGGCCCCTGACGGCGGCAGCCGGGTGATCGCCTTCAGCGCGGAGCAGGAACTGCTCGCCGGGCTGCTCGGCGGACTGGAGGGGCGGCCGGACCCCGGGGTGATCACCCCGACCGGACTGGCCCTGGCCGCGGCCGCGGCCCGGGACAACCCGCCGGGCCGGCTGCAGCTGCTCGTCCACCTGGAACTCCCGGCGGCAACGCTGGTGCTCGTCGACGGGCCGGTGCCGGTGCTCTGCCGGCGGCTGCCCTGGGTGGAACCGCCCCTCCAGCCCCGGGCCGGGGAGGAGGGAGCCGAGGCGGACAGCCCCGCAATCAACCCGGAGGCGTTGCGCCTGCTGGCTGCCGCGGTTGAGCGGACCATCGACCTGTACGCCCAGGAAAGCGGCGCGCCGATGCAGCCAGAGGGTGTGGTGTTCACCGGCCCGCTGGCCGAGCTCGACCGGGACAGCGGACTGGTGGCCGACTGCCTGGGGTTGCCGGTGCAGGTGGCCGACCTGGTCAGAACCATCGGTGCGACCCGCGCCGCCCCGGCCGAGGACTTCGGTCGCGGCCCGTACGACGCCGCCCTGGCGCTCGCCCTCACCGGCCTGGAGAAGCGGCCGGGGATCAATCTCCGCCGCGGTCCCTTTGCCCGGCCGCGGTCCCTGTTCGCCAGCAGGAAGCGGCTGGCCGCGGCCGGTGCCGCGGCGGCACTGCTCGCGGTCGGAAGCATCGGCCTGCTCTGGAACGATTACCGGCGCCTGGAGGGCCGCGACCGGGCCCTGCGGACGGAGATGACCGAAATCTATCGGCAGACCTTTCCCGCGGTGACCACCGTGCGCGAGCCCTACGCCGAGATGCAGGCGGCCATGCGCGCCGTCCAGGGGCCGGCCGCGCCGTCCACCTCCGCCTCCGCCGGCCAGCGGGTGCTGGGCCTGCTGGCCGATATTTCTGCCCGCATCCCGGCCTCGGTCACCCTGCAGGTCAGCCGGCTGGCCATCGACCGGGAAACGGTGCTGGTCAAGGGCAGCACCGACACCTTCAACGCGGTGCAGTCGATCAGGAACGGCCTGTCCGCCTCGGCCCTGTTCAGCGAGGTGAAGATCGTCTCGGCCACCGCGGACAAGGAGAAGGGCGAACAGGGTGGCCAGATCCGTTTCGAACTCCAGCTGCAGTTCAAGGAGGGCTGATGCGCTTGAGCCGGCGTGAACAATGGGCGGTGATCGCGGCAGGGACGGCGCTGACCCTGTTCGTGCTGCTCCAGTTCGTGGTGCTGCCGCTGGCTGACCGGCGCTCGCGCCTGGAGAAGGGGTTGGCGGCGCGCGAGCGCGCGGTTGCCGAGATGCGTGCCATGCAGGACCAGTACCGCGCCCTGGCCAGCCAGAGCGGCTCGCTCGCCGCGGCCCTGGGGGCCCGCGAGGCCGGCTTCAGCCTGTTTGCCTTCCTCGAGAAGAATGCCGAGGACAGCGGCGTCCGCGAGAAGATCGCCCACATGAAGCCTTCGGAGTCCAGCGGCAACGGTCCGTTCACCCAGAGCCTGGTGGATATGAAGCTGCAGGCGGTGAGCCTGGGGCAGCTGGTGCGGTTTCTCGAACGGGTGGAGTCGCCGGCGCACCTGGTGGGTATCGACAAGATCACCATTCAGGAGAATGCACGGGAAAAAGGGCTGCTCGACGTGACCCTGCAACTGGTGAGCATCGACCGGGTGGTCGCTGCCGCCCCGCGCTAGCGAGGCCCTCCCCATGTTTGCCAAGGCATGCACATGGCTGCTGGCCCGTATCGGTGAGCTGCTCTACACCCTGGTCGTGCTGGTCGTCTGCCTCTGGCTGCTGTTCCCCGCCGCCACGGCCCGCGACCTGCTCGTCCGTGCCGCTGGCGCGGCCGTGCCCCAACTGCAGTGGCAGGTCAGGACGATGGCGGTCGAGTTGCCGGGCGTGCTCCGGCTTGGCGGGGTGGAGGGGCGGGCGCCGGGCGATGGCGGCGAGCCGCTCGTGCGCATCGACAGCCTGACCCTCCGGCCCGACCTGGGGGCCCTGCTCGGCCAGCGGCGACTGCAGGCGGCCTGGCGGGCCGAGCTGGCCGGCGGTACGGTCCAGGGTCTGGTGCAGCTGCCCCGATCAACGGCGGAGTTGCGGGTCGAGGGAACCATGCAGGGGGTACGACTGGACGATTTCCCCGTTGTTGCACAGCGGTTGCAGCGGAAGGTGCAGGGCACGGCCGCGGCCGACTTCACAGCCACGCTCCGCCGCAGGCCGCTGGCAATCACCACACTCGACGCGACCGCGCGACTCGAGCAAGGCCGCATCGACCTGCGCCGGCCGGTGCTCGGCCACGGGTTCGTGCCCCTGGCCCGGGCCGCGGTGAAGCTCCGCCTCGAGGGCGAGCGGCTGGCACTGACCGACGGCACGGTGGAGTCCAGCCTGTTCACCGGCACGTTTGCCGGCGACCTGCGGCTGCACCCGGACCCGGGGTCGAGCCTGATCACGCTCGCCGGCAGCCTCAGTCCCCGCTCCGAATTCTTCAGCGCGGCAGGTGGCGACAGCGCCGGTCTGCAGACGATCCGCTCCCGGCTGCGCGACCGGCCCCTGCCGTTCCGGGTGTCCGGTGCGCTGCAGGACCCGGGTCTTCATTTCGAGGAGTTCAGCCTGCTCTTCGACGCCCTGTCCAAGGAGTCGAGGTCACCATGATCGGCCGTATCGTCCGCCTGGCGCTCATCGCCCTGCTCGTCGCCGCGGGTGTGCATCTCTGGTACGGCCGGGTCGCCGAACAGCTGCAGGCCCGGCTGCCGGCACCGTCGCCGGCTGCAGCCAATGCACCGGCCGCGGCGGCCCGGCCGGCCGCAGGCGCCGTCACCACGGCCAGGGTGGACACCCGGGTGATCCTCAAACGCAACATCTTCAAGGCCGCGCTCGAGGCGGACGAGCAGCCGGCCGGCAGCCGGGAGCTCGATCTCGACGCGCTCGAGGAGACGCGCATGCAGCTCGTGCTGCTCGGCACGGTCTCGGGCAGCCGCGAGGACGCCCGGGCGATCATCCGCGACGAGGCGGCCAAGAAAGAGGACATCTACCAGGTGGGCAGCGATATCCAGGGCGCGCTCATCGCCAGGATCGAACGGGGCAGGGTGGTGCTCCAGGTCAACGGCCGCGAGGAGATCCTCAACATCAAGGACCCGGAGAGCGGTCGGCCCCGACCCGGCAACCCGAACTTCCGTCCGCCCGGGATGCCTGGGGGCGAGGCGGTGCAGCCGGCGGAGATCATGCCGCCCGAGGTCGATGACCGCAAGGTGCCGCAGGCCCTGCCCCGGCGACGGATCAATTTCCGGGCCGCCCCCCTGGCCGACCGGCCGCCGGCCGAACCGGCCGACAACATGGATTCCGAGGAGCCGGCCGACATCCCACCGCCGCCGGTGGAGGTCGTGACCCCGGAAGAGGCGGGGGAGGCCGGGCGATGACCGCGGCTCCCGATGGCCGGCCCTGCCGGCGCCCTACCGACGAACCATGGCGGGCCGGTCCGCTGGACCCTCCCGCCGCTTTGGACTGTGAACCGACATGACGCGACTGCCCTTTTTCGCCCTCCTGCGGCTGCTGCCGCTCGTTTTCCTGCTCTTCGCGGCCGCGCCCGTGCACGCCGCCGCCCCGGCCGCGGTGCCGCGGGACAACGGCGCCCAGCGCTACGTGACCATCGATTTCAACGATGTCGACATCAACCTGTTCATCAAGTACATCAGCGAACTCACCCGCAAGAATTTCGTGGTCGATCGCGAGGTCAAGGGCAAGGTGACCATCATCTCGCCCACCCGCATCTCCGAGACCGACGCCTACCGGGTGTTCGAGTCGGTGCTCGAGGTGAACGGCTTCGCCGCCGTGCCCAGCGGCTCGGTGATCAAGATCGTGCCCTCGGTGCAGGCCCGCTCGAAGAATGTCGACACCCTGCGCGAGGGCGACCGCGCCTCCAACGACGACCGGGTGGTCACGCGCATCGTGCCGCTGCGCCACGGCAACGCCGACGAGGTGAAGACCCTGCTCACGCCGCTCATCTCCAAGACGAGCGTGCTCATCAGTCATGCCGCCTCGGGCATGCTCATCATCACCGACTACGCCTCCAACCTCGGCCGGCTGATGGAGATCATCAAGGCCATCGACGTGCCCTCTGAGGCCGAGGAGGTGGCCATCATCCCGCTGCAGTTCGCCTCGGCCGAGGGCGTGGCCAAGTCCATCGGCCAGCTGTTCACGGTCACGGTCCAGAAGGGGGCGCGCCAGCAGACGGTCAAGGTGGTGCCGTTCGAGCGGACCAACGCCCTGATCGTGTTCGCGCCCAAGGGGGTCATGCAGCGCGTCCGCGACCTGGTGGCCGACCTCGATGCCGAGGTGCCGCGCGGCGAGGGCAACATCCGGGTGATCTACCTGCAGCACGCCAACGCCGAGGAGATGGTCAAGGTGCTCATGAACCTGCCCGGCGACAAGGGTCAGGCGGGCGGGGACAAGGGCGCCTCGGCCGCACCGTCCGGGGCCCCGGCCATCTCCAAGGATATCAAGATCGTTGCCGACGTGGAGACCAACTCGCTCATCATCACCGGGCCGCGCGAGGAGTACGAGGCGGTGGAAGGGGTGATCAAGAAGCTCGATATCCCCCGGCGCATGGTCTACCTGGAGGCCCTGATCATGGAGGTCCAGGTGAACAAGGACTTCAAGATCGGCGTCGAGTGGGGCGGCAGCGGCACCTACAACGACGAGACCGGCACCCTGTTCGGCGGCTTCAGCGGCAATGCCAACGAACCCTACGGGGTGATTCGGGGGATGAGCGCCAACCCGGCGGTGCTGCCGCCCGGGTTCGCCCTGGGCGTGCTGCAGAAGGGCATCGAGATCGGCGGGATCACCTTCCCCAACCTGGGGGCGGCG
>Ga0265295_1001172_pt1 | contig 47593 bp, 63 predicted proteins | sample Munlansysbiofilm_FD_192503 | JGI IMG/M metagenome (GOLD analysis project Ga0265295, IMG submission 192503) | Leachate microbial communities from a municipal landfill in Southern Ontario, Canada - Methane capture system biofilm | ecosystem: Engineered > Solid waste > Landfill > Unclassified ...
GGCGAGGCGTTTTGAATAGCTTGCGTGGATGAATTGCGAGTGCGGCCAGTTACCCATACACCACGCAATAAAACTAATTACGGCTAATTCGGTTTTACCGGATCGAGGCGGGATGTTGATTATCAGGCGTTTTGTTTTACCAACCACCACTTTTTCAAGTGCGGTACAGATTAGGTCTTGGTGCTTAGCGCGCATCATCGGTACACCTTTGCGCGCTTGGAACATGTACTCGGTGAATGCTAGAAAGTCAGCGCGTAGGTGCGCAATCTCATTCGGAGTCATACTTGCGCGCCAATGCGGCCAATACGGCATCGCCGCTGTGCTTAGGTGATACGCTCTCGCCCAGGCTAGTCACGTCGATCAACTGCTTATCAAGTCCGCAAAGTTTGGCCTTACCCATCGTCGCTGCAACGGCTGCAGAGCTTTGCGGAGTCTCAGCCCCTAGTGCCACCTGCCGCGCCTCTTCAAGTTCAACCATGAGGCTGTCAACCGTCACGTTGTGGCGCTTTACGATCGGTTCGCGCAACTCTGCGAGCCTTGCCGCTATCTTGGACTTGTCCATCATGGCCTTGGCCTTGCGGTGCAGTGTCGCTGGTTTCATCGAATCGGTCTTGTAACCAGCTTGACGGTACGCGTCGCTTTGTCCAAAACCCTCAACGATCGAGCGGCAGAATTTCTCCTCCCGCTCGGTGTATTTGAATTGAGTCTTGCTCACGTCAGCTTCTCAATGCGTCGATCAATACGGGCGTTCTCGATGCTGTTGGAAAGTGCTACCAGCAGCCACACGGGAACCCAGAAGCCGACACTCAGGATCGATAGGATCAGGTGTAGCACATGGCTCGTGCGTTTCTTCTGGCTTAGTAATTTGAGTGCTGCGATTTGATTTGTCATGGCGTGAACCTCGTTGACTTGAACCGGAGAATTGGGTGCAGCAGTAGTGGGTTCAGTTCTACGTTCGGGAGCTACCCTAGCTGCGGTTCGGATATTACCACAGTGTTGGTGGGTGTCAAGCGACGGTGCTCATTCCGTACGCCAGATTCTAATACCGCCGTCCACTGTTCGCGCTGTAAATTTACATTGTTCACCCTTGCCCCTGCGGTAGTGCGCAATCCGACGGCACGCTGAGTATTCATTCCCGTTAATATTTGCACCTGCTATGAAAACACTTTCGTGTGGACCCATGGTTGTGAATGGGTACTTTTTTACACCACCTCCTGACTCTTTTGGTAGTGGTATATTTTTCTCAATTTTAAAATCATTCATTTGTTACACCTGTGCGGTTTGTGATTGTGTGATTAAACTGTAATGTGAATAGTTACATTGGTCAAGCACATAAACGCGTAACAAAAAATGCGTTACGGCTGAAAGCCCCGTGGTTACTAGATCACAGGTGTTTTTCCAATTTCAGTAACGCTGCGTAACATGACTAAAAAAGCGGATGTTACGGCTGTAGCCTTAGTGCCACGGGGGGTTCAGCATTTTGTAACTTTTTTTACCGAAAAACAGCCAACCCATATACACATAATACATAACACTACTATTACTCTTTTACTTCTTCTCACCTAATTAATAGAATAAAAGACGTACAAAAGTTACAAGCACCGCAAAGCCACTGGTTGCGGGGGTTTGCGTGTAACATCTAAAAGTTACAAAGAGGTTACTTTCCAAAAATTATGTTACGGACGTGACCAAATCTCTAAAATAGTCACGGAATGTCTTTCACGTTTAATTAGTCACGGATAAAAAAAGCCCCGTCTAAATGCGGGGCGTGGTGTAACATTATTTTATCTTGAGAAGTCGCGTAACGGTCTGATCAATTCGAACCGGTGACGACTTCCCCAGCCCATCTGCGCTAATTAATTTAAGCAACTCCCCCACTTTAGGCGCGTGCATCGCCATTTCCGAACGTGAATATGTTTTAAAAATCCAATCGTTTACAAACTTTCTCGGTGCTGTAATGTACCAATCGTTTGTTGCCCCAACGTGACGTACGCCCGCATCCATCTGCTCGTTAAATGGTGTGGCCTTAATATCCGCAATCAATTGGTTTGCCATTGCCGGTAATGCCTCGCTAAGCACGCCATACATCTTGCCGATGTTGTACTGCGCGTGGAAGCTGTTTAGGTAAGCCTGTGCAGCACGTTCAGCGCCCGCCCTACCCATCGCAATGTAACCATCGAGAAGTGCGTTTAAGGTGTCGCGGATGTAATAGACAACGTTATCGTAATAAACTGGCATCCCCACCTCAATTGCGACCGGTCTATCGTCTAACCGACAACCCTCCTCTTTAAATACGCTGATGCGGTTCGCCAGTTGATCCTCCACGCCCTCCTCACCAACTAACGATGGGATATTATCGGCCGACCAAAGCAACTTGGTGTACACGTCCACAGTGGTTGCCATTTGAAACTTAGGTGACATGCGCAGCGTCCGCTCAACTTCTTTAAGTTCGCGCTTGATCGACTTCACTTCATTAAGGCTCAGCACAAACTTGCGCTTGAATGACTCAGGTGAATGGCCAGACGGCGCGCCCTCCAACATGCGCTCAATGTCCTCCATGCTCACCTCAACGGCGCAATCAAGGCTCTGCAGTGCCCCGATAATTAAACCCTTACCCCAGTCACTCGGCGCGTGAATCCACAAGTACGCCTTTTTCCTGTCACGGGCAAAGCGTGCCGCCGCTATGAATTTTAAAAGATCGTCCAGTCGCGAGAAGTGTTCTTTAAAGTCCGCAATCACCCGTGGATCTACCGCAGCGTGAACGTCAGAGCCTGCAACCAGAGGTGTATGCTCATAAACAATATTCACGCAGTCTCGATCGAGACGCATTATTGACCTGGTTGCAAACATATCGCTGCTGTATCGAATTGCGTTGCGCTGGTTGTTGTACTCAAGGTAATCCATCACAACACCCGCAACGGCAGCATGTACGGTCTTAGTAAAACGCTCCTCATCCAAAGCATGTACGCCCGCACTAACCTTAATTGCCGTGTCGAGCTGGTCCATATCAACAACACTGCCAAACTTCGCGCGTATAAACTTAAACCCGTCACTTCCTTTATGTTGGTTAAGGTTCTCAGAACTGCTCAACATGCGGATATCACGACCCGTTGGCGACCAGAACACCCCCGTGATAATCAAGTGCAAAACCGCAGCACTTACCTGCAGTGCGCTAACATCCTCGACACCAAGTAACGAGCGTAGACGAAACTCCATTGCATCTTTTAACTTCACCGCCTCGTCGCAAATTTCATCCACTGCCGGCAACGGCACGTCCGCAACTCGACCGTGACCTTTGTTGTACACATTAGTTGCCTTGCGAACCACCTCGCCAATCGTGCGCCCAACTAGGTAATCGTCGCGGTCGTCCCACTTGCTACGCGCTAACGCACTCATGCGCATAATGCGTTCAATGCGATCCGTGTCGGCACCGGTTAAAAAGCACAAGTGTGACGCAAGTGCCATATCTGCCCGTGACTCATCGAAACCCACAATACTATCGTCAGGGTACGCGGCACGCAGCGCGTCCAAGTCGCGGTTAAATAGGTTAGTAAATGATGCCTTTTGCCCAAACCTTGCATCAACGCTTTTCATCTTATGGCCGAGCGCAATCAATTCAGCATCATCGGTTGGGCCATCCCAGTCAGCGCGCGGACCATTACCATCATGCACTCCAGCAACACCCACTGGGGTAACCGCAACAGGGTTCGCCAGTACACTATCAACCAACCAACGCATCCACTCTTGCGGTGCTGACTCGTCCGCGCAACCAAACGCCTCATCGCTCAAACCAAACGCAATGCCACGCCCCTGAGTATAGAACTCAATGTCCACACCGAAGCCCGCAAGCGGTCTAGTGCGATCCGCTTTTACACGGTCCACGTTAGCGCCAATAAAATGCACACCCGAGCCGCTACTACTGTACTCAAAGAAGCACTTGTGTAAATGCGCGTACTGACCTGCTGCAAACTCACTCAATTTACCGCCGGTAATACACTTATCAAGGTCATAGAACCAATAACCGCAATCTTCAGTAAACATAAACCCGAGCGTGTAAACTACACCGTCCTGAGTCTCACGCATCCGCTGTGCGTTACGTTGCGCCACTGCAGCATCAAAGGTCATCCACGCGGTATCAATCTGCGCATTGGCGTTAATACCGGCCGCGTCAACTGGAATTTTAGGATGGTATTTAGCCATACCCTCGTTCCACACCATGCGCCACACGAACCACTGCGGAATGGCAACCAAACCACCTAATGCTTTCTTAAAGTTATTCATTGCAACACCTCGACCCGCGAGTAATTAGTGCAAGAATAAGGCGCTATATTGTGATGCGCGAGGTTCATACCAGTAATGCGCGAGAGGTCAGGTTCAACCAATAGACTTGAAATATTGTAAAACGGATAGTCGCCCTCAATGCGCGGGTGTAAACGCGCCGCAATTCTGATCGCGTTACGACTAACGTGGTGGCTTGCCCAGTTTCCAATAATTCGCTTCAAACCAAGTTGACGCTTAGTGATGTTTTTGGTTCCAACCTGAGCGTCCAACCAAGCAAAAGCGATCAGCACCGTGTGGTATTTTATAGCTGAATCTTGGTAAGAATCGTTAACGACGGCGTCAATTGCACACAGTGTGGGTAGAGGCGTGATATTTTCCCGTAACGTAACAATCTTTTTCACAACTCACCCCCTGCGGCCAGCACCATGCGCATAACCAGCTCAAGATTAAACCCATACAAATCACCACCACTACGCATACGACTCAACTGTGACGGGTAGACGCCAAGCTTCGCTGCATATTGTTGGCCGGTCATATCACCCTGAAGCTCTAAAACTTGGCGAATGTAACGCGACTTTAATTCCGCTATTTGATCGGTCACAATGGAACCCTCTTGGTTAATGATTCCCGCACGATAATACTAATTAATTGAATTGTCAAACGTTACACAATAAAAAAAACCGCCCTAAGGCGGCTCTTACAACACTAGGCGGCTCAACTTACCAATACGCGACTCAATTGCCCCGAGTGTACGCCCCGTCCGACGCACCAACTCCTCGTCGCTCACCGTGCCGATCAACCCAAGCATCAACGCATCGTCCTCAGCCGTCCACACAGAGTGCGCAACGTAACCGCGCCTGTAGTCCGGTTGCCGACCTTTACCTAAACCCAACTCCCGTGCGCGCCGCTTAACCGCACTAACCGAACGACCCAGCTCAGCCGCCAGTTGCTCAGGCTTACGTCGCTTCCAGTGCTTGCGAAGGTGCGCGTTCTCACACTCTAACCATTTCATTTTAAAACACACCCTCCGGCGTAACCATTCATGAACAACCATTTACCGTCCACCAAATCAACCACCAACGCTGGATCAATAGCGCGCGCGCCGTCAGGCATGTCGCACTTCAATACCTTATCGCCCGAGCGTACGCTTTCAATTGCAGCGAGTTCACTAGAACGCAACGCTTGACTGGCCACTACTGCAACGCAAACCGCCGCCACCACAACACATGCACCTATTACATATTTCATCGCACCACCTCCAACATACGAGTCGCAACGAACCGTGCATCATCCAGCGCATTGTGGACAACACCCGCATACTCAACAAAATCAGCACCAACAAACGAGTGCTTCCATAACGTACGTGCGCAAAACACGTCACGGTACGACCACGGCATAACCAAGCGTTGCTCACGCGCCGCATTGGTCAACCACATAGCGTCACGATCACCCTGCTGGTATATGCGTAGGCGCTCATTGGCACCAACCCACTCAATAAACTGACGCAACGCATCACCAATCATAACCTCACCGCGACACGGGAACACGCCCGCAGGCTGGGTCGCCCACCACGCGGCTGTCGATGCGCTAACATGCGCGTTCGGCTGGTCGTGCTGTGGATCAATCTCAACATAAAACGAGTCGCCCATTTCACCAGTCGCCGGATCAAAGAACACCGCACCGATACTCAAAATATGCGCGTTTGGTTCGAGACTCAACGTCTCAAGGTCAATTGCTAAGTGGTTCATAAGTTCACCACTGCGGCACGTGCCGCTTCAAGAATCGAACCGAGGATTGCCGGATTATCAACCGGCTCACCGTTCACATCGACCAACACCGGATCACTGCAACCCTCGAACACAACGCCTAAAATCTCACCGTCGTTGGTTGATACGTCCTCAAACCAGATTGTTGTCTTGCCGTCGTTCCAATTGTCGTCTTTACGAGTTGGTACAAGGGATGTGTCGTCACCCAGTACACCAAAGTGAACAGCCGCTTCCAATGGTGTTTTGTCGTTGATCCACATGTAACCAACCACGTTATCGATGATAATCACATCGAAGTTGAACATTTCAAAAACACCAGAGTTGACCAGTGCAGTGTGAGCATCGTTAATTGATTTGTACATTTTTGAACCCCTTTTAATTAGTTGATATGCTCAGAATACGCAACTTTTGCGCACTCGTCAACTATATAGATTAATAACCTCAATCCCAGACTTCGCCGCGTATTTCACAGCATGTGCCGTACCGCCGCGATCAACACCGTTAAACCAAGCCAACATAACGTCGCACGACTCAACCAGTCGCACGTTCCGGTGCATGTACGCTGCATTGCTATATCCACCCTCGCTACAAATCTCAACCTTGGTTGCGCACGAAAGTAACTCAGCGTGACGAATATAATGCTCGTTCGGCCACCTCCAGCACTGCGACGCAAACGGCACGTAAGCCTCCAATGGGATACCGAGCTGTACGGCAGCAAGCGCACCTGCAGTATCCCAACCCATCGCCATTCCGCTGCACACAACGCTCGGCTTATTGATAATCATCCACATTTTAGCGAGCATCACCATTTGACCAAGATTGCCCACACGGTGACCAGTTAGCGATACTCTCATAATTGCTCAGGCCCCGTAATGAACCGCGCCTCACCGCCAAAACGTGTAACAAACTGCGCCCATCTCTGTTGCGCCAGCTCATGGGCGCTACCTGTGAAGCGCCAATCCTCGGCCTTACATTCGAGGCTCAGGAACTGCCCGATGGTGGTTCCAACATCAGCCGCGACGATCAATCGCGGGCGTATACCAATCAGGTCGGCACTCTTTAACAGTTTGTTACGCTCCTTTGTCTCGTTGGCCAAACCGTAGCGCACGGGTCGCCCGTTCTTATCCATCAGTGCGCCCACGTTATTGCGAAGCAGTGGAATGCCCAAACGCGCCGCCTCCAATGTGATCAGTGACTGTTGGCGCGCTTCGCTACCAGGTGACTGCGCGGACGGGTCGAGTTGTGGCGGGTGATCCGTCCCGAACGCGGCTTCCATCTCCTGCACCGCGGCGAGCGGCACGTTCCATTTTGCTGCCCATGCGCGGATGTTGAAGCTCATAATGTACCGCCAATCAGTGCAGCCGCGCGAACAATAACGCGGCGGGTTGCGGCACGACGACACTCGTCAACATATTGATCAAGCTGTATACCATTGACGGTTGCCATCACATGCGCGCCCACTTGTCGCGTAACAATGTTTAGATCAACAGCGAGTCTGAATGCCTCTGCATCATTTTTTAACGGGTTCCAGTAGCACGGTGTCGCACCGTAACCAGCCTCCATTGCAATCACCCCCATGTATTTACAAACGCGCTTATCTTTCATTCCAACAGCCAACGCCGCCAGTCGAAACAACTCTTCATTCTCAATATTCATGCCATACGCTCCATTATTTTAGTTTTTAGCACACTTGCATCACGCGCATTCATACCTGCAGCGGTCAGTACGTCAACGCCGAACGCGTGGTAAAACCTGCGCGCAATGACGCTGTTATCCTCACCGATATATTGCCCTGCCCATAGACTAATCGTGTCCATTAGTTCACGGTGATTGGTGATCTTCTCAGCGTTTAGGCGCGTGAGTCGAGCCGCGGCAGGCGTGTTTTGCAGGTTGTGCGGTATGCGCGCCAATGCGTACACATCCACCACGCCCGCACGTAGTTTAGCAAGCTCATCGGCGCACACCTCGAATATATCACCGTCCACAGTCTCAGGTTGAGTGCGTTGTGACGGATTGGGCGGCGGTACCGGTACGGCGCAAAACGGGCAGACCTTAAAGAACTTCTCGAACGGCATGTAGCAGCCCGCGCACGCCGTCATCGGTACCGCATCGCTCGGTGCACTTGTACCTTTCTTGACCGGATCGAGCGTCCATTGTTGTGGCATATCTGGTGGCCCGCCGTGACGTATAAAATTACCCACGTGATCGTGGATAATTGCCTTGGGCTTCTCACACGCTGCAATGTGCGCCAGTCGCTCCTCAACTGTGAACGTATCCCATTGGCGCATTAACTCAGGGTCGATAAGTAGACGTAGCGCCCTCCCGAATTGCTGCGTATAGAGAATAAAACTGGCCGTGGGGCGCGCCATGATCACAATCTCAATGGCGGGCAGGTCGAAGCCCTCGCCGAACAGATCCACGTTAACGAGCATTAGTTTCTCGCGACGACTAAATGATGCAATCTCGCGCGCACGTTCCGCGGTCGGCGTGTCACCCGTTAGCATAACCGCGGGTACCCCCTGTGCGTTAAACTCCGCTGTGAGACGTTCACCCTCTTCAATTGTCGCAGCGAACGTAACGCCCAGCTTACCTTTTGCGAACTGTAGGTACTTCTCAACCACGTTACCCACGATCACCCGCGACTTTGCAACCGCCTCGGCCACACCTACTTTACTTAACTCACCTGACGTGGTGGTTTTAACGTTGCTCAAGTCCAGGTCATTAGTGTCGATCACCCGCACCGTATAATCAGTCAAATAACCCTGATCAATCAACGCGCGCATGTCCGGCCCCTCGACCAGCACGTCGGCAATCCCGTCACTGTGCGAACCTAACCCCTTGCCGTCCGAGCGCCGAGGGGTTGCAGTTGGTAACCAACCTTTACTATCCGGCGCCAGCATTGAGAAGCAACGCCCCCACTTATTATCCTTTAGGCAGTGATGCCCCTCGTCAATAATACCTAGTGTGGAGCGCTTGAACCGATCAACCCACACACCCTTGCCACTCACCACCGTATCGACACTGGCCACAATCCAATCGGCTGACTGTTGGTTAACGTACGAGCGCCCGAACTTGGCGTAATGCTCTGCGGTAACGGCTGTAATCGTAGCGCGACTGCCCGCAATGCTATGCACAATGCCCGCGCGCGCCAACGTTACGCTGATCTGCGACACCAGCTCGCCACGGTGCACCATTGCCACGCCGTAACCCTTGTGCTGTTTGATGATGCTGGACATCATCTGAGTTTTGCCGGATCCGGTCGGGCTAACCGCCATGACCACCTTATGGCCGTCAGCCCACGCTTTTACCGACTCGGCAATCAACTTATCTTGATACCAACGGTTCTTAAACATGGTCACGGTGCTTCTCCATGCGTTCCCTAAAACGCGCTTCTCGCAACGCTATAATTTCTTTTAATTCAGAACGACTGAGCGGTGTTTTACTAAAAATGGGATCACAGCCGTAACGTGGCGCATAACACATTCTCCATTCGCCACCACGCCAATAACGCGAAACTTCCCAACGCATACCCGCGAGTTTGAATATACCCACAAACTGCCGTTTCTTATTCATAACGAACCCCACCAATTAAATAACCGACGCAACGCATAGCTGCGCACAATACTAACCACTGTGAAAAACCCACCAATAGCCATGTTCTCAGCGATTGAAATGTTAACCCCGAACAATGGGAAAATAACAATCTGTGACGCAACGGCCACACCGTAGCCCAGCAACACGTTTATGAACGCTTCTAGTAGTGAACCTTTCTTACTTTGAGTCATAACGAACCCACCTCTCTAATAAAGTCCCGCAACTATACGCAATAATTGCACGTTACGCAATTTTAAAATAATGTTTGACTTGCGCGCAAAACTTGCGCACTATGCACCCCACAAACAACGCAACCGAGGAAACACAGATGCAAATAACCATTAGCTTTAATCCAGAAGTGGATCACTTCGATACGGTGCTCAAGCGCTTATCCGGCGTGTACGGTGAGCAAGTGAGCAAGTCCACACCAACATTTAACGTCACCGAACTGGTTGAGTCGCAAGTGCTGACTGATGAACCGGCTATTATTGTGGACGCCGAGCAAGTTGCCGAGCAGTTACCGCCCGCCATGAAAGCAACACTTGAAATTGACGTTGACGGCGTACCGTGGGACGCACGCATTCACAGTGACGCAGTGGAGCCTAAAACCCAAGCCGGCCGCTGGAAAAAGAAACGCGGTGTTGACGCAGAAGAGTACGACCGTATTACCCGCGAACTGCAGTTACTGGCAAGTGGTAAAGTCGGCACGGACGAACTACCAATTCCAACACTGCCAACGGTGCAGCCTGAGCTAGAATTACCGCAAATTAAAACCGAGGAAACGCCACTTGTAGAAGTGGCGCCCGATCAGTTTGAAGTAGCAACACTTAACACACCACCAGCACCCGAAGGTGTGATCATCCCAGCAACGCACGTTGACCTAATGAAGTGGGTTGCAACGCAACTGGCTGCAAAGTCGCTTGAGACAACCGATATTACCGAAGTGATCAAAGCGGGTAATCTGAACAACCTCGGCGAACTTGAACACATGGGCGAAGAGTGGATCAAGTGGGCGTTCGAGTCACTGCAGGTACGTTTAAAATGAGAATCTACCCAAGCAATGCCCATATTTGGGTAAAGTGCGCGGGTCACACCGCACTGGCGGCACGCACGCCGCGTATTGAGCCACAAGATGACAGTGCGCGCTTAGAGGGTATCTTGGCGCACGGTGTCGCGGAGGATATTGCCGCAACGGGCGTTACGAAGCGCGCGGATGTCACCGATGAAATGCTAGACGGTGGTGTACTGTGGCGTGACGTGCTGCACGGCTGGGGTTGTGAGTTTGCACAGGAAGTTGAGTACGAAACGATTCAATGGATCGGTAGCGACATTCCGGCACGTACCGACGCTGAGGGTTATAACGCCAACACCAATACGCTGCACGTTGCGGACTACAAGTTTGGGCACCGTTACGTTGATGCGTATGAAAATTGGCAGTTGATGTGTTATGCGATGGCATACATGGATCGTCACGTTAAGAGCTTTACGCAAGAACAGCTCGACACAATGACCGTAACGCTCCATGTTGTACAGCCGCGTGCCGGCGGGCATCGTCAATGGTCACTACCGCTCGCTAAGTTGCGCGAAACGTATGCGCGCACGATTGTAGATGCAGCACGTGACGCTCGACTAGCCAACAACAACCCCGACGGTATGGGTTTAAAAACCTACACTGTGGGCGAACACTGCTACAAATGTGCAGGTGCGATAAACTGCCCAGCGCTACGCAACGCCGCGAGCCAAGCGTTAGACTTTGGCGGCCGTGCAATCGAACTGGAATTAACGCCCGAACAGGCCGCGCTTGAACTGTTCTTGATTGACAACGCAGAGACGCACATTAAGAACCGCCGCGACGCGCTCGAACAGTTAGTCGAACATAGTTTACACAACGGTGCGCTATTGCCCCATTGGGAGTTAAAACGCGGGCGCGGTAGCGTCAAATGGGTGCAAGACAAAGAGCAAGAAGTGATCGCATTGGGCGACTTGTACGGCGCGGAAATTACCGCAACGAAACTCAAGACACCGACGCAATGTAAGAAGCTGTTACCCGCTTATGTGATCGACTCGTTCACTGAGCAAACGCAAGGCGCGTTAAAAGTAAGCAAGAAAAGTGCCGATGACGGCGCAAAATTATTTAATCAGGAGTAACACCATGCCATTCTCAACAATCACACCAGTTGGCCGCATCGTTCAGGGTAACCCACTTGTCGGTAATCAAGTAAAAGATGACCACGGTGCACTCGTGTTCAACCAAGACGGTACGCCGAAACTCAACTACTACATGGGTTTAGCGATCAGCAAACAAGATCCGGCCGCACAGCAACTGATCGCCAAGATCGACGCCGAGGCGCGCGCAGCGTGGCCAAACCTGTTCGACCCTGCAACCGGTGAGTGCCGCGACAAGAAGTTCTCGATCAAATACTTTGACGGTGACGGCTTTGACCACAATGGCAAGGCGTTCGCTGAGCGTGAGGGTATGGCTGGTCACTGGATTATCCGCTTACAGAGCAACTACCCGTTGCGCAGCTATGACGGCATGGCGGGTAACGTAGAAATTACCGATCCTGAGCGTATCTACCGTGGATGTTACGCCGTGGCCGCAATCGAAGTTAAAACCAACGGCGCGACCGGCACCAACACGCGTGGTCTGTACATTAACAGCCAAGGCGTGCAGATGGTCGGCCACGGTGAGCGCATTCTCGGTGGTGCGAACCCTGACGAGTTGTTCGGTGCTGCAGGTGCGGCAATTCCCCAAGGTGCGTATGTGCCAGCGGGTATGTCAACCACACCAGTTGCACCGCCAGCACCACCAGCAATGCAAGCACCTGTGCCAACGCCACCTGCCGCACCTGCCGCACCTGCCGCACCTGCCGCACCTGCCGCACCTGCCGCACCTGCCGCACCTGCCGCACCAACACCGCCACCACCGCCAGCAGTGCCGCACCCAACATTTGTGCAGCAAGCGGTCGCACCGCAATTTGTGTTAACCCCAGCGGGACAAGCGCAAGGCTTTACGATTGAACAGTGGTACGCTGCGGGTTACACCGAAGCGCAACTGTTACAAAACGGCACAATCGCACACGCGTAACACAACGGGGCGGCTTCGGTCGCCCTACTCTTTAATGAGGTATGTATGAAATTACAAGCAGAATGTGACGTTGAGTGCTACCGCAACTATTTTCTAGTCAAATTCTATTTATCGGACGGCACGTTTCGCAAATTTGAAATGTCGGACGGATCACCACCGATCAACCTCGACGCACTGCGTGCCACAATGTACGAGTTTGAGTTGGTTACGTTCAACGGCATTGGCTATGACGTGCCGATGATTGCCGCCGCGTTAATGGGTTTCAACTGTTCGCAACTTAAAGACTGCAGTGACGGCATCATTCAACAAAACCTGAGACACTGGCAATTTTACCGACAGTTCGGCGTACAAGAACTGGTCGGCCTGCAACACATTGACATCATGGAAGTTGCGCCGGGCGTGCGCATTGGTCTAAAGGTTTACATGGGGCGGATGCACTCAAAGACCATGCAGGATCTACCCGTTGCGCACGACGCGATACTAACGCCCGAACAAATGCGCGTTATTGACAAGTACAACGACAACGATTTAACCGAAACGCGGCTGCTCAAGGAAACGATTAAAAACCCGCTTGCACTACGCCGCGTGATCAGTGAGCAAATTGGTGTCGATGTAATGTCTAAAAGTGACGCACAGATCGCGGAGGAGGTGATCTGTTCACACCTTGGTTATCGTCCCAAAAAGTCACCAGTGCAATCAGGGCGCCGCTTTTACTACGAACCACCTGCGTTTATTGCGTTCCAAACCGAACAAATGCAAGACGTGTTACGCGTGATGACCACGAGTGAGTTTATAGAAAACGATCCAGATCTACCAGGTGCGGAAATCTTCACTAATGATGCAGGTGAAACAATTAAAGCCGCGGTGATCATGCCTCCGGCGTTCAAAGAATTGTTACCAACCATCGGTAACACAACGTACAAATTCGGTATTGGCGGCCTGCACAGTCAAGAGAAATCAATGACGCGCCTATCCGTTGCGGGCGTGAATGAAATCAAGATCCATGACGTTGAGTCGTACTACCCGAACCTGATCATTTTGATGAACATGCACCCGCGCGCAATTGGTCCGCGGTTTACAGAAATTTACGGCGGCATTCTACGTGACCGACTGCAAGCCAAAGCCGAGGGTCGCAAACAGGACAGCAACTCGCTAAAAATTACACTCAACGGCGCGTTTGGTAAGCTGGGTAGCAAGTACAGCATTCTGTGCGCGCCTGACTTAATGATCCGAACCACCGTCACGGGGCAACTGGCACTCATGATGCTGATCGAGAGCATGGAGCTTGCCGGTATTCCCGTCATCAGTGCGAACACGGACGGTATCGTCACGAACACACCGCACGGGCTGCAAGGCACGCGCGAACAGATACTACTCGACTGGCAACAGCAGACGGGGCTTAAACTTGAGTGCGAGCCGTTCGCGGCACTGTACGCCCGTGACGTGAATAGTTACATTGCGTTCCACCCTGACCGCTCGCACAAGGCGAAAGGTGCGTTCAGCCCCAGCGGCGTAGCACCAGCGTCAAGCCCGAGTGGCATCACACCCGACTGCGATGTAATAAATGATGCAATTATTGCGCTACTGCGTGATAATACCCCACTGATGACCACCATCACGCAGTGTGACGACATACGACGCTTCGTTAAAGTCGCACGGTGCGCTGGTGGTGGGTACTTTGAGGACACGGGTGAAGAGTTGGGGCTTAACGTGCGCTTCTACTACGCGCGCGGTAGCACACGCGGTATACGGGGCGTTAAAAGCAATAACCTCGTTGGTGGTAGCACTGGCAGCAGACCGTGTATGACACTGCCCGACACGTTACCCAATGACCTGGACTACGAGAAGTACGCGATAATGGCTTACGAACGATTAATAACTTTAGGGGTGTTCAATGGAACATAATACGGATTGGAGAGAAATGCGCGAACTGATCAAGCGCACAGGCTTAACGCAAGAGAAGATCGCACAGGAGCTTGGCGTCTCGTTACGCACGGTGAGTTACTTGGGTAGCGACAAGCGCTCACACGCGGTAAGCAAAACGTTACGCATGGCGTTGGAGGGATTGGCTAAATAACAACACACCCGCCAAGCCCATGGCCGGATTCCCGATATCGGAATTCCGGTTACGCTCAAATCGTGCGGGTTTTTAATGTTTGACAATACGCAAAACTTGCGCGTATACTTTGCAGCGTAAACCAACCAAGAGTGATGTGAACATGACAACCTTGAACAAAAAGATTAAAGAAAAACTGGCGTTTGATTTAACCGCAAAGGCCGCCGAGAAGAAACTCAAAGCGCTTAGTGTGAAGTTAAAGGCGCTCAACGAAGAGTTTTGGACTGAATACAAGGCGCGCATTGATTCGGTTTTACAGATCGACACGAAGCGTTACGATGAGTTAATTCAGGCAGGTGCGTTGCGTTACACTACACGCGTTGAGCTTAAAAAGACGCCCAATGCAGCGGTGGGTTGCACTGAAATTTTCATAGAAATGGTACGTAAATTGCCGATTACTTTTATTGCACAGCCCGGAAGTTACTATCGCAGGTTCACCGTTGTTTTTAAGCACAACCAAGCGCTACCAGCGATCAACGAAGATCTTTTAAACCTTGCGATTGGAACGGATTGCAAATTTGCAAAACGTGCCGATGAGTTACTTGGCGAATATTACGAAATTATTAAAAGCGCCATTGTGTTTAAGGCGGACGTTGCGTCAATTTTACTACCAATCCGTACACGTAAAGTGCTGCTCGAACGCTTCCCCGAGGCCGCTAAATTACTACCAGCACCTGCCGAGAAGACCGGCAACTTGATTCCAACGCAGTTGATCAACGATGTGCGCGACCGTCTCAAAGCGGGTATCCCATCATGATAAAACAAATGTACAAAGTGGAATCGCGTGACGCGGACGGTAAGATTCTTTACCAGTTCCACGTTCAGGAAATCAGCGAAGCCGAGGCGATCCGTGTCGGCAAAATGTATACAACTAAAGAAGCCCTTGCGGGTACGTGGAGTGCGACAAAATGCTAACAGTTAATCGTAAAGACTTTATGAATGCACTCAAAGCGGTCATTGTGACAGCGGGTAAGAATGATGTGCGTTACTACATGAACACCGTACTGCTGGAGGTGCAGCGCGAAAAAGTGACGCTTGTTTCAACTGACGGGCACCGCATTACGTTCGCAACGTTGACGCTCAATACGGGTATCGAAGACACGCAAATTGACCTAGTGCTAGATCGCCCCGATGTTGAGCGTTTGATCGAAGGTGTGTCGGTTAACAAGAAGCTCAAGACTGAGGAACTTGTGATTAAGTGGGAAGGTGCAACGGTATCGGTCGAAGCGGACGGTACGTTATTTACATTTAATAAAGTGGACTGCAAATACCCCAACTGGCGAATGGTTACCCAAGACAGCGTGAACCTGAACCCAGAACGCGAGGGTTTAACAGATTACGGTATCAACCTGATCTATCTTGCTGATGCCGAGAAAGCATTCAAGCACTTGTTTATCAAGAATAAATACGGCTCGCACAAAGCGCATATCGAGCTTCAAACCGCAGCCGATAAAATGTGGATCACGCCGATGGAGATCGAATCGTGCGGTCAGTTGACTGAAATCAAAATGGCTATCATGCCCATGCGACTGGACGCGTAACCATGACCCAAGACCAACTTGACGAAGCCCGCCGCGCGTATCTTGCGTCCGGCGGCGAGGTGACACAATGCCCACCTGCACACGTCGAACCACTGCGCATTGGCACTAAATTTAACCCAGCCGTAGCGGAACGCCGCGCTCACATCGAAGCGCGTATTCGCGCCGAATACCCAACCTGCAGCTCAATTGCAAAACTGGCACGCTCACTGGGCGTGGGTAAAATGGCGCTTATTGCGACGGCTTATGAATTGGGAGTAACGAATAATGTTAACATTTGAACAGTTTCAAACCAACGTGCAACAGTGGTCAACCGCGCGCGGTATCTACGAACACAGTGGCGCATTGGCGCAAGCGCTAAAGGCTGTTAGTGAAGTGGGTGAGCTGGCAGACGCAACAATCAAGAACGACTTGGACGCACTTAAAGATGCCATCGGTGATGTTGCGGTATGTCTAGTCAACGTTGCGTCTATGACCGATAGTACACTGGACGAGGTTTATATTTTTGATGATGTGAAGGTTGAGCGCAGTGCACCCCAAATTGTCGCCCATGTATCGTATATGGTCGCCCATGTATCGTTGGCTGCAGCGGAATCTATCTTATGCGAACCGATTGATGATGCTCTCAACGGGGCATTCTATTCACTTTACGCAACTGCCAACGTAAACAACCTCGACTTTCTCGACTGCTGCAGTGCGGCATGGGATGAAATAAAGGATCGCACGGGCCACATGGTTGCGGGCGGGGCGTTTGTTAAAGATGAGTAGCCTACACCTCAATCACGCCTCGACACTGCCACCAACCGACACGCCGTTGTTGATTCTCATACCGTCAAGCGGTGCACTACTTGAGGTCAAGCGCACGAGCCATGTTAGCAATCGCGAGCATGATCTTGAATATGTGACCGAGAACGGCACAATAATCACCGGTCGTTACCGCTGGACGTATCCATGAATAATAAACAAATAGCGTACCCGCATACGGTACGGGACATTGTGCAAGAATACGCGGTTAAATCCGCGTCACTACAACAAGCAATGCTCGCATTTACCCAAGCTGAGCATGATATAAACGCTGCAACTAAAGTAACAGGTGGTTTTATTGCGGGCAGTTTTGTTAGCGGTAACTGGCTCAGTGAGGCGAGGGGTCAGCACTTACTGTTAGCGAGCGCATGGCAAGCGATTTATACAAGTCTGAACCTTGAAAATGTTTTTAGTGCGAGCGATAAAGCCAAGTTCGCGCAATCACTTGAGAACCCAGCGCCGCTAACACTTGAGAACCTAACCGCCACGTTCGGGCAATACTGGGAGAACCCGCGTTACTTTATACTCAAGGGTTTAGCTGAAGTATTCTGCAAACTTGACAAGTTTTACAAGTCGCACAGTAACTTCGGTGTAGGCGTCAAAGGTTTACCAAAGCGTGTGATATTGAGTCGCTTTACAGGTATCCACAGCCACGGTGTAAATGCTGTAATGGACATGGTTAATGCCATGGTACAGGTTACGGGTGAGGCGTTAATTAAAGATGATGAGCGCCGTATCTTGTGGGACGCGTCAATGAACGGATCTGACTTTGAGCTCCCCAGAATTGGTCTCAAAGGTAAAGTTTTTGCCAACGGTAATGCTCACGTCCACTTCTCACCGCGCGCGTTAAAAGTGGTCAACGACGGTCTGCACGAATACTACGGCACGGTACTGCCCGATGATTCAAGCGAGCGACCAACCGCTAAAAAGGCAAGCACTGAGGTATCTAAAGACCTGCAATTTTACCCAACGCCGCGCGCCGCAATTGACCACATTTTAGCGCGGGTCCACTTACCGGCAAATGCACGGATCCTTGAACCAAGCTGCGGTGACGGCGCGTTACTGGACGCAATGAACAACGGCGACCGTGATCTGTTCGGCATTGAGTATGATGCAGGGCGCGCACAACAGGCGCGCGGTAAAGGCCATAAGGTTTTAACCGCTAACTTTTTAGAAGTAGAGCCGCAACCTGTATATGATAGAGTGGTGATGAATCCACCATTTTCGGGCACCCATTACGTTAAGCACGTTAAGCACGCTATGAAGTTTCTCAAGCCGGACGGAGTGCTAATCACGATCCTACCTGCAAGTGCATGGTATGAGCACAAATTGTTGACCGGACGCTGGGAAGATTTACCGATGGGTAGTTTTAGAGAAAGTGGCACGAACATCAACACTGGTTTTTTAATGATAAGGAATAAGTAATGTACAAAATAATCATGCGAAGCGCACCACCCTGCCCGTTCTGCGAGAAAGCGAAAGCGCTACTCGACAAGCGCGGCTTGCAGTACGAAACAATTGATCTGACTGGCCGACACACCGCGCTGCGCGTGTTTAAAGCCTTGGGTCACACGACTATTCCCGTTATTATCGCGCCGAACGGTGTGTTGATTGGCGGGTTCGAGGATCTGGATGCACTGTTGGGCGACCATCAAGGGGAGTTTGAGTTATGAGAGCCACATTTATCAGTCGCCAAGCCACTGACCTGACAGCCGTCAACGCAGCCCGCGCGAGCATGGGTAAGGTGCACACCGTGTTTGACGACAGTGACACGGGCCTACTCGCGTACCTGCACCGCGAGAACCACTTCACGCCGTTCACGCACCAGCGCGAGACGTTCGACATGCGCGCCCATAATGTGAAGTTTGCGCACATGAGCGAGACGGACACTGCGGGTATGGTCAAGACGCATAGTAAAGGCCGTGTGAAAATGCGTCACTCGATCTACGGCTGGGCAAACCTGATTGCAAAGGGCCTGCTTGATCCTGACGTTGCGGGCGACGTTGCGTACCACTTGCACCGCATCTACCCGCACACTGCAAAGGCGCTCATGTTGCCGCACGGTAAGCCGAGTGAACATGCTGTACACCTACCATCCAGCAGCGAACAGGATCACCGTTTTATCGACGTGACGTTGCACATTAAAGTGCCGTTCTTTGTCATACGCCAATTGGACACTCACAAGGTCGGGTTTGCCCGTAACGAGCAGAGCGGGCGCTACATTAAGTTTGTGGTCGAATACTTTAAGTTTGGATGGCGCAAGAAGCCTGATGGTAACGTCAAGCAAGGGAGCGGAACTAAAGCTAATCTGTTGCAACGCATCGTCTCAAGCGTCGCGTACTGCATTGTGCGTGCCGTTACGCTACCTGCGTATCATTTGCTCATTGCGTGTGGTATCGCTAAAGAGCAAGCGCGTGGACTGCTGCCGATGGCGTGCTATACGGAATACTACTGGACTGCGAGTCTGGCCAGTTACGGGCGCATGTACCACTTGCGAAACGATCCGCACGCACAAGCCGAGACGGGCAGGATTGCCGCGCTGATAGGGCGTGAAGTGTACAGAAATACGGGGATTGCTTTATAACAACCTAACCTTCCGCAATAATTCCGCAACATTACCGCCACACCAGAACGCAGCCGCCATACTTGCACCAGCAGCCATGGCGGTTAGCGCGTTAGTCTGACTGACCGCACTCGGCCATGCGAGTAGCATCTCAACACCCAGCGCCGCGCACGAACCGAGCCAAACAGTGGCCAGTAAAGATACAAAGAATCGGTACTTGTGACCGTTCGGGCAGAACGTGGCAAGGCGTGCGGCTGTGGCGAATAGTGCGATGAGTTGGAGCGTGGAGAGAATCATTTAAACGTCCTCACAATGTCTAGCAGTTTGCCAATTATATCAGCAAAGTTTGAAGTGGAAAAATAGTTCGCAGCGCTTGTCAAGATGATCACACTCAGCGCAGCACCGGCAATAGCCGCCCATCCAATATGTGGAACACCTGCAGCAATGCCGATATAGTAACCAGCGCCCACACTAAGAAACGACATCGCGGCGCGCTTTACGATACCTTGAATGAACGGCAGCATCATAAAGAACGCAGCGCCGAAGATCGCGCCGATCAGTGCGTCAGGTTGCATGTTTGCCGCTATTGTTATGAGTAGAACCGATGCGGAAAGTTCACGATCCATTAGATTAACGCCGCTGCTATAAATAAGGTTGGTATATTATCACAGTGGTGGTTATACTGACGTTTCTAAAGTTGCTTTAAGCCCCTTTGTTAGTCCATTGGGGCTTTTTTTTATTGCGCGATCCTTACTCATAGTTTCGACCGCACCTTATCGCTGCAGTTCGTTATGCGCCTTAATTTTACGCTGCAAACTGTGCAGCGCGGCTCTGCATGATAGCACGTCACGCTCTGCTTGATCTGTCACTGCTGCAGCGCTTCTAACAGTTTCTGCGTGTAGTTCGACTCGCTCAGCCTCTGCTCCATTTCCCAGCTCTCTACCCGTATCGGCTGCGGCATCGGTTTTACAGTGGGCGCGTACGAGCACCCGATTTGTAATAACAGTAGGCTCGCGATTGATAGCATCTTGATAGTCTGCATAGTATTCCTCGCTGATTGATCTGTAATGGTCTGCACGCTGATTGACCTCGGCCAGCGCTTTAGCGTATGCGGCTTGCTCTTTACTTGCCTTGGCTTCGTAGTGCTGTGCAGTTTGGCTGTATGATAAAGCCGCGCCACCGATGAAACCGAATATCAACGCTATTATGCTGACTTTCATACCATGCTCACTTGCTTACCATCACTCGACAATAGTGTCAAATCATACCGCTGATCAGCCGGATATGACCGCATTGGTGCGCCGTCAATCCATCGGCTAGGCCAATAGTAGCCGTCAATGCGATCAGGTTTGAATGGGCTAATCTGCACCACGTCACCCTGATTACCGCCCAGCAGCATAATGTTACCCTGAGCATCTGCGCCAACGACAAAACCAACATGGCCGCCGCCGTGCCGCGATAGCACGGCAATAGATCCATAAGCTGGCGCATCGAGTTTTGTTAGTAGTGGACTCGCCCATTCTTTAGCGCGATACCATTCTCTAACGACATAGCGCCCAGCTTTACCCATGACATAGCCTACAAAAAGGCCGCACCATGGGGTTTCATCGTCACGCCACCAAGCCTTGGACTCATTGCTGAACTTGCCCATCTCGTCGAGCATTTGAACGATTGCAGGATTATGTTTAGTGCCTTTGACTTCGCGCATCCCGATGGATTGTCGCGCTACATTGATCCAGCTTAATTCTGTCATATTAAATCACTCCCCATTATCAACTTTAATTGCTAATTAAGCATCCGGCCATCCCGTATCCAGCATTTCAGTCTCGTAAGTGCCAGCATTTATTGCGTCCAATAACTCAGCTTCGCGATCAAAGCACGACTGCACATGCGATCTGATTGCTTGCGCCATTGCCAGAATCTGTTCAGCATTCAGCGTCACGAATCCATTTGCAGACTTCCAGCGCACTGAATATTCAGGATCTAGCGAGGCGGCTAACGCGGCACCGGTCACCATCGCCACAGCAGTTCGATCCGTGCTGACTTGTGAACCGTTAAGCTCAAACCCAGCAGTCTCTACTTGCCATCGTTTAGCCGCTATCTGTGCGAGAGATTGTTTGTCAGCTTTTACCTTGCGAGATGCCATTTCACTGGCTTTATCTTGCTCGTACTCAGCTTTAGTGATGACAGCTATCAAACCCTCACCACTTGCAGAGTTGCACGTCCCATAAAAAACTGGGTTGACAGTTGGGTACTCAGACTCAAGCGCAAAATCAAACTGGAGCCCGTCAAAATCTGGCATGTACAGTTGATTGACGTATGTAAACTTTACATAATTCATTAGATGATGCTCCTACGAACGGCCCGAACACGCCTCAGAAGCGTCTTATTGACGTTGTTCTGAAGGCCTGGATACGACGCGAGCCAATACTGAAGCCACGCGTTCGTGGCGCTTGCCTCGCTTGACGTCCAAAAGTAGTTACCCCATGCAAACTCTTCGGAGCCGCCTGCGCGGAAAGCGGCGGAGGAGGTTTGTGCCGGATCAGTTAGCGTATAAGCAGGCGATTGTGGCGAACTATTAAGGTTGACACCTTGTGCAGCAGTAGCGTCCGGATAAGCGCCGCTTTGCTTATAGCTGATCGGGGAGTTGTAACGCGCTCCGATGTAATTATCTGTCGTTACCGGTTTTAGATTTCTCCATGCCAGTTCAAGCTCATCACGTGCTGGGATGTACCAGTCTGAATACCCATTGATTACCAGCGCTCGCGCCCAGTGCGCTGCGGGGTACTGGACGGCTGTGCCAGCGGCCAGCATTGCGCTGGTCGCCTCCCAGCCTTCCGTTAATGTTTGAGTTGCTATAGGCATGTCTGTGTTTTCGAATTTCAGCGCAATCGGCACCGACTCACCCTGAGCTTTTGGTGCGATGATATTACGAAATCGAGACATGACGGCCCAGTCGCTGTATGTGCCAGAACCCTGCGCGCTGGCAACATCCAACGCAATGCTCCCAGATGACGCGGCTGCAACTGTGCCCTGAAACTTGTTTGATGGGTTAGATATGCTGCGCACTTCGAGCATCTGCCCCTCGTACACTAACGCGCCAAGCTGGTCTACAAGAAATACCACGCGCCCTGTACCAAGTGTCTGCGGAGCGCTTGATAGCGCGATTCGATTCCAAACCATCCCTGAATAGAACCCGCCCTCCAAAGGATCTCCGAAATTAGCCGGAGTAGGAGTCGGCTCGACTATGTATTGCGACAAGCTGACATCTATAACGATATCGCGACGGCGGCTGCCGGCGTACAGAGACAAAATCAGCTCGGTGTCGAGCGATGGTGTGCGCAAGTTAATTTTGTCCCCGTCTAGAACCGCAGTGCCTTCTGATACTTGAATGAAGTAATCGGTGAACGAGTCAAGGCCATTTATTGTGTACACATAGTCACGGTCAGTATAGACGGCGCGCGGCCCAGATATAGAGATGCTAGCCAGCTCGAGCTCAGTAAGCATTTCGGCTTGCTCTGCTGACATGAAGCCTGCTTTTGATGCTGTCGCTATATCATGGTCGTGAACTTTATCAGCATTCTCAGAATCAGCGCGGTTCTTAGTGGCCTCGATCGCGATACCAGACAGCTTCACCCCATCATCATCCGTAAATGCATTCGTATCAGGGTTCGACTCATACAGCTGCTTGACCTGCGCGGCTGTGACAGGCGCAACCCACTTGTTGTCGTTCGCGTCCCAGATATACCGCTGTACATCCTCGCCAACCACATCAACATCAGCATAGTCACCCGCCACCGGATCAGTTACACCCGCCTCAAGCGCAGCCACCGATACGAACGTGCCGCGCCAGTGAGTACCTTCAAGACCGACCAGCTTGTCATACAGAGGGTCGGTGAGGTCATGAGTGGATAATACTTTGCCGGTTACCTTATCTACTTTCCCCGCAAGCGCATCAGCTACAGCAGTAGATACAGGCTTGTCAGCGTCAGCAGTGTTATCTACCGCACCCAAGCCAACATCAGTCTTATCAAGCAGAACGTCACCTTGCTTGCCTGCAACGCTATTAACCGTGTTCTTTTGCGCGTCCTGTTCGACTGTTAGCAGTTTAGCAATTTCATCGTCAGCAACTAGCGAATAGCCTGCAACTTTATCGACTTTATCCGCAAGCTCTCTGCTTGACTTATCAGCAGACCACGTTACATCTGTACCGCCCAGCCCTGCCGCGTCATCAATCACAACGCTCGGATAAAATGGCGCGTCAATAATTTCAAGCGTCAGCGTCTCGCAGCCTTGTACTTCAATTTCTATATTTAGCGGCATTTTGATTTATCCTCTAGCACTTCAAACGAGCTCACAAGATACGTCCTAATGCGTCCGTCCGCTAACGTATATTCCACATCAAACGCATACGCACCTGCGCGCCATGTCGCCGTCACCCTGCCGTCAATGCGATCAAAAGTCACGGTACCGTCGACTCCAATTGAGCTTTCAAGCGCCACAACTTTACGCCCGAACGAATCCACGATGTGCGCGCACACGCTAATTGGCACGACTGCAAGAAGCGTATCTTTATCGAATATGCGCATCGAGAAGCCAAGCAGCGTATCGCCGCGCCACACGCTACCCCTGTCCCACTCGCCTGTGTATTTTGGGATCATGCGGCCACCCAGTCCGTACCGGTGCTAATGTAAATGGCATTACTTGAAACACACAGGGCTGGAGCATAGAAGTTCCAGAATGCACCTGTTGCAACATACACTCCAATCTGACCACCCTTGCCTGAGAAATCTCCAGTAGCACCTGTTGCTATTGCAACCCTCTGACCATCTACTAATCCAGCAGGAGGCGTGGTTACAATCCCTGTAACCCTGCTTACTATCAAGCCATCAGCCTCTAGCAGTGATTGATTTACATCGCTTGCCACATCGACTGTATTCTCTGTTACAAAACTTAATCTCATACTGTAATCTCCGCTGCGATTCCTGCGCCGGTTAATTTGTTCATCTGCTGTACTTTAATCAGCCCAGGCTGGTACGGCACTGTTAAAGTCATATTGTTTGTATTATGCACTGTTGCGCCGATTGTTACACGATAGCCGTCAAATTGAGCGCCCATTGATACTCTACCACCACCACCAAGCTTGCCGACTCCAATCCAGCTGATAATCATATCGCTGCCAGACCTGCGAACACTTAAACGCGCAGGCGCTCGCTCAATCTGCGTTTTACCCTGATACGTAAATGTGCGCGTAGTTGATTCGCTAGTACCATACGAAGTGATTCTAAGTGTATAAGTGCGCCCCACATCGAATAAGGAAGTCTCGATAAAATCAACCAGCCCTGCTTCTAAGAATATAATTCTTTCACCGATTGCGTGCGCTGTGCTTGTCGTGCCTTTTCGCCCGCGTAGCAGGTTCTTGACAGTCCAGTTACCTTGTCCATCAACATCATCCGCTACTTCGTAGTTCATCACTTCATCACCAACAATAATCAAACCTCTGCGGTTCAGTACGTCACGATGTGTAAACTGCTCCAGCTCGTCACGTGTGTCTGCCAGCTCGAACTCAAGAGTATTCATCTTGTCTTGATACCAGTGCGGATGAGTGTCGAGCGGCGCTGTTAGATAGCCAACCACACCCTCTGAGCCGATGCTAATCTCATCGAAATAAGACTGCCCACCGTCAATACTAATCTCAACAGCAACACCCTCCCACGCTGGCGTAGTGCGCTCTGCGACGATGTAGAAGCCCAAGAAGTCATCTAAGTCGCTGAGTATGTGCGTATCAATCAACTCTACAATAGACTCACCAATAACTTTGTCCGGCGGTGGCGTCGGTGATTGAGCTGGAACGCCTTTAATCGTAGACGTGTACGCTGACTTGCGGTCAAAGCTTGCTTTGTACTTTTGACTATTCGTATCAATGTCGTTTTTAGTGATTCGCAAGCGCTCGCCATCCATCTCGATCACGTCGCCGTTTACCAAGTCGAAATGCTTGCGAGTCAAACCGAACTCAAACGTTCCGCGCTGCTCTTCGATTGCCAGCTTGTGCGTAATAGCCACGCTGCGAGCGGCCTCATCGGACGTTAATAGCTCGGAAGTTTGCAGCTTTGTTGATCCGCGAGCGCGTGAGTCAATAGACCGCTCGCTGGTTTGCATATCAGGATTCAGACCGCCGTCAATATCAAAGTACTCTAAGTGCATGGTCATCGGCACTTCAATCGAATCAGCTCGCGTGCGCTTGTCGAACTCCCCCGTGCCAATCAGATCGTCCACGCTTATAACGCGAACGACTTCACCGCCACGCGGAATAAAATGCACTTTCCCATCATAATTTGACACATCGAAAGGATGGTTCTGAGCAAGACTATTGATAACGCTTATTGTTGAGTTGTTGTTCGAGTTTAGAAGTCCTCGAACACGCCCCTCTAAACTTCCCACATCATACATATCGGGCTCAAGCCCTGCGCGTGAGCACAGATCAATAATCAAGTTGCCAAGCGACCAGCTCATTAAGTCGTCATCAATAATTAATGAGTCTTTCCATTCTGTTATTAAACTCACAGCATGATACCTCCTTAGTTAAATGAATGGTGCTTGTGGTGGAGAGAAGTCGCTGGTATATGTTATCTCATTCATAGCTCTAAACTCATCAACAATATGCTGTGATACAGCAGGGATAGGTGTAAATCCATATGCTATGCCAAGTGACAATTGAGTGTTCACGTGAACACCAAATGCCACACTCACACCACTCAAACTAAGCACAACATTTCCACCTATAAAAACCTTTATGTCTTTTGTAGCTCCACTACTAAACGTGACTGCGAGATGAGTGTATTCACTGAAGTCATGCTGCCCCACCTCGTGCACTGTACGAACACCGCCATCATCATACGTCCTGAAAATAACTCGGCTGCCGTACTTCTGAATATCAAACAACGCTGAGTTGTCACTGCCACGACCGTACTGCGTTATCAGGCTCCGCCAGTTTTCATAGGTTGCCATTTTAACAAAGAACTCAAATTGATATTCTCCTTCTGTGATCGTAGCTTGTTGATTAAACAGTACCACCCTGCCACCTAGTGATGCGTCAAAACACCCTCCAAATTTACCGCCTGTTTTTAGTATCCGTCCGCCTCCATCCAACAACCACGTTGATTGCAATCTTGCGTCTGGGACACGGTTGTTGGTTTCCGAGTCGAAGTGGCAGATACTAATTGTCCCATCCTCAACATCGGCAACCCAAGTCGGTGCGGTGTATTGCTCAAGCTGTACCCCTAAACGCCAATTATTCATCATTCCACATTTCACAATTCCACCAGTAACATCAGTTGCCATTTGCAATTCTGTTAAATACCTATCGCGCTGAGTGAGCATAAATAGCGAGCCGTTGACTTGCACACCGTTAACATCCCTAACAGGTTTGACATAAAATAAAACAATGTCACTAATGCCACGCTGCATTTCTCGCTTGTCGTCTAGTGTAATGCGAGGGGATATTATATCTCCTGCGAATGTCGTGGTTGTGTAGTCTCCAATGGCAGTATCATACCAGTGCATCTTAACCACGCCAGCCTGAACGTAGACGAAAATATGCCGCGCATTCTGATCGAAAGTAAAACTGATTTCAGTCACGTCAGGCAAGTCGAGTAAGACAAATTCGGGCACGTTTGGAGCGCTTAGGTAGACGTAGTTATTCTCCATTCGCGCACGCCAGATTTGATACATACTACCTTTTGACGGATCACTAATTGCAATTGGCCCCCACTCATAGTCAATGTGTTTCTGCACGGGAAAAGCACGCCCACCGATGAATACGGCTGGTAAGGATTGGCTTGCAAAAACTAGATCTGGTAGAGCCATTAACGACCTCCCCATGAGTGACTAAATTGCAGGCTTAAAGTATTACTTGAGTTTTTTGGTATCGCTGGCGTGAACTCAATCTGATAAAATCCATTACCCATTGGGAATGATAGTGACTTGATGCCACCCTCCAAGTTCATCTGACCTGCCGCCGCACCAAACGAAAATCTTGCGAGCAAACCATCAGTGGTGCCTATCATGCTACCCACTGTCAACCTATTACCTGTTGGTTGCTCGTTGATTCTCCCAATTCCACCATCATATGCAGTCACGGGCTGCTGCCCCGTACTTGCCCCGATGCTCCCACCCCCGTAGTTCTGCACACGATCAGCAACCCAGTACGTGCCAGTACTAACCATACTTGCACGAATGGTGTAGTTGAAAACCCCTTCAATATCTCCAACCAACTCCACCACACCAGTGGTATCGTGCAGGATCGGATAGTAACGATGCTCATACGTTACGCGAAGCACTTCATCTGCAAGTACAGGCATGGCTTGCGGCGTACCGTTTGCGTTACGCACCAATGCACGGCTGTATAATTGCCCAGCATTGCCACCCCATCCTACCGCAAGCTCACCAACTAAGCCAACAACACTACCAGATGTGAAAGTGAAAGTGCGCCTACTGTAAGCATAATAAGGCGCTTCAGCTTGCGCGCCATTCACCACGTCTGACACAGTGCTTGACTGCGCTAATTTGGATTGAAGTGCTGTGTTACTAGGCTGTGGCGTTGATACACCACTACCCACACTGCACACGTTCAAGTAGTCGCTATTAGCCCCCATGCGCAGCAAGCCTTGGTCTAGGATTATATTAGGCATCCAGTCTGTGGAGCGCGTGACGTTGCCGTTTGCGTCTAACACCTCTAGCATGTAGAGGCCTTTAGAGTTAGTACAAGGGATCATGGTGCTCTCCTCGTTAGTCTAATGCGGTGATAAATCTCTAGCTTAAACTGGTCTGTTTTGACGATTGGTGGTGTGAAAGTGGCGTAGGCGGTGTCGTAGGGAAACACCGACCCCCCGCCATTCCTGCCTCCAGAGTAATTGTCACCCTCAGTGGTTGCATAAGTTATTTCCAGATTGCCTCCCAATTCGGTGTAAGTTTTCTTGAACTCTCCAATGAAAACACCTCCATCGGAACTAATTAGGTTCCCGCCCCCTAATTTAGTGCCACCCATTGCTACTTCACCTCCAGACCCCAAACACCGCTTGCCTTTAGATAGTTCGGACACAGGTTTGTACGTCACTGTTGTTGATGCAGCCACCCCGCCTACATCAAACTCAAGCACATGCGTATCTGCTACAGTCCACCATCTACGCCACTCCCACGTAACAATTAATGTCTCCCCCGCCAATACTGTGATTGTAGTTGGATTTCCAAATTCGTCACGCACTAAAGCGCGGGCACTTGCCGATGTATTGTTGTTACTAGGGCCTACTGCGAGTTCGCTGATGTTCCCCGCAGCCAAACCATTTGCAAATGTCGCCCTTGCACGAGTCCACCCAAAGCCACCTCCCTCATCCCAGCCGTACTCAATTGACCCCCTCGATATCCTCGCAATTGGGGCAATAAGACCTGTATCCGCAATGTCCACGGTTTGGCTGGATGAACCAACGCCTATGTATTGAAGTGCATCGGGGGAACCTCCGGAACCGTATCCTGTAATTAATAAAATAAAACCCTGATCGAGGATCATGTTATCCTGCCACGGATAGTCAATCACCCCACGCTCACCCCCGCTAATCTGCAACTTCACACGTCCTGCTAACTCTGCTCTATGTTCTCTCATGCGATTGTCCTCGTCATAATAATCCTATCTACACCACCCGTGGCGTTCATCTCGTGTGGCTCAACTGTGTGCTTCACGGCAGATATCAACACGATCCTATCTACACCACCTGTTGCGTTCATCTCGTGTGGCTCAACTGTGTATAGATGTGGGCCTGTCATTACGATCCTATCTACACCACCCGTTGCGTTCATTTTTTCTGGATCTGTAGTAATGAACGGTGGGCCTTTAACACCCACTGACACCGCGCAGCTACTCTCAGTTACTGCCGTTGATGGTGATTGCTTAGCGCCAACTGCTACCACACCACTGCTAGGAGTATCTTCAAGCGCATAAGGTCGTGATGTTAAATAATAACCCTCACTCCTAACTACCTCAAATTGCCACTGTGGAATAGCGCCGCCAAAGTCCGTCAAATCCTCGTTGTTAGCAACTAGGTATGCAGTGCCTCTATACGCAGGTATATCCATCTCTTGCCGGCTTTGCAAAACGCTATCAGGCATCTGCCCCCAACTGCCTGTATACAGTCGGTAAGTTTCGAAAAACAGGTGATTATTCTTAGCTCCCCAATCGCTGCCTTTTCTCCCATCATAAACTAATGCACCGTTACGCCATATACGTCTATAGCCAGTAATTGGCCCCTCGCAGACTCGGATTGCGTAGTAACGGTACACATGCTCAACGTCTTGATACTGCTTCTTTTTCTTACTTCCACCTTTACCGCCAGCCTCGCCAACATATGTCTTAACCATCTTTCGGATAGGTAGCGACATATACATGATGTTGCCACCGATAGGTCTGCATATACCGTAAGCAATTGGCCTAGGCTCACCCTCTTTTGCTGTTTGGCTTGAAAGATCACCCAGCGTCTGCGCGCCAATTTTAGGTGGTTTAGTGTTTAAAAGAAGACCGAACAATCCGCCCACAAACTTGAATGTAGCAACTGTTGGAGCGATAATCATACTCATTAATCAGCACTCCACTTCGGACGATACACGCAGACCATTCTACGCAACCACGTCTCATCAATGCCGTGCTCAACGACACCCGTTTGGCTGTAGCTGTGAATAACGCTATCGACCTCGGTAATGATTCCAACGTGACCTGGCGCCGGCTGCATCTCGTCTTTCATTAAGACGATGTCGCCAGCTTGTCGATCACTAACTGGAAAAGGCTTGCCGAAGTGCAACTCTAAATCATGCTCTAGGCCATCATTCCACGGCTCGCGACCGTAGTTCGTGCGATCCTGCATGAACACGCCCCCAGCTTTTAATGACACGATAACAATGCCGATGCAGTCAATCGCCCAAGGTTTACGGCCAAGATGCCGCCACTTTGCACCAATCAAACTACGCGCCATTTCAAGCGCTGCCGCTTTATCAGTCTTCAATTTCTGATCCCCCTGTTACACCGCCTGCAAGCTGAGCATTAGGCGTTAAACCCTCGAGGCCGTCTGCGACTGGAATGTAAGGCTCTCCCTTATAGTTGATAAAGTTAAGATACTTTTTGCAGTCGTCAGGTAACTTATTGCAGTCAGGTCTAATCTGAAACGTATCGCCATCTTCGATGTCAAACCGTGCAGGCTCGATGAGTGCGATTGTTCCGCTGATTAAGCTGTATGCCTCAACTTGATATAACCGAGGTGATTTGTTGCGACCGCTAGTAAACCGAACTCGGTATGTATTCGACTCAGTACCAATCGGTACACTGCTATCTGCAAACACGCGTCGCTTCTCATCGCCTACGCCAGTCACTACACTGTCAACCCACATTACATCAGCATTCACACCGCAACCTTTCTGACTGTTAGCGTATGTGCCAAACACTGCACGGCAACGGATCGAATCAACGCCACCCGAACTGTTACGCAGTCGCACCGCATGGCTTAATAATTCAACTGTGACACTATGCTCGTTTGCTACTTTGACTTCCCCGATATCGCCAGCGTCAAGCATGTGCGACTGCTCGGTGTCTTCATAGTTGATAATAAAAAACTGATACGTGCCGTTGTCGAGTACGCCGCTTTGAACTTGATCTAACGTCAACCCATCTTGCGCCATAGCTCGAAGCAACATCGAAACCTCGCTGTTATCAACGCTTAGATTCGTATCGGTGGCAATCACGCTGGAATCCATGCCCGTATAGCTGCGCCACCACATATTATCAAAGAACAGATCGCGGTCCAGCGACGTGACGCCGAACAAGCGGCCATCTTCTAATCGCAAACGCAGAAGCTCGCATATCGTTAAAACACTGCCCTGCATGTGCTCGAATAGTGACGGGTTAATGCGCATGGTCATATACGAATCTCCTGCAGCCCAACGTCAGTGCTGGCCCGAGGTTCTTTTTCAGCACTGCAATCCCCGTAAGATTTATTATCATACGTCCAGATTAGTTTATCGCTATCAAATCGAACCGGCGTGTCGTATTCCCCAGACCAAAGCACAACGCTGCCTGCTGGCGCTGTAAAAGTAGCAAGTCCGGTATACGCATCGACAACGGCAGCAATCGTTGCACCGTTAGCAGTGATAACGATACTGGCGGGCACTGGTTTTTTAATTGGATAAGTTGCTGTATTCAAGAATCGTGAAGTTCGCTTTAACTGAACTGTTTGCTCAACGCCAGTGCCTATAGCAAGCGGCTGCATGACCGCCTTGTAATTCAATGGATTGCGAAAACGAAAACCAAAAGCGCGACCTTTTGCAACGATAAAAGCATCTTCAAACTGTTGCCTGTGATCAGGATTAAGCATGCGAAAAATCACATTCATCGGCTGTAACGGTTCTGCCCACTCGCTCAGTCTCGACTCAAAACCGTTGCGCATTTGTTTAATATCTGTCTTAAACTCAAACCCAGACTGTGAGCCGAACGACACTTTGTCGAGTAAGCGCTTCTCTATAAAATCCACTAACCTAACCTCGCCTCTGCAATCGCCTGTCGTTGTGACGATTCTAGCATAACTTGCCTAGCGGTGTAGTTGCCGTTATCGCTACGCATCGTAATGTTTTGAGTCACGTTGACAGTATTGCCCGCGCGCTGCTGTCCACCAATGGCATCATCGTGACTGACCACCTCGCCCCGTTGGTTTGGCATCATGTACTGCGATCCGTCATCGCCTTTAAATATCTCGGGACGCCCGTCCTCGTTCACGCGATAGTATTTGTTGTCGTTTACTGCACCACCGTACCGGCGGCCACCGCCCATAGATTGCGATCTAATGTTAGCTACCCTTGCCATACCACCCATTACAGCAGCAGCCGCAGCAGCAATACCAAGACCGGGTCCAACGATAGGAATAGACGCCATCGCAGCATAAGCAGATTGTGCGCCTTGATAAGTCTGTATAACCGTTTGAGCTATAGCGGCTGCCTTGCTAATGGCAAACATTGCCTTGTTTTCTTTAGCGAATGTGTTTGCAAAGTCGGCAAGACCTTTCGACATATCACCGAAACCCTGCGCCCATTGCGTCAGCTGCATCTCAGTGCGCACGCGGTCAATCTCTGCCATTCGGTCACTGTGTTCTTGATACAATTGCTCACGCATCGCATCGTAGCCGCCCGCAACTTCAAGTTTTAATTCCTCGGCCTCCACCATGCGCTCGAGCTGCTCTGCGTAACGCTGGCGCTCAGCTTCGGCTTCCGCTTCATAACGAGCCGTGCCGTCGTCAAAGCCGCCACCTTGCAGCACTGGAACGTCGCCGCGTATCTTGCCGCCCACGTCCTTGCCGAACGCATCTTGTTTACGCTGCAATTCGTTAATATCGTACAGTTCGGCACCAAGTTCGCGTATTAGTGCAATCTGCTCGGGAGTGGCGTATTGGTTCAAGCGCAATTCTGCTTGACGCGCTGCAAGTTCACCAGCACTTAACGCAGTTTGACTGATCGACTCGCGCAGATCGTCAATCGCCTTTGTGTTCGACTCTGCGCCGCGCTTTGCGTCATCTTCCGCTTTTTTAGCTTCACGTTGCGCTTCGGTTAGCCTTTTGCGCGCAGTGGTTGTTTTCTTGAGCGCTTTTTGTTGGGCATCGTAAGCATCTGACGCAGCTGCTGTTGCATACGCAGCGTCAAGCTCAGCTTTAGTTGCTGTAGACCACGCTTCCGTATTGTCTCGAATGTCACGCGATAGACGACCAACGGCGCTGTTATCTTTCTTATCTTCAAGCGCGCGACTCATCTTTTGCGCGTACTCGGCAGCAGCGCTCGACCCTGTGCGTAGCGACTCGTTTAGGTTATCAATTTCACCCGCAGCAGCGTTTGCCTCTTGACCCATCCCAGCGGCAGCGGTTGCCACATTGTCGTATTGGATAGCTGCGGCTGCACTTTCCGATTGAGCGGCTGAAAGCTTCGACACGAGGTCGAGCAATACGGCCTGATACGATTCACTAATGTTCTCGTTATTCTTAATTGATTCGTATAGTTTATCGAACTCTTGCGGCACACCATTCGCAGCGTTAATGCCGGCGTCCTGCACATCTCTAAACGCCTGTTCAACACCGTCTAAACTAATCTCATTTTCGGTTAAAGACTGATCGAGGCGACGCGCTGTATTGGCAACCTTGTCACCCATTGCTTTATACGCAGCCTCTAACTCCTGCACACCTTTGCGCATGTTGCGCAACTCAGTGTCGCGGGCAATGGTGTCTAGTTTTTGCAGTGCTTCAACCACATCGTCAAGCGGCGCCTTAAGATTGGTCATGTCCACAGTGACGTCTTTAGCGCTTGAACTCAGCATGTACAGTGCAGACGCGGCGAGTAGCGCCACACCCAACGGACCACCTAAAAACGCCAAGCCTGTGCGCAAGAATCCGGCAGCACGGGCACCAAGTGTCATCATGCCGTTAAGTCGCGCTTGCGCTGCCGTCAGTGCGTCAACTGCTGCTCGCGCCTGTGTGTCAGCAACGGCAAGTGCTCTTGCTGCGGTTGCGTGATGTCCGAGACCAACAGCGGCCGCCTCTGCTGCACGCGCAGCGATAAGATTCTGCGCGGCTAATATGGCTGCGGCTTGCGCCGCTTGAACAGCGCTCGCCGCCGTTGCACGCGCAGCTATCACGTTTGCATAGAACCCCTTGGCACTTACCGCAAGCGATGTTGCAACGCGACCTGCCAACACCGCCGCCACGCTCGTTCCTGCAATTTCGGTTAGGTTTAGAATCTTCTCAAACTTACTTACACCATCTTCACCTTTATCGACCCATTGAAGCATCTCGGTTAACGTCTGCGTGAAGCCGCGGAGCGTAGGGTCAAGTTTCTGCCCAACCGTGATTAGCATATTCTCATACGCAGAGTTGAGCGCCTTAACGTCGGTTGCCAGGTTATCGTTATTTTTACGCTGCTGCTCGTAGGCTTCATTTGTGTCAGTAATGGCAACAACGGTTTGCTCGTAGAAGCCGATATTCTTTAACAATACGTCCGCTGCAGTCTTATTCTCAAGACCGAACTTATCCATTGTTGACGTACCGTTAGCAACTTCTTTTTCCATGTTGCGAAGTGCCGCGCCGATACCCACAACGGACGGACGTAGATTTTGGTCAACGCTCGTATCGAGTTTAAGTATAACGTTGCGAAGCCCCGTGCCCGCCTCGGCCGCTGTAATCTGACCCTTGGCCAGCGTCTGCACCAATGCGTTAAACTCAGTGAACGATACGCCCGCCCCGTCTGCTGTAGTACCGGCACGCGCAAGCGCTGACGCGGTCTGCTCAACACTTGACGCACCTGCACGCGCACCCGCAGCCAATGTGTTAATAATCATATCGGTATCTTGCGCCGCTAAACCAAACTGGTTGATTGCGCCACTGATTGCCTGTGCTGCTGCAGGTAGGTCAGTCTTTGCAGCTTCAGCCAATACTGCCGCCGCTTGTGTTACTTTCTCAAGCGCATCGGTCGACGCTAGTAATTCAGGTACTTGCGAGCCGATAAGCGCCATACCTTTTGCTGCTTGTGTTGCGCTAAGTGACGTTGTTGCACCAATGCGGCGCGCTGCGTCACTTAATTTGTTCAAGTCATCGCCAGCTAAGCCAGTCAACGCCGAAAGATTACTGATCGTCTCGTTAAATTGAGCCGTTACTTTTACCGCTTGTTTGAATTGACTGTAAACAGCAGTTACAGCAACTACGCCACCGATTGCTTTAGCGAGTTTTGACATGCTTAAATTAAGCTGGTTGGTACTTTTGTCAGTATCAATCATCTGCTTTTCAGTCTTATCAAGCGACTGATTAATCTTGTTAGCCGCATCAATAGATTGCTGCGTCTCGACCGAAACCGTGTATTCGATTGTGCCTGCGTTTAAACTCATGATTTCGGTCCATAGATTGATGCGTACCATTCATCATGGTCTGCTTTAGCTTCAGGTGTAAAGTTATCACGCGCCTTTTCTTTCTCGCTTGGCGGGAACTTTGTCTTTAATGCAGATAAAATACTGGTCATGGTCATCTGCCATGCGTCACGCTCAGCAATACCTAAGTGCGCGACTACCGCAGTCATCCACTCGATAGGTTTAAACGTGCTGGTAAAGTCTGACTCTCTGGGCGTGGTCTTATGCTCAATTTTGCCTATCATGCCGTGGTATAAAAGATTCTCAGCAATAATCACAGCGTGCTCATCTGTGACGTAAACGCTTGAGTATTTGCGCACGACTACGCCTTTGCGCAATCTCGGCTTGCCTATTTGCTGCATGCCTAAATACTGCTTGATCGACTTATCGTCAGCGCATGCCATTATCACGTCATGCGCGACTTGCACGCGCCATTCGTGCGGCGTATCAGTTGACGTTAAATCAGAATACATCTCGACCGGATCAGCCATGGATGCGATTGCAGCGAGTGATGGTGTAAGCGTGTATTGGCCGCTCGGCGTACTAATACCAACCTGCCCAATATCAGTAATAATCATGCGAGCGCCTTAGAATAAGTGGCCATCCGTGGCCATGGGGATTGCTTAGCTAACTGTAACGGTGCAAATGCCGGTTAAAGCTGGGTAGCCTGGCACTGTTGCGGTGATAATAGACTCACCAACGCCGTTCGCAGTAACGATACCGATTGGCGACACGCTTGCAATAAGCGGTGCGCTTGCCGTGTATGTTACGGCTTGCTGTGCGCCAACAGGTGCAACAACGGCGGCTAGGGCACTGTTATCGCCAACAGATAGCGCTAAAGTTTCAGGCGTTACTGTTACGCCGGTTGGCACAACAAACGGTACAGTCGGCACGACTTTAACGCCGTAGTCGCTGCCGGTGGTCTGCATTTCAAGTTCAAATGTTACCGGCGTATCTGTAGGGAAGTCGCGGCTGTAGTTGTTCACGAGCATGTAGGTGTAGGTTGTGGCGTGCGGCTCAGTCAGTCGAACGTGTAAGCGCAAGTCACCATCTTGAGCAAACAAGAAGTCAAGCGCAACAAGGTTGCTGTACTCGCTATCAGTGTAGTTCATGAAACCAGATCCACTAATAGACATTGTTTTGCGAGTACCGATTGATTCGCCGTAGTCGCCTACAGTCCGGTCATCGGTTACGTCCTCAGTTTCCTGTGAGCGTGCTAAGCCTTTAGTCTGCATGCCGCCTAACGGCTTAAACACTAAAACGGTAGGATCAGGAATATTACCGCAAACGTCCCAACATACATCAATCGCGACGCGCTTGCCCGGAACCTTATTGGTAGGGCAGTTCGGTTTTACTGGTGGTAAAGCCATCTTGTGTTACCTCTAGAAGTTGATAATTGCAAATGCCCGTCCATGGTAGCATTACTCGCTAATAACCTCTAGCGTCAGCGTAGCGACCATGCGGCCACCATCTGTGCGCATTGGCCCCGTAACCTCACCAACTGGCGCTACGTTAATCAGGTCGCACGTTATGCCGCGTGTTTTCTCAATAATGCTGTCCATATAGCCAAGTATTTCAAGTGCCGCCGCATTACGCTGTGCGTTATCAAGGTTTTTAGCGCTGACAATGGTAAGCATGTAATGCGGGAATCTCAGGTCATCGGCACGCACACGACCGCCAACTTGAACAAGCGCTAGGTATTTTCGCGCATCGCTATCTGTGTAGCTGTACCATTCCCCAAGGTATGGCTCAATGCCCGCAAGCGCCGGAATCTCTCTTAGCCAATCGCGTAGTTTAATAATCATAATTTCATCGCTCGCTCAACTGCTTGGTCTATTTCCGAAAGGTTATCATCACCGGCCTTGCTCAAGAATTGCGGCTCTGCGTCAGGGTCCCAGTAATTGCCTCTACCGCTTGACCGCATGATGCCTTTACCTCGCAACGTGCCGGGCTTGGCATGAACAGCTGCCGCATACTTCGCCGTATAACCGATAGCTGCAATGATCTTTGTACCGGTATTCTTAACAATACGATACTGTGAGTTAATCAGGTTTGACGTATCGACTGGAGTCATTAGCGTGGCATAACCGCCGATGATTGACGTTGCAACATGCATGGCTTTTTCTGCATCGCTCGGTATCGCAAGCGTTAGCTGTTTGCGCAGATTAGTGCGAACTTGCGCCATGCCTTTGATCGCCATTACGTCACACTCTTAAAGTCGGGCTCTTCGCCAAAGAAGGACATATCATATTCATCGTGCAGTTGGATTGGATCAGACTGTGATCTATCAGTCGTAGCGCCTTGCGCAATTAAGTCACCAAACTTAACGCGCTTATCTTCGTGATAATAGGTCATTTTAGGCACGAACTCTTCACCCTTATGATTTGAGGTTGTATCGCCACCGCCCACCCAAGTGCATGCAATCTGATATGGCTCACCGTACTCATCGGACGCACCGCCGCCCCAGCCGCCGCCAGTCTCGGCACTGGACGTATGCGGCCACACTGTGGCGACGTTGGTGTAGCTCCAATTGGCGGTGGTGCTCATTGTCTACTCCCACATAGCGAGCAACTGCTCGTCACTAAAATCAAATTTAAGGTTAATCATAGCAAGTTTCTGTTGGCTGCGTTTAGACATAATAAAACTCGTTACCCTTGCGGATGATTTCTTTAGACGGCTCGCTATTTAACGGTGTTGCGAACTTGACCAAGTGGCCGTACGGACCCACATCAATACTGTAACTAATATCTTTATCAATCAGTAATTGGGTAACGCCAGCGCTCACTTCTCTACAATACCAATCGCCCGCGCGCAACTGCTCGTTTGTTAGCGGTTTATCCACTACGAATCGAACTTTGCACTTTACATCATCGCGCACCCGAACAGGCTCAAGCCCACGCCCGCGCAGTGTGGACAAAATCGCATCGTTGCGCTCAGTTAAACGGTTCATTTCGATGTTATTAGCGGTCAGTTCGGCGCGTAGTTGGTCGCTACAGGTATTCATTTCACCACCTCAAATAGGCAATTCTTAAAGTTAATTGGCGGGACGACTTTGTTAATTCGGCGGTAACGTGAACCACCATCACTGTCCCATTTTGTACCTATACTGTGCGAATCGCTCGCTTTTTTCTCATACTCATACACATGACCATCCGCATCAACCGCAACCCACCGCGCCCAACTACTCAACGTAACACCACAGGTCACTTCTTCAAGTGTGTATTCGCACGTCACATCGATAGCCTCACCACGCAACTCACGATAATAAATCACAATGCCCGCAATGTAGTTCAGTGCGCCCAGCAACTCAGCTTCACGGCGCGCATGATCCTCGAACTGCAAGCCTTCGGTCAGTTTCTTAATTGCTTGAAAGGCCATGCCGTCACTGCTGCGCAACAACCCGCTAATCTGCTGCATACGCTGCTCATGGAACGGTTGGCCATTGGCGTGACGCTCGTCACCCTTACCCTTGGCGGCCTGATCGTGCGCGTCCTGATAGACCGCTACTAACTTTTCGTAACCTTTAACTGTGTTCATTTTGAACCCTCGTGCAACTTGCATGTCGTGAGAATAACTTCCTCGCTGACTTCTCGGCAAACTTCGTCAGACAAACGAGTCGTGTCATAACAGAGCCGCACCCGTGACGATCCGCCTTTGTTGCGGCAACTGCCCAGCAGATACACCTCACCGCTCGCGTCCTCGATTAATACGCCGCTTTTTAGGTCATCAGATTTCATTTTGAACCCCTTAAATTGGTTTGAATGCTCAGTATACGCAAAACTTGCGCACTGTCAACAACCACCCGTAACGACAATAAACGCCGCACTTTTCTTATCGGGCGCTGCTGGAATAAGTGAATTGGTGCAGCCCGCCGTGTCGAGCATCCGCAGCATGTTCAAATGCCCTTTCCATGCGTTACGCAACTCAGCGAACCGGAACGAACGGGACGCGCCGGACGGTGCTGATTGGCTGCTGATGTACATATTGCCACCGCTCAGGCCGAACAGGCCGATAAGGTAGCTCAGGATAAGCACTTGAGTCGCGCCATCATAACCGGACGCATCTAAGCAATCCTGAATGCTATCGAATAATGACAGCCATGCCATTATGATCGGCTCGGGCGGTGCGAGGCCGATAGATGATAAGTATTGCTGCGCTTGTTGGATGGTTAGCATAACGGTGCGTCTCGGTTGGTTGTGGTGGGTTTGAGTATAGCAATGTTAGCTGTGCAATTCTAAAACTTCACGCACCAGCATTGGATTGATCGACCGCATAAAGTACGCGCCGAGTTTAGCTTTTCGTTCATGATAATCAAGACCGATTTTAATCAGCGTTGTGTTCATTTCTTGCAGCACTTTAACCGCGTTAATTTCTGCGGCGGTCATGCAGTCGCGCAGGTTTGCAGTTGGTGCCAATCCCTGATCCACTTTATACGCTTTGGCTTTCTTGCCCAACACAATCACATTGATCATGTCGTAGTCGTTTGAGTAAATGTGAAACGGTGTGTCTTTACCTAAAGCGTCACGATTGTCTTTTAGCGCCCACGCCATTTGCGGTGCTTCCAGTCGCGCCGCGTTACGATCCGCAAGATGCCCGCGCAGTGCAGCAACTTCCAGTTTTAACGAACGCCACTCATCCACAAGTTGAGCGGTTGCCTGCGGTGACACTTGCGCAATCACAATTACTGAATCACGCTCGCCTTGGTCACCGGTGAAAATGTAGACCTCTACCGATTCATCACGGCGCGAACGCTTAACTTTCACAACCTCAAATCTAGGAGGTGAGATTGTGCCGCTCCCAATCAGTCGTTTAATCACGCTTTTCACATTATCGTGACGAACACCCGTTAATTCCGACACTTCAAGGCTGTTCATTTGTAACTTAGATTCGATTTGCTTCTGTAAGTTTTTCATTGTTTAGCTTCCGTTTCAAAATACTGTAATGACTTATTGTCGAACCACTCGCCGCGAATGTGATTATCTGCGTTGAGCAGGTGTGCGCGAGTCTCACTTTTAAATCTGTCGATTGCAGGCATTGTGGCAACTAAAACAAGCTCGCTACTGTTAGCCGTTTGTAGTTCTTTTAATCTGCGCTCAGGGTCAGCAGATATGCCAATTTTTACATTGCCTGTATCTTTCTCAACAATCGCGTAAACGTGCATTCCGCAAAATTCAGCAGGTACGTCAAATTGCTCAAGCGCAGTTATGATATTGGCAAGCGTCTTCTTTGTTCTACCCCAAGCGTCGATGATGTTGCCGATATGCTGCGGGCTGATGCGTGCGATTGCCACATAACTGTCGCGTTCACCTTGGTCGCCGGTGAAAATGTAGACTTTGGGAATCACGCCATTTTTGCTGGTATTGGGCGTTTCTTTAAGCACCGCATTCTTTACATAACCAACATCGAGCATTCGTTTAATCACGCTTTTCACATTATCATGGCGAACGCCCGTCATCTCCGCTATATCAAGTGACGTTATTTGAGGGCTTTGAATTACTAAACTATTAGACATTGCGTAAACCTCGCAAATGAACCGAAAAGAGTAACGGCTTCCCAGTGGTTCAGTCTGGTTTTCGGGAGCAACCCCTAGCCGCAACGCAACTATAACACAATAAAAAGCCCCGTATCAAACGAGGCTTTAAGTTTACTTCTTGGCGGGCTTCGGAGGCTCGGGAATTTCCAGCTTCTCTTCTTCAACAACCAAGCGAACATGGTTGGTTAGTGCTGGATGCAGATTATCAGTCTCGAAAGTCTCACCAACCTGCATACCTTTACGCCACGGATTAACCACAAAGTATTTTTGCTTACTCATAAAATCACCTTAAAAAGTGGCCGTATATTTCAACGGCCTTATTGTTTAGGTCAGTGAAGCACCGAATATCACGCCACTATTCGCTCCGCGTCGCTTAACCTGTACGCCGAACGCGCAACTAATGTCCATGTTAAAGTTGGCGCGCAACTCTAAGCGTGGAACAGGTACGATTTGGATTGATTGACCGGTTGGGATTTCAATAAACGACTTCGACTTAACGTAGCCTAAAATCTCGTTGCCGCTCAGCCCTGTGGTGAATCCTGGCACGTCCGAACTGTAAGCAGTTTCAATGCTCTCAATGCGTGGGTTGCGCTTCAAGATGCGCTGCTCAATGGTCTGGTCGATACCAACAACCGCAGAGTCACCTGACAAGTTGGCGCGAATCTCTTTAGACACGAATAACTTCATTGTCTGCACGTTGTTGTCGTCAAGTACACCGCTTAAATCCACGGTGAAGAACTTCATCAACGCAGCTTCGTTAGCGGTGGTTAAGTTGACGTTAAAGCCAGAAGCGCCAAGGTCTAACTTCTCAGTGTTGCGGTGGTTCTTTAGACCCTCACCCTTGAAACCAGCTTCGCTAATCTTCGCACTACCGCCCAACGAGTAGTCAGCGAGCGCGGCCATGTAGACCTCCATTTTTGCAACTTGCGAATCTTGCAGCAATGGGATCATTTCAGAGCGGTTGCCCAACTCATGACGGTAATTCACACCGAAACGAGCAGTAAATAAGGGTACCGGGTCCCCAGACTGTTCGTACTGTGTCTGATCTGCCGATAGTGGTGATTGACCATCCATTGACACCATCACTTCATTGTGAATAGTTCCAACGTTATTCCAAACACGCACCGTCTTACCTAGTGGTAGCGGAGTGACCAGTGACTGCAAGTCTTGGTAAATCTCGGTGCCGCGCGTGGAGGTTGCAACTTCGGCCGCAGTCTGGTCGATTGCCAGCCATGCTTGTGGGCCGTACACACCAGCCGCGTTCACCGCCTGAGCGATAGGATCAAACTGACCTAAGTCAGCCATGCGTGCCTGCTGTGCGTTATATTCGCGACGCAACGCCATTTCGTGACGGAAGTGATCTGCCAGAACACCGTGCTTAGCGATTGTTGCCTTGTTAGCGATAATCATATTATTTCACCTGCGCTAAAGCTAAGTGGTTGTTGCCAGTTGCAGGCAATGTGAAGTTTTCTTGCGCGAACGCAACGGGCGCATCTGCACCACCAACGAGCGTAAACGTACCGCCAGTTGCCGATAATGTTAGCGCAGCATCTTTAACCCATACTGCACCGGCAATACCGCGAACCGCCAAACGGCGCGCATTATCCATGTACTCACCTTCGATGCTATCACCGGCAGGGATTGGATCGTTCGCGCCGAGGCCTTGCAAGTGGCCAACGTTCGCAACATACAATGGAACAACACCAGCATCAGCAGCAACAGCTTGAACGAACTTGCCGGATACGATTTTAAGCGCAGTACCAGGCAGCACATCAGTCGCACAAACGCGCGTTTCTGTTTTTGATAAACCGTCTAGGTTTACACGACTTGGACGATAATCCATGGTGTTACTCCTTATCGCTCGTAAGTGGCTAATGGATCGGCAGAGGTATTTACAGCACCTGCCGTCACAGTCGCAGCGGTTTGTAATTTAGCGTGTGCAGCGTCAAGCGCCTCACCTTGCAATGCGTTTGCAACGACTTCGCCTAGCTTCTCTGCAACGACCTTGCGCTTGTCTGCCATGGCAGCATTTGCGGCAACGGTAGCAGCTTCACCGGCGGCATCTTGTGCTGACTTAACAGCCTCAACGTCAGCGGATAACTTGGTAACAGCTTCGGCAATCTTAGCGACCGCGTCAGAGTTAGCCGTTAGTAACGCCTTTAGTTCTTCATCCATCTTATTTTCCACCTGTACAGGTTTAGGTTTAAATGCGGCAACGACTCGCTCCCACACGGTTTTACGCTTGACATTGTACGGCTCGCCCGTTAATAACGCAACGCCATCGGTTATTGTGTAGGTTTGTGCAAGTTTTACGCCATTTTCCGTGTCGTAAACAGCGGTCGTTTCGTCGTAGTCGTCAAGCCACGCATCTTCCGGTAATGCTGCTTGAATTGCGGCGCGGGTAGAATCTGCTGAGTCATCACTCAACACACTGTTAACGACTTCGTACTGATCGCCCGCTGAGTTGACGAACACGCCCACACCCTGTTCAGGCGTTGCGGCACCAACCTCGTTTAATAGAATGGCATCGTGGTCAAATAGCATGTTGTGCGCTTCGTACTTGTAACCCGCGCCGTTCGCCACTTCGATGCGCTCAAGCGTTAAGCCGGTACTTGTGTGAATCGGCTGCTTCTTGTTGATCGCTTCGATCAGTGACGGGTGGTTGCGGGTCGCGTATTCCTTGTCGATCCACTTCTCTAACGTGACGACACCATCCGCGCGCTTTACGTTGCGATTGATCGCACCGCTAATAAACGGGTACGCCTCGGGATGACCTACGCCGACATAATTACCGCGAACGATTGGATGCCCCATTGGCGCGGGTGTACCCTCAAGCGTGTTGAACGCCTTGGCAATCTCAGCGGCAGGATATTTGATTTCGTTCATTACCACATCGTCAGGTAATGTTTTAGACGGCACGACGATGCACATACGACCGTTTACGTCCAACTCTTCACGTACGCTCGCATGGTTCACCACGCTGCGAATGTTTACTCTAATTTTTGTCATACTTGGCCTTTATTTGTTGTGCTCGTTTGAGTAGACCCGGTGCAAGCGGATCGCCGTTATTGTCTACGAATACCTCGATTGTACTGCACAAGCAGTTGATTGAGTTAGCGTCCACAGACCACCACTGCCGACATTCCTCACTTGTAAATAGCTTAGAGTGACGCGCCATGTGACTCTGGCGACTTGTCGGGGCGAACGCACTAACGTGCATGTACATAACGCGCATACCGGTTGCTTCTGCTGCAGCGTCACCCTCATCAAGCCGCCCGCGTCGTGCCGCCGTGGTTATCTCAGTGCGCGCGATCCGTTCAGCTCGGTACAGATCAATATCGAACCGCTCGGCAATTGTGCCCGCCACATCAAGTGGATTAAGTCCGTCAAGTACGGCGCGTCCGAGTAGGTCGCCCAGTTGCTGACCGTAACCGTCGCTGAATCCAACCATCTGTTCAAATGTGCGCGAACGCAGCAATCCAACACGCGCCTGGTACGCCGGTGCTGATAGTACGCTGTCAATTGTGGCGACGTAGGCCGGTGTCTGTGCGCTCAGTGTCGTGATGGCCATGCCCGTACCGCTGGCGTACGCTTGCGACACATACTCATCGTACAACCAGTAACTGCCCATCTCTTCAAGCATGAGCGTTTGCAGGTCTGCGACGGTGCGCTCTAGCAGTTCGGGGCTTACATCGAACCGATACGTTGCGTTAGTGACGACCTCTTGACGCGGCAAGTTCTCAACGTACGCGACGCAACGCGCCTTGGCTTTACGCCACCGTACGCGCATGGTCGCTTCGGCGCGTTGTACGCGCGTCTGCTGACGTGTCGGATCGTGCTTATTTGTCATAACCGAGCGCGCTTCGTAGTTCTGCGACTGTTAACACCGGATCGCTTCCGGTCATCATTTGCGACTGATCAGCGCGGGCAATCTTTTCAATAATACTAGCCAATTTGTCCACATGGTCAGCGCGCTCACCGTCGGTACTCTCGCGCAGATCGTTCCACATGACCGAGTATTGGCCGGCGCTTAGCATTCCAATTGCTTTTAGTTTAGCGACGAACTTCTCAATGTGCGCCGTTACTTCACTGACGCGGCGCGACTGGCAGCGGGCGTTAAGTTGCTTAATGTCCTCTGTGCTAGCGCGTTCGCCCGTGATGTTACCTACCAGTACCTTGACTGGAATCTTGACCGATGCGGCAAACACTTGCAGTGCGACGGTGTATGACGGCATTGGATCACTGACCGCAACGGTCATTGGGTTAACGGTTGCACCCTGCGTCATCATCAGCAGATCAACGCCGCTGTTAATATCGCGAACGTGACCGCTTAGATTCTCATGCAGATCAGCAACCGAACCACCATTGGCGCGTGCAATATCTTCAAGGTCAACTTCACTATCGTAGTTTACGTTGAGTTGACGGCTCGCATTTTTAAGGAACGATTCGCCCGCGCCACCTAACACTTTTTCAAGCGTAGCGAGTGCGTTGAATCCAGCTTTAAGCAACGGACGACTGCGCGACGGATCCCCAACAATAACAACACGATCAGGATGTACATTTACGTTACGCGCGGGGCTAATACCCGTTTGTGGTTCGGCGTAGACGTAGTGCTGCAGTACATGGTTGCTGTCGTGCACTGCGGTCAGTTGGTTTTCCCATACTGGCACCAATTCAGTTAGCGCCTCGATGGACGGTCGCACCGTCGGCTGATCCAGTTCGTTACTGTCCGCTATGCGAATGATGATCGCAGACCATCCGGCAACCAGCGCCATTACGTCCGCTTCTTTGAACGCTTGCCACACTTTCGCCTGACTGAACACGCGATCAATGCGCGCCTCGTTTGAGGTCAGTTCTGTTGACTCACGATCCGGTGCGCCTTCGATCAACCACGGGTGATCCTGCCAACACTTGTCAGCGATAATATCGATTGCAGCATTACCCAAACCGTCGCGGTCATACGCTAAGAAGTAATTCTCAAAGCTCAAGTCCGAGGCATACCCGTACTCGCACCATGCGCGCGGTCGCTTGGCGTCAATACCACTTAACATGGCTGCGCGCATGGTGCGGATTTGGGCGAGTGCGTTAACAAGTAGGTTGCGGGCAAAGTTGGGTTTCATGTTATCGCCTTGTTGGTAGGATTACGCCTACGGTTTTCTTAGTGAGTGCGGCCCTATTATACGCACGACTTGCCGAATCCACATAGTCGTCATTATTTCCGTTCGGGAACATGCGCATTTCGTGCAGCATATCATTATTCCAGTCACCACGTAACATCTTGACGTTACCAACGTTGACCTGTGCGGCAAGCGGTGACGCGCGCGTACGTTTATCGCCCGTCTCGGGGCTAAACTCAAAGCGTCGCCCTTGCAGTTTTTTACTAATGTTTTGCTTCTGTGCGACACCTGCTTGCCCTGGATCCTGCGGCAAGCTCGTTTCAGTGTGAGTGTCCGTCTCGGCAAATTGCACAATGGAACGCTCCACTTCATCCGGTGCGCCCTTGAAACGATAACCGTGTGCAATGTAGGTCACGCCGTCAAGCACTGCTAGTTTTGTTGTGGCCGTGTAGTCGCTGGTCTTCTTGGTTGTTGCCGCTAAGTCCCAGCCGCGAACAAACTTTAAGCCTGTTGGCAATGCGTCGATAATTTCAATGTTATCGGGTTTGAAGTCACCGCCAGATCGTGGCGACGGCTCCTGCATGTACTGCCCGGCGTAAACGTAGGGGTTTGTGCGCTCCAAGCGTTCGAGCATATCGACTGGGAATTGCGCAGGCCAAAAACTGGCGCCGTGATCGTCCATTGCCGGAACTTTCAACACGTCCCACTTTTCACCGTTGCCGCCGCCTATTAAAAAACCTGTTAAATCCGATTCATGCAGGCGCTGCATGATCACAATGATGGGTGTATCGGGTGAGTTTTTGCGACTCTCCATTGTCGTGCCGAACCAATCAATAACGTTGGCGCGCATAACGTCAGATAACGCTTCACCAGCTTTGTGTGGATCATCAATCACAATGGCTCCACCGAACGAGTTACCCATTGCGCCCGCACCCACACCCGTGATTGATCCGTCCGCACCCGTGGCGTACACGAGGCCGCCGTGGTCGGTGCGAAACTCATCTTTAGCTTTGCTATCGCCAGCAAGCCCAACGCCGCCAAATACCGCCCCGTACGCCTCGTGCTGCATGATTGAGCGCACAGCGTAAGCGTTGGACGTGGCGAGGCGTTTTGAATAGCTTGCGTGGATGAATTGCGAGTGCGGCCAGTTACCCATACACCACGCAATAAAACTAATTACGGCTAATTCGGTTTTACCGGATCGAGGCGGGATGTTGATTATCAGG
>Ga0265295_1001173_pt1 | contig 47593 bp, 44 predicted proteins | sample Munlansysbiofilm_FD_192503 | JGI IMG/M metagenome (GOLD analysis project Ga0265295, IMG submission 192503) | Leachate microbial communities from a municipal landfill in Southern Ontario, Canada - Methane capture system biofilm | ecosystem: Engineered > Solid waste > Landfill > Unclassified ...
CAGGTTATAGTCAACCTTTGCTTTATACTTACCGTATAAGTCCAGATCATCTTCCGTTAAACCCAATTTCTTTGCTATCTCACGGATGTCCTGTGGGGTAGCCTCTTGTGCAATCTCAATGTCTGATTTAAATCCCATTTTTTTCCTCCAATATTTTTTTTAAATTTAAATATCTGATCTCAATAAAAAATCAGATAATTATTAAACAATTTTACAACTACTTAAAAAACGTTTACATGCTTTTTTACTGTCACTCATCTTCGCATCCACAACTTAACGTTCGCTTTATACTCAAATGATCGACTATTTGACGATAATGAATTCACTCACCTCCTAAACATCTTTGCAATCATCAACTTGCCACATCTGTTTATTTTAATTGCCCCAAGTGACTTTGATACAAATCCCGGGCAGATAGTCAACTGTCTACATGTATATACAATTTTTTTTAGATTATCACTATTCTTCGACAATGTCAATATTTTTCTACTTTAAGTCAATTTATTTTCTTTTATTGTTCGTTATTTCTCAAACAATCCATCACAAAGTAAAATATCGCAAGAAAATAAGCGCGTATTCACTCTATTCCATCTTAATTCAGTCGAATAATTACACTAATTAATAATTGCTTTTTAGCTTTTTCTTACCATGCCACAATTCAAAGAATAAAAATATCATCGTCGTTTATCACACATTCAGCTAAATTGTACCCTTCTTACTTGGATTTCACAGCTTTGATATTTTTTTAACAACTACATTCAGTTTAAACCATTTCTTTACAAAAATCAAATAATTCATATGATAAAATATTAACAATTATTTCGGTGTTTTTGATTGAACACTTGTTAATTTTGTATCATTTTTTACTCATTTATCATGATAATCATCATATCAGAAAGAAACATTCAATTGAACAATCATATTGTAGTAAATTGCAATTTAATTTATTTAAATTTAAATAAATCTTATTAAAAGAATTGTTATTTTTAATTTTATTTTTGTAAATTATACTATATATACTATTTTTGTCATCAGTATGCTCCCATTCTTAATTCCGTATCTGTTTTATCTGCTTTTTGAGGGGTATTGTCATAAAAAAAACCTTCGCTGACTAGGCAGTCGAAGGTTTTCTTTTATTCAAGGATTAGATCTAACTGACACAATATTGTCTCGTCCTGATTGACAACATCAATGCGATAGTGATCATCTTCCACCTGTTCACTTAAAGCGCTCACCTGGTCACCATAAAAACACTGCGCTTTAAAAACCATCCGGGCTTCTTTTAATTGCTTTTTCTTAACAACCTCCAGTGGCAGCACTTCGATCGCCCATGCCAAATACTTGACATGATTCACATGCTGATTGAAGTCGATATCCAGAAAACGGACAGAAAAGTTTTTTTGAGCATCAACCCGATTTAATTTCCGGATCTTTTTAAAAACCGGCTCACCTTTTTCGAAACACTGATACCGCTCCATTTCCGGATAGGCATCGATACGCTCCATTTTTCCAGTTTTCCGGTTAACCAACAACCATTGCGTATTTGCAATTACCTTTACTTCTCCGCTAATATCTTCAATGGTAAAACGGCGTGTTGCACGAAATTTTTCCATACCCGTGGCCTGCGTTGTTACCTTTACCACGTCTTGATACAGGGGGAAACACTTAAACTGAATGCTGTATTTTACTAAAAACCAGGCGAGATCCTGTTTTTCTAAGTACTCCCCACCGATATCCAGCGCGTCGCCCTGGTTGGTGGACGCTTCCTGAAAATAGTTCATGGCAGTAGTTGGCAGCATTTTTCCAGTCGAGTCGGATTCATAACAGGCAATTTTCTGTTTCTCAAAATAAACTAGGCTCATGGCAATCGCTCCTACTCAAAGCTTCTTCGATATAAGCTGATACCGTCAAGGCTCCAGTTGGGTTCGGTAAAGGTCCCCGGTTCTACCCGATTGAGGGCCTGTTCCATGGTGTACATCCGAGCGTCAATCATATCAATATGGTGGAGCAGCTCAGCTTCAGGGAACATCGGCCGTTTGGGACTACCAAATTCCGGCTGGTAATGATGGGACAAAATCATGTGTTTGAGCATCATTAACACCTCAGGGGCGGTGCCCAGTGATTGACCCACTAGTTCCAGTTCCACAATTTCCTGGGTGATGTGTCCCAGCAGTTTTCCCTCTGGTGTATAATCAGAAACTGATCCATTTTCATCAGAAACCATTTCATTAATTTTACCGATATCGTGGAGGATGATGCCAGCATAAAGCAGATCCCGGTTGATAAAGGGATAAATCCCCACCAGGCCTTTGCCGATTCGCAACATTGAATAGGTGTGGTAAAGCAGCCCGCCTTTAATGGCATGATGGTGCTTTTTTGCTGCTGGAAAATAGCTCAAAATCTCAGTCTGGTCACTAAATATTTTTTTTGTGATGGCGGCGATGTCGGTATTGGCAAAATCATCGATGGTATCGCTTATATAGCCCAGCATTTCATTGATGTCGACTGGTACAGTTTCGATGAAATCATCGATCTCCACCTCATCACTTTCGTCGGCCAATCGCATTTTTTCAACGATCAGTTGGAGCCGGCTGTTGAATTCCTGGACCTTGCCTTTTATTTTAACCAGTTTGCCATTGGTGAAGATTTCCTCATCTTCCGGCTTGACGTCCCATTTTTTGCCATCAATTTCGTCAAAATCGGCATCATTCAATACCATGTTAAAATAACGGCTGCCATTGGTGGCAGTTTTGGTCATCTGCGACTTTATAAATAAAAAGCCAAGGTAATCCTGACCTTTTTGTACGGACTTAATTTTCAATTTGTTCTCCTCGTGGTTTTATTATTTACATTGCTCGGGAAAAACTTTGGCATAAGCGGTTAAACCGCGCTTTAGAATTTCCATACTTTTTTTCATCTCATCGCCGTTTAATACATAGGCGATACGCACCTCATCGGCGCCGTCCTGGGGATTTAAATAAAAATCATTGGCCGGCGATAAGAGTACCGTTTCGCCCTGATACTCAAAGTCGTTGATCAGCCACTCGATAAAATGGCAGGCCTCTTTGATTGGCAACTTGGCCATAAAGTAAAAGGCGCCTCGGGGTTCTTTGCAGATGACACCGGGAATTTGCTGCAGGGCCGCATAAACGATCTCCCGACGGCAAGTATATTCCTTTAACACCGCATCAAAAAAATGCCCATCCAATTTAAGCAGGGACACCGCTCCAATTTGATCTACTGTGGAAACCGACAGCCGCATCTGAACCAGCTTTTTGAGCTGATTCATCAGGGTTTTATTTTTTGACACAATAAAACCGATCCGGGCTCCGCAGGCACTATAGCGTTTGGAAATACTATCGATCAGGATAAAATGCTGAGCCAGCTCCGGGTACTGGGCTGGACTTAAATAGTCCTGACAATCGTAGACAAACTCCCGATACACCTCATCCGAAATCAGATAGAGGTTGTGTTTGATGGCCAGTTTCACCATCACCTCAATTTCTTCCTTAGAAAATACCTTGCCGGTGGGATTCCCGGGATTAGTCATTAGCAGAGCTTTGGTCCGCGGAGTAATGGCCGCTTCAATCACCGCCGCATCCGGCAGGGCGAAGCCGTCTTCGGCATAGGTTTTAAAACCGACCAGGGTCACATCGGTGGCCGCGGCCATTTCCTTATAAATACTGTAAAGCGGTTCGGCGGTGAGAATTTCATCCCCGGCATTACAAATCCCGATAAAGGTAAACAGCAGCGCTTCACTGCCACCGTTCGTGACAAAGAGATCGCTGGTGTCGTAACTAAGACCCAACCGCCGGTAATAATCGCAGGCCGCTTCCCGCAGTTCGATGATCCCCTCCGGGGCTTGATAGGATAAAACTTTCTGATCAATGCAATTGACACTTTCCTGAAAACCGGCTGGCGTTTTGATATCTGGCTGGCCGATGTTTAAAAAATAAACCTTCTTCCCCTTTTTCTGCGCCTCGCTCACCAGAGGATAGTATTTTAAAAGGGCGGGTTCTCCCATTTTTTGGATACGCTGAGATGTTTCCATTATAACTCCTGTTTGTTCGTATTATTACATGACTCTGTAAAAAATTATAAACTTTATCAGAAAAAATTGCAAATTTCTGAGGACTATTATATTGTACAGTCCTTAAAAATCATGTTAAACTAATTAGAATACAACATCATTACGGAGGCTTTATGAAACGTTCAAAACCAAACATTCTCCCCGATCTGGAATTCACCAGAGATTTACCATCACTGGTGGCCTGGGCCCGGGAAGAAGAAATAGATATGGAAGATAAGCATTTTAAAGACTTGACCCTAACAAGCATTGATTTTTCCTACCTGTCCTTTCGGGGCTCTGTTTTTGAAAACTGTGAGTTAACCGATTGTCACTTTGAGAAAGCGGATTGTCGGGATCTCCGTTTTCAATCCTGTAATCTATCCAACAGCGACTTTACTGATGGTTATTTTAATCGCTGTGAATTCAATTTTTGCAAAATGATAGGGGTTGATTTTCATCAGGCCCAATTGGAGAACCTCGGCTTTTCCAGCAGCAATTTCCAGTACGCCAATTTTAGCAAAGCCAAACTCAAAGCCCTGGAAATTTCACAGTGCGATTTCAGTTATGCCACTGTTTCCGAGTGCAAACTCACCCAGTTAAAGCTCGATAGTGTCAACTTTGAGGCCACCAGTTTTTTCAAAACGCCGCTAAAAGGGCTGGACTTCACCACCTGCCAAATCGATGGCCTACGTGTCTCTATTGAAGCATTAAACGGTGCCGTTGTCTCCGCCTATCAGGCCGCAGAACTGGCCAAGTTGTTGGGCTTAATTGTGCGCTGATAACTCAATAAAAGAAAGAGGACTTATGGAAACCATCCCTGCTAAAAACATGCTGACCCGGACCAAAAATAATTATTGGTTTGGCACCGACTATAATATGAATATCTATCGGGGCTGTTCCCATGGCTGCATTTATTGTGACAGTCGTAGCGACTGCTATGGGATTGAAGCTTTTGACCAGGTCCGGGCCAAAGAAAATGCCCTGGCCATTCTGGAAGACAACCTGCGACGCAAGACCTTAAAGGGCGTGGTGGGTACCGGTGCCATGAGTGATCCCTATAATCTTATGGAGCAGAAACACCAGCTCACCCGCCAGGCACTGGAACTCTTCAATACCAACGGTTACGGGGTGGCCATCGCCACCAAGAGCCCCCTTGTTACCCGGGATAAAGATCTGCTTTTATCGATTCAGAAACGGTCACCTGTCATTGTCAAAATTACCATTACCAATGCCGACGATTCACTGGCAAAAATCATCGAACCCCGGGTAGCCCCCAGTTCTGCCCGCTTTACCGCGATCAAAGAGCTGGCAGACAGCGGCATCTTTACAGGCGTTCTGCTGATGCCAATTCTCCCCTTTATCAATGATACCCCGGCGAACATCAAAGCCATTGTGACCAATGCCGCCGAACATGGCGCTCAATTTATTTATCCCGCCTTTGGGGTCACCCTCCGCGATTCCCAACGCCTTTATTTTTATGACCAGCTCGATGCTCATTTCCCTGGCATTAAAAAAAAGTATCTCCACAATTTCGGTAATTCCTATAGCTGCGCCAGCCCCCAGTCCAGAAGCCTCTGGGCCACCTTCACCCGGGAATGTCAACGCCAGGGTCTGCTCTACAAAATGGAAGACATCGTCTCCCGGTACAAACTGGAACACGGCAGCCAGCAATTGTCATTTTTGTTTTAAAACGTGCTTTTATTAATGGCTGTAAACAACGATAATGGTAACCCCAGACCAACACAACGCTGAAGGATCAAACCAATTAAGCCTTACCCGGTATGGCAAGCCGCCCAAAGGCCTTTTCCAACCAGCAGACAATCACTGTCTGCCTATTACATCGCTCTTTATGCAATATATACTTGACATTATATCTTGTATACTGTACTATATGTCATATAAGGAGTGATCAAATGAAAAACATAAAATTAAAGGTGGCCCGGGCCGAGAACGATATTTCCCAGGAAGAGCTGGCCAAACGGGTCGGCGTCACCCGGCAGACAATCGGCATGATTGAAGCCGGTAAATTCAACCCGTCTTTGCAATTGTGCATCGCCATCTGTAAAGCTTTGGGAAAAACATTAAATGATTTATTCTGGGAGGAAAACGACAATGAAAAAAATGAAAAAAGTAGTTGATGAGCGCCAGGAACTGGAGCTGTATAAAATAGAACATCTCTGTTTCTGGATTGTTTTCTGGCTGTTGCTCGGCAGCATTATTGTTCAGTCGATGTTTCTAAATGCTCCCTTTAGTCAATGGGGTTTTGAATGGACCATCTTTATGATCAGTTGCGGCGGGGTTATCGTCGGCTGTTATAAAAAGGGGCAATGGGATTTTTACAGCAAACCCACCACCAAAAACTATCTGATTTACAGCCTCATTGGCGCTGGTGCTTTTGCCATCATTTACGCCATTACGCTGTATATGAACCACGCTTATTTAAAAGGCCATCTGCTGGCACTTGGCTCACTGACTCTCCTTATCTTTGCTCTGCTCTTTGCTCTGATTTTCGTTGCCCTGTTTGTCAGTGGCACCCTGATAAAAAAACGTCAGAAAAAACTGGAAGACCAATTCAGTGATCATGACCCGCAATAGCTTTATCTTTTCAGGCAAAGCATGCCCCTGATTTTTCAGGGGTTTTTTTTGTTATATTTGACAGCTTTTGACACCACTAGCCAGCCCGCGTTCTTAAACTGCAAAATTTCTGCAATCGTTTTTTTACCGATTTAGTGCTAATTAAGTCGCACTTTTTTGTTTCTGTGCTATACTACAACTAATTTTAAGCAATTCTGTTTTAATTTAGCAATCCGTATTGATTCAATTCTAAGAGGTGAACAAATGAAAGAAAAACTAAATCTAATGGCTGTTTTTTGTGATGACAATGGCCGGATTGCCCGGTTCGATGAGATGACTAATTTTGTCTTCTACACCAAAGAAAAAAGCGGTTGGCATAAATCCGAAATGATTCCCTTATGCCCTGATCTTTCCGGCGGGCTGGCCGCCATCCGGGAAAACATTAAACAGATGCTTGGTGTCTTCAACGACTGCCGGATCATCATCACCAAATCCATCATCGGTATTCCCTACCAGGTTTTTGACCGTTCCGGCTTTATTATCTGCGAATCCGAAGACTTTGATCTGGAATTACTTGATGCCATTGCGGCCGACCTGGCCAGTCAAGACGCACAAGCGAAAGAAGTTGCCCGTCTACTAACTAGAACACCAACCGAAACTGATGTCCCTGGTTATTACCGCTTTGATTTAACCCAGGTGCAGAAAAAGTACCCGGAGATGAGTTCAAAGATGGCCCTGCAGCCCTTTTTAAAAGAAGCTCCCTTTGACGCTCTGGAAGTGGTCTGTGACCATATCCCGCCATGGTTTGAACACCAATTACCGAAAATGCACTTGCAATACCGCATCGAAAATAAAAATGATTCCACTAAGCATGTTATTATCACCCATGTCGTGTGTGAATAAAAGGAGATCGTTATGTCAACCTGCCAAACGCAAAAATATGGCTCCCTCACCGGGATCACCTTTTTTGAAACCTATACCGATGGTTCGCCAAAAGGCTGTGCCTTCGACGAGCCCAACACCATCAATACCCCTGTGGGCATTCTGGTTCCCAACTATGGCCCCTCAAACCTGAGAAATCGGGAAGGGTTAGCGCTGGAGTTTTTCAAAAGCGGCCAGATCAAAAGCATCGATCTGGAAAGCGCCACCGAAATCATCACCTCCCTGGGAACTCTGTCCGCCGAACGGATCAGTTTTTATGAAAACGGTCGAATCCACCGTTTATTTCCGCTAAATGGCCGAATCAACGGCTACTGGACCGAGAATGATGAATATACCTTGGCTAAACCGATAGACTTTGATCTGGCTGTGGGTTCCTTTTCAGCCAAGATTGTAAGCCTCTGCTTTTATGAAAGCGGTGCCCTGAAAAGTTTGACCATGTGGCCTCAGGAAACCATTGAACTAAATAGCCCCGACGGCCTGGTGAAGGTGCGTTACGGTTTCTCCTTATATGAAAACGGCAAGCTGAAAAGCTTTGAGCCCGCCCTGCCCGAACCCATTGTCACCCCGATCGGGATTGTGATCGCCTATGACAGCACTGCCCACGGCATTAATTGCGACGAAAATTCGGTGAACTATTCCCCTACCGGAGTGATCAGATCCCTGATCACCGGCAATAACGGCCTGATGATCACCGAACCGGAAGGCAAAAAATTTATTCAACCCCTGATGAAACCAGGCACTCTGGACCCAGACGTAATGGTTCCCGAACCAATGACGATCATCTTCACCGATGGTAAAATGGAGATTCTCCAGGATGAAATCGTAACGGTCGATTTACAAACCGCCACGGTCCGGGCTATTCTGGTTCATGATCCAATGAAAAAATCCTGCGGCGACTGTTCTTCCTGTTCAAGCTGCGGCTGATCTCCCGGATTTCCGGTTTGTTTAAGAATTACTTAAGTTTTATTTAAGCAAGAAAACGGCATTCCAACCTAAAAACATTCTAAACCCCTGAAAATGATTTCACCCCACCTATCAGATGGAAAATACATCAGTTAACTAAAGTACAATCCCGGTTTTTGGTCAAAAAAAGCTGTCACCCCTCCTTTCAATTCTTAAACCTACTTCACTTTGAAAAGGGTTTACAACCGAAGCAACTTGACTTATCCTCCTATTCCATGGATAATAAGCCCATAGAAAACAATGCAATACGGATTTGACAAAGACAATGTGGTCTCAGCTCCTTACAATTAGGTAAGTGCTGAGACCTTTTTTGTTCCCATCATTCCCTACTTTATTTAGACAATGAGGTCTTAATTTGCTGCTCAATCAATGCAGCCGATTAAGATCTTTTCGTTTATGCAAAACAAAATAAGTTTTTTTAGACAAGGAAGTCTTACCTTTTACGCTTTTGTGAAAGGCAAAGGCTTCTTTACTTTTTGCAGAAAAACTTGCATTGGATCTTAAAATTTTTCACACTCAGGAGGAAAGATAATGAGACAAATCGCTATTTATGGTAAAGGTGGTATTGGTAAATCAACCACAACGCAAAATCTCACGGCAGGACTAGGACTCATGGACAAAAATATCATGGTCGTCGGATGTGATCCAAAGGCCGATTCAACCCGATTGTTGCTTGGTGGTCTGGCACAAAAAACGGTACTCGATACTCTTCGCGAAGAAGGTGAAGAAATTGAACTTGATGCCATCTTAAAACCAGGATTCCGAGGCATTCAATGTGTTGAATCAGGCGGACCGGAACCAGGGGTCGGCTGTGCTGGTCGGGGAATTATTACTTCCATCGGAATGTTAGAACAATTAGGTGCTTATACCGATGATCTGGATTATGTATTCTATGATGTTTTAGGTGATGTTGTTTGTGGTGGTTTTGCAATGCCAATGCGTGAAGGTAAAGCTCAAGAAATTTACATTGTTGCTTCCGGAGAAATGATGGCCTTGTATGCAGCTAATAATATTGCCAAAGGTGTTCAGAAATATGCAACAACCGGTGGTATTCGTTTAGGCGGAATTATCTGCAACAGTCGTAATGTTGATGGTGAAAAAGAATTGGTACAAGCCTTTGCCGAAGAACTAGGCAGCCAAATGATTTACTTTGTCCCACGTGACAATATGGTACAGCGTGCTGAAATCAACAAAAAAACCGTTTTAGAATTTGATGATACAGCTAATCAGGCTCAAGAATATCGTAATTTAGCGATGGCTATTGATACGAATAAAATGTTTGTCATTCCAAAGCCCATGCATCAGGATCGACTCGAAGAAATCCTGATGGAACATGGAATTATGGATATTTAGTCTATATTGTGAAAGGAAGTAAAAAAATATGTTAATGATCAGAGCAATTATCAGACCCGAAAAAGTAGGGGTTGTATTATCCGAAATGTTATCCGCTGATTACTCAGCGGTTACGAAATTAGATGTTTATGGACGTGGAAAACAAAAAGGGATCAAGGTTGGAGACGTTCACTATGATGAAATTCCAAAAGTGATGCTCCTGTGTATCGTCAACGATGAAGACAAAGATGATGTTGTTAAAATAATCATGAAAAATGCAAAAACTGGCAAGGATGGTACTTTTGGAGATGGTCGTATTTTTATTTCTCCGGTAGAAGAAGCGTATACAATCAGTACTGGAAAACCGGGCCTTTAAAAGGAGGAATTGATATGAAAGAAGTTATGGCAATTATTCGACAGAATAAAGTAAATCAGACCAAAGAAGCCCTTGTAAAAGATGGCTATCCCGCTTTTACCTGTTTAAAGGTTCTCGGACGCGGAAAAAAAACGATTGATCTATCCATCGTTCAGGATATCGTTGACGCTGGAGAAATGCCCATCTCACCGATTGGTGAATCCTTAACTGAATCATCCCGCTTAATTCCAAAACGATTTTTTACATTAATCGTTGAGGATGAAGATGTCGCGAAGGTCGTTTCTATTATTATTGACAACAATCAGACCGGAAATCCCGGTGATGGTAAAATTTTCGTCATCCCAATTGAAGAGTCCATTCGGGTACGAAGTGGCGAAAAAAATGCGGATGCATTTTAGAAAGAGGTGATTAAAATGGATTCAAGAGATAAAGTGCTCGATCAATATAGCTCTAAACTCTATAAAAACAGAAAAGAACATGTTATTCAAATTGAAGACGGCGAACCGAATGTCATTGCCGCTGATACTCGAGCCATCCCGGGAATCATGACCAACCGTGGTTGCTGTTATGCGGGATGTAAAGGGGTTGTTATTGGCCCACTAAAAGATGTTGTCCAAATCGTTCATGGCCCGATCGGATGTAGTTACTACGCCTGGGGAACTAGACGAAATAAAGCCAAAGGCGATGAAAACACAAAGAACTTTTTAGAATATTGTTTTTCGACGGATATGCAAGAAACCGACATTGTCTTTGGTGGTGAAAAAAAATTAAAAAAAGCGATTAAAGAAGCGGTTGAAATCTTTGATCCCGCCTGTATTATGATTGCTTCAACGTGTCCCGTCGGACTGATCGGTGATGATATCCACGCCGTCGCAGCTGAAGCTGAAGAAATGTACAATATTAAAGTAGTTGCCTTCAGTTGTGAGGGTTACAAAGGCGTCAGTCAATCCGGGGGACATCATATTGCCAATAACGGTTTAATGAAAAATGTTATTGGTACCGGTGATGCAAAACCGGTAAAATACTCCATTAATCTTTTAGGGGAATACAACATCGGTGGTGATGGTTGGGAAATTTGCCGGGTTCTTAAACGGATCGGTTATAACATTGTCTCGGTCATGACTGGTGATGGGAGCTACGCAGAAATGAAAAATGCGCATACGGCCGACCTGAATCTTGTTCAATGCCATCGTTCCATTAATTATATTGCTGAAATGTTAAAGACGAAATATGGAACCGAATGGCTTAAGGTCAATTTTATTGGCATCGAAGGGATTAAGCAGTCACTCAGAGATGTTGCCGCATTTTTCAACGATCCTGCTTTAACAGCCAAAACAGAAGCAGTCATTGCTGATGAAGAAGAAGAAATTGCAGTTGGAATGGTTTACTACAAATCGATGCTGAAAGACAAAACTGCCGCTATTTATGTTGGTGGTTCAAGAACTCACCATTATATTAACTTATTAAAAAGCCTCGGTGTCGAAGTTATTTTAGCCGGTTATGAATTTGCCCATCGTGATGATTACGAAGGTCGTCAAGTGTTACCGCTTAAAATGGATGCCGATTCTAAAAATATCGAAAGTATCACGGTCGTAAAAGATCCTACTAAATACCGGACTTTCCACACCGAAGAACGCATAAAAGAATTAAAAGAGGCCGGTTTACCGATTGAATCCTATGATGGTTTATGGGCCGATATCGCCGATAAGGCCATGATTACCGATGACTATAACCAGTTTGAAACCGAAGCGTTTTTAAAATTATTAAAACCAGACATCTTCTTTTCTGGGATCAAGGATAAATATATTGTTCAACGGTCAGGCGTGCCATCACGACAATTACACTCCTATGACTACAGCGGTCCGTATGCTGGATTTAAAGGTGCATTAAATTTTGCCAGAGATGTAACCTTAGCTGTTAATACACCAGCTTTTAGTTTAGTTCAAGCTCCCTGGAAAAGCGAGCCGACATTAATTGGCAATTTAGGAGGTATGGAATAATGTTAGATGTTACACCAAAAGAAATATCCGAACGATCTGCTTTGCGCATTAACCCATTAAAAACATGTCAACCGGTCGGCGCCATGTATGCTGCGCTGGGCGTCCATAATTGCATGCCGCACAGCCATGGCTCACAGGGATGTTGTTCATACCATCGAATGTTTTTAACGCGACATTTTAAAGATCCGGCCATTGCCGCATCCAGTTCATTTACCGAAGGTGCTTCCGTATTTGGCGGCGGTTCAAATTTAAAAACAGCCATAAAAAATATCTTTGACCTTTATGAACCCGATATTATTGCCGTTCATACGACCTGTTTAAGTGAAACGATCGGCGATGACCTTGTTACTTACATCACTGATGCGAAGATTCCCGAAGGAAAAATCGTTGTTCATGCGAATACTCCAAGCTATGTCGGATCACACATCACTGGATTTTCCAGCATGATCACGGGATTAATCCATTACTTATCAGTAAACACCGGTGAAAAAAATGGCAAATTGGCTCTTTTCCCCGGCTTTGTCAATCCTGGCGACATGCGCGAAATGAAAAAACTGATGACCCTGATGGGGGTTAAGTATACCATGCTGCCAGACACCAGTGGTGTTATGGACTCACCAATGACCGGTGAATACACCATGTATCCTAAAGGCGGTACCACCATTGATGATATCAAAGATCTTGGAAATTGCGAGCTCTCCTTGGCATTAGGTGAAATCACTTCGACACCACCTGCTGAATCTTTAAAAAACAAATGTAAGGTTCCCTTTGCTACGCTTCCGTTGCCAATTGGTATTGAGTTAACGGATCAATATATCATGGCGTTAAATCGTTTTTCTAAAAACGAGGTTCCTTACATCATCGAAGAAGAACGTGGTCAATTAGTCGATATCTTATTAGATTCACATAAGTATTCTCAAAATAAAACCGTTGCCATTTACGGCGATCCCGATACCGTCTTAGCTTTGGCACAATTCACTTTAGAAATGGGTATGATTCCAAAATATCTGGTCACCGGGACACCCGGTAAAACATTTGAAGCAAAAGCCAATGAACTTTTTGAAAAGTTTGGTGTGGAAGGCTGTACCGCTAAAGGGAATGCTGATTTGTTTGAACTCCACCAATGGATTAAAAACGACAGTGTCGATCTGATGATCGGCGGCACCCATGGCAAATATGTCGCCAAAGCCGAAGATATTCCTTTAGTACGCGCCGGCTTCCCCATCGTTGACCGCTATGTTCACTCTTACCTGCCTTTGGTCGGATATAAGGGTGCTATGCGTTTAGCCGAAATGATCTTAAATGCTCTCATGGATCGTCAGGATCGCGACTGTGCAGATGAAGATATGGAAATGATTATGTAATTATTGGGGGGAGGTTTTCCTCCCCTTTATTTGAAAGGAGGCTATATAATGGGAAACGAAAATGCTGTTTTACCAGAAAGAGCCCAATCTATTCGTTATTCTGAATGTAGTGGAGACGGTAGCGGTATTAAGTGTGAATCAGAAAGCATTTCCGGATCTGTCAGTCAACGAGCCTGTGTTTTCTGTGGGGCCCGGGTTGTTCTAAACCCCATCACCGATGCCTTCCATATTATCCATGGCCCGATTGGATGTGCCAGCTATACCTGGGATATTCGCGGCAGTCTATCCAGTGACGAAGAAGGCTATCGAAACAGTTATTCAACGGATCTACGCGAACGCGATGTTATCTTTGGTGGACAAAAGAAATTAGCTGCTGCTGTTGATGAAGTCATGGCTATCCACTCACCCAAAGTTATTTTTATTTACGCCACCTGTATTGTTGGTGTTATCGGTGATGACATTGACGCTGTCTGTCGCGAAGCCGAAGAAAAATACCAAATTCGTGTGATTCCAGTTAAATCACCAGGGTTCTCGGGAACCAAAAAAACCGGCTATAAGATGGCCTGCAACGCTATTATGAGCCTGGTTACCCCCAAATTCTTACCTAAAAAAACGCACGGTGTCAACATTCTCGGCGATTTTAACCTGGCCGGGGAAATGTGGATTATTAAAAATTATTTAAGGCGAATCGGCGTCGAAGTGGTTGCTAATATTACTGGCGATGCCAAAGTCGAAGATCTCAAAAAAGCCCCCGCGGCCCAACTCAATCTGGTTCAATGTGCCGGTTCGATGACCTACCTGGCTAAACAGATGGAAGAGGTTTTCTCAATCCCTTTTATCAAAGTTAGTTTTTTTGGTGTGACCGACACCTCCGATTCACTGATGCGGATTGCCTATGCCGTCGGTGATAAAGAAGTCATTACGCGAGCCAAAGCCTTTATTGAAGAAGAAAAAAATAGAGTCATCCCTCTTTTAAATAAATATCGCAATAATCTTGAAGGTAAAAAAGCCGCCATCTATGTCGGCGGCGGCTTTAAAGCAATCTCCCTGATCCGCCAGTTTCACGAATTTGGCATGAATACCGTGATGGTCGGCACCCAAACCGGGAGCAAGGATGATTATGAAGTCATCCAACATCTGGTCGACGAAGACGCCGTCATTTTAGACGACGCCAACCCGGCTGAACTGGAAGCCTTTATGAAAGAAATGGGAGCCGATATATTAGTAGGTGGCGTCAAGGAACGGCCGCTGGCCTATAAACTGGGCATCGCCTTTTGTGATCATAACCATGAACGCAAGCATCCCCTGGCAGGCTACGAAGGCACCCTGAACTTCGCCTCAGAAATCAATCTGTCAATGAACAGTCCTGTCTGGGAAGTCATAGGAGGTATGAAAAATGTCTAAAAATTTAGTCAACCTAAATGTCAATCCCTGTAAAATGTGCATGCCGATGGGAACCGCCAATGCCTTCTACGGTATTCAAAAATGTATGAATATCCTCCATGGTTCCCAGGGATGCAGCACCTATATCCGCCGCCACATGGCCACTCATTACAATGAACCGGTCGATATTGCTTCTTCTTCCCTCACTGAAGAAGGCACTGTCTACGGCGGTGAGAAAAACCTGATTATCGGCCTGGAAAATCTGATTAAATTGTATGAACCTGAGGTCATCGGCGTTTCGACCACCTGTCTGGCCGAAACCATTGGTGAAGATATTGAATATATCATCAAAAATTTTTACGCCGCTCATCCTGACGAAACGGTAAAAATTATTCCCGTTAAATCGGCTGGATACGGCGGTACCCAATTTGAAGGATTTACCCGGGCGCTGCGAGCGATTGTCTCCCATGTTGAGATGGACGCCACCAAACACAATAAGGTCAATATCGTCACCACGATGATTTCCCCGGCGGATACCCGTTATTTAATCGATCTACTGGACCAGTTTGGACTGGAATACATTCTTTTGCCAGATCTTTCCGAAAATCTCGACGGCGTCCATCAGAGCAGTTATTATCGGTTGCCGATGCATGGTACCCCCATTTCGGAAATCCAGAAAATGGCTGGCGCCCGGGCCACCATCGAAATCTCTGATACCATCAAGCCCGATGAATCTCCCGGGGTTTACCTGTATGAAAACTATGGGGTTCCTTACAAACGCCTGAACCTACCGATGGGACTCCGTGATACCGATGCCTTAATCGATCTCTTCGCTGAATTGTCAAAAAAAGCCATTCCTGAAAAAATTGCTAAGGAACGCGGTCGTTACCTTGATGGCATGGTCGACTCCCATAAATACAACGCCCTGGGTCGCATTGCCATCTTCGGTGAACCGGATTTTGTCGTTTCGGCAGTCCGACTCTGTTGTGAAAATGGGGTGATGCCGGTGATCGCGGCTACTGGTTCCAATTGTCCCCAGCTTAAAGGAAAAATCGAAGCCGAGCTTTCCAAATTGGCCGATGTTCTTTTTGTTGACAATTACGTGATCTTAAATGATGTCGACTTTGAAACCATTGAAGAAGAAGCCCTGCGACTCGGTGCTAACCTGATGCTGGGAAATTCCGACGGCCGCCGGATTGAAGAAAAACACGGGATTCCACTCATCCGCTGTGCTTTTCCAATCCATGACCGCGTCGGCGGCCAGCGGGTTCGGACCTTGGGCTATGAAGGCTCCCAGGTGCTCCTGGACCTGATCACCAACACCATTCTTAAAGCGGTGGAAGGCGGTTTCCGGGAAACCCTATATAACACCTACTATAATGAAGGACCAAAATCAAAATACGGATTAGAGCCGGAAACGGAAGCTAACATGAAAGTGCTGGAAAAAATAAAGACAAATAACCCGTTAACACCCCAAGCCCAAACCATTGAAGAAAAAACCGCCAATCATCCCTGCTATAGCTGCGGTGCCTCCCAGAAAAACGCCCGGATGCACCTCCCCATTGCTCCTAAATGCAACATTCAGTGTAACTACTGCGTTCGTAAATTTGATTGCCCCAATGAAAGCCGTCCCGGCGTGACTACTGAAATTCTTTCCCCGGAAGCGGCCTTTGAAAAATATAAACTGGTTAAAGAAAAGGTGGAAAACCTCACCGTCGTCGGAATTGCCGGCCCCGGAGATGCCCTGGCAAACTTTGAAGAAACGAGAAAGGCCCTGACCCTGATCCATGACTATGACCCCTCTGTTACCTTCTGCGTCTCCACCAATGGTTTAATGCTGCCCTACTATGCCAAAGAACTGGCAAAACTGGGTGTTTCCCACGTTACCGTCACCGTCAATGCGATTGACCCGGCCATCGGTGCCAAGATCTACAAACATGTCGATTTTATGGGGAACCGCTACCATGGCGAAGCCGGTGCCTCTATTTTACTGGCTAACCAGCTTTCAGGGATCAAGCTCCTGATCGATGAAGGGGTAATCGTCAAAATCAATACTGTCACTCTGATGGGAATCAATGATACACACATCGAAGAAGTGGTCAAAACGGTAAAAGAGTTGGGCTGCTTTATCTCCAATGTGATGCCCCTGATTCCGGTTAAAGGTTCCGCCTTTGAAGATCTGCAAATTGCCACCAACCACGAAATTAATGCGATTCGCGATAAATGCGGTGTTCATTTAAAACAGATGTATCACTGCAAACAATGCCGGGCCGATGCCATCGGCAAACTGGATAGTGATATCTCCCTGAATTTCCGGGAAACTGAAGCTAAAAAAGATGAAATGATTCTGGCAGCACCAACGGGATTGCGCTTTGCGATCACCTCTAAAGGCGGGATGCTGGTGGATCAGCATTTCGGCCAGGCTACGGAGCTTTATATCTATGACTACCTTGACGATGAGGTCCGGTTTAAAGAAAAACGGGTAATCGGCAAGTATTGCACGGGCGCCGAAGAATGCGACGAAAAAGAAGATAAGATCGGCACCATTCTAAAAGCTCTAAATGACTGCGACGGTGCCATCACTATGCGCATCGGTGATCTGCCCACCAAACGGCTGGAAAGCAAGGGCATCAAGGTCATCTCAACCTACGACCGCATTGAAGATGCTGTTAAAACGGCAGCCCAGGAAATCTTAAAGTCCGAACTGTCAAAATCTCAGAAATTATTAAACGTATCAGGAGGAATTTAAAATGGTTAGTCCCAAACATCATCTTTTTATCTGCACCAGCTGCCGGATCAACGGCACCCAAAAAGGGTACTGTTTTCAACAGGATTCAGTGAAAACCCTGCAGACCTTTCTTGAAGAAATCGACGAACGGGATTTATCGGGCGACGTGATGCTAAACAACACCGGCTGTTTCGGGATCTGTGACAAGGGCCCGATCGTGGTCGTTTATCCCGAAGGCGTCTGGTATGGCAAGGTCACCGTGGACGATGTGGAACGGATTATGGACGAGCACATCGAAGGCGGCAAGGTGGTCGAAGACCTGGTTATTTAACCCTCTTGGGTAGTGCCAAACTACCGTATCGACCAATTGTTAATCTGTTTTTTGCTGCACCATGCGAAATCCGCTGTGCTCCTTTCGCATTGGTCGCGGGCAGTCGCCAACTATAATCAAGCTTATGATTGGCTCGTTGCCTTCGCGAAGAATCGGACAGGTTTATCAACCGGTTCGCTCCGATGCAAACAACATGATGTAACAATTGTCGGTACTTGGCTAATCTTCTGTTTTTATACTTCACCGATTGATGCTGCCCTTACATTGGCAGCATCAATCTTTAATTAAAACAAACGAAAGCGGGGTACACAAATGGTTACTATTATTGATCGGACCTTGACAACCTTTAATACGGCCGGGATGACCACCCGGGATCTTAACCATTTCTGTGACCTGCTTTTTACCTGTGGGGTCACAAAAATCGAATTGACCCCGGATCTGGTTTCCCGGCTGGGTTTTCCGGCTAATGCTTGCGGTTTGAAGCAATGGTTGGGGAACCGGAATTTTTTTCTGACCCAGCTTCATCCCGAATCCCTCGCTTCAGGCAGCCCCGGGATGAATGAACCGAAATCCCTCTGGAAGCTGGAGCCCAATGATCTGGTGCAAAAAAACATTTCTGTTGGCCAATTAGATTCCTATCAGCATCAAAAGATCCGCATCACCGGGCTGGAAGACCTGATGACCCGAGACTATCCGTCAATTTTTAAAGCCCTGCTAGGCAGCGGTGCCCAAACCCTGGACCTCTGCCCAAGCAACCAGCAGCACTGCGCCACGGCCATCGCCCTGGAATGGGTGTTGGCCGGCGGAACGAGCATCAGTTGCGGTTTTACCAACCACCATAATTTTCCACCGCTGGAAGAAGTGCTGATGGGACTAAAACTCCATTTGCCCCACACGTTTAGCGGTGACTTATCAGTTTTAAGTGAACTGCGCCACCTTTATGAAGCACTTGCCGGCCAGCCGGTGGCAAAAATGAAGGCCATCATCGGAGCCGATATTTTTAAGGTGGAATCCGGGATTCATGTCGATGGGGTGTTAAAAAATCCCCGTACCTACGAACCCTTTAATCCCCAAACCGTCGGCAACCAACGTGAAATTGTGTTAGGCAAACACTCTGGTCGGAAAAGCTTGTTGTATAAATTAAACGATTCAGATTTATCCGAATCGATGGCCATTCCATCTTAAAACAAATCAAAGGACGCTGCACCCAGCTCGGCCGAAACCTGTCCGATCTGGAACTGCGAACCCTTGCCAGCGAGGTCCAGAATGACATCAAAACAGAAATATATTGTTGATACCACCTTAAGAGACGGTGAACAAAGCCCGGGAATGGCCTTTTCCGTCCGGGAAAAAGTCACCATCGCCAAATCTCTCGATGCCCTGGGGGTTACCCGGATCGAAGCCGGTACCCCCGCCATGGGTAAAGAAGAATGCCGGGCCTTTGAAAAAATCAAGCTGGCCTGTAAAAAGGCTCAGATTATTGGCTGGAATCGGATGAGTCTCTCTGATATTGACCAATCCATCGGCTGTGGTGCCGATATTATTCACGTTTGTGTCCCCGCTTCGGATCTGCTGATTCGCGAAAAACTGCGTCAAAGCCGCTCCCAGGTGTTAGAAACTCTAAGTACCTGTGCCGCGGCCATCCACACCGCCAAAAGAGAACTGACCATCGGCCTGGAGGACGCCTCCCGAGCCGATTGGGATTTTGTTGTTAAACTGGTTGAAACGGCCCGGGATCTGGGCGCCACTACCCTGCGTTTTTCGGACACCGTGGGGATCATGTCACCCAGCCTCTGCAAGGCCACCATCAGCCGAATCCCCCCCAACATCGACATTGAGGTACACATGCACAACGATCTCGGCATGGCTGTCGCCAATTCCATCCAGGGGCTTCGCTGCGGGGCTAAATATGCCGATTCCACCCTCTTTGGGATCGGCGAGCGGGCCGGCAACTGCAACCTTGAGCATCTCCTGATCGCTACCCAGGGGCAACTGGACTTCGGCATCAGTTTGGAGGAACTCCAATGGTGTCAGACCGATTTAAAATCGATCATCTATAAAAGCAAACTGCTTTATGCCTGATTTTAAACGTTAAAAAAACACCTGACGGTGTTTTTTTAACGTCTTAGAATCATTACACTTCTCCAAACCCACTGCCAACCAGGGCGACCAGAGTTTCCACCGCCAGCATTTCATCCTCACCCTCGGCACTTATTTCAATCGTATCCCCTTGGCCCAAACCAATTGACATAATCCCCAGTAGCGATTTTGCATCACCTGTTGCTGGATCCTCATCCATTTTTTTGATCTGGATATTTGCTCTGAACGCTCCAGCCTTCTGGACAAACTCTGCCGCCGGTCGTGCATGTAAGCCGGTGGGATTAATAATGGTAACCTGTTTTGCATGCATATGACTACCTGTTAATGAATCCTTCATTCCTTTCTTTTTTATTCTTTATCAGGTTGAATAAATATGAAAACCGCATCCAATCGCTAGCGTTGGTACTCCATCACCTGATAATTCAATCTGTCCCGGAATTTGAACCTCACTCTTTCCGTTAAAGCAAAATGTGCAATGCCCCATAGTATCCAAGGTGTTATTCGCTTCATGACCCACAGCTGTCACTAAGTACTCCTGATCGCCAAACACCACAATATCATCCACCTTAACTGGATGACGCAAGGATTCGATGGTATGCATGACGGACATCTCTCTTAATGCTGCCGGGGCGTTTTCATTAAATACTACCAGCATCCCCCCGCCGATCAATTCATAAGCCATTGGCCCAATTTCAGTTATGATTGTTTTATACATTCTTTGTTCCCCTTTTTATTTTATATAAACATATTTATAAAAGTCCATACATGCCCATCGCAAAAAAGTAGGCAATCACAACCGCGATGGGGCCGGTAATCAAACGGGATAATAGCACCGATGGCACACCAATATCCACGGTATCGCTTTCGGCGTCTCCCATCGATAATCCCACCGGGATAAAATCACAGCCCACCTGTGCATCTACAGCAAAAAACGCCGGCAGTGCCAGATAAACTGGAAAGGCTCCTAAAGCGATACCCAGTCCAACCAGGACACTTAAAACCTGCCCGATTAATGCACCTGAACCAACCAGAGGTGAAATCATCGGTAACGCACAAATGACAACCAGAATCAACAAGCCGGGCAGTGTTCCCAAATAGGGATAAACATAAACGGCCATTAAATTCCCCAGACCGGTATACATAATGATCCCCAGCAGTAAAGCATAAAAAGCCATAAACGGAAGAATATCCTTAATTGTAATGTCAACGGCTTCCTTCCCGCCCTGGACACATTTTGTGGCAAAGCCGGCCAAGGCTTTACCACCTCTGGCTACCCAGTTATCATCTGAGCGATGCTCCGTAACCGCTTCAACGACCTCTTCAACCACCGCTTCTGTTTCAGGAGCCACCTCAGAACCATCTGCCAAGCTAATCCCTTTATCAACAACCCCTGACACATAGATCTCTTCTTTAATATACTCTGCCAGTGGACCCGACTGTCCGACTGGCGTAATGTTGACGGTCATAATGCCTTTTTTGGGATAAACCCCACATCGTAAAGTGCCTCCACAATTGATGACAACACAGGCAATTTCATCATCAGGCACACCGTTACTGAAGCCATCAATGGCTTTTGCACCAGTAATCTGGGCAATTCGTTTACTCAACGGATCAATTCCGCCGCCAGTAATGGAGACAATCTTATCCTTCTTTTCCGTCGGCTGTATAACCAGTGGACCACCCCAGCCGCCATGACCCTTTTCAATTTTAACTGCTTTAAACATGCTTACGCCTCCTTCTTTTCTGCGGTGCCGTATTTTTTCTTGTATTTGGCATTATAAATAAGCTGAGTTACTAAACCGCGAATAAAGACAATTAAAATACCAATCAGGAAATAAGAAATAGCCAAAAATCCTAAATCATATCCGGCCAGAAAAACCCCCGTGGCGATACCCAGGTAAACAAATAATTCCCCCGGGTTGGCATGGGGAAACAAACCGGTAACCGGATGACAGTATGAAATAGAAGCATCAAAAAAAGCAACTTTCTGATTTTCCGGTAAAAAACGGGCATAGGGATAGGTCATCGGGTTTCCTGAAAACATCATGCATAGCATGGGCATCAGGGACCATCGCGTGATGGGGTTTTTCCCCAATAATTTTGCTAATTTTTCAATCCGTTCCAAGCCAATGAGTTTAAATAATATGTGCATAAATGTGATCATCAAAAGAATCCAGGGGATAAAATCAGTGATATAGATCATCAGAAATTGACCACCCGCCTGATATAAGCCATAAAAATGATTGCCGATACTTGCTAGTATTTCCATAAATAAGTTCTCCCTTTATTATTATTTTAAAGCCTGACAAAAATGATTGCCAATACCTGCTGCCGCTGTATCTTTGACGCTCACCCAGCGCGCAATTTTTATCTCTTTCCTTGTTCTATTTCTATTTATTAATTATAACGTTTACAGCACACTATTTTATCAAAGCAGTTTATGTTGATCTGGGCTGTTTGTTTCCCATCGCTCTTTCGGTTTCCCGTCTTTTAAGATATTGTGCATTCTTTACGTCCTTTTCCAATCGCTTATCGATGGCTTCAACGGCCTGAATCAAGGCCCCTTTTTTTCTTTTTTTATCCAAACCATTGGGTGCATATGGTTCCTTTATTCGTCTTTTTTTATTAATCTTTAGATCTTCTGCCAGACCTACCTCGCGAATTTCTGATAGCGACAGGCCATTATAATAATCGGTTTCTAAAAACCGCTTCCATAGGGCGATCCCTTCTAGTTTCTTACACCCACAAATACGTCCGCTACGACAATCCATGGCTAAAACAATAATCGCCCCTCCTTTTAAACGAAAACCGCCCTTACGTAAACCAATACCCAGTATGGTTCCCTGACTTAACAGACTATTGACCGCCTGCTGATAATTTTTATACTGAAAATAAGTTAATCCACTCTGTAAGATCATCATCACAAACGCGACCAATGCTAAATAAATCAAATGATTCCCTCCTTTATAAGTAGTCTGTCATTTCCTTTAGCGATTCAAAAACGCAATCCGGAACCACATCTGAATTTTTTATATCCGCTATTTTGGTCTCCCCGGTCAGCACTAAAAAACCCTTACCGCCGTTGTTGACGCCGGTGGCCACATCAGTATAGATCCGGTCTCCGACAAAGGCCACATCTTCTTTTTTATGCCCGGTAATGGACAGAATCATCTCCATCGTTTCAGCAAAGGGTTTACCTAAATATTTGGGTTCCACACCGGTGGATTTGGTAATCAGGGCACACATGGAACCGCAGTCGGGAATAAAACCGGTTTCCGTAGGGCAAACTAAATCCACATGGGTCGATAAAAAAACTGCGCCATTTAAAATAAAGGTACAGATTTTCTCCAGCTTTTCGTAGGTCAGGGTGGTATCAAAGCTGGCCACTGCTACATCTGGCTGTTCCTGGACCAGATTGATGCCGTGTTGTCTAAAACTCTCTTCCAACAGCGGTGTACCCATTAAATAGACCGATTGTCCGGGGTGATACGTTTTTAAATATTCAATGGTCACATCTCCGGAGGTGATGATCCGATCTGCTTCTACAAAACAGCCCATTTTTTTTAATTTTTCCTGATAAAAGCTGGGCACTCGGGATGAATTATTGGTGATGAAAATAAAATCCTTTTTTCGGGCTCGCAATTCTTTTATAAAGTCCAGTGCTCCGTCGATTAAACCATTTCCCAGATAAACCGTACCATCCATATCCAGGGCAAATAACTTAACATCTTTTAGCGCTTCTTTTTTTGGCATGATCATTTTCCGTAAATCCTTTCGGTGATTATCCCGGCGATTTCTTCTAATCGCCCTTTATCTTTTGCGTACTGAAAAACGCTATAACGTTTACGTACTGTATTCGCCTCCATTAAACTGCGATAAAAAAGATCCCGGTCGATGCCAACTTCTTTTGGGGAAATCATCGCTCCGGCACTTTCTAAAAGAGCTTCCACGACTTCACGTTGGGGAGCCAGGGCCTTCGTTTCTGGTGGTAGCTCATCGTCTAGCAGCTGATAAATTTCGGCTACGATGGGGGTGGCGATGCCGACCTTTACCCCATGGAGTTCCGGGTATTTGTGACGGGCGATAAAATCCATTTCCCAGTAATGTGAAAGCAAGTGTTCCGAACCGGACGCCGGCCGCGATACACCAACGATGGCCATGGTCACCCCAGTTAATGTCAAGGCTTCAATCAGGTAGAGAATTGCTTCCTCATTTCGTTCTTTTAGGGCTGGGGCAAACTCAATGCATTTTCGCAGGGCTTCCTCAACCAATTTAACACAGGTCTCACATCGGTATTCATCAATCATCGCAACTGCCAACGACCAGTCAGTTAACGCCGTTAATTTCCCCAGTACATCGCCCAGCCCGGCATGAATCATATGCATGGGTGCCTGTTTCATAATATCGGTGTCACCGACCACGCCGTAGGCCAAAGTTGCCACATAGGATATTTTTCGTCCGTTGCAGATTAATGGTGCCCCATCGGCGACATACCCATCCATCGATGGCGCCGTACACACAATAATATAGGGAATCCCGGTCCGCGATGACAGGTATTTGGCCATATCATTAAGCGTACCAGAACCCACAGCGACAATTAAAGCGGTGCCCAGAGGCATTTCCAGAAGCATTCTTCCCATTGCTAATTCATCGGGAATAAGTATTTCTGTACCGGTTTCAAACTGATGGCTTTTTACCTCAAAATTGGAATCACTCAAAATTTTAAAGGCCTGCTCGCCAGCCGCCTTCCAGGTATTGTTATCGCTGATCATGTAGAGTTGTTTTCCCTTGAATTCTGCTGCAATATCGGGCAATTGCTGAATTACACCTTTGCCAATGGCGATTTTTTTTATCGACAGCGTGTGGTGTCGTCCACATGAGCAATCAAAATCTGCTTCTGCCATTTCATTCATAGACATTTTTAAAATTTCATTCATTTTTACGCTTCTTTCTTTTTTAAACCCGTTCCGATGCTTGCTCAATCGCCAGTAGTTTTTTTCCGCATTCCGCATCAGTAACTAAAACATTTATATACCCGCCTTTTATGGCACCCTGGATAGCCAGCGCTTTTTCAGGACCACTGGCAACCCCAATCGAATGTGGAACCCGTCGCAGCTTTTTAATATCAACCCCAATCACACAATTGTCGGCAGCAAATGGTTCGGTGCTACCATTGATATCAAAAAACTGCATACAGACATCCCCCACCACATTTTTCTGACGCATTGTTTCCATATCCTTTTCATCATAATAACCGGTGGACATAATGGCCGAACCACGATTAGGAACCCCGATTCCAACTACCGCCACGTCCAGGCCATCGCCCATTTTAATGATCCGTTTGATATCCGGTTCCTTCATCAGCTCCTCTTTAATCTTGACTCCTGATACCCGAGCTGGCGCATGGAGCAAATAAGAAACACCACCAAAAGCCTTGGCCAGAGCTTCCACAATCGTATTGGAGTGGAGTTCCATACCCAGATGTCCAATTCCACCAATCAGCGGGATAAAGGTCACCCGCTTTATGGTTCCCTTTGACACAAAACGATAGATCTGACCGATAGAAGAACCCATTGATATCCCGATAATGGTATCATCTTTGATCAATCGTTCCAGATAATTGGCGGTCGCCTTAGCCAACTCATCTTTCTGATCCCGGTTATCCTGTTTGCTATCTACGATAAAAACCTCTTTTAAACCATATCGGCTTTCCAGTTTCTTTTCCAGATCCACATAATTGTTGCCAAAAATTGGATCGATGACAATTTTGACAATCCCGCGCGCCTTGGCATTCTGAAGAATCCGCGACACAGTTGGTCGTGAAAGCCCCAACTCCTTGGCAATCAACTTCTGATTAATATCCTGATTGTAGTACATCTCACAAATTTTCACCATCAGACGCTCATCATCAACTACCTTTTTCATTTTTATTACCTCTCTTGTTTCCGGCTAATTACTTTTGTTTTTATTCGCATCTGAAATTTTGTAACTATAATCCTTATTATATTTATTTTTATAGAAAAGTCAATCATTTCGTTGTTTTTTGTAAAAAAGAATACACTAAAAGGCCATATATGTTTACATGTGTAAACATATGGGGCTTCTTCTAATTTTTACGCCATCTTAAACAACATTGGTCAGGATTATAGCACTGAAAAAAACAGGAGTCAATCATTGAATGATTGACTCCTGTTTGATCATTTTTTATTGTCCTGATGTAACCACCACATCTTTTGTCTGTTTTTGGCCATTTCGCTCAAAGGTAACGCTCACCTTCTCGCCCGCATCAACTGCATAGAGAATTTCTTTCATCTTAAGCATAGTATTGGTTTTAACCCCATTGATTTCTTTGATGATATCGCCAGCCAGCAGTCCGGCATTGGCAGCACCGCCGCCTTGTTGCACCGATGCGATATAGATCCCTTCATTAAAGTCGACCTTGCTGTCGGTGACATAATAATCGGCAATCGCCCGATCATATCCAGTGATTCCCATCACAGTGGCATCAAACTTACCGGTTGCCACAATCTCGTTAAGAATTGGTTTTAAAATATTAATCGGAATGGCAAAACCCATGCCTTCACCTGTGGTCAGTTTATAGGTATTAATACCGATCACCTTGCCATTTTTATCGACTAGCGGTCCCCCGCTATTTCCCGAATTAATTGAAGCATCGGTTTGGATCAGGTCTTCGGCCAACCCACTGTCTAGAGGAATACTCCGATTAATTGCAGAGACAATGCCAGATGTTACCGTTCGCTCAAAATTTAGCCCCAATGGATTACCCACTGCGACCGCCAGTTCGCCGACAACGACATTGTCTGAATCACCCAGTTCAAGAACCGGTAAATCCGTTGCATCAATTTTTATAACCGCCATATCAAGAGTTGAATCCGACCAAATCAGTTTAGCGTCATACGTTTTCCCATCAGCCAGTGATACGGTCATGCCTGAAATATCATTTGAAGCAACATGTTGGTTCGTGGCAATATAGCCATCACTGGTTAAAATAAAACCGGAACCAACCCCGCTTGCTTCTTGCGGACCATACGCGGTCATAGCCACTCCGGTTGTCTCAATCCCCACCACCGATGGCGGCACAGTTTGAGCGATCGCTTCAACCACCGAGTCTGCCGATCCCTGGTTAACGACAATTTCATTCTTAGCGCCTTGTATCACGGTGCTGTTGTCGAAAAAAAAGTCCACACCAAGGAATAAAGCGCCCACAATTATACCGCCAACTATTGCACCAAGCATACCGATAATAAGAGAATTTGGCTTTTTTTCTTTTTTCAGATCGTCATCCATCGTTTCTCCTCAATCTTAGTTGAAGATCTCACAGGTTAATTGTCTCACTGGCACTACTTCTTTTGGCCACACAAAGTTTCACATCCTTATCCAGAACTATCCCAGCTTCTGATAATATCCGGGCGGTAGTTTCGTAAGCAAGCAGGGGGTAATTGTTTTCCTGACTGAGATGGGCCAACACCAACTGCTTCGTGCCTTCCTGTACCAGCGCCAAAGCCAAATCACCGGCGGTCTCATTGGATAAGTGTCCGAAATCACTTTTTATCCGCTGCTTGAGATAAAAAGGATACGATCCAGCTTCCAGCATCGACACGTCATGATTAGACTCCAGCACCACCAAATCGCAACCACTAAGGGCACCGCGCATTTCTGGAGTTATAATCCCGGAGTCAGTGGCAATTCCCAACCGCTTTTTTCCGTCAAAAATGACAAATCCGGCTGAATCTGCTGCATCATGGGATGTTTTAAAGGCTTTGATTTGAAGATCCTGAATATCAAATGGTTTTTCAAAATCAAAGATTTTAATATTATGTTCAGCGATTTTACCCAGGCTTTTTAGCATCGCTTCCCAGGTCTTTTCATTGGCATAAATCGGCAGGTCAAAACGACGCGATAATACCCCCACCCCATGGATGTGATCACTGTGTTCATGGGTCACCATAATACCGCCGATTTCTCGAAGATCCTCCGCGATAAGGTCCATGGCACTCTGGATCCGTTTCCCACTGAGCCCAGCATCAATGAGTATCTTTGTGTTGTTGTTTGAGATAAATAAACTGTTACCTGAACTTCCACTATATAGACTACAAAATTTCAATCGCTGCTCCCCTGTTCATTTTAAAAAACGATGTAAAACTATTCCATTTAAATGCACCAGGGGCCAGTCAAATTGTTAGGTTAATCCTAGCGAATGATGCTTAAACCTGACTTAACCTAACTTTACGAGATTTAAGGTAATCTTTTCCCAATTCCTTCCATCAGTCAGAATCGAACTAAAGAAAAGAAGGGTCTTTCTCGGAAATTCGCCGAATATCAGCTCCCAGGTTTCTCAGGTTTTCCTGTAAATTTTCATATCCCCGATCAATATGAATAATTTCAGTGATTTTTGTTTCACCATCGGCAATCAAACCAGCAATAACCATGGCGGCTCCAGCTCTTAAATCGGTGGTTTTTATTTTAGTGGCCGATAATGTCTCCACCCCAATAATACTCGCGGTCCGGCTGTTAATCGAAATATTGGCACCCATCCGGCGCAGTTCATCCACATATTTAAAGCGGCTTTCGAAGATACTTTCAGTAATGGTGCTCGTACCTTGGGCGATTGTCATTAATACGGCCATTGGTTGCTGCAGATCGGTCGGAAAGCCCGGGTACGGCATGGTCTTGACATTCACCGCTTTTAAGGGATGCTTGCCGATAACCCGAATCCCATAGTCTTCTTCCATAACAATAACACCCATTTCACTGAGTTTAGCCGTGATCGCCTCCATATGCTTGGGAATGACATTTTTTATTAAAATATCTCCTTGTGTGGCCGCAGCGGCCATCATATAGGTTCCAGTAGTAATCTGATCCGGAATCACTGAATACTCGCAACCATGCATTTCTTCAACCCCAACGATCTTGATAACATCTGTTCCCGCACCCTTGATGTTTGCTCCCATCAGGTTCAAAAAGTTAGCCACATCAACGATGTGGGGTTCTTTGGCGGCATTTTCAATAATTGTTTTGCCATCAGCCCGGACTGCCGCCAACATGATGTTAATCGTTGCACCGACGCTGACCACGTCGAGAAAAATATGGGCGCCTCTCAGTTCTGGTGCCTCCATTTTTACCTGACCATGTTCAATCACCACGGTTGCTCCCAAGGCCTGGAAGCCTTTGATATGCTGGTCAATCGGGCGATCGCCAATATTACAACCACCGGGCAATGGCACAATCGCCTTGCGATAGCGTCCCAATAAAGCGCCCAGCAGGTAATAAGAAGCCCGCATTTGACCCGTTTCCTCTTCATACTCCGATACATCATATGAAATTGGTTTTTCGGTATTAATAATCAAAGTATCTTTTTCTCTATATATTTCAGCGCCCAATTTTTCCAGAATAACAATCATCTTGTTAACATCTTTAATATCGGGAACATTTTCTATCTTACTTGAGCAGGCACAAAGCACCGCAGCTGGAATTATTCCCAGTACCGCATTTTTTGCCCCGGAGATCGTAACCTCGCCTTGTAGGGGGTTACCTCCTTCTATAATAAAAGCATCCATATTTATTCCTTTCAGTGCAAGTGTATATGCAATATCCAATTGGTAATTATATCATAAGTTTCATTTTTATCAAGAAATCTTGAGTTTTTATGCCATTTTTTTATCTGCCTGCCGGTTTTTCTTATACTCTTTAAGAATTCTTTTCTCGGCCTAAAGAAAACAGGAATTCCTCACAAATTAAATGTGATGTGATATAATAACATCATTGTATTTATACAATTAAAAGATTTTAAGTAAAAAAGATTATCAATCCATAACTTGAGGTAAAAAATGAATCGTTTTGAATTAGTTTCCAGCCATGATGACCTGGGTGTAACACCCATTGAAAATATTTTTATTAATCACTACATGCCCATGGCTCGGGGGGACTACGTCAAGGTCTATCTTTATGGCTTAAAGCGATGTTTTAATCAGGGTCTGACCCCGATCAGTAATGAAGATATCGCCAAGGATCTGAATTTATTGGAGACCGACGTAAAAAAAGCCTGGGATTATTGGGCATCTGAAAAAATTATCGCTATTGAATACACCGGCACCCGTGATGCACTGGTCCGTTTTTATAATATCACCGGCACCATCCTCTATAAAAATGAAGCCATCCCGGAAACCACCATTCCTAGAAATACGCAATCCTCCAACAGCATCGAAGACCGAATTCAACGCATGTACACCACCATCCAGGATATGTATGAAAGCCGGACCATCACCAAAAAAGAAACCCTGCTTTTTAAGCGCTGGCTCGATGACTACAATTTCACTCCGGAAGCGGTGATCCTGATTGTGGAGTATTCCATTAATATGATCAATAAAAAAGACCGCACCTTTACCCCGGCCCAGGTGATCTCCTATCTGGAAACTGTCGCTAAAAGCTTTCATGCTGCCGAGGTTCGGGATCATATTGAGGCCGAAGCTTATATCAAAGACTCCGCCCATAAACGAACGAGCTATTATCAAATCTTTAAATACCTGGGAATTCAACGAAACCCCATGGTTTCTGAGCGACAGATGATGGACACCTGGTTTAAGAATTACGGTTTCTCCATGGAAATCATTGTCCAGGCTTTATCCCGAACCAATAAACCGAATATGAAATATATTGACGGGATCCTGAAAAATTGGCACGAACAGGGCTTTAAAACCCTGGAAGACATTAAAAACGACAAACCAAAACCCAAATTTGATCATAAAGAAGCCCTTGAACCGATGAGTGATTCCCGTAAACAGGCTTACCTGGATATGGAAGTTGACTACGCCGAGGATTTATGGCCGGAACTGGAGATAAGTGATGAAGACCTATAATGCCGCCTTTGCCCTGCTACAAAAAAAACAGCATGCTTACCAATTTAAACAACGCCAAAAAAAAGAAGCCCTCTATCGTCAGATACCCGCGCTTTCTGATCTGGATAATCAAATCAATCGCCTGGGAGTTGCCCTGACCCGGGCCACCGTCGCCAATGAACTGGATAAAACCGCTGTCATCCGAAAGCAAATGAGTGCGCTTGAAACCAGAAAAAAAGATTTTGCCGGAGAAAAGGCCGCTCTACTAAGCCATTCGTATTATTGCTCGCTTTGTCAGGATTCAGGAATTCTTCCTGAAGGACCTTGCTCTTGTCTTAATCAATGTCTGGCCGAAATCAGTTTTTCCAGCTATGACTTAAAAACCCGGGCCCAACGGGAAACCTTTGAAACCTTTAATTCCGACTATTATTCAGAGCAGCCCATTGGTTCTACAACTGCCAGTCATCGGTCCAATGCCCTCAACATTAAACAAAATATGTTAAAATATTGTCAGAATTTTGAAACGATTGAAGATCAGCTTCTTTTTGTCGGTCCGCCTGGCGTGGGCAAAACCTTTATGTCCAATTGCATTGTCAACAAACTCACTGAAAAGGGCTATGGGATTGTCTATGTCACCGCTGCTCACCTGGTCGCCAGTATTCAGGATCAACTTTTCCGGGAAAAGAAAACCTCGACCGAAATTTATGAACCACTGCTGCTCTGTGATCTCTTAATTATCGATGATCTGGGGGCTGAATTTTCTTCAGAATACAGCCAAAAACAGCTCTATGAGGTCATCGACAGCCGCCTTAATGCCGAAAAAAAGATGATTATTTCCAGCAATCTGACAGTGCTTAAAATAAAATCACTTTATGACGAACGGCTTTCCTCACGGATCTCTGGCTATTTTAAAACGATTCCCTTTCTGGGTGAAGACATTCGTATTCTCAAGGCCCGGCGGGGCCGTTTATAAAAAAACCGGTCTCAGCTAATCGCCGAGATCGGTTTTTTCTCATTTCATTTTTTTATTGCGGCTTGGTCATCCCATAGATATCATAAATTTCCTGAGTATATTCCCCGTCTTCTTGGTATACAATCAGGGGAGCATCCGTTTTTAACCCCGGTTGACCGCTTTTTCGCCCCTCAATCAAAACCAGATTGGCCTCTTTTTTTAAGGATGGGTAAATAAATTGCAGCTGTTTGACCTCGATTTTATAAAGGCGCATCAAAGAAATGATATCCCCCAGCCGTTCCGGTCGATGAACCAGAAACAGGCGTCCCCGATCCTTTAGCATCCGTTTGCTGAAAATGAGAATGTCTTCAATACTACACAAAATTTCATGTCGGGAAATTGTCTTGGTTTCACAATTATTTTTCAGCCCCGCCTGGGCCCGCATGTAGGGCGGATTACTAACCACCACATCATACGTGTTTGGCAGAATTTCACTACCAGGGTTTTTAATATCCCCGGCAATGATCCGGATCTGGGCTGACAAACCATTGAGCGCCATACTCCGCCTGGCCATTTCCACGAGCGGTTTTTGAATCTCCAGCCCAGTGAGTGAGGCTGCCTTTGTTTTGCCATAAAGTAATAATGGAATAATCCCTGTTCCGGTTCCCAGATCGATGATGTGGGGAGATCCCTTTGTTAACCGGGAAACAAACCAGGATAGCAACACTGCGTCCATACCAAAACAGAAATAATCCGGATTTTGAATAATCTTCAAATTATTAAGCCCTAAATCCTCGATTCTTTCCCCTTTTTTTATAAAGTTATCCACAATTAACTCCTCCTATTCCACACGTTTTTTATATTTTCCAGGTTTGTCAACAGGTTTATCCACAAATTCGTCGATTCTATCCACTATTTGTGGATAACTTTTGTAAACAACGCCAATTATGCTCAAAACATCCCTAATCATGGGATTTTCTGATCTGCCTTTTTACAACCGGCCTGTTGATAGTTTTTTAATAACTTATCCACATATACACAGCTAAAAGTTGAAACAAATCAGCCGGTTCTTAAGAACCCTTTAAACAGGCGACTTAAACTTTTTTTACTTAAAAAAACCGGTCTTTCTAGCTGTTGATAAAAATATTTATCTGAATTTACGGCCTTTTTTCGATTTTTCCTTTAATCTATGCCAAATCTTTGCTATAATGTGTAGTTGTAGAGGACCGTTTCTAATTCACTGTCGGTTGACCCGCCTCTAAAAGCTCCTTTATCATCCATGATTATGATGATAAAGTCAATGACCAAAAATTATTGCAACGAAATTATTTGCGAAAGCGATGGATATATATGAATAATGACAAAATCCAGCCGAGTAAATTGGATATTATTCTCGAAAAAAAACAGCTTCTGGATGCGACCATCCAGGACTGTGAAATACGAATAGATGCAAAGCTTACTTCACTCCTAGAAGACGGCTTTATTTCGCGAGAAATGAATCCTGAGGCTGTTGAAACAACTATTCATGATCCCTACCACCCCAATGAACATTTTCTTTCTGGGGTGGATATTTCGGATGATGATGCGCTCGATCAGGCCGTCCTCAATTCCCGTCCTTTCGAAACCCGGACAAACCAGCTTGCCTTTAATGGCGATCTTCTCAGTAAAAAAACATCACCACTTAGTGACAAGGTTGGCTTTTCCACCCCCAACGGTGAAATTGAGGATGATGAGGAACTGCCTACCCTATCTAAAATATTAGGACGGACCACGCCTTACGCTTCTGAAGCGGAGCGGACCTCAGCCATTCCCAAAATGGCAACGGCATCTGAGATCGCCAATAAAGCCATGCCAGGCACAGGTGACAATTTTTCCCATTCCAGCTTTTCTGAAACAAAGCCGTTAGCGGAAGTTGTCCCAAATCCAATAAACACCGCTCCTCCCCCCGAACTGAAAAAAACACCGCCACGCCAGGTAGAAAAACCCGTTCTGACTACGAAACCGCCGGATCTGGAAAAAACACCACCCAAAAAAGCAAAACCGGAAAAGAGACAAACGAAAGCAGACAGACAAAAGAAACCACCCAAAAAAGCAAACCACAACCCCATCCAAAAGCCCAGCTTAACCAATATGGTTCCGCCGCTTGTTTTTTTCTTTATGGGATTAATGGTTTTTGGGGCTTTCCTGATTTTTACCGCCTCGGACTTTAACTTTATTGATTACTCGGTGGTATTTATTTTATTTACCTGTCTGATTTTTACCATTGCTATGCCCTATGGTGCGAGTATCTTTTTTATGATCCTGCTACTCTGCAGTTATGTGGTTTTAACCCTCATTTCTGTTTTCTACCTGGGCGTTCCCTTTAACTTGTATCAGATCGGCTGGCTGGTTGTGATCCCGATGATTTTATGGAGCTCGGCATTATTAATCAAAAAGGTCCGGGAGCTTTTCCATTTCAAAAAAAATCTGGAACAACAAATTGCTTCCTATGACAATCTGGAAGAAAGTCCCGGATTAACCATTGAGAAAGCCTACTACAAGGATCTCAAATACGCCATGGATCGGGCTTCCCGAGGCGAAACGATTCTTACCCTGGAAATGATTACGGTTTGCCATCTGGACGAACTCAAAACCATGAACGGAGCAAGGCTTTGGGATGAGATTCTTTATAAAACCTTAAAGATTATCAAGAACTACTGCTACAGTAATCATCTGATTTATATTCTTGATGGCAGTGTCTTCAGTATTCTGATGGAAAATACTTCCGTAAAAAATCAGTTGCTGATTAATCAGGAGATTACCGATGCCTTCAATGCGCTGATATCAGAATATGAAGCCATAGAAGCGGATGTAAAACTAAACATTGCTGCGATTCCCTACACCCGGGATATCACCAATCCCTTCGACTATCGGGCCATCGTTTTAAGGCATCTAAAAAAATAAAGCAGAAACCGCGTGATCGGTTTCTGCTTTTTTATTTCAATCTTTTTATAATCGTTTTTTCTAAAAAAAGCAGGATGTGCGACGCACATCCTGCTTTTTATTCATTTTAATAAATAATATATGCTTCCAGATTCTGTCGTCCAAATTGAATACAGGCATCGTAGGAATCCATATAAATATCGACGATTCCCTGAGTTACTGCACCGCCCCGGTCTTCAACCGTATAGGTGGTACCCATGGCCGGAATATAAATCTTAGTGCCGAAGGGCAAACCACTCCAGGCTGCTACGGTGTGATTGGCTTTTGGCATCACTCCCAATGCGGTTGCATTTCCCGTTGCCGTATAAGCCGTACACTGAATGGTCATTTTTACGGCCCCTTCCGGAATCGTATTGGTCGCTGTTGTTTGTGTGGGCGCCGGTGTTTCAATTACCGGAGCTGGAACCGGCTCTTTTACTACTGGTGTTTCAACCACGGGAGTCTCGACCACTGCCGGGGGTTTTACCACTGCCGGAGTTTCTGCCACCGCTGCTGGGGTTTCAACCACTGCTTTTGTTCCCACTTCCACAATTTCAGGTGTCGGTGCGGTTACAATTTCATCAAAAATAATTTCTCGTTTAACTTCCACACCATTTTCATAAAGCACCCGTTCAACCTGACTGGATTCGCCATCAACCCCAACCTGAACAGTCTTGCTTTTACCAACTTCCATTTCCGGATTATCTTTATTCTGGGTAGTATAGGTGACAACCTGTCGGCTTGGCAATTCTTCAACCTGAACCCGGATCACCTTAATTTTCTTTGCATCTTCTAAGCGCGTCGATTTGCCAGGTTCAACCCGGTCAAGATCTTCTAGTTCGATCTGATACTCTTTGAGTAAATCACCCACAGTTTTTGCTTCTGTCTGATAAATAATGGTTTTCCCGTCAAAAGCCAGCTCACCACTGGCTTTGCTTTTCACTTCGATATTATCAACCGTAAACAGTACCGATTTGGTATTCACATTGACAGAATATTGATCACCCAGTTTTATCCCGTTGTCTTCAAGCACATCGCCAACATTTTGGAATATGCCACCGCTGAGCATTCTCTCGTTGTCATCAACGGTTACTTTGATCTCCTTAGCAAAAACAAAAGAACTGGCCGTTCCTACCACACAGGTGATGATCACACTGGCCATCCCGATCTTAAGAATCGACTTTTTTCTTTTATTCGAACTCTGATTCTTTTTTTCTATCATAAAACCTCCATTTCGATTTCAATCCTCAGATCGAAACTCCGTTTCGTTACAATTTCTTTACAATTCGATTGTACTTCATTTCCGGATAATTGTCAAGATTAGAATTTACTAATTGACTTTTCTTAATTTTTCATTTAGAATATAGCTAATTAAATAAAAACAAACCATTGATGCGGAGATAACGGTGGAAGATGCACTAACAGAGAGCGAGGTAGGCTGAGAGCCTTGCAGAACGCAATCCATCAAATGGACCGCTGAGGGCATGGTCAAAGGCTTCGGCCGAGTATTCCATGACGTGACAACTACGTAAGTGTTGAGGAATATGTTGGTATTCTGCAGAGACAGGTCTGATCCTGTGAAAAAAGGTGGCACCACGAGTCGTTATACTCGTCCTTTACGTTTAGTAGAGGACGAGTTTTTTGTATTTACAGACGTCTAGTCTGTAATGATTTAACAACAGAAAGAAAGGAAATGCCATGAAAAAGATACCCTATAAGATTTATTTAAGTGAAGATGAGATGCCGAAATACTGGTTCAATCTCCGGGCCAAAATGAAGGAGCTGCCTGAGCCTTTTGTAAATCCCGGCACTGGTGAATACTGTACCAAAGAGGAACTGCTGCCTGTGTTCTGCGAAGAACTGGTGGATCAGGAACTTAATACCACCGAGCAGTACATTGAAATCCCCGAAGAAATCCGCGATTTCTATAAAATGTACCGACCCTCGCCCCTGGTCCGGGCCTATTGTCTGGAAAAAGAGCTGGATACTCCGGCTGAGATCTATTATAAATATGAAGGAACCAACACCTCCGGTTCCCATAAGTTAAACTCTGCTGCTGCCCAGGCCTATTACGCCAAAAAACAGGGCTTAGCCGCATTAACCACCGAAACCGGTGCCGGACAATGGGGCACCGCTCTGTCAATGGCCTGTGCCTACTTTAATCTGGACTTATCCGTTTATATGGTTAAGGTTTCAGCGGAGCAAAAACCCCATCGCCGGGCAGTCATGGAAACCTATGGCGCCAAGGTGATTGCCTCCCCTTCCAACACCACCAACGCCGGACGAAAAATTCTAGCTGAAACCCCAGACACCAACGGCTCGCTAGGTTGTGCCATCAGCGAAGCCATTGAGGTGGCCGTCACCACCGACAGTTGCAAATATGTTCTGGGCAGCGTTTTAAACCATGTCGGTCTGCATCAATCTATCATTGGGTTAGAAACCCAGATTGCCTGTGACAAATATGACATCAAACCGGATATCATCATTGGCTGTGCCGGGGGCGGGTCCAATTTACTGGGTCTGATTGCGCCGTTTATGGCCGACAAAATTGAAGGCAAGAATGACATCGACTTTGTTGCTATTGAGCCAGCATCCTGCCCATCGTTAACCCGGGGACGTTATGCCCTGGACTTTGGCGACACCGGGAAAACCACTCCACTCATTCGGATGTACACCCTGGGCAGCGGCTTCATGCCTTCACCCAACCACGCCGGCGGATTACGCTACCACGGGATGAGCCCAATTATTTCCAAGCTTTACCATGACGGCTATATCCGCGCTAAATCTTATACCCAGAATGAAGTTTTTGAAGCGGCCACCCAGTTTGCCCGAATCGAAGGCATCCTGCCTGCCCCCGAATCTGCTCATGCCATTAAAGCCGCTATTGATGAAGCAGTAGCCTGCAAGGCATCCGGCGAAAAGAAAGTCATCGTCTTTGGCTTAACCGGCACCGGCTACTTTGATATGACTGCCTATATGAACTACAACGCTGGCAACATGACCGACTATATTCCCACTGATGAAGATCTTCAAATCGGTTTTGACAGTCTGCCCCAAGTCGAACAAAAATAACGACTCACAGAATAAAGGCCGCCAGACAATGGATGACATCCATTGTCTGGCGGCCTGTTTTTTTGACAGCTATCGCAAGCGTCCCTGTTTTTTTAGTGCTGCCTTAACGGTGGGATAGAGATCAAAATCCGTATGGGGCAAAAACCGGGCGGCATACATCCGGGAAATAAAATCGGTGGCCGCTCCAAACTCCAGATACTCGATCCGTTCCTGAAGCATCGTGACCGTTTCCATTTTATCACCGTTGGTTAACAGGGAATAAGCCCCATTTAAGGAACTATTTCCCAACGAAACAAAACGTTCTCGGGGTAAATCCGGATAAAGACCGATGGTGATCGCTGACTCCAGATTAATGTAAGTCCCAAAAGCCCCAGAAACATACAGCCGATCAACATCCATGGCCTCAACACCCAACCGTTCCAGCAGATAGGCAACCATGGTGCTGGCGGCAGCTTTCGTATCAATAAATTGGCTCATATCCTTTTGCGTAAAAAGCAGTTCTTCACCACTGCCGGACTCATCCCGGGTGGCGTATAGAACCCCATATTCTTCGTCACGTTTAACAATCCGGCGGGATTTCTCGGGATTAAAGCGGCCTGAGAAATCAATCCAGCCGCTTAACAGCATCTGGGCAATCAGATCAACAATCCCCGACCCACAAATACCCAGGGGCCGATGACCGCCGATGGTTGTCAACCTGAGCTCATTTTCGACAATAATAACCGAATCCACAGCCCCAACGGTGGCCTTCATGCCGTTTTTACTGATACCGCCTTCTAATGCCGGTCCGGCTGCTCCGGCTCCGGCCACCAGAAAGTTCTTATTTCCTAAGACCATTTCACCGTTGGTACCAATATCGATAAATAATCCCAATTCATCTTTTTCGTGAAGACCGGCCAGCAGCAAACCGCTGATGGTATCGCCGCCTAAATAGTTCGCAACCGAGGGCATACAATAAAGATAGCCACTGGTATTAAGCCCCAGATCCCAGGCGTCAAGATAACCGGTATGGTTAAATACCGGCGCAAAAGGATACTCGAAAATGGGCCAGGGATCAATACCCAATAAAAAATGGATCATCGTGGTATTGCCAGAAACAACCATGATACAGGATTTCTGAGCATTGATTCCAGTCGCTTCTTCCAATCGATTCATCAGGGCATTAAAGGTACCAATCGTTGCTTCCTGCACAGCCAGAAGATGAGCAGGTTTATTTTTGGCATAAAAGATACGACTGAGAATGTCATCACCATACGCAATCTGATGATTTAGGATACTTTCTTCACCCAGGACCTTACCGGTATTTAAATCCACCATCCTCATTGCCACGGAGGTACTGCCCAAATCGACGGCCAACCCCAAATGGCGATGCCGCCAATCCCCGGGTTCCAGTTCCACCAGCTCCCAGGTTGCGCCGCTTTTTACCAGCGTCAGCGTAATCTCCCAATTGGCTTCCCGGCACAAGGGGTATATTTTTTTTAGTAGGCGTCGAGAAAAACGCACCGCTCCAAAATCTGGAGTCAATGCGTTAAGAATGCGTTCCTGATCACCGATAATATCCCCATTTCCGGGTGGTGAAATGGTTAAAAATATTTTTCTGGATAACGCCTGAATTTCTTGATCTCCCATACCCACCTCAAGTTTTAATTAATGACTGCTAACGGTTCCATATTTCCAACCGCCGATGCCACCAAGATTATAAATGTTCTGATATCCCATTTTGGCCATCTGACTCGCAGCACTTTGTGATCTGCCGCCACTCAAACAGTAAACAAAGATCGTAGCATTTTTATCCGGAACGATTTTATCCACCGTCTGAATCTGGCCTAATGGTAGATTAATACTATTCGGAATATGTTGGCCGGCATATTCATTTTTTTCTCTCACATCGAGAAGCACGATTGGTTCATTGGCATCCAATCGTTTTTTGGCCTCAGCCGGAGATATTCTTTTTACTGAATTTTTTGACTCTGATTTTCTTGATAATAAGTTTAACATAATAAAACCTTCCTTTATATAATTTATTGGTGTAAATTTTAGTACTTCTTTATTATGTTATTATCTTATCGCCTTTGCCGTTTTTTTTCTGTGATGATGTCACATAAATCATCAGCTTTCTAAAGATTTTTCAGCCATAAATCAGAACTTGTTCACGCAATAAACACTTAGCAATATTATCCTGTTTATATTATAATGAGAAAAAGAGGTGACGTGGATGTATAAACTATTAATAACGGATGATGAAGAAAAAATCCGAGCATTGATTAAAAAATACGCAATTTTTGAAGGTCATACGGTGGTTGAAGCCTCAAACGGGATGGAAGCCGTTGAACGCTGCCGCAACGAAACCTTTGATATTATTATTATGGATATTATGATGCCGGAACTGGATGGTTTTTCTGCCGTCAAAGAAATTAGAAAAACCCAAAACATTCCGGTCTTGATGCTTTCTGCCCGAGGTGAAGAATATGACAAGATTCATGGCTTTGAACTGGGCATCGACGATTATGTTGTAAAACCCTTTTCGCCCAAAGAACTGATGATGCGCATCGATGCCATCATGAAGCGGGCCGCCCGGGATCAGTCTTTGGAACATGATATCTTTGTGAAGGATGGCCTGACCGCTGACTTTACCGCCAGAAGAATCCTTATCGATAACGAAAGCATCGATATGTCGCCAAAAGAATTTGACCTTATTTTTTATCTGATCCGTAACAAAAACATCGCTTTGACCCGAGAAAAACTGATTACTGAAGTTTGGGGCTATGATTTCTACGGGGATGACCGAACCCTGGATACCCATATTAAATTACTCCGCAAAAGTCTTGGAGAATATGCCCGACTGATCACTACCCTGCGGGGCGTGGGCTATCGGTTTGAAGGTTAAACCATTGAAAAAAAGCAAGTCATTTTTCCCCCCAAAAAATAAATCCCGACAGATCAGTATCAAATGGAAAATTTTTCTATTTCTGCTTGGCTTTTGCGGGGTGTTACTGATACTGCTCTGGCTTTTTCAGGTCGTTTTTCTGAACAGTTTTTATAAAAGCATCAAAATCAATGAAATCAAAGCCACTGCCAACACCATTGAAAAGAGTATTAATGACGAAAATATTGCCACCATCATTTCCACCGTTTCTGAAAATAATGATATTTGCATCAAGGTTTTGTCAAGTTCCGGAGATACCATCTACTCTTCCCATGTTGTCAAGGGATGCATCATTCACAGTAAGCCAACCTTTGATGAAAAAGCGCTTCATTCCGAAGTGACCAACAATGACGGCGAATTGTTTCAGTATTATAATCATGATGGCTACGCCAGAGAAACAGAGCCTGATTCTGTTCAACCTGAAAACACTCAAATTCAGGATAAACCGCCAGCGGAGGAAAAAGAAAAGGATACCCTTATTTACTCTAAAACCATCATCGATGCGAACAATAACGAATTAATTTTGGTACTCAACTCACTGATTTCGCCGGTGAATGCAACGGTTAATACCCTACGGGTGCAACTTTATTATATTACAGCCTTTATGATTCTGTTTTCGGTAATCCTGGCTTTTATCATTGCCAAATGGATCTCCCGACCTATTGAAGCCATCAACGAAAGTGCTAAAATGCTGGCCACCGGTGACTATTCAACCCAGTTTAAGGGAACAGGCTACAAAGAAATTGCCGAGCTCTCAGACACCTTGAACTTTACCGCCAAAGAGCTTTCAAAGGTTGAGCTACTACGTCAGGAACTAATTGCCAATATCTCCCACGATTTGCGCACCCCTCTAACCTTAATCAGCGGCTATGCTGAAGCAATGCGGGATTTACCGGATGAAAACAATTCCGAAAATGCCCAGATTATTGTGGATGAAACCAAACGGTTAACCACCCTGGTTAATGATGTAATGGACATTTCCAAGCTGCAAACCGGCAACATCAATGTCCATCTTCAGCCCTATAACGTGACCGTCAGCTTGAGCAACTCCATTAACCGAATGAATAAAATGATGGAACTCGATGGCTACCAGATTGATTTTATCGCTGACCGGGAGGTTACCCTGACGGCGGATGAAACCCGGATTTCTCAGGCGTTTTACAACCTGTTAACCAATGCCATCAATTATACAGGAGACGATAAAAAAATCACCGTCACCCAGACGATCTTCCAAAATCCGGCCGACGATCTGACCAACTGGGTTAAGATCGAAGTGGCTGATTCCGGCGAAGGAATCGCCACTGAAGATCTCCCCTATATTTGGGATCGCTATTATAAGGTCGATAAAACCCACAAACGGGCAGTCACCGGCACTGGTCTGGGTCTATCCATCGTCAAATCCATCCTCGATATCCACCGCGGAGATTACGGTGTCACCTCAAAGCTTAATGAAGGCTCGATTTTCTGGTTTACGCTAAAAATTTAGTACTGCACAATAAGAAAGATAGCCCAGTACCGACAATTGTTCGCATGTTGTACGTATCGGAGCGGATATGGCAGAGCCTGTCTGATTCTGGGCGCAGGCAACGAGCCAATCATAAGCTTGTTTATAGTTGGCGGCTACCCGCGACCAATGCGAAAGTAGCGTAGCGATTTTCGCATGGCGCAGCAAACAACAGATTAACAATTGGTCGGTACGGTAGTTTATTGACTGCCTCAAAGATGCACCTTGGGTGCATCTTTTTTATTTTCAGAACGTTCACAAAAAAAACACAAAATTAACAAACGCTTAACAAACGGGTCGAGTATACTTTAGAAAAGCAACGATATGAAGAAAACTTTATGGAGGTACTATCATGATCACAAAAACTTTTAAACGCTTTGAAAATAAATATCAGTTAAGTGCTAGCCAACTCAAACAACTGATGCCTTTGCTTTTAACCCAGATGAAACCCGATGACTATACAAAAAAAAATGACGGCTATTCCATTTACAATATCTATTATGACACCGAAAACTACGACATTATCCGCCATTCCCTTGCCAAACCCTATTACAAGGAAAAGCTTCGTTTGCGAAGCTATACGATCCCCACCTCTCCCGATGATCAGGTTTTCCTGGAACTCAAAAAGAAAATCGGCGGTGTTGTCAATAAACGGCGGGCGATCCTTCGTCTTAGTGAAGCATCCCGTTTTGTTTCAAAGCTGGAATACCCCAAAGAACTTAATACCATAAATCGACTGGTCCTGGAAGAGATTGAGTTTTTCTTAAAAAATCATCTGGTCACGCCCAAGACCTACATCGGCTATCAACGGATTGCCTTTGTCGGAAAAAACGACCCTGAGCTCCGAGTGACCTTTGACTACAACCTGAAAAGTCGACAGCATAGTCTGTCCCTCGAAAAAGGAGATTTCGGACATTCTCTTATCCCAGCCGATCACTATCTGATGGAGATAAAAATTCTGGGAGCCATTCCTCTCTGGCTGACTCACGCCTTAACCGAATTAGAAATTTACAGCAGCAGTTTTTCCAAATACGGAAAAGCTTATAAGGATTACCGCCAGCAAAGTATTGGCAAGTTGATTAACCTTCCCATTTACACTAATGATCAGATCAATAGCAAATTGACACCCTGTGTTAATAACTAAAGGAGACCACTCATGATTGAATCACTTTTTTCCACCACCCTGACCGAAACCCTAACGATTGAGAGCACCTTAAGCGTCATTTTCGCCGCTCTGGCGATGGGTTTGTTTATCAGCTTCGTCTATGTCCGAACCCGAGGCAAAGACGGCTATTCCCCAGGCTTTGTAGTCACATTGATTATGCTGCCGGCAATTATTTCTATCATCATTTTATTAGTCGGCAATAACGTTGCCCGGGCCTTCAGTCTGGCTGGCGCTTTCAGCTTGATCCGTTTCCGAAGTGCCCCGGGAGATCCCATTGATATCTCTTATGTGTTCTTTACCCTGGCGGTAGGTCTTGCCTGCGGTATGGGTTACATTTTATATGGGGCTATCTTTGCGATTATTCTCTGCACGGTGATGGTAATCTTAAGCATCTCAAACTATGGCAAACCCAAGGTTAAAAATATACAGTTAAAAATCACGATCCCCGAAGATATTGATTTTCAGAACTGTTTTGATGATATTCTAAAGCACTATACGAGCAGTCACAAAATTCAGCGGGTTAAAACCAGTGATTTTGGCTCTCTTTTTGAAATTAACTACACCATTACGTTGAAAAATAATACCGATCAAAAAGAATTCATTGACAAATTACGATGTCGAAACGGCAATTTAAGCATTGTTCTTAATACAGAAGTCATTGATGAAAAAGTTTATATTTAATTTTTTATCACGAAATGGGGCTATTTACACGTACCATTGTGCTATAAATGTACGCCACATTAGTACACTTATAGCGCAATGGTTGTTTTTTTTTATCTTTGTCGTTACTACAACAACACGATCAAATCAAGTCACTGTATCCGTTTTGCTTTGCTCAGATTGGGGCTCTATTGACAATCTTCTTATTTGATTTATAATGATAAAGTAAGTTTTTTGTCCTGAATAAGGATAAATTGATAATTTTCAAAGGTGCAAATTATCAACAGAAATTTACATGTTTTACAAAACCAAAATTTTCAAGGGGGAAAATTAATGAATCTTCAAAGACCCAATGGCAACGATGCCACCGAAACTTTCAACCGTTCCAAAAGTGTTGTACCCTGTTCTGGAATCTGTTCACGCTGTGTGGATGGATGTCGGGGTAATTGTGAAGTTTTCAAAGCCACTTTCAGAGGCCGGGAACTGATTTATCCAGGTCCCTTCGGTGATGTAACCGCCGGTGGTGACAAGGATTATCCGGTCGATTATTCTCATTTAAATATTCAGGGTTATGCCCTCGGTGCAAAAGGTTTACCTAACGGCGAAGTGGGCACACCTGACAATGCCCGTTTTCCAAATGTCAGCACCGAATGCGCCTATGGCTGGGATAGCAAAGTGACCATGGCTGTTCCGATTTTTACAGGTGCTTTAGGTTCCACCGAAATCGCCCGCAAAAACTGGGATCATTTCGCCGTTGGTGCCGCTATTTCTGGTGTTACCATTGTTTGTGGTGAAAACGTCTGTGGGATTGACCCCCGACTGGTTCTTAACAAAAACAATATGGTTATTGAGGCTCCCGACATGGACCGCCGCATTGAAGCCTATAAACGATATCACTCCGGCAAGGGCGAAATTCTCATTCAAATGAATGTTGAAGATACTCGTTTAGGCGTGGCCGAATACATCATCAACAAACACAACATTGAAACCATTGAGCTGAAATGGGGCCAGGGTGCTAAATGTATCGGTGGCGAAATCAAAGTTAATACCATCGAACGAGCCATGGAACTGCAAAAACGTGGCTACATCGTCACCCCGGACCCGATGGATCCAGTTATTCAAGCCGCTTTTAACGATGGTGCCATTAAAGAATTTGAACGTCACAGTCGTCTTGGCTTTATCAGTGAAGAAAGCTTTATGGCTGAAGTTGAGCGTTTACGAGCCTTAGGTTATAAACGAATCACCTTAAAAACCGGCGCCTATGGCTTAAGAGAACTGGCAATGGCCATGAAATGGTGTTCAAAAGCTAAGATCGACCTGTTGACCATTGATGGTGCCCCCGGCGGAACCGGCATGAGTCCCTGGCGAATGATGGAAGAATGGGGGATGCCTTCCATTTACCTGCATTCAGCAGCCGTTGAATTTGCCCAGATTCTGGAATCCCAGGGCGAGCGCGTTCCTGACCTGGCCTTTGCCGGCGGATTCAGTAGTGAAGACGGGGTTTTCAAAGCCTTAGCCCTCGGTGCACCCTATGTCAAAGCCGTTTGTATGGGCCGTGCCCTGATGATTCCTGGGATGGTTGGTAAAAACATTGACCAATGGATCAAAGAAAATAAGCTGCCCAAAACCGTTAGCGAATTCGGTTCCACACCAGAAGAAATTTTTGTCTGTTACGAAGCGATCAAAGACATCGTTGGAGCCAAAGAAATTAAAAACATCCCCTTGGGGGCTATTGGTATTTACAGCTACTCCGACAAAATCCGGGTTGGCTTACAACAATTAATGGCCGGTGCCCGATGTTTTAGTACTGAAAGCATCACCCGCAACGAACTGATGTCGTTAACTGAAGAATGTGCTAAAGTCACCAGAATTCCTTACCTGATGGAATGCGGCCGGGAAGAAGCACTTTCTATTTTAAAAGGCTAGTCCTCCTTAACTAAATATTTTTTCAGCCGTCTGAATTAATCTTAAAGATCGATTCAGGCGGCTGTTTTAATTTGCTATTTTACTCATCCTTAGGTAAAATGAAAATAATTAATCAAAAAGTAATTCATCAATCAAAAGGAGACCAATCATGGGACTAAAAGATCTATTTAAAGATGTTACCGATCTGGCCAAGGAAAGTATTGATTCAATTCAAGCAGATTTAGCTCTCAAAAAAGAAGAACAGGAACGGTTAAGAGCTGAAATGGATCAGCGAATCAAAACCTATACCGATACCCTGGTCGAGCAGCTGCTTAATCCGGTGGAGGCTCCTGCCAGCCCACTGATCAATGCCGGGGATGATGAGGTCACGATGTTTACCAGAAATTTCTCTGATAAACTCTTGCTACCTGCCAACAGCCCCGTTGCAACCAAAATTGAGATGTACCCCAATGATGAAAAAGCTTTGAAAAATGTCTTAAAAAATTTTCCAACCTATTCCATGCAGGAACAGTTCTTATTTCAATTCAAAGATTCCAAAGGTCAGATAATCCTACTCACCACCAGTCATCTTTATTTTAAAATTCTTTTCCCGGAAAACCCGTCATTTTTTGCGACAGGCTCCATTCCCCGTGAAAAACTCTTTTGCATCACCATTAATAAGGGCGATGCCCACTGCAGCCTCCTTGTTAACGCCATCACCCTGATCACCACCCCGGCCGAAGAAATCAAATCCATCGACATCATCACTTTGACTGAATATCTCGGGCGTCTGAAAAACAATGATTTTGTCATTGATGATGCCCAGGTAGATGCTTTCATTGCTTCCAAACTGGATCCCACCACCCTGGAAATTGTTAAAAGCTTTCTAGAACCCGACGAAAAACTGGTCTATTTTGCCTGGGGGATGGGTAGCCTGGTTTCCAAAAAGTTCATCACCTGTACGAATCGCAAAATTGTGCTCTATGACCGCGATTTAGAGACGAAAAAAAGTTTTCCTTATGACCAGATTTTGTCTCTGACCACCCAACTGAGCACGGTTTCTTTTCTGGATTTATCACTCACCCTGGGGATGAACCCCAATGATACTGAAATAAAAACAGCCGATACGATCGAAACCATCAGCATCCTCTATGCTAGCGAAGCCGAGCGGCTTAAAGCGATTTATAACACCTACAAGCCGGCTGAAGTTACCCCGGATGCTCCCGATTCGTCCGCTTCTGAAGCCTTTGAAACGGTCCCTCAAGCCACTCCACCGGCTCAAGAAGATCCGATTGCGCTGATCGAAAAATTAGCGGCTCTAAAAGAAAAGGGCATTATCAGTGAGGAAGAGTTCAACCAGAAAAAAGAACAACTCCTGGCCAAATTATAAACAGCGGAGGTTGTTAATAAACTACCGCACCGACCAATTG